>Ga0065711_1035384_pt1 | contig 22396 bp, 16 predicted proteins | sample Hoacrofraction12_FD_59098 | JGI IMG/M metagenome (GOLD analysis project Ga0065711, IMG submission 59098) | Hoatzin crop microbial communities from Cojedes, Venezuela - Epithelial fraction 12 v2 (version 2) | ecosystem: Host-associated > Birds > Digestive system > Esophagus > Crop | place... | reverse complement strand
AAATGATGCCGTGAAAAGCCGGAATTGAAGACTCAATAGTCGGCAGACTATTAAGCAGGTATTCTTTATTGCGGCGCCGGGCACACGGGAGATCTCTCCTCCAAACGTGTGCACCGAAGAGACACAGTTACTAGGTATTTATGCCATGTTAACATACATATTCATTACATTTCCAAGAAATGTTTATCATAGTAATGGCTTTTCCGAGAATTCATTAATATATGGTAATATCCATCGCACATGTTTGTTTGGCATCTCTCGGCAGGGGTCTTCAGATTATCCTGCAGCCTCCTTATCTCTGTAGTTTGCATACCTGTTCTCCCAAGGCCCAGGCACCTAAAGGGATTATTCAGGAGTCCCTTGTCTTGTAACCGTCCGAATTATTCACAAAGTACCAAGACTTGTTTCTGACCACCTGAAGTGATAACATCCCCTACATGTTACATTTGTTACATTTACAGTTATCAGCTTACAACTTCTGTAGTCATTTCTATACAATATTAGGAAGCACAAGCCTGAAGAGATGTAAAACACCCAGGCAAAAGATCCTTTTTAAAATACTTGAGCCCAATTGGATTTAGAGGTAAAAAACCTACAGATCATACAGTAGGACGTATTTTTCATCTCCCAGTTCTACCATAGGACGTATTTTTCATCTCCCACTTCTACCAATTCACTAAAGCAACATTGTGGTAAAGTGTCAGTCGACCCAGATGATTCATTCAGAAGTAAAACCCAAGAGATGCTCTACGCATCCGAAAGGCTGTAGTTTTAGATTTGTGTCAATGTGAACTTACCACTCTTAAAACAGGACTCGCTCATTTGCAGCCTATATTCTCACAAAACAGGCGAACAGCTCCTAGTTAACAGTAGTGCTTCAGAGAGCTGAGTAGTTGCACCCAAAATTGGCAATATTTTCGGTTTTCACACTAGGGAATACAGCATTAACTCGAGTCAAGCGCGCTCTGCAATTCTTCAGACTTCCTTCGCATTGCAGCACACAATTTAACAGAGACATGACCTCCCCAACATCTTCCCCTTCTCCCATTAACAAACCTCTAACATCCCTGTGGCACCTTGAGCAATTGCTTGCACAGTGAAGCACTAGCAGAGAGGCATTTAAACTGTTTCAGCTGTCTTTCATGCAGTTTTCAACACCATGTGATCAGCAAACACTCTATAGACGACAGCAATCCACAGACTGTAACTTCATTATCTAGGGCAAAACTGGACGTTTTACATGGATTGCAACAGTGTAGCACAGACTTCATAAAGCATCCTCTTCCAGCCTTAAAAAGCGTAATTTCCAGAGCAGAAAGTGCTCCCTTCTTCATTAGCATCAAAATGTCACTAATGGTGCCACTAGACATCAAGCAGCATCCTTTTGAGAACCTGGCATATTCTTCACTCTCCCAGCCTTCAGATGAGTGCAGCATTCAGCTGAATAGCTTTTTCAACAAATGACATGTCACAGCCTTGACACAAAAATACTTGCACCTTGTCAATCATTCACTCACCATCAAGTTCAAACGCTCATCTTCACAGAGATGAATTTGATCTGCACTGCAGTTACGAATGTTAAATATGGACTCTCAGAAGAGAAGATGAGTGCAAGTGAAAGTACAAAGCAAATGTGGCAAATCAGAGAAAATGCCATGCCATTTGTACATTAAATAGGCAACACACTTTTTGTAGCATACGGAAATTCAGGCACACAGAGCAAGAAAAGCTGAGTGTTAGATGACAGGGATGGAAGTGTAAGCCGATATGGATGGTCTCCAATTTTAAACTGGTGACCTAAACATACCAGCCCAAAGGTTAGCTACTGTTTTATCTATCAAGGTTGTTATACTGCAACCATCACTATAACATAACGCAGCCAGTCAGGTTCTTTATTGCCAGAGAGAAATCCACGCATCATTTCCAACACCCCAGTTATTTCTTTGATAGATGTGTAAAACAAAGCACTGTTGTGCACAGCAAGTTGCCTGTACTAGCCCAGGCATCATTCATCACTCTACTCAAGCCAATTCAGTCTGAACTGAAACTACGGTAAAAATTAAACATAGTCACTTTGGAATTATTCAGGCAAAATAATAGTAATTACTAACTTTGCACTTAACCTCTCTGGGTCCTTGTCACAAAAATAACTCAAATATCTTAAAAGATGCCTGCGAGGAAAGAGCAGAAGCCAACTAAAGGTCTAGTCTGGGATTTCTGAAAGGTCCAAAAGAATTAAAATCAAGAGAGCTGGATGCTTAATACCTGCAGCTCACTTGAGAAATAACAATTTAAGATGCCTGGAATGACAAAGAAAGTGGTCTCTGCAGAATCCAGATGCTAGCAGAATTGATAATAACGCAAGATACAAGCTATAGGAGAGGTCTTTATTAGTATTACACTCTTACTGCTTTTCAGAGTCATTTTAGAGAGTCATCTTGGCCTGGTTCTCCCCTCCTCTCCCTTTCCCCCCTCCCCCAGAGGGCTTTCCCCCCAAATAGTATGGTATTTCACAACTACACTTTTAATGGAGAAGTACATTTAATTGAGAAGCTCATTTTCTGGCGTAGCACTGCTTTGATGTGATGTTTTTAACCAGGCTGTTCCCAGACTTTTCCCAGTCCTCCCAAGTGACCCAGAGAAGCCACTTTAACCATCTGCGTGTGCTGTCTTCAGTGGAGACCCTGCTGGGCCACCTCACATAGCTGTGACAATTGATTTTTTGCCAGGTATGCCTTACTTGACAGTTAAGGATTTGGATATATTATTCCTCTCACTTAACGTTCTGTTTCCTTCCTTTTATCTTGGTGCCAACCATCTTAGACAATGAAAGATTACATAAACCAGTCAATTAGCTTTCATCATCGAAGCTGATACACAGCAGTTCGGATATTATCGATTCTTGTAGATTTTAATATCCCATTAAACAGCCCAATCTGATTAGCTCAATTCAATTCAATGCCACTCATTCATTACTTTGAGCTCTTAACTTCCACATGCTAGGTTAGCTGGGTTTCTGTCTCTTCAGTATTCTTTTTAACCCTCTTTCATGGATCAGGTAACTCTATACTGTATTTGCAGTCAAAGACCTCAGGGAATCAACTCCAGAGCAGCAATCTTCGGCAAAGCAGAGTTTCTCCATTAAAGCAGGCGCCACTTAATCACTCTCTGATTCAAGGTGCTGCAGCTTCAATGAGAACAGCTCCAGTGCAGGGCATTCCCAAGACCCTAGGCAATGGATAACTAGCACCCCAGGACACAAAACCTTGCTTAAATGACACATTGGGAGATTGTCTCTATGTTCAGTGAGAACAGATACAGATGAAGCAGCCTGCTCTTGTGCCTCTCTCTTTTGGTGTTTTGATGCTTTTTCAAGCTACTTTTGGAAGCCTGGAGGCACTACACATCCTCTTTTCACCACGGTCTGTACGTACAGGGCTTCCTTCCTCTTTACTGTGCCAGTGCAACACAACCATATTTCCTGTTCTAAGCCATTTTATCTAAGGAGTTCTCTTGGAAATGAACACTGGCATCAGGGAAAGAAGGAATGTAATAGCAAGTCCTAAAGCTCTTAAAGCAATGTATTTTTCTCCCGGTTCTAAATGATTTTATTGTATCTCAGATTTTCATCACATTACCTTGAACAGCAGGAACTGGCCCACCACTCACTTTCATAGCATTGCCATTACTGCAAAGCAGCATCTCTTTTAATGGTGCCAGGCTTAGTAGCTCCAGGCAGAAAAAAGGGATTATGGTAGGGTGCCCATTTACCCACTGCTACTTCATTTCATCAGCCATTCATCAGCACATTCTTCACTTGGAGAAATAAAATCAATGGTAGGCGGAGCGCTCTCAGTGCATTTAACTTCCCTGGCATGATACAGGTGGTAACACAGCTGAGATCAAACACTTCTATCTTTCCTCCAGAGCCAGCTTGGCTGCTTCTCAATTAGAGATTGCAATATTTCTGGCAAGGGTTAAGCATGCTTTCTACAGCTGGGATTTGCCTAGCTGTTGCTTTCTTACTTAAAGAACATTCACTTTCTTCTTAGTAGCTCATTCACCTTCTACCCAAGGTCCATAAGAAGAGGATAAGCAGATAAGGAGACCAAGATATTAGAACACTGATGCTGTGTTGCATTTTATAATCCCTGTCACGCACCACAATAAACATTTCTCTGTTAGTTTCCTACAAGAGAAGGGTTATAACTGCATTGTGAACAAAGCCCGAGTAAGCTTCAAGAGACCTCCTGGCCTGTCATTTCTGCTCCCTGAACGCCTTTGCTCCAAGTTGGAATAGTAACAGTTGCCCAATGACAATTGCCTTGCATAGAAAAAATTTTACCAAGTTTAATTTCTTGGGATACACACGAGGACAATAGAAAAGGAGTAAGCATCATTCCAGTGCTTCACAAATTGGTACTGTATTAGCTTGCTTCACTTTCAAAAATCTTTAGCCCTCTCTGGGTTTTATATTCATTGTGTAAGGTAAATACAAATTAGCTATCCTATCTCTAGACTGATTAGAGATCCTGGAACCAAAACATTAGTAATGACTTATGTCCACGTAGCACCAAAAAACAGGATCTCCGTTATAGCTTGCAAGGCTCACCAAGAGCAGCTGATACAGAATCAAAACCTGAAGAGAAGTCACACCAGCACAAACCTTTTCTTTTTGACAGGACAGCGTATTTTAGAACATAAACCAAGGAACAAGGAAGCACAGCTAGATGTTCCTACCTTTGCTACAAATTCCCCATATCTTCAAGGGCACTTACTGCATCATGTGATTTAATATTGTAGTAGAAGACTTCAGATCTTTACCTGTCTCCATACCTGGCACCTCTCTACATCCCCAGCAGGGTCCACAGGATGACAGTATGCCACTTGTAGTTCATTTAAGCTTCTATAACTTTTCTGTCAAGGCATTAGTATTTGCTTCAGTTGGTCAGTCTTTGCAATTGGTCAATGCTTCACAAGTAAGAACTCAAAATAACTCAGATGGCTGGTTTTCAAGTTTAAAGCCCAATGACTTGTAGTCTCACTCCTCATACAAAGATCAGTAACATTTGGCTGACAGGTAACATACTGATTGACATATACTTACATGCATATATAAACATTTGAAATACTACATACTGGAGACTTCTCCCTCCCCCATATTCAGGCTAGCTTCTCATCCAGTAATGTATGCTTTATGTTTTGCACTTTACGAATTCCTAGTATGCATGTAATTCAATAAACCAGCACCTATAAATCAGCCACAGCCTCCATGTTGCATCCGTCTTCCCACTCCCTGCCCTGAAATGCTTTGATAGCAAAGGCTTGAGCTACTGGTTCTGCAGGTGCAAGTAGATCAATGTTAAACACGTGGTAGTCTGCAGTGACTAATATTAGCTCTGCTTCAGCAGTCATCTGGAGCATACAGTCACCTAGGCGAGATTGCCAAAGCACTCGACACTGGCTGAAGTCAGTGGTACAATTCTTGTTGAAACCCAGCATATAGGTCCTCCCTTATGCACTTCTATTGGCTACGGACTACAACATTCCTTAAAGCTTAGAAAGTAGGACCACATTTAAAAGAGATACCAGATGGTTCAGGACATGCTATGGCATTATGGCTAACAGCTCTTTCACCTGCTGAAAGGCACAAACCTCAGCTGTCCTGAGAACATGCACATCTTGCCACATCCATACGATGTAAAGTGTATGTCAGCTTCATTTCTAATCTTTCTCACCGGAAAAAATGGGTACCCAGGACTCTCACTTCACTACCCTTCCCTGATATTCAACACAAAGCAGAGTTAAACTTTTCTACCTATTTTAGGTTGCACCCTGTCTGAGACTCAGGGAAGTAGAATCACAGAACTGCATTAAAAAAAAAAAAAAAGGCAAAAAACACACCAGAGACCAGGCTGAAGCAGCCACAACTTCACATAAGCTGTTTCCATCTCCAAAAGCAATCCTGAGCATTAATTGCATCACCATTTCTGCTTACCAAAAAGCCAGGGAATAGCTTTGCTGCTGAAGTACTGCACGATTTTAGGCAGGGCATCATCATAAGGTGATGAAAAGAGTTGGGATATGACGGAAAAAAATGATTATTAGTCAACTTGGAAGGTATGTGGAAAAACACCACCAAGGAGGCAGTAGTGTTGCAGCCACAGGCGTCACAGCTTAGTATATAGTCCCAGAGTAGACAGGGGAGAGGAGCAAAAAAAAAAAAAAAGGAAGAGATGAAACCAGTGTCATTGTACACCACCTGCACAGCCTGGCTGTGTGGGCAGGCAGTAAAAATAATCCACACTCCAAAGCCAGTACCTCTGTCAAGGGAGACAGTATGCCTATCATGGAGCGTCATGACATACCCCAGACAAAGCCCTTCACAGCTTTGAACTGACAGACAAACCAGGTACAAGGACTGTTTTCTTCACCATTGGAACACAGCTTCCTATGGAGAAAAACACTGAAGAGATTTAACAGCAAAAATTTAACTCCGCACTGCAGCTGGTCCAAAGGAAACTGCAAAGACCGGTGAACTTAAGGAGACAGTCTGTAGCTGGAAAACAGCCAGGTACTGGAGATAACCCTGGATGCACACAGTGAGGAGAAGCAAAACCACTTGTTAACAGCCACATCTGTATTAAGCCCTTTGCCTTAGAAACTTACTGTGAGCCAAGCACAGCACCAAAGCACCTGGAACCCCTCCAGTTCAAGAAAAAAAAAAAAAAAAGAAAAAAAAAAAGATTCACTGAATCATCACCCCATCTCCTGGAGTACCCGGGGTTTCTGCACCCAAGCGCTCACCTGAGCATCCTTGAGATCTCGGCAGTCACAACCCGAGTGCGACTTTCGGAGGGGAGCTCCAGACTGCCACGGCAGGAGACAAGGCTGCTATACGCAGTCTGTTGGTGCTGTGAATACTCTGTCAGGCTGGGTCCTTGCTCTGCACCAAGGGCACCTTTTTACAGTCCCCACCAATATGAAATATGCAGGCTATCATATTTACATACTGCCTTCATGTTCCAGCTGCTCTCAGAACAAGACAATAGTCCACAGAGAATGCCTCTCTGCTCTTTCCTCTTGTTCTTTTGCATACCCTTGAGCTGCACTGCTTTCAGCCAAATGCCAAAGAAACCAGGCTTTCATCCTCCATGGCAGCACTCTACCCCGTAGGGAAATGCATCAAAGCTGTCAGTCCCACACACACATCACCGTTTACTGAGAAATCACCCTGTCCTCTCACCCACCCACCCCTCAACAGATGAGCAACTTCACCACTTGTGTGTCAGCCTTCAGTAGGCAGTGGAAAAGCCTGCAGCCAAAGCAACAGCTGCCACAGCCGATTTAGCCATTGGTAAAAAAAAAGAAGTGAGGGAAAGAAGAGAAGACTGAAACTCTGCAGTCTTTGCTGTTAGTCGTATTACAGAAGGCCTAAATCAGCACCGTTACAGATAGAGTACCTACATGCACTAAGACTCTGGCTCAGGGTAAAGCCCCAATACAGGAGTCAACCAAGAGAACTGGTATTTGTTTCTACAACACATTAATTCACTGACCACATGACATGACTGAGGTCACAAAAGCAAAAGTGGGATTTGTATCTCCTCTTCTGGCACTGATCAGCACCAGACCAGGGAACAAGGGGCTACTCAAATGCAAGAGGTCCAGCAGCCCAAAAGAAGCCTTTAAGAAAGGCATCCAATGGGCAAGCCTCAAAGCTCCAGTTGTCAAAATGGTAATTAAAACTTTCACACTAATGCTCTTAAGCCAAGGTGAAAGCATAAACACCAGGCCCACAGCACACATCCAGACCAGGCTACACAGCAGCTCTTGTTCCTCTCCTGAACTTCACATCTCCTCAGCCTTCAGCAGAAAGCTCTACATAAGATCTTAAGCCCCCAGTTGTAGTGAGGGCTTTTTGTTTGCTTTCTTCCTGATGGAGCTTAATTTCCACTCATGGGTGATCCAAGGTGGAGACAAAGTAAGAACTGAGGGAAGCTGCTCCATTAGCTCCAACTACATGCTCCTATGTTCCAAGATGCTGCTGAAGCCACACAACTTCACAGCCCTCTCTGCTTGGAAGGGTGCATTTGCCCTGCCCTCCAAGCACATCTGTCTTTGTACTACCGAGGTAACTAATGGCTCCAACCAGAGGACAACTCCACGATGCCAAACGTAGCACATGTGCGTAATAAGAAACAGCTCCTGTCCCCCAAAATGGTCCTAATTGAAAACAAGGTGCAATGAGGGGGATGAACCAAATCCAGAGGTAAGAGGATGGAAAAGCTATTACACAAACAGGTGTTTTCATTGACTGTCTCTACTCCCCTCCTGTTTTTCAGAGCTTAGCTGCCTGCAACCAGCACACCCCATAAAGACTGACATTGCAAGCTGGGGTTCGAGTCTATTTTTTCGTCCAGAAGAGGGCAGAAATATAGCATACAGCTATCCCAGTCTAGGGTAGTTCAGCTGTTCCAATGCACTTTCAAGCAAGCAATTAGAAGTGATAGGGTGATTCTCTAGAGGAGTGTTAGGGGAGGCAGGGATTTAAACGCTGCTCTGAATTTTACAACAGGCTAAGGCACTTACCTACCCTGACCTGGCCTTACTCTTTATGACTGGCTTATTCAATTCTCCGCTGCCTGAAAAGGACAAGACAGAGAAAAAGCAAGCATGGGAGGGTCCCTCTTCTTATTCCTGCCTGCAGCAAAGACAATGCTTAATTTATGGCATGCCCACTACCCACACCCCTCCACAGCTTCTGTCACTCACAATCCACACCAGAAGGGCACGGCATTTCTTCCAGATTGCAATATGCCCATTTGTTTTCAGATATCAGTGCTGCTGCTTAGGATGACTACTGCACACCAGGAAATTACTAGAAAAAAAAAGGAAAAAAAACCCTAAACACCCATGTGCCAAGAGAAAAGGAGACACTCATGCCAAGCTCTTTTCCAAGAAGATTATGCTAGAATACTGGGCAGTGATCTGAAAGGATAACTTCAGATGAATAGACTCATATGCAGCCCATGTACTTAACCTGTATGCCAACAAGCAATATAGCACAGCTCTGCTATTCAGCCCATCTGATTGTAGAAGGGTGGGAGTTGGAAGCTTTGCGCTGCCAGAATGCCAGCCACTAGCCAAAAGGTACATTTGGTTGCTTGTCAGCGCAGCAGATGTGAAATGGGCATCCTTTCCCTTCTCTGACCTCCTCAAGGACAGCAAAAGCAGCTCCAGAGAAGAAAATAACAGGTCAGCAAAAGTAACTGCTTTCCTGAAACTTCTGCTTCTTGGCACTATTCCCACATCATGTTTTTCCACCAGAAATTTGTCAAGAAAACGTAATCCCCCTTAATACTTATCTCTTCCATAAGAAAATCCAAGGAGCTGAGGACATTCAGATTAAAGACACAAAAAAAAAGTTATCAATAGCAGCAAGGAGGGTTTGTGCTGACAGGATTAAGAGGAGGGCTGACAAATGGGTGGCAACACCAAACCCGCAGGACTGAGCTACAACAGAATCGTCAGCCCATATGAAATTTCTCAAATCCCCCTTACAAGTACCATGCTAACTCACTGCCTGTTGAAGCACCAAAATGGGTAATGGGGTATCCTAAACCTGGAGGCACATTCTTTAAATTCAGTAGTCTGCTAAATACTGAGAAGTTGCTTCACGTGGCCATGCAGTACATAGGAAGAGTGCTGTGACCATGAAGACTAAAGAAGGCCGCAGGAAGGAAGTTCTGCTTCACGCCTCTACTCAAATCCATGCTGGGGAAAAACAGGGTGCAAACAAGCAATGGAGAAATATGTAACAAATGAGATTCCTCTTAATAAAGATATGTCAAAAAAGTGATCTCGCTGTTCAACACAACAGTAAAATAACTGCCCAATCCTACCACACTACAAAACAGTAAAAAGAGGGAGTTAACTGCAGCAGCTATTAGACAGATGCCACACAAAACAGAGACAGCAGAGATGTGCGCAGATGTACAGAGAAGAGACTCTGCAGAGTTACCATCCTGAAAGAGGAAAGGACGTGTGCTTCCTGGTATGATCACCACCTTCCAGAAGCTCCATCAAAAACTGCCGAGCAAAAAGATACTCAGTTTGGGCCTCAGCAAATTACAAAATTTTTTAACATTTGCCTACTAGGAAGATCTCCTGTATTAGATATAAATTTTAACCAAGCTGACTGGATAAATCCACCAGTGATAAGCTTTTGAAAAGTTATTAATTTAATCAGCCATTGTAATTTGAAATCAGGGATTGCATTTAAAGCCACCGGGACACTGAAGTTATTGGAAGTGAAGTTTATTTACAGAACTGTTCTTAACAGCATATTTGTTTAATAAAAATATATGTAAATTGTATGTGTCATTAATAAGCTCATTAGAACAGTTAACCCAAACAGATTTCTACCTTAATATATTAATCCACAGGCTTCTCAGAGAACACCTCTCCTTCCCCACTCACAGGAATTTACACCAGCCTCCTATTCTTAAAGTCAGGCTGTAAGAGGGATATTCAAAAAGGTTAACAGGAATGACTAATGTTTTAACCTGCTCTATCTAGTCAGAATAATCACAACTTTAGCAACATGCTCCGCAGAGACACAACCCCCTTTCTAAAACCAAGAAAATCCAACCCAGGGCCAAGGTTTTTTTAATCCTGGTACATCCAGTTGGCCACCACTCAATGGTACTGGCAAAGAATGGCAGAATTTCACCTTAGCAAGGCTACGATACAGTAATAAAAATCAGATGGAAACATCTATATACACAGAACACACTTCCATCTACAAAACCACCACCAGCACCTCCAGGCTGGAAATTCCAGGAGACACTAGGAACCCATCGTCTCAGTGAGGAACCAGGTTGCTCAATGACTACATTGTTATTGTGTTCACTCATTTACTTTCATACAAATGCCTATGAGACTTCCCAAGTATTCCTGAAGTGAATTAATAATAGTGATACTATATTCCATTTCCCTTCCCAGCCTAGGGAAGATATAAGATGATAACATGTCATAGTTACACATACACACACCCCCACACATGCAAAGCAAGCAAGACCTAAAAGGTGAGGTTTTACACTGATGGCAAAGACATGCCTTTCTCCCGTAACAGCTGAAGATTCACAGCCTTCCATCTCTTCTGCCATTAGTTCCTCTGCCTGCTGTGTCTATACAGAATTGGGACAACCCCAAAAAAATCCTAATTCCTGAGACCCAGTCTCTTATAATGATACTTCAGTAACTAATGCCTATCCTTTCTCCAAGCTTCCAAAATTCACAAATGCTCCGGTCGTTCACCCTGTGCAATACGAGACATTTACAAGCCTGACACCTCCGTCTGACCTGGTAATACAGAGTCAGAGAGAAACAGGCATTTACAGAACACAATTCACTCATCTTCAGAGATTTTTGGACACCTGTCTTGATATGAGCTGTGGCCCCAGAAATACCCGTTTCTCTCCACAAGCAAGAGTCTAGACAACTTGCTCAGATGCCTAAAGATATTAAGTTTAGCCCCCTTAAATTCAGGTTTACAGATCACTTCTTCAGAGACAAACAGTAGCTGGAGCAAAGGTACAGAATTGGCAACTTCTTAATGTTATTTGCAGGTGTACCTCTGGTACCAGCTAAGAAGTCCCACACTAATTTCCCAACTCAATTTACTTATCACAATTAGACAGTCTATGGGCTCAGCTCGGAGTCAAAGACAAGGGTATCCCTTTGCTGTCCTGCACACGCAAGTTTTCTTGCATTTTCCACAAACAAGTCAAGTCTCCAGCCCTCATTTTCAGGTACTCCTCTGACTGAGTTTAACCTGAGGATCAAACACAGTTCACTGCTTCAGTATCTGTTCTCATAGTGCATACTTGAAAAAAAAAAAAAAATACTCTCTCTGGCAAAGAAAGGGCTATCTCATGAACCACTCATTTGTGGTCATTCTGTATCAGGTCCAGGATTTACCATCCCCACCCCTCACTGTGTTACATTAGAATGGACAAAAAGGGAAGCAAGCTCCACAGTCTAAATGGCTTTTGCAGTCTCAGAAGGACGGGGGATGACAGAGACAAGGGAGGGAGAAGCAACCCCTACAACCAGCAGATCGCAGATAGTCAACCAGCTAAAGATGGAAGTCAATATCTTGCTTTTACAAACATCTAGGAGGAACTGAACAACGCCGATGCTGTGCGTTGACTTAAGACAATTAAATTCCTTTATAGTGACAGAAAGTAGTAAGAGGAAGCAGGATTTTTCACATCAGTCTTCCTACCATTACCGTTTGTCTTGCTCAGGTTCTGGTTTGTGTTGTGAGTTATTTACAATAGTTTCACTCGGTGAAAATATTGTCCCTTGGAAAGGATTCTCTAAGAAGCATTTTGCTGTCTCATGGATTCAAGGCTCTCAAAATGCGTTATCCTGAGGAAAACAGAAGTGAAGGATGACTTGTCGTTGCACTACCAAACACTGAAAAGGAGCGGTTTTGCTCAAGTTTGGTGTACTTTAGGGAACAAAACAGAACACTGTATGGCATCATCCTGCAACACTAGCAAACAGTAGTCTTTGCCAGGGACTCAGAACATCAGACACAGGTTCAGTCAAATGTTTCATGCTCATTAATGCCCAACAGAAGTTCTTGGCATCCTCTGAATGAAGCCAAAGCTCCCAAGGCTCCAGAGAATTCCCAGGTACTCCTGGATTCCCACACTCCACCAGACTGTGTGGCGATGAGAGCAGTCCTCCAGTGCCTGCACACCTTATAGCCTTGTAGCTTTCTCCTTCGCCTTACACGCATGACCTCGGAAGAAAAGAGGAAACTTCTTTCAAAGCATCTATATCTCTTTCTTCTTGCTTGACTACATCCATCCATCCATCCATCCAGAACAGACCAGTGGTTACCTCTGGGCTTTAAGACAGGAAATAGGTCTGATCCAACAGAATAGAGCCAGGCTCTCAAGCATGGTGAATATTTGGGTCTGCAAGTTTATTTTAGCACTGGAAGACCTGCTACCACTTCTAAGGATGTGCCAATACAGAAACCCACAGAAAGATACAGAATTGGGAAGGAGCAGTCAGCCTAGGATTTTTATGGGGACACAACACTGTCCATTATGCCATTTGCTTTTTTAAGTCTGAGCTGATTGCTCAATAAACACCAAGTCCACATTCCATGCCTTATTTTAGGTATACAACAACTCTGCGGGTGCACAAACATCAAGAAGCTAAACAGTCCACGAAAGACACTAAAGCTAGGCTGATAGAGTTACTAAACCCATTTGGTCAGAGAGACCGTCTTCTGCCTTGGAACCAGACAAACAGCTTTGATTTTCCAAAAGGCACTTCATCAGGAAGGTGTATGGCGCACAGTAATTACCTATGTTCTCAAAAGCAGGGAGACAGATGACCAGCTGCATGGCTACCCTCCTCCTGGCCCAGCTCCCAATCACTCTGGCGTTTTCCACTGTTGCCTACATGAATTAGACAGAAGACAAAGGCAAACTGCATTAAGGTTTCTGCCAGTTGGGTAGCGTTCCGGGTTTTAAGGACCACAGCCCAGGATTCAGTTACAACAGTTACCGTTTACAACATGCTACAAATACCCTGTTAGGAAACATAACAGCTCTTAACTGCAGAGCTGCTCTGTGCTGTGAAATATGTCAGCAGGGCTTTGCCAGGATACAGTGACATTAAGTACTCTCCATGTCCTTGAAATCCAAATGTTCACGCCACCAAGCCTAACTAGCTTCTCACATACACTTGTCAGATGGGAAATTGGAGGAGACTAGATTAATTTCTAACTTTCTGTACTATTTTTTTTAAATTTCAAATCAAAATAGCATGTTCGCTTCTCTGCATCATTAGCTCCTGTCCTTACAACGTAGGACATATGAAAATCCAGAGGCAAATAAGGGCAGCTTCTGTTCAGTGATAGGATGGGACCAAAACTTCCATTTACCTTCTCCCAGTTACCTGTTGCCTCTGAAGCCTAATTCAGACAAACACTTGCCTCTGTTTGTGGGAAGAGCACTTACAATAACAAGCAGCTGCTGACTCAATCACCCCATTACAGCTACTTGCACTTCCACAAGAGACTATACTGTTTCAAGCATTCCTTTGCCTAGCAGAGTCTTTACTGACATCATACAGGTACAGTGTAATGTATTTCAGAAAAAGGAGCTCAAGAGAGAACAAAAAGTAAGGCTCCCAGGAAAGAGCACTGCATGATTGAGTTTCCCCTCTGTGGAAAAACACAGCAACCTCAAGAACAAAATGGCACCAGAAACCATCTTAAAAATAACACAAAGGTATGAGGGGGGGGGAGAAGGAAAAAAAAAAAAAAAAAAAAAGACTAGCAGTTCTCCAGCTGTACTTGTTACACAAACAGATACAAAGAATAAGGGACTACCTGCAGTAGAAGTGCAAGAGGGAACATCAGGTGCAAGGGGCTCCAGGGACCAGGAATTGCAAAAGAAAGACTGCAAGTAAATTTCTCCCCGACATTTCTTCAAAGAGCATGGCAAATTCTAGAACGGATTCCATAGCAGTTGTGCAATGTAACCCGAAAGAGCCGACTGTTGTCCAGGGATATTTATGACGCTTTATACAGGGAGGCTATTATCCCCTGGAATGGGCTACAGAAGAATCATTTTGCTACTTCACAGGTCCAAGGCTCTAAAAATCTGTGTTACACTTAGGAGAGTAAAAGTGAAGTATGCAGAAGTGATCAAAGGAGAACAGGCTGGTTTTACAGCCTGCAGGGGAAACAACTGCTCATATATTCTTCCTATGACAAACAACTGAGAAAGTAATTGAGAGCCTAGCAGAAACCAATGTTGTTACCTCAGCATTATTGATTTTAGGCAGACATCTTAATCTAACACATGACAAAACTTTGGTCATTGCAGTAAGATATGGCTCTCAAGGAAAAATTATATTTCTAAGGGTAGTTTATGGTTCAGTTAGAGATTCTTATGAAGTCAAGCCCAGGCTATAAAGGAATGGAAAGAAAGGGACTTCTTAAAAACAAAATGGATAGAAAGTTCGATTAAAAAGTGAAAATATTATTTCAGTATACTAACGCAGAAGGATCTTCTGCTCTTCAAAATGCTAAAAGGAAGCAGTAAAAACATAACTTTAAAATACTATATAGCAATGGCACTGAAAAATTCAATGTTTACCTGTTAGGGATTCTTTAAAAAAAAATTCTTACAAAGTTCAATAGAAATTTTCCAATTGTTCATATTAAAAGGAGCTAAGATTATTTAATATATATATATATGACAAAACGAAGCCAGAACAGGATAAAAAGTTAAAAGTCTATATAGCCCTTCATTAACATTCAAACTCAAAGAAATACAACAGTGAAGAAATAAAAACCATTAATACTAAAGAACAAAATTATATAAAACTGTAAGTCATCTTAAGAACATACATAGAGAGCAAAAAGTGAGCTCAGTTCATGGGAATTACTAAGAGTATATATTCAATTAAAAAGAAGTGGGAAAACAGAAAAGGTATTGCAAACAATTAAAAAATTCCTTCCTACCTTCCCTGTTTCCTCCTACACTCAATCCACCCTTTGCAACACCAGGCACCACTCTATACCTCTCCCTTTCCGAGGGGCATCTAAGCCATCCATCCATGTATTCCCCCCCTCCCCCTTTTCAGCCTGAAGGGGATAATGAACCACACATGGAGTTTCAGGTGATGACGCTAATTGGGCTCTCTCCAGCAGATGTATTTCACCTGCTAAATCCAGAACGACCTTCTTCACATCTGCATCACATTAGCAAACCACAGGTGACTAATACAGATAGTCCCTTCTCTACCCTTCCCAACGGATGAACAGGCTAGTAGGAATTCTTGATTTTAAGTCTCGAAGTGAATAGCTTGGCATGGTTTTCACCTGCTTGTGCAAATTCTTACTTGTGAAACAACAATCTGACCTAGAGCTCTCTAGAAACCAGATCTAGTGAGATGATCATTCACCGTTCTTTGATATGCTTGGAACAGACTACGTAAGAACACCCCAACCCCGCACCTCTCCTGCTGTCATGCCGCTGTTGTTGCTTTTGGGCACTGGAAACTCTAGCGCAAATGCCCACAATGGAAGGGAAAAACCACTGGGCTTCCAAAACTAGCCTTCATTTTTGGCATCCATTCACACAGCTGGTATGAAACAAATCCAGTCTGCTGGCCTTTGATACAGATGTCTTCAGATGTCAAAAAAAAGAGACAAAAGATACTGGCATGAGAGAGCCTGGTTAATGAGGTGCCACAGCTATGGTTGATTTGTTCACCGCTTCTTTCATTTTATTATGTGTATCGGAGTGATAAGGAGCAAAATTTCTCACATTTTGTTTATGCACTGTACAGTTTGAGGCTTAAGTGGAGCAGCACCTTGAGACATACAGTAGGCTTTGTAAGTAAAGCAGAAAGCTCCACTCCAGATGTGCCTATTTCCATCACATGGGGACCATTTGCAGAAGCAAATTAACACCAAGCTTTATTCTTCAGCAGCAAGCACCCATTGCACCACTGTCCATGAGGTTGTTCCAAGTGTAAGGCCACGACCTGGGAGGAGATAGTTCAGAACAGTCTGTCACCTGTTTTGAAAAATTCAACGTGCCTCCGAACCACATCCTTCAATGACAGCCTTTCTTTGTCAGGAGAACTGCTTCTGTCATTGGATCTGTCAAGCTGAGCCGCTGAACGAGCTATTTCACTGGGTCTCCCCCAGTCAAGCTCGATTTGAGTTTTACAGTCCTTGATACTTGTGGGATATTTTCATAGAAGCCATTAACTTACTTTGCACTGGGAATTATGCTGCTTGGCAGGGGTTATCTCTCCTCACGATACCTGCATGTCCAAAGTTGAACCTAGTCTTGTAATGAGATGGCAAAAAGCAGTCATATATATTCAAAATGTTGGCCTGTAAGCCAGTAAGACCTGAAAATATTTACCAATATGTCAAAATGCTTCTAGCTGAAAACCGTTTCTAACTCATTCGCTGTTTGCAAGTTTAATGGCTTAAGGCTTATGGGCTCATGAATCACCAGCTTTCTTAGCAGCAGCATTTGAAATGTTGATACCTTAGCCTTGAAATAGATGTGAAGGTACCACAGCCTTTACAAGCTGTTATCGAAAGGCATACTTTAAAAGCTCCCACAGAAGACGGAATGTGATAGAAGTAGCTGAGCAGGACGAAAGTAACAGAACCAACTTAGTTAGAGTCATTGTTCATGTCTGCGTTCCAGTTTAGTGATTACCCTCCAGCTGGACAATGAATCATATTAAAGGAAGCTTTGATACTTACAGTTTGTCTGATAAAAAATCCAGATTGCCTTAGAAGCAATGACGAGTATTTGGGAAACTATTAGTCTTATTTCAAATTACTGAATTCAACTATCAGAAAAAAATTTTGGAGAGCTATTCCATTTATCACAGATTAAAAAGATTATACCTTTCTTACAATCCCAAGATTTTCAGTTGAGAAGATGTATGAACATTTGTGGCGAAAAAATTGCTACAGCAGATACATGTGGAATGATATCTCTAAGGTCAAGGAGGTTATGCCAGTAAATGGCAAACACTGCATTACAGAACTGTAAAATGAAATGTTTAGTGTACACTATACTAGAGAGATAACAGGGATGGAACAGAAAAATACAATAGCAAAACCAACTGGAAGAAAAAAGAAATTTCAATTGTGAATGAAAAAATCATAATTCCATATACAGTCCTCTAAAATACGCCACCATCAATTGATTTATCTAGCTGTTGCAAGGGGTTATACACTGTGGGATGTAAAATTGTAAAATATATACATGTTTTCTCTCGAACACCTAAGACAGACAGACAAATGAACACATAAATATGGTAAATAAATTCTGTTTCAGTTTTAACCAAAGAGATTACGAAAACCTACTAAAATTCAATAAATAAATACAACAGAATGCTTACGAGTTTGTTTATCTGTGAATAGCTTAAAAGGTATGGGAATTCATGGCTTCCTGTTTTTCTGAATAATGCATTCATCCACTATGTCGATCAGGACAACTTGTAGATCTGCCTCTTCACTCCTATCTCCTTGTAGCCAGACTAAAATCCCAATCTGTTTCAAAGACCTTTCTGAGGATGGCTATGGTCAGGTCAGCCTCAGCTCTCCAATCTTCTTCTCCATCAATACAGAAAACAATGACCATTCTGCCTAGAGCTCAACTCGTAACTCTTGATTTTCAACTCTAAATTCTCTCCAGGCCCTCACATTCAAGCATACAAAAACATTCAGAAAGACTTGGATATATTTTCAAGATTATTTCTGCATTTTCATCTTCACAGCTAAAAACTTTTGTCCAAGCTCTCATCACCTTGATTACTGCAACTTCTTTCCCCAGCTCTAATCTCATCCAAGTCCCATTCATCCAGAATGCCATCTCAATCAGCATTCTCAGCAATTAGTCTGACCATCTGAATGCGCAAATGCATTCTTCTTCGGTTCCTCCTTGTACTTGGGCTTCTACTCATTCTGCATGCATATTTGAGGTAAGCTCCCTGTAAACAGCTCCAAACCTCAGTTTCGTTCCTCCCGAATTCTCCTTAAAACCTATCTGCTCTGATTTCTCCTGAGAAACTTGACAATTAGTCCCCTGCCAAGCACACTGATCAATAGAATCCAACTCCTTCTTACACTTCCTGCCCATGAGAATTTTTTTACATTCATATTGTAATCTTTTGGGGACAAAGACCACTATCTCTTCTTCTTTCAGCTGTACATAAGCTCCAAACACATTTCTACTTTACTCACTGAACTAAATAGATGTAGTATTTACACTTGCTTCTCAGTATTTTGTGTATATGCTGCCATGTTTTAGAGAACCGTGGGACTGCTATCCTCATCGTAAACAGAGGAGAACAACGTGTGAATAACCAAGATTTGAAGTAAACACCATTTAAATTATGCTCGAAGCCACACCAGCAACATTGCAGCCTGAATGAAGCAGGCACAACGTGAAACTCCACTGAATTCTTCACAATGTCATAGGCCAATATAGCTCCAACAAACGTATGGGGGTTATTTCCAGCGAGTTGTGCTGTTCAAACATGCCTATACACACTTCCTTCAGGGTGTCTGTGGTGTACAAGGACTTTCCACCACAGAGTGAATATGATTTTCCAGAGAGTCATCTATACCCACCCTGGTCTAGTAAAACCATCCTAGCTGGCACTAGTGCTTAGTACGCATGTTGTCAACAGGTCTAGCAAAGCCACGGCAACAGCAACCATGGCTTAGTGCCTACATTGCAGGTGGGCTTTCAGTCACAGCGTGGACCTCCCCTGGCTATCCACACTGGCCAGTGGCTGAGCCACCCACAGATTTTACTTCCTTACAGCGCAGCAGTAAGACAATCGAGGCGGTTATATCTTGCTCTTTACCACCACCTTGGAGCAGACCACAGATTGCCACCGATGTCCTGGAAGGCATCACCTGCCAGAACACGCGGCTGAGCTCAGGTAGCTGACAGATGGGAGGGAAGAGGGGAAGAACAACAAAAACAACACAGAAAAAGATTTCAAGTATGAGGACAGTGGAAGGGAACAGCTTATTAAACTCTCATTTATCTGAAAATAGTTGCAAATGAAAGGCGTAAACCCAGAAATCAGATGAGTGCCTTATCAGCAGGCTAATGCTTTGCCAGTCCCGTTGCTATGATAAGTCTACACGGCTAGATGACACGAAGGTGGATGGTGTGCAACATTCCCACTTACAAAACCACTCCTGGAAGGAGGGTTTCAGTAAAGGAACAGACTACTGCAGGTATCATTTACCCAGTGACTGTGAAGCTGTGGATAGATTATCAATATGAATAAAGTGAGGATTCGCACACCCTGAGGTCAACCACTGACTAGCCAGTCTGAACGCTGTCTGTCCTACCCCTCATGTTTCACAAAAGTGACCATGTTCTGGCTCCAGTCTGAAGATGCTGCCGAAACTCTCCTGCCCTTTAAGGAACGCCATTCCAGGGAGAAGGCACTTTCAGGCACAGTAAATACAGCTGCTGACTACGACACTGGGAACAATCCTGATCTGTGAAATCTGCGCAACTGGATCTGCCTTACAGATACAGGGAGCAGTGGGGTTTGTATCCAAGTCCACTTCACGCACAGTTTTTATTTTTATCTCTAGGCAGCCTTCACCTTACTCGGCACAAGAAGTAGGCAGAAGTCTACCAAAATGTTTAAACACTCAAGTGACCACAGCACACTGAAAGCACGTATCTAACTAATCCGATGAACCAAAGTTTCCCATTCAGTAATATACCACAGAGATATATAAAATGAAAACTGCAATGGCTCAGAAAAACCCAGCTGTCTCCTTTCTATTCAGTTGGAAGACTTTAACTCATTTGCCACTCTAGGAAAGTGTTTTATCTCAACTTGGATATCTGTAAATCAGCTTCCTTATCTGAAGTAAATAATATGCTGTCCAATACACCGACACAGCAAAACACCTTCAGACACTGCCACCACAGGTAAGCTCTTCCTGCAGAAGAACTTGGGGAAAAAAACCAAAAAGTTTCAGACACGTGTTTAAGCATGTTAGCAATTCTGTTCACCAGTTCTCCTGGGAGATTTCAGAACCTTGAAGCTTTCAGAGAGCTTCACGTGAGGCAGCTCATCGAGTTGAGACTCGAGAGGCCAACACAGCAGGGGAAGCTTACAAATGTCGAGCATTTCATGAAAAAGACAAGAGCATCCCGCAGTTACTCGCCTCCTCCTGCTGCAGTTGTACAGAGCAATCACTAGATGGAGCCGCACAGTCACAAATCTGATTTATGGCCGCCAGAAGTTTGTTGTCTCCTACGGTTCTGTTTGGCCTAAAACTGACGCATTTCCAGCGCTTCCTGGTAACTCATCTTCTGAAAGATGGGAAGCAATGCTTTCATTTACAAAAGCATTCATGTACACAGAGAAAGTGATAAGAGACTGAATGGGGAAAAAAAAAAAAGAAACCTACCACACTTACAGCTTTCAAATTGAATAAATTTTAGCAGTGAACTGAAAGATATTTTACCTGCCAAGACAGATCAGATGTCTTGCTTTGTTCTGCAAGTCAGAAAGCACAGCAGACTCTTCAGTCCTTGACAAGATTAGCTGCTGCAGAAGAAATACAAGAGCTCTGAGCTCAAGGTTTTGTAAATAAGGTCTAGCACACGCTAAAAATGCAGTGACAGGCAAACCCATTTCCCATAAATGCCCTGGTGATATACTTAATCCTGCACTTCAGATCTACTTACAAAAGAATCTTTTTCTGCTAACCGCATTGACGCTAAACAGTTTTCCTAGCATAGCAACATAGTTGAAATGTTATCATCCTAACCTACCGGCACACAATTCACGTGGCTTTCTAGAGATTAACTACATGCCAAAAGGCAAGTTTTACCTGCTTTCATCCCACATGTGTTGAGGCCAAGTTGCCACCCACTCCATGCCTGCGTATTCCTGGTCTGTGTACAACATTGCTAATCTCATCTCCTGTAGAGTGATGAAATAACAGATCTTCACTTCTTGCTTAGGTTTTGCAAAATCCAGATATTGCCAACACTGCACAAAATTAAAAGCAAGTCCCCAGCCCACGCCCAAAAGGCACTGCAGGGTCCTTTCAACAGGTATCTATGTAATGAAACAAAAGCATAGAGGAGTTTTTTTAGCCCAATGTCTAAGAAAAGAACATGGCACAGTCACTGTTGGTTTACATATCAATTCCCTCAGTGACAGATCAGGCCAGGGAGCAGACCCCTCAACAACCAGGCTGCTGAACAGTGGCAAGGGTAGAAGGTGCTGTGGAAGGGGGCTGAAACAGTGGCAGAGGAAACCAGGCCCCATTCCCCCTCTTGTGGAGGATGTTGCTTGATCCCTTTCCACCTGGAAACTGGTGGTTCTCTTGGCCACAGGACTGAAGTCCCACAGTCTTACATGCTTTTGGATATGGAATCTGCAAAACCCATCCATGCTAGGGGAAGGGGAGCACACGTTTCCTGAGCTAGCTGGAGGACCGAGCCTCTCCGGAGGACGTTTCTGTGAAAACCTCCTCCACCAGAGGCCACTGCCAGCCCACGCAACGCTCGGGTGGGTTTCAAAACGCAGACAGCAGCGAAGGCTGACCAGAACCAGGCGGCACAAACCCCGGGTATTTGCTTTTGTCCCTTCACGCACCGCCACGAAGCGCGTCCCGCGAGAGGAAGGCGCGGATCTCCCGTGGGGTGCCCGTCCCCCCCCCGCCAGCCCGGGGTTTTGGTGTCAAACCCCCCCAAACCCAGCCGAAGCACCGCGAGGAGGCGTGGGGCCGGCGGCCGCGGACGCTCCGCCCCGCGGG
>Ga0065711_1006350_pt1 | contig 22396 bp, 26 predicted proteins | sample Hoacrofraction12_FD_59098 | JGI IMG/M metagenome (GOLD analysis project Ga0065711, IMG submission 59098) | Hoatzin crop microbial communities from Cojedes, Venezuela - Epithelial fraction 12 v2 (version 2) | ecosystem: Host-associated > Birds > Digestive system > Esophagus > Crop | place... | reverse complement strand
GGATTCCTGTCAAAAGCGATGCTCAGCCCTGCTCCCCCGCAGGGAGTCCCCCAAAACCGAGCCCCCCCCCCCGCCAGCGGGGTGTGGGAGTTGATTTATGGTGGGTGCATCGCAAGGCTCGGCGACGCTAATAAGGTGCCGACTGAAGCCGTTCCCGGCTGCGCCTGGCGATGGATCTTGGCTTGTCAGGTTGGAAAATTAAAATGTTATTGATGGGGAGAGTGAAAGCGCAGTAAGCTTTTTTATTTTTTAATTTTTATTTGAGCTGGGAGCTCTCTTGGGCAGCACTGAGAGCCCCAGTCCCGCCTGCCCAGGGGCTCCCCGCTGCATCCCACCCTTCTGGGATGGCTTGGGCTTATATTGCCTTTTTTTGAGGGTTTTCTTTTCCCCACCCGCAGGAAGCAACGCGGGACAAAAAACCCAAATCTGCCCTGCAGAGGCCAGGGGCTGCATTCCCCCCATCCCATCAGCACCTCCTGAAGGAAACCTCCCCAAAACATCTCCGGCTGCAAGATTTCTAGAGGAGAGAATTTGGGGGAGAGTTGGGATTAATTAATTCAAGCCCAGGTGGAGGAGAGTTTAGCGAAACAGCAGAACAGCTGCCACATCAAAAGAGGCGCTGGGCTCCGGGCAGGGAAATGCCGGGGCTATTTTTAACTAATTAAATAGACGATTTAGCACCAGACTGATACTCTGCAAAAGGAATTCAAGAGAAAAGTCCGATTAAACCACATGGCTCTGATCAAACCCTTATTTCAAATCCCAGCCCATCACCTGGGGCCGTGTTTCCCCCTGGGGCTGAGCCCCCCTGGCTGTTCCCGGTCCCCGATTTGCCCCCGCCGACCAGGTCTGGCAGGGAGCAGCTCCAAAATCAGGCCCAGGGATGTTTGTTCCTCAGTGGGAAAAGCCAGAAGGGACTGAATTCATAATGCTGGAGAGGAGCCCTGACGCCACGGTGATGGTACCTAGTGATCCGGGGCTGGAAAAATCCATCTCACTGGGTCAGAATTGAAAACCCAACTTTATTTTTGGGGAAAAGAAATTGGAGTTTTATTTCCTGCCCTTGTTGTGCAAAGGGTCCCAGCCATGCTCTCTGCTTGCACGGCCCTGGCCAGCACAGCTGTGGGTGCTGGAGCTCGGTCCGGGGAGTCCTGGCCAAGCCCAGGCTGGACCGTGGGAGCCCAGGACCCTGCATTGGCAACATAAGGGTATTTAAATCTTTAATTATTATTGTGTTTTAGTGCTGGGCTTCCAAAGGGGCTGCATGGGATGAGATGGTGGGTGACGAACGACTCCAGCTCCGTGGGGACATCGCATCGCAGAGGCTGCAGAGATTTCTTGCTCCTCTCTCACCCGACAGATGTGACTGTGGGGGCTGGTGGATCTTCTCGTCGAGGCTCCCCGTCCCTGAGCACATCGGGGTGTTGTCCCTTGCATGCTCCCGGGAGGTACGAATTAAAAAAGAAGCCAATAATTCCATCTTTTCCTGCCTTTTTAGTAACTTTAGCAACCCCATGTCTTATTCCCTTGTAGTTCCAGGAGATGCACCAAATGCAATTGGAGGTATAGGGGATATACAAACCATAAATCAACATATTTACACATTAAGTTCAAATAGAAACACACCCTCGTTGCTGAAAAAGGCGTTATTCGCTCTCTGCCTTCTTTTATTCTCACAAATAAAAGCAGCCGAGGCTCTGTTTCTACAGGATATTTATCACAGAGCCACGTTATTACGCACTGTGCTCTTACGAGCTGGGAAGTAGCAGGGTAACTTTATTCTTGTGCTTTCTTTTAGCTAAATAATCACAAATTCTTAATTCAATTCTTAAGTACACCCGTCAGGGATAAATATGGGTATCGAGGTGTACTTGGAACATCCAGCTGTGTTGGCTTCGCTGAAAAACAACGCTGGGACGTGGCTGCGGGTGGGAGAGGTGGGGTTTTCTTTCCCTTCCTCGGTGCTTTATTAATATTTCTTTTAAACCATTAGAAATTCAGGTCTCATCTGCTTACACTGAGATCATCGGGGGAAGGAAAAAAGCCCGCGGTGGCGGAGCTGGAAGGGGTTATATAGGGCTTGAGGCACGGGGCTGCTCAGACCTGGGGAGACAGCTCCCGCCCCGGCACCATGGGCCGGCTCCTGCTCACCCTCTGCTTGCTCCTGCTCATCACCCCCTGCCCCTGCGCTATCATCACCGGGGTAAGTGCCCATCCCACCCCCACCCGGGACAGGGATTTTTATTATTATTTTGGGAAAGAAGGTCAGAATTGGTGCCTTTCACTCTTTGCTTTGGTTTGGTTTTTTCCCCCCCGATTTATTACCCGTTTCTTCGCTGCGTGGGTGCTGTTCCTGCAGCCGGCCCCAGCCCACGTGCGTGTAAAGTTGCGCCGGTGAGCTGCTCTTTCTGCTTCTCTCCTCAGCACCCAGTCAGACCCGACATGCAGGGAAATGGGGGGATTTTAGGAAGTTTTCCAGCAGGGGAAAAAAGAATATATCTTCATGGGCTTCCCCCAGAGCACGTTCCCAACCGGGACAAGGGCTCGAGCACCCCGGATTGTCTTTCTCCCTCCCAAATTCAGAGAAATGATTAAAAGAGGGGGGAATGTTGGAATGAAAAGGAGAGGTACGATCCTTACCCTGCTGTCTTTATGGGCTTTTGGGGCTTGGCGTGTCCGAGAGCTCGGTGCTGGACCAAGTTGGATGCTAAAAGCAAGAGGAGCAGCGGGTTTTGGGGACAGAATCCGGGCTTTTGTGGTGTTTCGGGAGTCAGGATGCTGGTTTTAGCAAAGCCAGGCTTGGCTGAAATCCCCCACTTCTACCCCTGGCAGTGAAACATCTTCTATTTAAAACCAAGATGAAGCGTTTGCGTCCCGACTGCCTCTTTGGCTCCCGGCTTTTCCCAACCGATGGAAATTTTGTGGTTGACTTCAGCTGGCTCTTGGCTCCTCTTTTCCCAGCCACCCCTTGTAGTCAGACCGATTTCTTTCAAGCCCGTCATTTTTTCGCCTGGATCTCCCCAACCCCCACATATCCCCGGAGCTACAAAGCCAGGTTGGGGGGAGCAACCTCTGGCCAGGGCCAAAGAGACCCAGCAGCTCTTGAAATTATTCCCAGGGCTTAAACGACTCATTTGGAATAACCAGAGCGAAGAGGTTGGATGTGCAGCTCCCAGTTGCCTGCAGCCCCCATCAGCCCCCCGGCAAGTTTGCAGGCGAGGGTCCATCCTCGCTGAGATCTGTTTTTTAACAGTATTTGGGTGTTACGAGGTGCTTTGGATGTTCGAGGAGAATCAGGTTCCCTTCAGGAAAGGGAAGACTCTGCAAAATCCCCTTTTTTTCCCCCCGCTGCGAGAGAGCTGCACCCTAAAATTATGCTCTGTCCTTTGCCCTCGTGTTTTTTTCCCCAGTTGCGATTTCCGCAGCTCTTCATCTGTACGAGCGACGTGGTCGTGGCTGGGAGCTCCTGGCAGAGAGGTGCCCCAAGGAGGGGGTGACCCTGGCGGGGCTGGGTGAGCGCCACTGGTTCTTCTTGTGCCACCACCCCCATGTTTGGAAAATGGGTCAGAGAAGGGGTCGAGGGTGCGGTGAGCTGCTCCAGTGATGGTCAGCACAGCCCGGGGGGCAAAATGGGACCTGCTTGGTGCTCGAGGTGCCTTCGGCCACCTCTCCTCGACATCCTTGTGGGCTTTCAGGTGTGGCAGTGAGCCAGTGCAGCATTTACATCCGTGCCTCAGTTTCCCATCCCGGGGGGGGGAGAGGTGACCGTTTCCCATTTTACACCTGCCTTGAGTGGGAGAGGCTGAGATGTTGGCGTTACTCTGCTCCCTGCTAACAAAAACCAGCGCTGGGCGTTTGCATTATTTAGCAGGTTTTACAGGCGCAGGCGGGCGATGGAGAATCCGGACAGCGAGTCGACGTGGTGGCTGCGCTGGCCCCAACGCCGCCGCTCTGACTTGGCACCGATGCTGCTTTTCAGTTGGGCAGCTACAAACTTTTCCTCTGCCCTTCCCATCACCGCGTGCACGAGGGATTGCCCCTTTCATCCTGCAGACCCCCAGCACCCCCAATCCAACCCGTGGCCCAAAACCTCCCCAGTGTAACCCAAAGTGGGAGAGCTGGGAACAACAAACCCATCTCCCTTGAATCCCAGTAAGGGGTTACACCCTTGTACAACAAAGTAAATACTAATAATGATAAGAATAATGATAATAATGAATAGGCAAAACAAACTAGATATGAGTTTTCTCACCACCCGATGAGCGATTTGCAACCAGTCCCTGAGCAGCGACTGCGGAACTTGGAAAACTGCGAATTTCACAAAACTTATGGAAAAGGCTAAACTCCCGAAAAAGGCTAAACTCCCAGAAAAGTTCACCCTCCCGGCAAAGAGCGGATTTGAACTCACGGAAACGAGAAGAAAATTTTCTAGCCCCTGACCCCGGCCAACCCCCATTCCTAAACTGAGTGTGATGTCTGTGGAATGGAATATTTCCATCGGCAGCTCCTGCACCCGGGCTCGTTGGCTGAAACTGGGAAACTGGGAAAAGTCCTTGATTTCCTAGCAACAACCGAAACCAGCAGCATTCCCGACGTCCTTCTCGTACTAACCCCAAACTGCAGCAGCTGCCGGGGGGGAGGACTGGGTCCGAGCAGGACAGGCACTAATCCCCCCATCCCTCTCCGCAGGCCTGCGAGCGGGACCCGCAGTGCGGCAGCGGGACCTGCTGCGCCGTCAGCCTCTGGCTGCGGGGGCTGCGGATGTGTACCCCCCTGGGGCAGGAGGGGGACGAGTGCCACCCCTTCAGTCACAAGGTACCGGCCCGGGGGTGCCCGCTGGGGCGGGGAGGGGGGGGCGAGGAGCGGGCAGAGGGCACCGAGCTCCTCGCGTGGGGGAAAAGCCCCCATGAACCCCCCCAGGGATGGGGAGCAGGGGGTCGATGGTGGTGGGGCTGGGGTGGAGCTGGGATGAGCGTCCCCGAGCTGGCGCGGTGCGGCTGGTTTCAGCCTCTGAAGTGCTTCGAGCATCTCCCTGCCACCCTAAATCCTCGGGGTGCCCCGTGGGTGCTGCAGACCTCGGCTCAGAGCTGGGACCGAGCTGCCCGGCTCATCCACTTTAAAAGCAAAGCACACACCGCGCTGCTCCAAACCGAGCCGTAAACGCTCTGTCGGGCGAGGAGAAGCCCAGTTAATGCCACCGAGCCGCCCCAGCGCCGTGATTTCTGTCCGATGAGCAACCCCGGCGCGCTGGGATTAGCCCGAAGCGCGAGGCTGCCGCAATCCCTCCTCCGTGAGGATTTAGCGGCAGCGTCCCGGCCTCGGGGCCAGCGTCCCACCCCGCGCTCCCGTATTGATTTGGTGCAGTGGGAGCAAGATTGAGCGATGAGGACGCAGCACAGGGCTTCACAGGGATCAAAAATTCATTCCAGGAATATCCCTATTAAACCCCTGAGAAGAGCCAGGGATTTTCTCAGCGCTTTGATCCCACTTGATGATTTTTTTTTTGGCCCTGACGCCCTCGTCTCTGCCATGTCTCTCCGCAGGTCCCTTTCTTCGGGAAGTGCCAGCACCACACCTGCCCGTGTTTGCCCAACTTCAGCTGCTCCAGGTTCCTCGACGGCCGCTACCGCTGCTCCGTCGACTTCAAGAACATTGATTTTTAGCGTGCTGCTCCCGGCTTTCCACCTGTGAGCCCCCAGTGCCCGTTTCTTGCCCTCTCCCATGGGCATCGGGTGCCTGCATAGGGCCAGGTGACTTCAAAAGTGCTTTTCCAAGGCAGGCAGTGTTGCTCTCAGCTCGATGTTACGTGCTCTGTGCCTCCCGCGGTTTGTATCCATCAAATCTGGGCTGTGAAGCTGAGCAGCGTCATTTCAGCTGCCAGAGCGTTTGCAGGGCCGAGCCCAGTGGCGAAGGGGGCTGCAGAGACCTGGCTTCAATTATTTTCACACTTTTCGGTCATGGACAAGGAAAGACAAAAATCAGAGGGGCAGAAACTTCCTTTTGTGGGGAGTTTTAGCAGTTTCCCTGCAATTCCAACAGAATAAACCAGTTCTGTAACGATAATTTCCATCGTGATAACGCCCAGTTGTGTCTCATCAGCCTGTTTTTTCTCCAGGCTGGTGACGGATGATCTGATTGAGCAGGCAATTAAAAGAAATCGGTATCAAGCAGCTGTGCGGAGTGAAGGAATGGTTTTCCACAAAGTTTGAGCAGCGCAGTGTGCTTGGCAGAGGCTGACGCGGGGCTGGCTGGAGCCGCGTTGTGCCAGACGTGGGTCTTTGGGACGCAGGAAAATGTTTTCCAGCCTCAGCATCTGCCTGGGGTTCTGGCACCAGGTGAGGTTTGGGAGCCTCTCCTTATGTCAGTTGAATTTGAGTGGAGAATGGGATATTAAAGAGAATTAAATGTGCTAAAAGGTCTCTCAGACACGTGCTTTCAGTTCCCCTCTTAGTGGAAAAATCGCGTGTCACTTGAGCTTCCCTCCTGCGTCCTACGGCAACCCCCAGCAGTAATTAACAAAGAGAAATAAAGGAAAGAAATTAAAAGAAGAATAATCAGCATTTACAGCAAAACACCCGATCCTGGTTGCTTTCCTTTCAAGCAGAAGCAGTGCTCGAAGGCAAAGCTTGCTTTGGGGGTTTGAACGCGTGTGCTCAGGGCTGCTCCCTCCCAACCCCAATGCTGTGGGCTCTCCCTTTTTGGTGGGGTTTGGTGGATTTTGGTGAGTTTTGATGGATTTTGGTGGGTTTTTGGTGGATTTTGGTGCTAGAGCAGCAACTGTTTCTATTCCTAAAGACCCCAAAGGCCAGCAGACGTACGGCCGTGGCAGACGCTGTGCGATCATGGAGAGTGAAGCCATTCAGATTTGGCATTTGATGCTGAGTGAAAGCTTCCCACACATGTGTGTTTCTCCCCCCCCCAATTATTGTAAATCTGGTGAAAATAAAGCGTTGCAATGACTGGGTTGATTTTATTTAGGTTTTTTTTACACATCAGAATTTTCACATTGTTTTTCCAAGAGAAGAATCTTGCAGTGGGGATGCTGCATCTGCCCAGGAAGGTGAGTCTGTGAGACCCGGTGGCACTGGGGACCACGGCAGAAGGGCCCAGAATGGGGTCCCATAGCAATACAGAGGGCGGGAAAAAGTCAGGGAAAAAGCACAATATTTCATAACAGTGTTAAAAAATATGCATTTTCATGGTTTGGGTTTCTTTTATTAAACTGCCTTAAGTTATTTGCTGCTTCTGCCCTTCCCACAGCTTGGGAATGTGCAGGAAGGGCTGGTATTCTGGGTTTTTTTTAGTTAATTGTTGGACATCTCCCAGTGGGAAATCTTGCAAATTATTTTCTCCCACAGAAAGAACAACAACAAAAAAGACGTAAAACAATCAAACAACTTCTTGCCGTCTGCAGTTCCCGTTTCGGGGCGACTGGCCGGGCCCCGGGGCAGCACTGCCTGGTGGGAATTACCCATCTCCCGGTGGCTTTGAACGGCAGGGGGTGGGAATTTGGTGGGAAATCACTCGATTTCGGCATCATTTTATAGAGGGACACCTCCATTGCAAGAGCCAGTGCTTCTTTTTGGTTTAAAATTGCAAGTGGCAGAAGTCATGGGTAGCCCAGGGTAGGGGCGTGTGGGTCCCTGTCCGTGCTCCCCTCTCCCACGCTCTCGCCAGGGCCGGGTCCCTGCGTGGTTTTACCTGCAGTGTAGCAGAAAAAACACTTTTAAGCTGCTTTCAAAGTGCATTCAGGGGAGTGAAACCTAGCAAATCTCATCGGTTTTGGTTTTTCTTTTTTTCCCTAGAGGTGGCAATCCCCGTGCAGGGGGAAAAACACAAGGAGCGAAGCCAAAGCTCACGTCCTGCCGCGGGGCCGGGGGGGAAAAGTCAACACAACCTCGTCATCGGGAGCACCGGGGGCTGTTTGCGTCCCGTGAGCTGCTTTGCCCCCGTGCCGAGTGCCCCTCTCGTCCTCCCGCACGTGCGTTTCCCCCCTGGCTGTTTAATGTCCTGGCTCCAAGCTGAACCGTGCCCGGCTGCAGAAGCCTGCATGGGATGGGACCCAACTGGGACATGGCTGGGGCCCAACTGGGACGTGACTGGGACAAGGCCGGGGTGTCACAAACCCAGTGCCGCTTGCCGGTGGTGCTCCTGGGTCTGAATATTCAACACCTCGAATAATTGCGTGTGTGTTCACCCCCGGCACAGACCCCACCCCTCACTTCTGTCTGCAGCAGCCTGCGGTGCCCCCCGGCTTGGAGAGGGACAGCAGCCCTTGAGAAGCTGCTTAGCTAAGGGCAGGGTTGAGACTGGCCTTCGTGAGCTTTGTACATTCATATTATATGTTAATATAGATGATATGCAATTTATATTAGTTTTTATTGTTTGATTTGTTGTTATACCGCACATCATATATCATATAATAAATACTATACTAATATTAAATATATACTACACTGATATTATAACAATAATATAATCATTCCTATATCTTTATTATATATTCTAACATATTTTTCAAATTTTTATATAATTTTATTATTTTTATTTATTTATTTTTATTATTTTTTTGGCTAAGAGAGAGGTTTCTGGTCCCAAAGTGTTTCTGTGCTTTGTCCTGAAGGCTTTGGACTCACCAAGACAGAACGGTGCTGTGCCTCGTTGCCTTTTTGACCACCCCAGCCCCTTCCCGCTCCTGTACAGATCAATGGGACAATTTCAGCTGGCTCCCAGCCCTGTGCTGAAAGAAACCATTATTAACTCCTGCTTTATTCCACTGCAAGAGCCGGCCCCATCGCAGCAACCCACCTTCCCCCCGCAGTGGAGGGGACCGTCCCTGCGGTGCGGGGATGGAGCGGCTCTGCCCGCAGCAGCCGCTCTAAACCGCTCCGACAGGAAATTCAGACAATAAACACAGAAAAAAGGGTCCGTGGGCTTTCCATGCTGTCATCCGAGCACCCAAATCTCCAGCTGTGACACCAGCATCTGCCCCCAAGTTTTGGGGGTCTGGGGGCAGGGGGTGTAGTGGCTTGGGACACTCTGCTCAAATAAAAGCAGCACGGAGCAGACTCAGGACCCTCACCCCATGCCTCAGCATCGCCCCGTGTCCTTCGCCCACCGCGGCCCTCGCACGCTCCTCTCTGCGAGCTGCGAAAGGCGAGCTGATGCCTGGAGCCATTATCGCTGCGGGCGATACGGAGGCACTCGTTAGGAGTTTTAATTCTGTTTTAATTGTCCCCGTATTGCTGGGCAAACCACGCTGAGAGGGGTCAGCGTGCTGCGGGGGTCACCTTTCCCGCAGCCTGTTTGCATCCCACTGTACTAATTGGTTTTTGCAGATAATTGCAGGCACCGGAGGGTCAGTACGTGCGTATACCCCACGTGCCCACCTCCCTGGGGTGTACACGCACATCGGCACCCAACGGGGCCCCTTCCCGGCCCGGCTGGGGAGAAACACCCATAAATGGGTGGGAGGGGTCCCACTGCTACTTGCAATGGACACCAAAGCGAAAAGCCGAAGCGATGCCCGCAAACAGGCAGCGCTTGGTCATGATGATGGAATTGGGGTGCTAAAGGGTGGAGGGTTTGGAGAGGGGGGGAGCATTGGGTCCGGGGTAGGGTATCATGCTCAGCACGGTGGGGTCATCGCCCCACCTTGCCAGGTGACATCTCGCTGTTAGCCGATGTTTGCCGTGTCCTTCGGTCCCTAGGTGCCACCTGCTTGGCCGGGTGCCCGCTGGGGGGACATGGCACGGCGACGGTCCCGGCCGCTCTTGGCACCGCAGAGGGGGTGAGCAGGGGCTGTATAAACCACCGGGCGTTTGCCCTGGCAGCCCCGGCACGATGCGGTTCCTCGTGCTTCTCTGCGCTGCCTCTGCCCTCTCCCAGGGTGTCACCATGTCGGTCACGGCAGCGTCACTCTCGCGGGCCACCCGAGTCAGGGTGAAGGAAGGGGGGGGATGAGCACTCAGAGCCTTTGAATAGCTTTGAGAAGCGGAGGTGAGGGCTGGGAAAGCTGCTGCAGGGGTGTGGAGACGGTGCTGGTGCCTGATGGAGGGGCTGGTTTCTAGAGGTGCTTTGGGGTTTCCCAGAAATCCCCCTGACTCGGTTTTGGGGGAGTCCGCTGTGCTTCTGCTGTGGGATCAGCACCAATATTGAAGGGGTCAAATGCTGCAAAATCATGTCTAACTTATTTTTTCCTTGGTGCTTGTGCCAGGCTGCCCCTGGAAAGGGGGAAGAAGGTGAGAGAGGTCCTCAGGGAGAAGGGTTTGTTGCACCGCTTCTTCCAACGTCACCGCTACGACATCGGCACCGAATTCCCTCATGCTTTTCCCAAGGGGACCAAAGTGGCCACTGAGCCCCTGCTGAACACCCTTGACGTGAGTACTGGCTTTGTCCCCCAGCGGTGCAGCCCGGGGGTGGTTTGTGGGACACCCGTCCCTGTGTCTGTGCTGAGCATGGACCAAACCTGGATCCTTTTACCCCAAAGCGTTCACAGCTCACATCCATCACCCCTTCCTGCCCATGATGGTGGCCCTCGACATAGCCAGGACACTGGCATGTCCCCCCCCAGCAGCTCTGCTAGAAGGAGACCATGAAGGTTGTGAGCCCGGGGAAGCTCCAGGTTTGGTTTCCTGCCTTAAAGGCAACCCTTGGTCCTGCTGCCCCACAGATGGAGTACTATGGGACCATCTCCATTGGCACCCCACCACAGGACTTCACCGTGGTCTTCGACACCGGCTCCTCCAACCTCTGGGTTCCCTCTGTCTCCTGCACCAGCCTGGCTTGCCATAAGTAGGGGCAGGCAGGGCTCCCTGTTTCGGCAGAGCTGGGTCCAGCAGCATGTCCTGGGCTCATAACTGCACGACTGAGCCCAAAGATTGGGGTGGCATTGCCAGGGACTGGGGACCACCTAGCCAGTGCAACGAGCTGACCCTGTGGTGCTGAGTCCATAGCATCTGTGAAATGCACTGGAGAGATGAGTATTTGGGGTGTAGGACCTGCTCAGTGCTGTACTCCACAGGGTGATGTGCTTAGCGTGCAGTGCCTCAGTTTCCCCATCTGTCCAAAGTGGGTGATGGGATTTCCTGTGGATCCTTGGTTGCTGGCGGAGGGGCAAAGATGTACAGCAAATGCTCACAGCTAAATTGTTCCTGAAAGCAGGATAATAAATGGCAGGTCTAAAGAGCAATTCAGCAGGGTTCTTCCTCCCACGCTTCCCTGATGGCTCAGCCTTGCTGAAAGTCTTCATTTCTGATTTTCCCACTTCTAAAAAATCATCGGATGTTTAACCCGTCACAGTCCTCCACCTACAAAAGCACGGGGCAGAACTTGTCGATTCAGTATGGCACCGGCGACATGGAGGGCATCGTGGGCTCCGACACCGTCACCGTGAGTGTCATGATGGCATTTCCAGTGGAGGTTCTCTGTGCCTTCTCCACTGGATTAACATCAATATTGCAATGCCTGATCCAGATCTTACAGCATCCTCCTTGTCCCTAGGTTGCATCTCTGGTGGACACCAACCAGCTCTTTGGTTTGAGCACCACCGAGCCTGGCCCATTCTTTGTCCATGTCCAATTTGATGGGATCCTGGGTTTGGGCTACCCAAATCTGGCGGCTGATGGGATCACGCCGGTGTTTGATAAGTTGGTGAATGAGAGCTTGCTGGAGGAGAACCTCTTTTCGGTCTATCTGTCCCGGTAAGCCGTGTGGATCTCAAGGGCTGGGGAAGGTAGCAGATGCATCTCATGCATCTCATTGCATTTGCTGGTGGCTCCAGCTCCTCCACTGTCTGGCTGTTGTCTCTGTGTCATGAGATGCAAAAGCTGAGGGGCTCGTAGCAGGTGGCCACCAGACTCACTGGGGAGCTTACTGCTTGTGGGGAAACCTCTCCAGTTTCCAGCCACGTGCTTCCACCACGGCTCCCTTCTCATGGGTCCAAAGGAGCTGGCACACACTGCTGTCATACTGATGCTCTGTAATGAGGAGGGGAGAGGATACGAGTGTGGCATCGCAAGCAGCATCTCACCCCTCAGGACACACAGCCCTGCTATTTTAAGCTACCTGCACTGAAGCCACGTAGCAAACCCTTCACTGTTTTTCTTTTCTGCGTCATCTAGTGGGACAACAGGGAGTGTGGTCATCTTCGGGGGAATCGATGAGTCTTATTTCACCGGCTGCATCAACTGGATCTCCGTCTCTTACCAAGGTTACTGGCAGATCTCCATGGACAGGTAACCAGCTCTGCTGGGCTATCTTTGTTTCTAAAGAGACCTTGGATGCATCGACATCAGAGTCTTTCCACAGGCATGTAAAACCCCACGGCTGTGGGATGCAGAAGGTTAAGGGGCCAATCATCAATTACTTTGGTAATTGCTACTCAAAACAGGGATGCTTTGTGCCTGGGACACAGCCTAGTTCTTCTCTGCACAAAGCCTGTGCTCTTGGGAGCATCTCTGGTGATGAGCAGAGCCAAATTACGAGCCAAAAACTACTTTGCTGGGCTTGGTTGGGTCCCAACTGCTGGGCTGTGTTCAGCGCTTCGGTGCCCGTGTGTGCAGTAGAGGCACTGATACCAGCTGGCACTGCAACCTCCAAGAAGCAAAAGGCTCAAGGGCAGCACTGTGGGCTACCCAGCTCTAACTCTTGTAAAAAAAAGTTCAAAAACATGACTAAGATCCAGCTGGTTATTTAATGGCCCTGTGCTTCCTCTGTCCCCCCAGCATCATCATGAACAGGCAGGAGATCGCATGCAGTGGTGGCTGCCAAGCCATCGTCGACACCGGCACTTCCCTCGTGGCTGGGCCACCCTCCAGCATCAGTGACATCCAGAGCGCAGCTGGGGCCAGGCAGGACACATACGGAGAGGTAAGAGCATCCACGGCTTGCTCTGCTCGCCCTGGAGGCAGCCTGGCACTGCTGAGCCCCACGCCAAGCCTGCTTCCACGCACAGGGAGGCTGCACCTCTGCTCGTGGCAAACCTGCCCTGCTCTTATGATACATCCAATAGGGATCACCATGAGACACCCCTAGTCTCTAGTTTACACCAGTGAAATCAAACTTCTTTACTCCCTGCCCTGTGAACATGATGTTTCCCACCTAAGAGCCTCTTTCCTCTGCTCTCCGCAGTACAACGTGAACTGCAGCTCTATTTCTGGCATGCCTGATGTCATCTTTGTCATCGATGGGGTTCAGTACCCTGTGTCTGCCTCGGCTTACACTGAACAGGTAAGGGAGGACCAGCTGGTCCTACTTTCAGGAGCCTGTCTCAAGGTCCTTCTACTTTCCCCAGTGGCACTGGTTGCCTTGGCTTCTCCCATTCCCATGGGAGATGGGGATCATTGGCCATGGGCCTCCAGAGCAACGCAAGCCCACATTTTACCATTTGCCTTTTCTTTCTCAAATGCAGAACGACCAAGGATCTTGCATGAGCAGCTTCCAGAACACGTCTGGGGACCTCTGGATCTTGGGAGATGTCTTCATCAGGGTGTACTACAGCATCTTTGACCGGGCCAACAACCGCATTGGACTGGCCAAGGCTATTTAGATCCACCATGATGCCAATGGTGCTGTGGTTTCACCATGCAACCAGGCGACAACTACGTTTTTTGACATAGCAAGAGATCCCCGAGGAATCTCTCCCTCACACATGAATAAAGCATTGATGGTTCAGAGTTGGTGGCTGCACATTTATCTGTGATAAAATTGTAAGAATTGGGAAGCTGTCATACCTTTGCTGCTTTGTGGTGGCTAAGGACCATTTGGTCAACACAGTCTTGACGAAAGACTTTTGGAGCTGCCGTCATAGCCTGTAGGGGCTCAGGGGCGGGTCCCTAGGAAGTCAATATTTGCTCTTTTACTGGCGCTGCATCAGGTGAGTGATTCCAGAAAACCCAAATTTTCATCTGGGGAGGATGAATTCGCCATCTCAGACAAAGCCCGTCTCAGAGCGGATCCCTGCAGACCCACAGTCATGTCCCACCAGTGGCTCACCTGGTAGCTCCCCATCCCTGGGCTCAAGGTTTGTCCCCGTGTGCCCTACATGGTGCCCAATAACCCAAAGACATCTCAGGGCAGTGAATCCTCCAGGAGGCTGTAGCTTGGACCACCCAAGAGGGGAGGGCAGGAGATGGCTCTCACCCAATGCATGTCTTCCCATCATGAGGCTTTACAGAAGCAAATCCACAGCTGCGTGTGTGTAGAGGTGATGTCTTGTTTCAGTTTCCATAGTTTAGAACAATCCAGTTACACTTTGTTGTTTCCCTGTAAAGAATCTCAACTAAATGCCCCTTTCCCAATAGTGAAGCAGTCTGTGCTACAAGATGGTCACCAAGAGCCTGGGAACACAAGCTGGTCCTCAATTACAGTCTTTATTACTGTGCAAAAAAACCCACCAAGACCTAACATATTTATTTGATGATCACTTTCCCTCACAGCGGTCAGGACGATTCCTTCTCTAATTTTGTTTCATTCCTTTAAAGCAGCAGTTCCCATTTTTGAAAATGAAATTACCTCCATCCACATAAAACCCTATGAAAAATGGAGGCTGCCTCTTTCCTCCCAAGCAGCTGCAGTGAAAGAGCTCAGCAGGCGGCCGGGAGAGAGAGCCAAGAGTCCCTGCTGCTTCTTCATTTCTTCTGTGCTGAGGGATAAGGGGCTATTTCCATTATTTATTGATAAATGAGGTTCCATCACCGACGGGGCCCAGAGATTGCTCACCTGATGGGAACAAGGATGCAGAAGGAGAGATCCAGGCATTCAGGATTAGAAAATAATTTTTCTCTCCTCTCACTGTGCAGAAGTTGCCCTCTCTTTGAGCTGACTAGAATGGAGTATATGATGTGGGATGGTGGAAATGTGATTTATCCCCTCCCAGCTCCCTAAGCTCACCCAGCCCTGGGTCCCTCAACCCCAGCGAGTGCGAACCCCTCGTGCCCAAGCACAAGAGGGACCCAAGTCCCAATTTTGGGCGGATGGGACTTTATCTCAGCTCTATCACAGAATTTTCTCATTGTTCTGTGAAACAAGAAATGAGCCCAACACAGAGGGAACCATGGGTCCAATGATCAGCAACCCATAGACCACCCCCTGCCAGCATGGGCAAGGCCTGGCAGGATTACCCAGGGGTGGTAGCTGTGCTTCGGTGTGTGGGATGGGAAAGGGAAGATATGTCCTTGTCCCGGGCAGGACCAACAGCCCAAATGTTGTGCCAGGAGACAGCTTCTAAACCCTCCTGGCGTGTTCCTTCTGCATCGATGCTGAGAGTCCCTGGCAACGGGTTTCCTCCATGAGAGCATCCTCCATGGCCAAAGCATCCCTACCCACATCTGCCTTTACACATGCAATAAGAAAATAAACCAGCTCCAAGCTCCCGAGCATGAATTAGAGAGGGGTAGACACATGTGGGGACTGGCTACATCCAGGGAAATGTCTATCCTGGAGTGCCACCTCGTGGCTGCGGTGCCAAAACTGTCCTCCTGCCCACCGGGGAAGCGCGGAGATGTCTGCCTGGTGGTAAAAGGATGCTCCAGGGCTTGCTTGGAAATTTCAGCTCAAAGGAGGAGGAAGATGCTTCCAGCTGACAAATATTTCACATGTGGCTACAAGTTCCAACTTGGTCCGGGGACAAAAAGCAGCCAGGACACCTTCCTGATACAGCAAAGAGGTTTCTTGTCTTCTTTTTAGCTTTTTTTTCTGTGGCAGTGCAAAATTTCAAGTGGGAATTCAGTCTGCATGCTAAAGGACATGACAGATTGGCTCATTAAGGCTTGACTCAAGAATAGTACAGTTAATAAGAGCCTTTTATGGATTTCATTGAGCTTTGAGCTTTGGGCTTATATTTGGGAAGGTACTAAGCTGCAAATTGTACGGGAAAATGGGTTTTCTGGCAGGTTTTTATCAAGCACCAGCTGAGTGTTGACATTGGGTATTCATAGCCTGCTTTTCCTCCTCTTCCCTTTAGGTTAAGTTGGAAATCAGCTATTGTTCCTCAGAGGCTAAACGCCTCTGACCCCGTCCTCATAGCATAAATTAGGGAATCCCCTCCGACCTAGCTTCCTGCAACAGATGATGTACGCCAAGTGCTGGGGAAACCCCTGCAGAGTTTGTCCTCAGGTCACAGACCTGGAGATCTATAAAGTCACATGCCTCCACCCCCACACATGATTCCCAGCTGGGGACCAGCTCCCGTGGAGCAGCACAAATCCAAGAACAAAAAGTTGAGTCCAAATAAACAATGTTTTCTGCATGCTAGACTTTGAAGCATTTATTATTTTATTTGAGAATAAAGTTTACAAGCTAATAAGAATCAGGTTGTTCATCCTTCCATACAATCAACCATCCATCCATCCATCCATCCATCCATCCATCCATCCATCCATCCATCCCAGCACCATTTTGATCCCTGCGTGCTAAGGGAGCAGGAGCCGTGAAGATGCGCTCACAGCGAGCACATAGGCTGAATATTTCCCAGCCCAAACCTCCTCACCAGGGTTTCTCATGGTGACTTTCTGAGGAATAAACACTGAAAGTGCTTCAGCTTTGACAGGCTGGGAGTGAAGTTTGGGGGGAGGGCGTGCTAAAAAAAGAAAAGAATGTAAAAAGTTCAAGGTTTCCAGAGGAAAATGAGAAAGAACCTACTGGGAAATAAAAATAGTGACATGGGAGAGGTGCTGGAGAGAATTGATGGGTGAATGGAGAAGAGCTGGGGATGTCTCAGGGTGCTGCTCTCCAGCTGTCCCCACAGATGATGAGAACTTGAACACAGTGGGAGATTAAATGTCTCACAGCTCCTGCTCCTGTCAGGGATGATGGTCTGGGAGTTACAAGGGATGGGGTGAGGAAGAGGATGGGAGAGGGATGGGAAGAAACCAGGGAGAGCAGGCAAAAAGGGGGATTTGTGCCAGAGGGAAAAACCTCTCCTGAAGGAGCTGTGCTGGTCATGAGCCAGATCCATCTCCCTGGGGTGCAAACGACCTCACTGCAGGAAGACAGCCCACAAAAAGACCCCAAAACCAAAATAACAACTCCTCAGACCAAAGCCAGCACAAGCTGTGAAGCAGAGCTGGCAGGATGCGGGATTTCTGCCGCTGAGAACATCCCAGCGCACCCAGACTCACATCATCCATCAGATCAGGAATAAACAACAACAACAACAACAAAAAAATCCATCTTTTACCGCTCCTTTCCGAATGAAATTGCAAGGCAGAGATGCTGGCACGTTGCGTAACGATCGTGTGGAGCCTTTTGGAGACGAGACACCAAGTGTAACAGATGTGGGGTATAAAAGCGGATGTGTAGACACTGCGTGAGAAACTGTGGTTTTAACGCAGGCAGAAACATCAAAAAAAGCCAAGAGAAACAGTGAAGCTGGAACAAAATGTTTCTGTCGGAAGAAAACCCGCTGGCATTCGAGAGAGCGGCAAAATGATCTGTTGCTGGTTTCTCCCCTCAAAAGCGCCGAGGGAAATTTGCATGATTTAGGAAGCCAGAAGTGTCTTTTCACACAGGGAAGCCGAGCTGTCGGGAGACGTCAGCCCTCATCACTCTGTGCCCCATTTGCAGCAGCAGAAGGGACAATAAAAGCTACAAGGTCACGGTGGCTCGTCCCCAAGGGCATCTGAACACCAAACAATGCCCGAGCAGAGCATTTGTTGCAGGAGAAACCCCCTTCCCTCTGTCAGAGCTCAGTTTACCTCCAGAAACCCCAGTAGGTGTTGAGCCACCATGCCCTGGACCTTTTTCGGTGGCCATGCCACTGTGACTGGTCACCATCCCTCTCCTCCTAATCCCCTCACCTGGTGGCTTGGTTCCATCCACCACTGCCCGCCCTGCTGTGCCAAGAAAATTTATTGGGCAGGCAGAGCAGGGAACTCAGCCAGCTAAAAATATAACTTGAATTTTTTTTTGCCAGCTTTTTTCTTAAACCCAGCTCTGGGAAGCAGTCAGGCCCTCAGATCCTGAGTGGTGGGTAGGGAGGAATCGTTTAAAATGGATTAAGAAAAGCGGGGAGCTGGACCCATCTTCACCCCTGGACAGCTGGATACTACTGAGCAAAGCATTTCACGTCATTTTGCCCTTTTTTGTCCCTCCAATAAATGGGGGAAACCTCTGTATAGGGGGAAGTCCGCTCTGACGCCACGGACAGAGGAGATAAATGTCAAGCAGATGAGCATCAAATAATAAAAAACAGACTGATGGGCAGGGCATAGAGATAAGAAAGATGGTATTTATTTGAACAGCCACAGGAAATCATAGATTGAAAAAATGTCTAGAAAAAAAAAAAAGCAGCAGCATATTTGGTTTAAAAAAAAAAAAATCATAGCGTGCAGATGTTTTGTACCTTACCCAGCCAATCCCACCTGACAGTGCCCAGTCCCATCGTGGCCTCGACCATCATTTTTTCGCCTTGTCTCGAGGGTAACCCCCATTGGTCTTATTGAGCGACTCCATGCTGCCGTTCCCCGTCACCACGCTGGTGAGGATTCGCTCCACCTCCCCGGGCAGAATTTGCTTCTCTTCGTTCTCTGTTTCCCTGTGGTAGAAATAGTTGAAGTTCGAGACAATGACAGGGACAGGCAGCGCAATGGTCAACACTCCTGCAATGGCGCACAGGGTCCCCACGATCTTCCCACCCAAAGTGGTGGGACACATATCTCCATAGCCAACGGTTGTCATCGTGACCACGGCCCACCAGAAGCCGTCAGGGATGCTGGAGAAATGGGACTGTGGCTCATCCACTTCTGCAAAGTAGACAGCACTGGAGAAGAGAATGACACCAATGAAGAGGAAGAAGATGAGCAGGCCCAGCTCCCGCATGCTAGCCTTGAGAGTCTGCCCCAGGATCTGCAACCCCTTGGAGTGCCGGGAGAGCTTGAAGATACGGAAGACCCTGACCAGCCGGATGATCCGCAGGATGGCCAAGGACATGTTCTGCTGCCCGTTGAGTTCGCTTTGCTGGATCAGCTCCGTGGTGAGCGTCACAAAGTAGGGGATGATGGACACAATGTCGATAATGTTCATGATGTTCCTGAAGAACTCGGTCTTGCTGGGGCACACGATGAACCGGACGAACAGCTCAAAGGAGAACCAGATGATGCAAGCTGTCTCTATGACAAAGAAAGGGTCTGTGAAGGTGCTGTGGGCTAGCAAGGTGTCTGTCAGATTCTTAGAAAGCTCCTGGGTGGACTTAAACTCCCTCTCCTCCCTGAACTCCGGCAGGGTCTCCATGCAGAAGATGATAATAGAGATGACAATGACCAGGACGGAGACCAAAGCTACACCCCTGGCCGCACTGGAGCTCTCAGGGTACTCGAAGAGCAGCCAGAATTGCCGATGAAAATCATTGGTTGGTAAGAGGGTCTCAGGGTCCTTGATGAACCCTTCATCCTCTCTAAACTGGTCCATGGCTTCATCACCCAGCTCATAGAAGGTGATTTCATCAGCAAAGACGTCGATGGGGACGTTGGCTGGGCGCCGTATTTTCCCACCGGACTGGTAATAGTACAAGATCCCATCAAAACTGGGCCTGTTCCTATCAAAGAAGTATTCATTCCTCATGGAGTCGAAGTAACGCATCCTCTTTTCTGGGTCCCCAAGCAAGGTCTCAGGGAACTGGTTGAGGGTCTTGAGCCGTGTCTCAAACCTCAGCCCAGCGATGTTGATGATGACTCGTTGGTCCCCCTCATCCATGCCCACCCTCTCCCCCACCAGATGCTCACTAAACTCAGCGGAGAACCTGGAGAAAATCGTCTCATTGTTGGCGTTTTCGCTGTTGATGAGAATTCTCAAGTTGGAGAGGAGGTTGGCGCAGCTGGGATGGCCCTTCCGTGACTGGCTGGCGGGGCTGAGGTCATTTGAATAACAGGGATCCTCCACGATCTGATCAGCGTTGTCAAAACTGACTAGTGCCACCTCCATCTCCTTCCAACTGGACACGTCCATCATACACTAATCAGATTAGCAGCATAAATCCCCGGACTGGATGCCGGCAGCTTGTGTCTTTCCCACGCTATGAGGATCTGCAAGTGAACGGACAGGGAGTGAGAGCTGAACTGTGCATATGTATCGCTTGGCTCGACTGAAAAGAACAAAACAAACCTGAGGTCAGAAAACCCTATTTTTTTTGATGCAAACATTAATTTCATTGACTGGCAAAAGCCTTACATTTCCAGCAAGTCATTCATCTCTGGATCTTGCAAGTCTTTTGGCACGGTTTCATTATCATTGTTAAAGCTCCCAATACCATTTACAGCACCCAAGGATAAGAGGTCAGGCAGTAGCAAAGAACCCAGGTGTCCCACCCAGTCTTTCCCCAGCAATCCAATCTCTGCAGAGCAAGGGGTCATTTCAGACACTTCTGGGTGAAAGTCCAGAGTATGGAGCAGGATTTGGAGGTATTAAACTTGGGTGTCCTGCTTAGCAGCAGCCCTTGCTTCAGCTGGGAGAGCCATTGGGTCAAATCCCAGGAGGTCCTGGGCATGTTGCAGCTGGGTCAACCAGCGTTCAGAAAGCAATTCCCAAACTGAGGGCCACAGTGGGACCCAGGGAGTGCAACCCAGGAGGAAGGCAGGTCAGGAGGAGAAGGACAAGTCCACCAGCCTTGGAGAACCCCTTTGCTGTGCATGAAGAGGGGTACGAACTGGGACCCCTAGTCTTGATCCAGACTTTGGGGCGGGCAGTGGGCAAGGTGATGTCCTCCAGAGCTCTCCTAGGCCTCCTTTGTGGTAGACCTGATGTTCCCAGCCACAGGAAGATGATGAGGGTTAAACACTCGCGTCAGTTGGAGAGTATCTTTCAGGCCATGGGTGGATTTTCTCCCAGACCAGCCCTGTCAGGAACTCAGCAATGGACACCGTGTCCCCAGAATACACCTGGGCACACATCTCCCCAACAAGCCACTGCTGTTATACTGAACTCAGAGGCAAAGTCAAAGAGGAGCCCAGGGACCCAGCCAATTTACAAAGCTGGGAAATTACCTGTCCTGCCTCAGGGAGGTGCACGAACAGAAAGAAGAGGTTAATGGGAAATGGTTCTGAGGAGATTTGCCCAAAAATGCACTTTCCAAGTAAATTCACCCCCCCTGATTTATTTTCCCTACAGCTCTTTCCCCCACAGATATATCTTCTGGACATGAGAAACCACAGAAGGACATGCAGAGCTGCTCCACGTGAAGGCCAAGGGCACACTGGCTTTCCTACCCAGCGAAGTTCAGAGAGAAGCAGCGAAAAAACCCGAATGCCCTGGACTGCCAAGAATAGCAACGTAATTCAGGCCACGTCTGCATGGAGCAGCAGCAGCGCTGGGACCAGTCCTGTGATGGGGATGTTCTCCAACATAGGCTTTTCTTCATGCAACCAGGTGCTGGGAAGGGATCCTGTCCCTGGGGACTGAGCTACGCTTGATGCCTCAACACCCCTATTTAATTGAAGCCATGTGGGGCTCTGAAGCTTTTCCTCCCCTGTTCCCCAGAAGCAGACTCATCCATCCATGCCGATGCACTGCTGGTGAAGTTGGGTAGGACAAGCTAGAAACCCAAATCCATTGCAGTAGGTCTTAACATCCTGGCTTGCTGCAAATCCTTCCCCTTCTGCTCTCAGCATTACAACCCCAAAATCAAAACTTCATAGAGGAGCCAACATCCATGTCCCAGACAAGGGCTCAACCTCGGCAGCATCATGAGATTCTGTATTTGGGGACAAATCCAACAGTTTATCATAAGCCAAGGCAAACACACTTCAAGCTTAAATAAAAAAAGCCATGAGGCATGGTTTTCGTAAGCATCCACCTCTATAAAGCAGCTTCTGGCTTGTTTTGTGTTAATTTTCCCACTTGGGGACACGTAGAGAGGAGTATTTGGGGAAAAGCAGCAGAAGTGATGCCTGGATGAAGTGGTAGCACATTTTTGCCCCCCAAAGCAACCTGCTGCAAAGCTGAGGAGCCCCAGTGACTCCAAACCCAAGTCCTCCAGCCCCAGCGACGGACACTTCTCCTGCTCAGGCATGCCCAGGGCACAGCAGCTCTCCGTGGGGCCAGGTCCAGCTCAGGCTGAGTGTTTCGGTGGCTCTGTCAAAAAGCCACTGCAGGCAGAGTGAGGTGTCACATCGGAGCAATGAGGGGTGCAGAAAGTGTGACACAGACTCTGCAAGGGATACGGCGAACGAGAGCTGCAGATAACCCACGCTTCAGTGCCCACGTAGCAAAGGGATGCTGTGATAAGCCTGACCCAAACAAAGCTCTTTTGGATCTTTCAAGGCAAAAACCAGCACTGAAGAAAAAAGAAAAAGCAGCACATATCTTTCCCTTTTGGTCTTCTTATTATTTCTTCATACAAACCACCAGAGACTATTTTTAAATCAGAAAAAAAAAAAAAAAAGAAAAATAATTCTGAATCGGG
>Ga0065711_1008692_pt1 | contig 22397 bp, 11 predicted proteins | sample Hoacrofraction12_FD_59098 | JGI IMG/M metagenome (GOLD analysis project Ga0065711, IMG submission 59098) | Hoatzin crop microbial communities from Cojedes, Venezuela - Epithelial fraction 12 v2 (version 2) | ecosystem: Host-associated > Birds > Digestive system > Esophagus > Crop | place... | reverse complement strand
GTGAAGCATCTAAGTTCAGATGACTTCATTTTGAAAACAACCAAAATTGAATAATTTAAATATAGTCGAATGTCTTATATTTGAGTTTTTTGGTTTGTAAAATAACTTCTCTTTATTCTGGATGGCTGAACAAAATCTGTTTTCAGTATGGTCAGAGAGCAGAAAAATAATTTTTGGGTAAATTCTTCTATTTTAGGCATGTCACAGGTGAGGATTACAGCAAAGGATTTAACCTGCAGAAAATTGTGATCCTCAAAACTGACACAGTAAAGGATTGTGATGTTTGCAGTTGAAACCACTGGCTTGAATGGTCAGGCTCTTGCTGACCTTCTTTACCAATGTAACATAAATATTGATACTGAAGCCTTTTGAGAGAGGAGTATTATTCTGCTCAATTGTTCACACTTGACTTCTGTTATCGCTTATGCAGAAAAGTTTTAGCAAATGAAAATTAAATGTGTTGAGCACAAGAGGAACTGTGTCCAAACCCAGGGCTCTTAGCAGGGTTTAAAAGTACGTTTATTTTCCTTTCTGGTTCAGTGTGCCTCAGCCCCTGTTTGGAAGGGGGGAATGGTGATTCTTTTGCTTCAGTGTTTCCTGTCTCTCTTCCTCTTCTGGAGCAAAACAGCAGCTTTTTATCCCTTTGCTTGTGGTGTAGCCCATACACGATATGTGTAAGTGAATGCATTTCTGTTCTTATCCAGGATGAGTGCCTGCTTACACGTTTCTTCTGAGAGCTGTTTCTGTGTCCTTGTCTTCAGAAGTCTGTGCAAAGGCTGAAAATCTTAGTACTGTCCTCATCCTCAATCTGAAGCTGAACATGAAAGGCAAGGGTGCAATAAACATAGGGCTTTGCTTCCTCTTGATCTTTGCAGTAAGTGTTGTTGAATGTTGTCCTGATGTTACAAAGGAGCTTTTCTATTTTATGCTCCCAGTCTAGAGAGCAGACCTTTATAAGAAATTGATAAAGGTCTTCCATGTGAAGACCCGTTCTGATGCCTTGTTATGTAGCTAGGGCTCTTCCTTTGGCGCTGGTAGGCTCAGGCACTTGCTGAGCTTGTGTGGGCCTATGAGCTTTTGGCTTTTTTATAGGTTGTTTTATTTCGGCTTTTTCATTCTGTTTCAGTCAGATTGCTAGTGTACAAAACCAAATTTGTTCATGTGGCCCAACAGCCTTTCCCAGAAATCTTTTTTCTTGTTTTAAAGGTTTTTTTCCTGCTCAGATGAAATAATTGATACTTGAGTCTCTCTGGAAAGGTGTTTTCTCTAAATAATTGATGGACTTAGAGGTAACAAGGCAGCTTCCAGTTGCTGCAGTCGCAGCTGCTGGAAGTGGTATGAAGCACAGTATTCAGAGGCAGCTGAATGCTATGAACTTTAATATTCCGAAAAGAGCGTGGTTTGTTCTGCTTGGTGAGAGCTGTCTGCTCTTGCTTTGGGGTATAAAATCAGGGCTGAAACATGTACACTGACATCTGGAAGCTCCTGGAATAGGAAACAAAGGGAATAGCCTCAAGTAACTTGCATGTGAAGGAAGACACCGGAGATGTTGGACTTTGGTCTCTATGCGACAGCAGCCTTCTGACTGCCAGGATACGGAGCTGATTCTCTTGATGCACGTTTTTCCCCTCAACAATTTGTTATTAACTGGTGCTTGGGGAAGTACCTAATGCTGTGTGGAATAAGAACACAGTGATACAGCTATATATAGTACAGGGTACAAAACAGCAAAGCTTTCCACCCTGCCCTGAGCATTAATTTACTTCAGTTTGTCTGTACAGCAAGCCTGTGGAGGAGGGAGGTTCATCTAAAATGTCGTCTGGCTTGAAACTAATGGATGGGCAGTTGGTGAGATGACTCTCGGAAGACAACAAGGTGGCTTTTTTAGTGAAGTGTACAGTGTGCTGAGGTTGCAAAGGGTATTTTGACGAAGTGGTCATAGTGGTGGTCTGCTTCTCCAAAGCAGGATGGAGTACAACTGAAAGACCTTGTCCAGCTGGGACAAGTGAGAAGGGGAGGTGTTGTTCAGCTCTGTTTTTTTGAGGTGTGCTGCTTGTGTTACCAGTCATGCTGTCAGCCTGTTAATATGGCAGTTTCCTGTGTTCTCACATTTGTTTGTTTTTCTTTTTCTGGAGATATTTAGTGTTTTCCTTTCATTAAAGGTACAGATTAGGAAGTGTTTGTGTCCAACCTCTGCACCATCTAATTCTGCGGGTGCATTTGCTGTTAGTTATTGCAGAGACTGGCGTCTGCATTGGAAGGAGCTCCGATGGTGTCACTTCATGGCCTTCGCTGCCCTGATCTCTGGTTGACACACCGTGTTGTTCTTGGCATCCTCCTGAGAGGTGGAAAGCCTGTTTTTCCTCCTTCCCCTGGGGCGGATACAGAGTCTTCCAGTGAGACAGTCAAGGGTTTCTCACGACCTGCCTGAGCACTGGCTCTTGGGGGAAGGGTTGGAGCTGTTCAAGCATGGGCTTGGTGGCTTGGAGCAGCTTTGTTCTTGGTCTTTTTTTGTTCTTTTTCTTTGTGTTGTGGTAGTGTGTGCAGGGTGCTCTGCAAACCTACCTGCTACGTCTCCTGAAACATTAGTTTATTTCTCTGTCTTTGGGCTGAGATATCTAGTCTCTGAAGAGCTGACAGTGGTTAGGATTGCAAGGTGTTTGGTGAATGCCATTTTGTCACTTCTCTAACGTTTTCTGGCATTGTGTTAGAGGTTTACCTGCTAGTTGATTTTCGAAAGTTGCATAAGTGTGTGTGTTTCCCAGAAAGTCAGTTGGTAGGGAAAACAATTACATGGTTGTTAAGCTGTCTAGGTGGCCAAGAAGAGCTATTTTCTCTTGTGGCCTGTGAGCTGATGACCGTTCTGGTCAGCATGTAAGGTAAGGTTCTCCTGGGTGTGTTGTGAATGCAATTGGTGCGTGAGGTGGAGGGCAGCAAAAGCAAGCAAGCTTTGAAAGTCTAGTCCCCAAACCCAACGCACATTAACACCCTACCCACCCCAATAAGAAGCATTTTAGTGGTGCTAGGAGGGTCCGTCCTTGGGAATGATGCTCCTCAGGTGTTTGAAAGCATGAGTCTTGTTACTTGGGATGGGAGGGGAGGAAAAAAAAAATTGAGGTTTTTATGGATTCAGCTCTACATCATGTCTCCATGACTTGGAGATGGCATTGTTTAACCAGAACAAGTGATGAGTGCAACTAGTATTGTACGGGTACATACATTCATTGCTTAGCATGGTCTTTGCCGGAGAACAGGTGTCAATGCTGGAATTCTTTTTTAACTTTGAGATAGCTTGATCTGGTTTAAATTGTTAAAATATGTATCTATTTTATTATACATAATACATATTTATTTATTATATAAATACATAGATAGGAACATTGAGTGTAAAGGCTAAGAAGTACAGTATTGATGTGGACAGACTGCAGGTTACATCCAAAGCAAGGAATGATTTTAAGGGGAAAAAACCCCTCAAAACAACAAACCCTGAAACAAATTATATGCTTGTAATTTCTTTAGTGTACATTACTATAATCTGTCTCCTGTTTTTCCCTCTTGTGAAAAAAGAAAATGAAGGGATATCCTTTTTGGCTGAAATGTAACTGGAGACTTGAACAAGTGGCATTCCTGGAAATGAGGAAAGCCACAATACATCTAAAAGTTTAGGGTGTTCTCTGAAGAAAGAGTGAATTTGTCAGCAGAGAAAGTTGGTGGCTTCCTGTCCTTTCTCCTCTAAGTTATGACTTATTTTTGTGATGTGTAGTGAGTATAGCAAATGGAGGACCCATTTTGTTCTGGAAACATTTTGGTCTGTGTAGAGGTATGGGAGGGAGCAAATGACATGTGTTGAATAGGTTCTGTTACTGTTGGGTAACTAAATAGGAATAAAATTATTCCCCAAACTGGAAGTTCTGGCTCCTCAATATTTACTTTGTAAGGTGTCCAAAACCTTCTGTTGAAAGGAAAAAAAAGTCAAATTACATGATTGCTTTAATTTGAGGCCTTAAGCTTTGCCTTGCTACTGTTGATGTTATAGGGAGTGGGTATGTATCTGCTCTCATAAGAGGTAGTAGAAAGCAGCTGAGGAGTTTTGATCAGCTAAGATTATTCTGGCTGCTTGTTCTAACAGGCTTTGCTCCCTGGAGTGAATAAACTCCTGTTCAGAATGACTGACACACTTCTCCGCATTTCGCAATACCTGAATTTTCTGTGAAGTAAAAGGAAAACATAGCTTGTGATGTGTTGTGTATAATAAATAAGTTACAATGCAGGCAAACTCCTATTCAGGTGGAACTGAGAAAATTTTCGTAGGCATGAAAGATTCCACCCCCCCCACCCCCAAACTTTCCTAAGATGTTAATGAGCCATAGTGTTGGCTTCACTTATCCTGGTGTAATCCGACAGAGTTTTAACTTGCATGAGCATGGGTTATTCCGTAGTGCTATTGAGGATAAGGTCAGTGAAAGTCTTGCACCCTGTACTCCTGCTGCTGCCTGCAATTCTTAAATATTAATAAAGAGCCTGACAACTTACAAAAAGATCGTTCTTTCTTCTATTGTCTTTCACTCTTCTGCTCGTGTTTGGAAAATCGCTGGCTTTTAGACTCCATTTACTTGTGACATTTTGTTTTCTTTCTGCTTCCTGTGCTATCTCTTGCTTAAAGTCAGAATGTGGAGTGTACACTTTCCAGTCAGCTAGTTTGTGCAAATTTCTCTTGAACTAGGTAAGAGATCCATGCCTTTTAGCTGGTGCCTTTGTCAAGCACTATTGTATATTGGAGTGGAAAGTCTATCTGTTCACTTACTAGCTCAGTGAACCTGAGGTCAGTGGAGCAGAAGTAGCATAAACCTAGTAAAATTCAGTGGATAGTCAAGTAGAGTTGTAACTCTCCTCCCTGTCAATAACTAGAAATATTTGCAGTTTGAATTTACGTGGTCAGTATATGCATTCTGTAGCATAATTGGTTTTCATTCTGACCAGTTTGTGTAAATGAATATATGGAATTTTTGGAGCTGCTTTTGTTCAGTGGACTTTTTTTTTTTTTAGTATTGCTAGTAGCTTTTATAGCTAAGTAGAAATAAAGACTTTATGTGAAAGCAAGGCCAACCAACTGTATCTTTTGGTAGTTTGTGTGAAGTATGGTGAAAAGTGCAATTGTTACAACTGCTGTTGTTCTGTCACTGATCTTTAATTGCTGTGGGAATGATCCCTAATCGTGCTTGCCTTTTTTAAGTCTTCCTTTACTGTGTTTCTGTTAGTTGAAGAAATTAAATGGGGCTGAAAATATCCCATGAAAGATGGTTTGAATAGCTCCTTGAATTAGTTGTGCAGTGTAGAGCTTTTATACCGAAGTATTGGTGACGTTAGTCAAGTGGGCAGTTCAGAAGAGGTTAAAGGATGATGCTTCTTGATGCCCATGTAGATTCTTTTCCAGAATTTTAAGGTGTCTACATTCTGAATATTAGTCTAAGTCCAGAGTACTCTTACATGGTATTTCAGATGCCACTCATCCATGTAAAAGCAGTGGCTTGGCCAAAAGCACATGTGTAACTTTAGTGTGAGTTGTCTGTAGAGCTTCAGTGGAGCTCTTCTGAATCTGTGCTTCCTTGGTTTGGGAACACTGGTGTATGTTCCTTACAAGTTTTCTGAAGTTGCAGTTTGTGCTGTAGCGAATAAAGCTTGGTCACTGAAACTTGAAACTCTGGCCATTTTACAGGGGTTTGGATCTGCTCTGAGGGATTGTTTTTGTAGAGTTTGTATTGGAGCAACTTGTGCTTGAAATATTTTTCAAATTATTTGAAGACTTTGAAAAAAATATGAGTCCCAAAAGATGATGTTGTAAGAAACCTGTATGGCTTTGGTCATGTTTTCCACTGAGTTCAGAGAGCTGTTATCTGCCATTATTTTTCTAGTGAAATAGGGATAACCTATCAGCAGTGTCTGTCCTGAGTCTTTCAGGTTAAAAAAAACCAAAAAAACCCCTTTGTTGAATAATCCTTAGGTTTCCTGTAAGAGTGAGCAAATATTTCTTTGCCCTTCTGGACTGCAGCAGAAGTAAATACACTGTACTTGTATTCCTTAAGAGAAGCTTGTGTTTTCTTTGTGAGGCCCCAGTCAGAGTACCTTGGAGACAAAATTACAAAAATAAAGATGACACATGCTTGCAGGGAGTTCCTGAATCATCCACAGGGCTGCTATCTCTGTTTCCAGGAGCAGATAAGCCTGTAAGAGCTCCAAATCCCATCAGTTTTTCTTGCCTTTTGATTGCACCAGCTTACTCCTTACATGCAAAGGTTTGATGCCCAGCACCCAGAAATTGTACTGAACAGGAAGACTGCCTCCGTGGCCAGCTTCTCTCAGGGATGTGGGAAGAGCAGTCTGTAGGTGCCTCTTAGTTGCTTCATTTTCAAAAGGTCCTAAGAAAAATCTCTGAACTATCCCTGATCAGGTAGAAGTCTTTCTTTCAATTTCACAGAAAAACCTATTGATTGGGCATCTTCAAAGAATATGACAGTTATTTTTAATGGCACCATGTCTTGAATGAATGAACTGGTGCTTTTTGATGTAGATTTGGTGTTAATGAAGTAATAGGATTTAATAGTCTTATCAAAACAAACAATAGGCCGAAGTGCATTTCTTGCTGTGTCTTAGAAATTCTTCTTGCTCCTCAGTGTGTTTTTCATTTGACTTTGTTGATTTGCTTCACCAGCTTCGTATAGACTTTATGCTTTGTATTGATGAATGATGGGGGACCAGCCAACAGCCTACAAAATGAAATTTTTTTTCTTTGTTTTCTCTTCCCTCATTTCTGCCCCTGTTCCCCCAGGGTCGTCCATTTCAGTGTTAGCTTGAAGTGTGGTATAGCCTGTGGTGCTGGTGTAGGGTGGCATTGTGCTGTGTTTCCATGAGCACTCTCAGAAGCTGGCACTGCTTCTGGCCTCGCATCCCTGTTCTGACACCTGATTGCACCCACACTGGCATTTGTATGAGCTCTGGGAGGTAAATTGGAAGGCTTGAAACTGTTTTGTTGTTGGCACATAGTACAGGATCACAGGATTGATCTGAAGATTTGCTACATGATTTGCTGTGTGATTGTTTGCTCCGCTGAGTCGGATGATTAATGGTTGTGGGTTTTAAGAGGGGGCAGGAAAAGGGATCTGGACTATGTGTGCTGGCAGTACTGCCTGAACCTGGAACTTCGGTGTTACTGAGGTCTGCCTTGTAAAGCTAACGCCTCCTGAGAGTCAAAAGAATTTGTGGACCTAGATCAAGATGTGCATTAGTGTTGCAGTTGTTCTAGATTTAACATCTTATCTGTGAGGATTTCCCTGCATATCCAAACTAGATAATTTAATATATCACAGCTTCTGGTTTATGAGGATTAAAATCTATAGACTATGAATATCACTGCTGTAGCATTTTGAAGGTAAGAGTGGAATCCGTGGGTGTAGAAATGCTTTGGAAATGGCAGTAGCTTCTGTTTAATGACTACTTTTTTTTCCCCGTCACTAAAGCTGTAAACACCAAGGCAAAATTGTATTTTCTACCAAAGCAGCAGTGGTCTCTATTTAATTTTTAGAAATTCCCGTTGTCATGAGTGGGTGATAACTGTCAGCTGACATAATGTGACTTGCTTTGTCTGAAACACTGTAGAGAAAGTTACTAGTCTATGCTGCCCACACACTGCTTTAATCTTCCAAGTGTTTTGTAGTATTGCCTAACTGTAGTTATGTAGCCTGTGAGGTAAATTAAATGAAATACTGATGCAGCAGATTTCTAGACTGGTAGCAGATTACTCCTACGTTAGGAAACTTGATTGCTTTTAGTATAAACACAGGGAAGGAGGCTGTGTGGCCCGGAGTGAATTGTTTGGTCTGTTTATTTGTGGGGTTAGGGGAAAGTCAGACACCTACACTTCAAGTTGATGATGTCAGAATGTCACTCCCACACCAGTAGAGATTATACTGCTCCATATGGCATTTGGTGGTCTGTCAAGAAGAACTGAAAGACTCCTGATGAGGATAAGCAAAGAGTAAGTCAAATCTGCTCTTCGTACAGGCAGGTGTTTCAGAAGATAACATCTGTCTGGGGACCCATATGCCATTATAGGACAGCTTATTGCAACAAGGAACTACTACCGGTAGTACCAGGCCCTCTGTCACTTCAGAGCATTAAAAAAGGGCAGCATATAAAAAAGGCATTTGCTTTTTCATGCTGTGAAAATAGTGTGATTGGTATTGACTGGGGCATCTTGCTGGTTTTATGGCGAAGTGGTGAGAAATGTCTTACAAGCTGGTGGTCAAAAAGGTGAGCGTAGGTGGGGAATGGTGCTTATCAAAGTAAGGGTGCTTTTGATGCTCTTATTCCTATGAATAGTTTCACTGCAGTTGGCATTTGGACAGTTGGATGTTAGTCCCAATGCCAGGGAGGGAAACCTAACAAAGAGCATTCAGACTCTCTTTGTATTGTACGTCGTAAAATGGTATGCTTGTCTTCCTGCCTCAGTTTATTTTAAGCCTCTGTCTAGTAGAACCCCATTTTTATGAAATTTAATGATGTACTAGCTAAATGCCACCTGCTGCCTCCTCTTTTGTAGTGGTAGCAGCAGGAAAAGCAGTATTTCTTACTAGTAGTATGTGCATTTTACAGTTGTTGCTCCTGTATTTTGCCAGGGTCCTGATTTTCATGGGGAGGGAGGCAGAATGGTGATGGAGACCTTGGTGTGCCTGCATCCAGAGAATGTTTGCACTGGCAGCCAGTGTGTTGCTCTAATACAGGTTTACACTGATGCAAATACAGTCTTGGACTCTGCTCAGATTAGTGGGGTTGTGCTGTTGTCTCCCAGTGTCTCCTCTTCCCCAGACCCATCACACTTACTGACTTGGACAAGTGTATGACTGTTGGTGGTTGAAATGTAGATTGCCATTTGGAGCTCCAGACCGAAATGAAGTCAGGAAAACCAAGCGTTCGTTCCTTCTCTTGTATTCTCCCAGCTGCACGCTTAGAGAAGCATCTCAGGAGAATGGTGTTTAAACAAGTTTTCTTTAGTATGTCTCATAATAAGAAGATTCCTGAACATTGTCTGTGAAGCTGGATGGGTTGAAAAGGTCAGTAACTAAAGCTGAACCAGGGTGTGAGGAAACAAAACTGTTTACATCTTCAGAATGTATATTGTAAAACTCAGTTTATGTATATGATTGGGTCATATCTAGGAAGGTCCTTTCCAGTCACTGCCAGTACTTCCACAAAGCACAATTTTATTTGTTTTAACAAAGATTATGTTTTTTTGCTATAAACAAACTGTGAGCATTAGGACCTAGTTATAAGGTGAGATTTTTGGAAGGCAAAACCCCTTGTTTCAGTATTTGGTTAAAACTGTATGGAATTCAGCATCTGAACTGTGGAAGTATCAAGCTCAGGTGTTAATGTTGAATGTTCGCACTCTTTAGACTGACAAATTTTGCAGTTATTGTTTCTATGAGAATGTGCAATGTATCCTTTAATCATTTTCCAGAGTCTGCTATTTCTCTGAAACCAGCGAAGCAGGTCATTCTGTGTGTTCAGTCTCTTTACTGGGGCTATTGAGGAAAAAATGTTTTAGTTCTGACCTAATCCACTTTTACTCTATCTCATGGAATCAGGAGGAGTGATTCGTTCTTTTAATGATTTTTCTGTTGCCACTGTGTCTGTCCAGATGCACTAATCTAGTCACCTGTGGGTAGTGTATCTTAAGCAACTTGCGTAGGTAGCATATGTGTGAAAGCTCCTTAGGTGATGTCTGGCTTTATTATATACAAATTAATCTACTTTTAGTGGATCAGTATGACTTGTGTAATACCTATCAATTTCAGTAGGATCTGAAAATTCCTCTTACGCACATGCAGACCACCTTAGTTTGAAAAGTGCAGAAATTATTCTCTGTTCACAAGTATTGTAATTGTACTTCTGTATGCCAAGTCACATGATTTTCGAATTTTTTTTTTTGACTACTTAAAGCTGTGGACTGTTCTATGAAAATGTACCCTCCTTAAATTTTCTGCATGGTCTCTGCATTTCAGAAAATTATTTCCATTTGGTTGGACAGCAAAGAAACTTCCTGGTTAGGGTTGGAGAGGGATGGGGGATGTGGCTGGACCAAGGAGGGACTCTTAATCTGCTTCCAGATGGAAGCCAAGCCTGGCATGGGGGAGCCTCTGGAAGGAAACTAAAAGTCTGTCTGGGATCTCTGTCGATGGTGTCTTGGGCTGGAGATGTTTGTGTGTCCTTCATCTGTTTGTGTGTGTGTAGTTTTAGCCTCAGGAAAAATGCTTAGTACAAAATTTGAAATATTGGTGTTGAGATTTCAAAAAATAAAATCCTCCAGTAAGACACCAATAGTCGTACTCCATATTTGTCTTGGAAAATAATCAATATTTCCCTTAAGAGCGAAAGTAAGCTGTTTTATTGTATTGAATGGGAGTCTCAAAGTTGGCAGGTATTTAGTTCTGTTCCTTCTTTCAGCAGAATTGTTTTTTACACCCAGATGCAGATTGCCTTCTAAAAAAAATTTAATTTCCCTTCTCATAGCTGTGCGTGTGGTGGAGATCTTCAGTTGTCTGTTCCATGGTGCTTGGCTTCAGACTTTGCTGGGTCAGTTTGGTTTTTGCGTGCTGTCTGTGAATGTCCAGGTCAGCATAGTCCTTGAAGTCTTTTTCTTAGTTATGAGGTGTTTGAAAATTCTCTGTGCTTGCTTCCCTGTTTCAGGGCTTTCACTGACCTCTCCTAGGAGGAAAACATGTACCTCAAGCAAATGGAGGGTTGAAATGTGTAACTGCTTCTTGTCTGTCATAGGCAGCACTTGTGTGGTCAGTTGTCTAGAATGTGAGGGCTGTGAGAGTGCTTTGTCTTCCCTGCTCCAGCTCTCGATTTTACAGCTTGTGCTGTTTTTTTCTTATGCATGGCATTTCTGCAGGGGTGGTTTAGTTATAATACTCTGAAAAGCTGTAGTTCTCTGAAATATTTGAGCAACAGTTGCAGCTGAACCTTATCTCTAGTGTATGTAAGGAAACCAGAAAACAGAACTCTGCAGAGGAGATCAGATGTTTAGTGGTGGGGCTTTTGTTCTTAAGAGTAAAACCTCTTATAGGATACTGATTTAGTAAAGAAATGTTAAAGTATGGAAAAGACAGAGTACAACTGTCTCTTGTATTTAGCAATCTGTAGATGCTGAGATCTTCCAGGGAGCCACTTCTAATATCGTGCTAGCTGGGTTGTTGGATGTGAAATACACATGGTGTGTGTTTAATTTTGCATAAGTCCAAGCAGCTGTCTAAGTAGAATGGTTTTGAAGGAGTGAGAAAGCAGATGAATGTCGACTTATTGATGCAGATCTTCCTAGGCTAACTGTATAGCCAGCTTCCTTTTTGGGTGTCCCTCCCTGTTACCAGGTAGGGCTGCTTAAAGAAGACAGGATGATTAAGCAACAAATACTTAGAGGGAGTTTAGGGTCAGCAGAAGTTTGAGCTGACTTTAAGTATACTTCTGAATGGCATACTACAGGTTCCTGTAGTCGCTTTCTCAACAGATTAGAAGAGATCTGGGAAAAAAAATCCTGTATTCTTAAAATCTTTCACTGCCTAATTGTTCTCATCCTTTCTCTTCTGTGCAGACGCTGTGCTATAGAAGATGCACTATTACCGATATTCTAATGCAGAAGTCAGCTGTTGGTACAAATACCTGCTCTTCAGCTACAACATCGTCTTCTGGGTGAGTACAAAATGTAGAGACTGAAATAGTTTAGGAATACCTCAGTTTTATTGCTGCATATTTCTTCAAGAGAACAGGCTGAAATATTTACCTGAAAGCAGGAAGCTGATGTATGGTATTTCCTGGGTCTTTTGGAATTGAAGAAGCCCATCCTATGTGAGAAAGTAATTACTGTTGAAAATGATAATGATTCCTCACAATCTTTCCCTTCCTTGCACTGAAACTACAGGCTGTGAAATCTTGTTCGTACTTGTTAGTAACGACTTGGTATTTTGCTTGATTAACCCACGTAAACTTCTGGTAAACTACATTGGTGTTTCTGCACATTTTGGCTACTTTGGCAGTATTTAAGGTAGAAAATAAGCTTTTTTGAAAGCTGCATGTATGATGGACAAAATTCAGAATTAATTTAGAATCATAGAAAAGTGATGGAACTTCTGGAGGTCATATTGCCCAATTTTCTGTTGAAAGCAAGACCCACAGGGTAGGAAATCACTGCTCAAGAGCTGGAAGTCTTGCGAGCTTCTTACTTGTCAATTTTCTGTTGTCTTCAGCCTAATAAAAATGTTAGAAGGCCAGATAATACTGAGTCTGCAATGTCTGGGTATTGCTGTTGAAAACCACAGAACTTTTTGCTATTGTCACCACCTCTTGTTTGCTAGTGCAGTGTTTTAATGTGGTACTGTAGCATTAAGCCGCAGGAGAGCTTATCCTTGTGTAGATAATAGGGCAGAAATGACGTGTGTGGCTTGTGTAGAAACTTATTTCCAGTAAGGGTTAATTGGTTACAATATTTTCATAGTGCAAATGTTCTTTAGTGAGGATTTTTTCCCCCTAGCAACTGAGGATTCCCATCATCATGGCCTCGTGTCAAAGCATGTCCTCAAAGGCTACCAGCTCTGTAGCTACTTTTCTTCTGCCTAGTAGAACTCTTGTGTACCTGTAGTGGAGCGTGGTGCAGTGAGAAGTAATATTTGTCAAGCTGTTCTGCTTTTCAGAGAAATCACTTTGTGGCTGGGTGGATTCTCTTCAGCAGGTAGTGTGGGGGATATGTGAGAAATCAAGAGACTCTCTTGTTCATGAATATATTGGGAATGTTTTAGACTTCTGCTTTCTTTCTAGTGACTGTCTAATTAAGTGTTTATACCATGTTCATATGATTTAACCAGTCTATTACTGGTTTTAGGTAAATAACCTTTGAAAAACTGTTTTTTTTGTCTTTGCTGGGAAGACTATCAAGAATTTGCCTCTGCTCTTTCACATGAATTGAATTTATCTTTTTCTGTCTTCTTTTTAGTTCCCTGGAGAGTGATTAGATTTTGCTTTTTTCAAATTTCTTATTTTACTGTTTTGTTTTGAAATTAATGATGAAGATCCAATAATTTCTTTTCCTTAAAGAATCATTTTTGAATAAGAGATGCAGGAAAATTGAGCAGAACTTGAAATACAACTTGTGTGTTTCAGCTGATGTGTTGGCTGGAGGAATTGTTTTTCTGAAGAGGTACTAGTAGTCTTGGTAGCTTGCTTAACAAATGGTGTGAGACATCTGCTAAGAAGTTATTATCAGGCTGACCTAGTAAATTGTGTGTAACTGCAGCTCTTTTGATAAGAATTCTGCACCTTTAGTTGTAGAACAAGCTATGTAAATGTTGAGTGGGAGGGTAGATGCTCCTGTAGGCAATGCATGAATCATTTAGCTGAGACAGTGATTCAGGACCCTATGATAGTGGGCAGGCTGGGATGCCTAATTTAACAATCTGTAATTGGACAAATCCATTGTGTGTGGAACAAAGTAATTTTTCTACTTGTTTTAAAAGAACAGAAGGACTACAAAATCAAAAGGGAAATGTAACTGACTTGAAAAAGCAGCTTTTAAGGTGGGAATGTTAGTCTTGTTTCACTGTTCTTGGCTTGCAGGACAGGTGCTTTTTGGAGCTTTTTTTATGAGTGTTTGTCGGTGAGGGTGGCCGGTGTATAATGGATATGAGAGGTGATATTTAGATAGGTGTGCAGGCAGCCTTTTGCCTGTTTGAACTGTTACTGGAGGTATGATGGTAGCTCACCTGTGTCTCAACTCATGACACAGTTTATTCGCAAGCCAGGTAGTTTGCATGTAAAGCTGCATTTGTTGTTCTGTCATGCTTACTGAAGGTGCATGTTAATTTCCCCGTTGTAGCTCTAAAGATAATATCAGTGACTATATAAACTTTAAAGTGTATAATGAGTAGTTTACAGAGCACTTAAACTTTTTAGTGGGTGTTGTGTGTGTCAGGTTTCAAATACAGCTCACATAAATTGGAGGGAATGAAATACTGAACTCGAAAGAGGATAAATATGACTATTTTAATAATGGTAAGCTCACAGTTTGATCAGCCTTTAGAAGTCTAAATCTTCATTCTCTGGAAGCTGGTTTTTTTTGGATGAGCAACTTGGCAATAGAAGGTTCAGTTCTGCTGCCTTTGAGTTGGTTGGCTTGCAAAATCACTTCTCTATCCTTTGTGCTTGGCTTTCTCTTGTAAGAAAGGGAATGGAGGTTATAGGAAGGCTCTGTCTTAGGCATGATTTTAATGTGGTATTACTTTATTTTCATCTTTCTTTTTAAGCATGCTAATAAGATTTAACTTCTCCAAGTACACTTGTTCTAATGAGTAGGGATGAGGCAGTATTGCAACTATTAAGATGGCCCTGCAGGGAGTGCTCAGAAGTTTGAGATTACTCTATTACAGCAAGGTTGGACCTACTTTTGAGTTTTAAAGCGCTTTTTTCCCAAATAGCTTCATATGTCATAATGAAATAAAAAGACTGCAGTAATGCTAACGCAAGATGAAGAGCTTGATTCTGTCATCTTTCTGTTGTGAGTCATTTTGCAACTGAGTGAGTCCTTCTGTGAAAGCCTGGGGCGGGTAGGAGGGAGGGGGTGGACAAATGACCCCGGGGGGGTGCAGGAGTGCACTTGGGAAAGCCCAAGGAATAAAAGGAGGTGCCTCTATCACCTGTCTATGATGCCTGCTTCCTCATCTCCAGTTGAAGGATTTTTTGTGCATCTCAGCCAGGACATGGCTGTTTGTGAAATGAAGGACTGCATGTGTGCTCTGCCAAAGCCTGTTAGGTTGCATGTGAGCTCACTGTCTCTCAGATGAATTGAGAGGGTAAAATAGCTTTCAGTTGCTGTCATCTTGATTTATCTTCTAATGCTCTGTAGCTTTGTGTGTGGCTCCTAATGATTTTTGGAGAGACAAAAAACCCCCAAACTTTTCACTCATGCTATAGGAGATGAGACACTTTTGCCCTGAACATGATGATAAAGGGCAAAAATTCTCTTAAGCTCTGGAAAAGAATCCTGAGCTTGCTTTTGCGAAGTAAGAGAAGACCCTGGTGTAGCAGAAGATTTTCTTGACTTTTGCAGTGTATGTTGTTTTTTCAGGAACATCTAAAACAGCAAGGCTGTGCCAGGAAGAGGAAAGAATGCACCACTGGGTGGTTTCCTGACCCTGAGAGGAAAAGTCTGGGAAGAGACAAGGGTAGGAAGGAAGGGCTGTAGGCTGCTGATTGCTCCAGCATGAGTGGAGCTACAATGTAAAATAGGATTGTCCAGGGAGTGGAAAAAGCCTTATCTGTAACGGTAACATTTTGTGCATACAAAAACTGAGGGTGACAGGAATGTATTCTCATTGCTTCTAATCAGACCTTGAGGCAGGCTGACCCAATATCAGTTCATGTGCAGGGGTTGTCTTGCAAGAGTTATGTTTAGCTACAGCCTAGGTTTGAGAAACAAATTAAACTTGTTTTCTCAGTAGGGTGATACCAGTAGCATAGTCAAAGGAATTCAATGTGTGGTTGGGGATGGGTAATGCTTAAGCAAAGTGGTCTTGTGCATGGAGTCTGTGAGTTGGCATCAGTATTGTACATCTCTGGAGCAGAGCTTGCAGCTTGATGCAGTATGTTAACAATGTGGATTTTTTTTTCTGTTCTAAAGCAGGAAATGATCAAATGCTGGTTTCTAGTTGTAGTTTCCTGTTCAAAGGGGTACAGTCGAGCTGCGTTGTGTATGTTTCCATCTAACCTTTTATGCAGTATATGGCTTAAATGACTCTATGGCATAGAAGTGAGTTGGGCAGTCCAGTTTGTTCTTGCTTACGCATCATCCAGATTCTGGTGAAAGGCGAATTTCAAAATCCCTCTCTTTTGAAATAGCTGGCTTGCTCACTCTCACCCCGGCAAAATTTTTGGTTAGCGTTGCTACTTCTCAGATGCCTGTTCTCCCTTTCATGTGGCCAGTTAGTTCAGTGAGCTGATGAAGGTTAAAACTTTTCTTTCAGTTTGAGCTGGATCAGTTCCCTGGTCTGCCTCGTAGCAGTCACCTGAATGCCTCTGTGCGAGAGTGGTAGAGAAGAGGGTATTTTCCTAGTGCTAATTCTTTGTAGACCTCTGTGTTGGGTGTACTCAATCAGGCTAACTTCTGAGGTGGTTTTATCAACACAGTGTGTTTTACAGTAGTTTTCAGTGAGATACTTTAAAGTATCTTGGACATGGTATTTAAAGCAAAGAAATCTCATTTGGTTAAATGACTACCATTTTACTTCCTTGCCAGCTGGTTATCTTGGTAATTGTGCCTGTAAATGTAGTGGCCAATGGCTTTGTTTCTTCTGCAAGTACATCATACTTCACTCTTCTGTTGCTAAAGAAACCTAATGTATGTGGTTTCACCGCTTCTAGTGAGAATTATGAAACACTTGTCGTATTTGAATTAAGTTTTAGATTTATCCATGTTGATTCTGTGAGACTAAGTTTGTTCTGCTGAAACTGTTTTACTTGTAGGTAGTTTGCATAGGTGCTCATGGAAATAACTTTGCAAAAGTAGTGTAGTTTTATGAAACTGAACACTTTATAAGAACATCAGAGCAGTGTTTGTATTCAGAGGTGAGAATGAAGCATGCTAGTGAACAATCTACTTAATCAAGAATTTATTACAATTTAATTAGGATGGTAATTATAATGAAAGGCACACAGTTTGAAAAGGACACTCTATTTCCATATTCAGCAGCACAGTATTAGTGTTACACTAACATTAGTTTGTATATGGAGTGTGGAAGATGTGTGTCTTCCTAGTTCTTTTCCCTCATTTCTTTGGAAAAAGTTCCCAAATATCCAGCTGTGTCTACTGTGTAATTTACTCTGATTACTGTAAATTATACAAGCTGTCTTCGCCTGTCTCCCAGCATTTCTGGAGTATTTGGAATGAGAAAAAGGGCAAAGGAAGCATCAATTGCATGTGCTGTGTAACTTGACGACATATAAGTTCAATTATTGTTCTTTTTTTCTATATTGCTTCTTCATCTGAAAATCACTAGGTTAAGGTTTAGGGGTAATCTGGGTCAATATTCTGTTTATCTCCATGTGGATTTTAATAGTATTTTTAAAGCTGTGCTTTGATCCTGTTCTGGTGTAACAACATGTGGACAGATCCAAATTGTCACTTTAAATGTCCTTAGCTTATTCAGAGTTTGAGAGTAATTGTGCTGTTGCTTATTAAGCAACATCTGGAGATTTAGCTTAGCCCAGTTGTAATTCTTTCCATGTTTAGTAGTATACTTGGTTGGTTAATCTGGATGCTTAAGCCCTAAAATATGCCATACTTCATGCCTAGACAGAAGTGTCCAACATCATTTGATTAGTTTTTACAGAATGACATGAATGACACTTGCAGCCCTTTTTGGCTTTTTTTTCCCCCACTCTCCCCAGCAGAGTAAACCCAGAACAACTTCATTTGCCCGGAGTGCAGGTTAGGGTCAACAGGCAGTGAACCCAGCAGTGCTTAAAATTTACGCATATATTTTCTTGGGTTACTGTAAGAGGGTCCCTGCTTCTTGCCTGTGCTGTGGAGAATTGCCTGTAATGCCAGTTCAGTTCATGGGAGGTGCTGCATTTCCTAGAGGAGAGGGCCCCTTTTTTCAAGGTGATTTTTCAATTAATTGGGATTTACTTTTCAATGTGTAGGGCATGGGGTGGGGGGAACAACCTCTATCCTTCAGTCATGGAATCATTTAGGTTAGAAAAGGCCTGTAAGATCATCGAGGCCAACCATAAACCTAACACTGCCAATTTCACCACTGAATCATGTCCCTAAGCACCACATCTACATGTCTTTTAAATACCTTCAGGGATGGTGACTCAACCACTGGGCAGCCTGCTCCAATGCTTCATAACCCTTTTGGTGAAGAAATTTTTCCTAATACCCAGGCTAAGCCTCTGCTGGTGCCTGAGGCCGTTTCCTCTCATCCAGTCACTAGTTACTTGGGAGAAGAGACCAACACCCACCTCACCACAACCTCCTTTCAGGTAGTTGTAGAGAGTAAGGTGGTCTCCCATCAGCCTTCTCTTCTTCAGTCTAAACAATCCCAGTTCCCTCAGCCGCTCCTCATAAACCTTGGTCTCTAGACCCTTCACCAGCTTCGTTGCTGCTCTTTGGACACACACCAGCACCTCTTTGTCTTTTAAGGTTACGGGGCATAGCAGAGTACCATTTTAAGGAATGAGGGGGTGGTGTCCACAGTTTGTGAAGAGGTTCTGTTAGTTTGATTATTGAAATTGGATATTAAAGACAAACTGCCTGCGAATCGAGAATAAGACTAGAACAAGGATCTCTTGCTTCATTTGGATGAATATAATTCAGAAATATTTATTGTATGAACATACGAATTGGTGTAAGGTTTGTATGTTGTCAATTACATTTGCTTATTGAAAGTAAGCGGATGGATCATTACTTCAGCTTAATTCTAAAGGGCTGAAACAAGGTAACGTTTCAGAAGACAAATTGTATCTCATTAGAGAAGAGGCTAGTATAATAAGTCTTGACACAGAAGTTACGAAGAGTCAAGCATGGCTACTGTCTGGGGGTCGTACTCTAAAATGACTAAATGAAGAATTAACTCAAAATGCATTAAATACTCTGAAATCTTCATTAGTGTGCAGGCAAAAGGTTTAGAGCAAGTCACTGGGACAAGGATAACTTCCACTTGCACACTACTGTGTGGAACTGTTAATTGAGTACTGTGTGCTTCTTAAGTAATCATGAATAAGTAAATTTGAATTCTTTTTAAAAATAGCTTACAAAATGCAAGGATGCTATGCACTCTAAATCCTTTTTGCAGGAGACTGACTCATGAGGAGGAATGTCCCATTACTCTTGTCTGGGATTACATACAATATTTGTTTTACTTGAACAGTGCTACTAGCTAAGTGTTTGAGAATGTGTTGATTAGTACATGTAAATAACTTTTTTCTTTTTGTTTTAGCTAGCTGGAGTGGCCTTCCTTGCGGCTGGTCTGTGGGCATGGAGTGAAAAGGTAAGGGTAGAAATGACTGGTTTTACTTTGTTTGGTCGCTGCTCTCTCCTGCCCCAGTAAACCTACTTTCCTCAGGAAGCAACAAAGATTAAATGTAGCGTCTAAGCTCAGGACCACGTTCAGATGATCTAAACTGAGTTTAGTTGAAGTTTCATTCTTGTCCCTGATCAGGTGTTAAGCCGTTGATGTTTAGACCTTTTCTGTAAACTTGTAAGAGCACGATGCTAGGGAGAATTAAGAAGAAAAAAAAAAAAATCCATCTTTGGGACCATCTTCTGAAGTATTCCCATTTTTAGGCCAGCTGTTGTCTTCCACTTTATTCCCCATGGAGCTGCTTAAGTGATTATGTCTTCATGTAGCAGAACAAAACTGGGGAACGTGATCTAGCTGAATAATGCTCTTATTTTTGGCAAAGGTTTCTTTTGGCTGAACAACTTCCTCGATCAGAGGAAGTCTGTGTGGTCTTGCTCATACAGAGTTCTCCTGTTACAAGAGAAGAGGTGGTACAGGTATGGAAATGAATGGTTCACCCCCTTGTTATGAATGTAAAAGCAGGGCTTTAATATGACTACAAGCAGTAGGAAAAAGTGACAATTACTAGCAGATTTACTGATCTGCATTTTAAATAAGTGGAGGGCAGGTGTGTCACTATTCAGTTGTGCTGCTGAGTAGGAACACTTTAATTACCATTGTAGTGTAACATTTCCTTAATCAGAGTGCTTATACACAGCAGCTACCCACATACAGAGAGGTTCTGGGATTCCTTCGCTTCTTGGAAGTAAAAGAATTTTATGATGATCTTAATGCTGAAGTATTTATTCTCCTTCTCCCTGCTCCCTGTGTGCATGCACATGTTTTCATAACTGGATTAGTGATATCATTGATGTATAGTAAGCAGCCTGTCTCCATGCACAAATGCATTTACCTCCTATTCTGTTGTTGTAAAAGGGTTTTCTTTCCAACCCTTTAGGGAGATTGTTAAACTTGTCTTGAATTTGCATTCTCTCATGTTCAGACCTTATCTGCTGTTCTGTAAAGAACCATGTAAGATCTGTGTGGTTGGAAATGACTAGCACACAAGTACTTCCATTTGCCAAATGGACTTTATGGTACACTGAAGTTACTAAAAGGCGTAGGAAGACTCTTTCCGTCTTTATTTCTTAAATTTTGACTGAACTGTTTCTGCTCTCTGTCCTTTCTTGCAAATGAATGCTTCAAAGCCTTTCCTTTGAAAAGTTTTGAACTCCTGAATGACTCATGAAATGTGTACGTTATTTGTCATGTATGTTCTGTGCTATGTGTAGTCTTTCATGCTAGTGCCATTCTTCAGCCATAGTGTCTGTATGGATCTGTCTGTTTACAGATAAACATCTTGGTGAACAATAGATGGGAAGTAAGAGGAAAATGTTCCAGAAGCTGTGCTGCCGCTAAACCCAAAGATAAATAAACTACAGGTGGCAGAAGAGTTTTGAGCATCCTGTCTTAGTACAATATGAAGTGCATTGGGTCCCTTTAACTTCTCTGTTTTTTCTTGTCTTTTTTCTTTTTCCACTGTGACTACACTTCCATTTGATTCCTCAGCAGTCTTTTTTTCTGCATATAAATCCTGTGCATCTCTTTTGGCTGATAATATATCAAAATAAGAATGCTGTTTTGTGAGAAATGTGAAAATACTGGGTGCAAAAAGTGTTACCCATCCTGACTTGTGTTATCTGTTTGAGTCAAATCCAGTCCTTTAATTGGTGTATCTAATTGGCCCATCCTTATGATCTTATAACTGGATTTTGTTACTCTGAACAGTCATGTAAGTCTTAAATTGCATAAAATTTTAAGTCTACACAATAAAAATTGGATAAATGTTATTACCTGTCACCCAAGAGATTGCAAAAATGACTCAGGGAAAGTGAATTATGATAAACTGTTAATAGAAGCAAGGTGAATAACACTGAGCCCTCTCATCTGGAAAATAGTTTTTTTTTATTGGTGAAACCATTTCAAGAAGGACACAAAGGAAGATCTAGAAAACTAGAAGCTAGTCAGCCTAACTTAATTCCAGCAAGTTCATGGCTGGTAAGAAATGGAGAGGGAGCAGTCAGTCTACTTCAAAGCAAGACTGTTGTTTAGAGGGACTTCAAGAGTGTTGAGAAATGGATTGACAGAAACCCTATGGAAGTTTAAATAAAGTCACATGCGAAATCCTGTGCCTGAGACAGAGCAACTTCATATGCATCAGTATTGGCTGGGAGCTGACTGTCTAGATAGCAGCTTTGAGGGGGAAAAAAAACCCTGAGTTCCTGTTGATCAGTAAATGGAGCATCAAGTGTGCCCTCAGGTCAAGGCCAGCAGCCTGCTGGGCTATATTAGTACCAGTGTGGCCAGTGATTGAGGGGGGAGCTTCTTCCAACAATATTGATCACACTTGAGGCTACACTGGGAGTACCATGTCCAGTTTTGGGCTCCCCTGTGTCAGGCAGGTCTTTTCCAACCTTAACTTATTCTATGATGAAGTGTACTTATTCTTTAGTATGCTGATCTTTGTGTTCGTACACAGAGATATGTAAACTGTGTAAAGAGGTGTGTGTGTGTAGCTTGTGTTATAATCAGTGGCAGTCGGATATTGTGATGATCAACATCCAGTTTAGAGAACTTCATTATAAGAAATCTGTCCTTGTCAGATGTTTTTTTGTGGTTTCCATATTAGTGTGTGTCAAAACAGTAACTGGTCTGGTGTTTGTTAATGGGCTGTATGAGAGCTTTTTTTAAGAGAATCCACTTCAGTTGAGATGGTGGCATAATGCTTACAAACATTGAAAGAAGGTGGAAAACAAGTTAAGCATGTACAGTTGAACCCTTAATTCGCAGTTCTGAGTGACTTAAAGGAAGACTTAAAGGCTGAGTTTTATTCTTGGAATTTTTGCCTCTAAGTTCAGGTATTAAACTTCATTTCTGTATACCTCAGTTTTTTGTCGTTATTGCTTTTTTTAGAGTTGAGACATTTAAACATAAACTGTGCCCATCTAGGACAAGGGCTGTAGAAAAATCTGTAGGAAATCTAGGTGCTCTTGTAAAGGGCAGCCCAGGCTTCAAAAAGCTTTTACCATCCTGCAGATGGCACAGGCAGAAGCATCCTTAGTAAGGGTGGTGAGTAAAGTGGAATGATGTCACCGAAAATCCGGGAATAAAACCTTGTAACACCAATGTAGTGTTAAAAGGCAGGCATTCTTTATTGCGACGTCGGATGCACGGGGGATAATTCCGCCGAACGTGCATACCCCATACCCTTTCCGTGCAGTTTATATAGATCAA
>Ga0065711_1035383_pt1 | contig 22398 bp, 17 predicted proteins | sample Hoacrofraction12_FD_59098 | JGI IMG/M metagenome (GOLD analysis project Ga0065711, IMG submission 59098) | Hoatzin crop microbial communities from Cojedes, Venezuela - Epithelial fraction 12 v2 (version 2) | ecosystem: Host-associated > Birds > Digestive system > Esophagus > Crop | place... | reverse complement strand
CCACCCCTCGGTCACGAGCCCATCTGTATGTCGCGTCTCTTCCTTGGTGGCCCGAGGTGTCATGGGCCCACCAAGCTATAAAGAGTTCACCCTTATGTTGCCAGTCCAGATCCACCTGAGCCACTTCAGTCTTAGCAGCCTGATCCACTTGCTGGTTGTTTTGATGTTCCTCAGTGGCCCGACTCTTAGGGGTGTGGGCATCCACATGACACACTTTTACAACCAACTGTTCTAACCAGGCTGCAATATCTATTTAATAATTGAAATTAATGTCTTAGTGCAAAATACCTTTAGGTCTGGAGAAGGAAGAAACCAGAAGTTTGTGATAATTGGACGGTTTTATCTTGTTTTGCTTTGAAATATTAGTTCCTGTCTTACTTTATACTTAGCCACATAGCTAAGCAATGTTTTGCAGTGAACACAGTCTCAGCAGGAAGACAAAATGTCGAACTGACACCAGTCAGACAGACTTTAGTGTCATTCAAATATGGCCCGGTAGGTATTCTTGCCTTCTGCTGCCTAAGGGCCTATCTCTACCATGCGATGAAGGATGGTGCAGAGATTGCCAAATTATCACTGAGCTGCATCTGTAAATCCAAAGCATGCACAAATCTTAATCTAAATGTCATGTCATGCATTTATATGAGATCACATAATTGTTACCTTGATGTTTATGGGAGTGGACTGAGTATTATGGAGGGTATGGTGGGTATCTTTGGGCTGTTTCCCAAATTCACTCAGAATACATTGTTAAAGCACACAAAGCTGAATGTTTTGTGTTTCTACAGAGGCATGGCTTGAAGCTATCTGTCAAGCTGAAATTCTTCTATGCCTTGCCCTACCTCCCAAAAAAACAAAAACCCACACAAAACCCCAAAAAACCCAGCAAACCAGACACAGCTACCTAGATACTCATGGGAGAAAGTTGGAGCAAGGAAGATGTACCCCTGGGGAAGCAGATCAAGTCAGAAAATACTTAAGCAAAGTGGACTTACATAAGTCTATGAGCCCCAATGAGATGCACCCACAAGTGCTGAGTGAGTTGGCAGGTGTCATTGTGAGGCTATTCTTGATAATCTTGTATTGGTCATGGTGAGGGGAGAAGTGTCCAAATATTGGAGGAAAGAAAATGTCTCACCTGTCTTCAAGAAGGATAAGAAGGAGGATCCAGGGGACTAGAGGTCAGTCAGCCTCACCTTGGTCTCCGAAAGGTGATAGAGCAGCTAGCTAGTCCTTAAAACCATTTCCAGGCACATAAGGGACATCAGAAATAGTCAGCTTGGTTCTGTCAAGGGGAAGTCATGCTTGATCTGCTTGACAAACTTTTGTGGTGAAGTGACTGGCCTGGTAGACAGGTGGAGAGCAGTGTGTGTTGTCTGCTTGGACCTCGGTAAGATTTGTGACACTGTGTCCCGTAAGATCCTCATAGAGAAGCTGATGATGTGCAGGCTGGATGAGGAGATGGTGAAAATGGCTAAATGACCTGGCCCAGAGGGTGGTGATCAGTGGCACAAAGTCTAGTTGGTGGCCACCGCCTAGTGGCGTAGCTCAGTGTATCAGTACTGAGTCCAGTTCTGTTTAATATCTTCACTAACAACCTGGATGATGGGGCATAATGTACCCCCAGCAAGTTTTCAGGCCACACCAAATTGGAAGCAGTGGCTGGCTGACACACCAGAAGGTCCTATCCCTGCTGTTCAGAGGGACCTTTACAGGCTGAAGAAATGATGTGACAGGGACCTCATGAAGTTCAACAAAGGGAAGTGCAAATTCCAGAACCTGGAGAGGAACAAACCCATGCATCACTGTGTGCTGGGGGGCAGCCCAGAATGAAAACAGTTGCAAAGAAAAGGATCTAGGGATCTTGGCAGATATCAGGTTGAACATAAGCCAACAATGTGCCCTTGCCACAAACAAGGCAAATGATATCCTCAGCTACAGCAGAAAAAGTATTGCCAGTAGGACTGAAGGAGGTGATCCTTTCCCTTTATTTAGTCCTGATGAGGCCACATGTGGAGCACTGTGTCCAGGTCTGGACTCTTCCATACAAGAGAGACATGGACATACTGGAAAGGGTTCAGTGAAGAGCCACAAGGATGATTAAGGGACTGGAGCATGTATCCTAGAAGGAAAGAGTTGGTATCATTTAGCCTAGAGAACAGAAGGCTCAGGGGGATCTCACGAGTGTATATAAATATCTGAAGGGGGTGTGCAAAGAAGACAGAGCCAGGCTCTCTCCAGTGGTGCCCAGTGACAGAACAAGAGACAATGGGAACACACTGAAACATAGGAGATTTCGCGTGAGCATCAGGAAACTCTATTGTGCTGTGAGGGCAACTAAGTATTGGAATATGTTGCCCAGAGAGGCTGTAGAGTCTCCCTCCTCAGAGATACTAAAAAACTATCTGCACATGGTCCTGGACAACTGGCTCTAGGTGGCTCTGCTTGACTGGATGAAGGGACCTCCAGATGTCCACTCCAACCTTGACCATTCTGTGATTCTGTGACATTGTTGAAGAGAAACAACTTTTATTGAAGTAGAAATGCAGATCTTGGCAAGAGATCCAAAATTCTACATCATCGATGGTTGCATATATGCAAGCATTTTAGGATACCAAGAGAAACCCTGTCCGTAAAAACTTGAGTAAGACTTGTTTTCTGATTTCTATATATAGGTGAAATACATGAATTCTCCAATTCCCATTGCTACATCAAGATTGTATTCCGTCTTTGAAGATTGTGATGTAACTGACTGGTTTGCCTGCAGAAAAGAGAACGCAACCAAAACAGAGAAAGACTTCTAACCCCTTCTCACCCAAAACAACAACCAACCATCCAAACAAAAAGCCCCAAACCCACAAACAGAGCAATATGGAATATGTGCAAGATTGTAATATATTGTATTTATAAGTGGCAGGGAGAGTGCTGCTTGTTGGCATTGCCTTTGTGCGTATATATGCCTGTTTCTTCTGCTTGGCTTATGCTTGTGTCTTGGGATAAGATTTAATATAGAGTTGAGGAAACCTATAGCTATATTCATGTAACAATTGCATTTTTAACTCTGGTTGACTACTGTATATTTTTGTTTACAGAATTCTCTTGAATTCTTCTGCACTCTTTCTCCTGGCACCTTCTAATTGTTAATTACAATCCCAAGAGAGCTGATGTGTCTTTTTTGCAATGCGATGCTATGCCAAGTCTTGATCATACTGCTGTTAATAGTCAGACCTATCCTATGATTTTGGAACTAGATCAAATTTAGCTACCTGGCAGGTATTCTGAGTTATTTCTAAAAAAAAAGGTGCCTAGATACGTTCTATGTATATTCAAAGATACTGTATATATATACACAACAATTTTCTTTCCTTTTTTTTTTTCTTCTGTTCTCCCTTCCTTAAGGTTCATAATGCTGTCAAATTCTTATCTTCTAAATGTGAAATATTCCCAAAAGTAGATTACAGTGCTAAATTCTGTCAGTTTAATAAGATGAAGTTCAACTCAAGTGAGGGAAGCAATAAGATAAAATTGTTTCTCTTGTTTGAAAACCAGACCCGAACTGTATATATGTCATGTTGACGTATTTTAAAGAGCATATTAATGAGAAATGCACATATAGAACAGCAAAATTGCATCCTGCATTGTAGCAAGTAAAAATATGTATTTACTGCCCTCAACAGTTTGTCCTGTCAGCCGTGTTTGAAATGCAGCTAATGATCACAGGTATCAGAATAGAAAGCTATAAATGCTAAACAGTAAAAAGAATAGCAGTAGGTGCAGAAAAAGCTGCCCAAAGACCCTGAGAGAGTTCTTGGAGTCTGCAGTCTTATCTCTGCTGCCATTGCAGCTCTGAATAAAATGATGGACTTCACTCTGTTTCTGATGGGATGAATGTTGTCTTTTCACCGTGTTCCACTAATACATTCCTTGATTATTATTCAGGATGAACAAGGCTTTCAAAATCAAAGATACAGACTCTCAGACTCTGGGCTGTTTATTCATTTACATAACACACCACACTTCAGTGAAATAGGGTTGGCATTAGGTACTGTGAAAAAGGATAATATTAACCCACAAAAAATATATTAGACAAAGCATGAAGCATGGAAAAGAGGGTGTTAGACAAACAAGACAATTCCAGTAGTACAATGTGGCAGTCGAATATAAAGATCCTTATAAGCTTGAAATGAATACATACCAACGATTCATTAAAAAAATGAGTAAAACAAGTTTTTGGGGAACTTCCAGACTCTACTGGAACTCTGCTGGACTTAACTGATTACTCTTCTTAGAAGGTGGCATGAAGAAATGTGCTGGAATTCATGTGTGCTTAATCCATGCGTGTATTCCTCTCTACTCAGCATGTTTCATCAGATGTGAAACTACCATGACACCTTACTATGCGACACTTAGAAGCAGAAATGCAACTAACAGAGTAAATAAGGCGTCTTCTATTTGGAGTTTCTTTATTGACCACAGCACTCAGGAGATCTACAGTACTTGTAATGCAATCAAGAACAGCCTTTACCATCTGAGAAAAGTAAAGGATCACTGTTGGGCTTGCCCAGCAGGGAAACTCATAAAACTCTGCTGCAGTAGCACAGCTGTGACTTGTCCTACACACCCCAGGGCTCCAAAAGGCACTATAGCTGCACATACTTCCTGCTGGCGCAGGGTACTGCCACTCTTCATCAGGCCAAGTACAGGACAGTAGTGCAGTCTGCCACAGAAAGTTTAAATATTCAGTTGAAAAAATTGCTGTTTGAAATATCATTGCAATAAATTCAAGGAATATAAAATCCTATGGATAATAATGGTGAAAAAAGAGCAGTAAGAAAAGTGAGGATTGACTGTTGTGCTAACACAAAGAAAGGAATGTGCTGCTTGTTAGAAGACAGTCTCTACTACCTCTCCATCTTACTCAGTTTCAGTATTTACTATCATTCCCACACTGACTGTACCCTTACAGCTAAATGTAAACATACATACTACTTGTCAGAAACAGTCTTTGGAAACCCAAGCAGTACAGAAATTATTTTCTCATGTTTACTTCACAGTATTTTCTTTCAAGTCCTTGAAATTCTGTTCAGCCACTGTGCATCTACGATCACTGACCTCATTCTCAGGAATACCAGTCATTACTGTTTTGGAGGACATGAAGATTATTCTGTGAATTCTAGACAGTAAAAGTGAAACACAGAATTGAAAACTGGGAACCAGTATCAATGTGTGTGACTTATATTTAGTATTTTGAATAAGATTTATGAATGATCTAAATATATTGAGGTTGTGGTTTTGCTACAATATGAAGTTCCAGAGATTTCACTTTTAACTTGCAGCAGGCTGACAAGGATATTTTCAAGGTATTTTTGCTATCTTCAATATCTTTTTTATTGTGCAATACTTTAGTACATTTGCTTAGGGCTAAAATTTGCCCGTTGATCTCCCCAGCTACATTCTGCTACCAGCACAAAGGAGCAGTGAAGGAAACAGAGTTTCATTTAACCCTCAGAGTGATTCTGTGTATAACTTCATGCAAAATTCCTCTACTTTTTTCATTAAGACTTCCAGTCCCAGTATGACTGTACAGCTTCTGCTGGATATCTGTGGTTTAAAGTCAGAAGAAGGTGGCATATTTCTCTGTGCTATGGGATTACAGTAGAGGTATGAAACAGAAAATTCGTTTTTTGGATGTTGTTTAGCCACCAAATGCTGTGCCCATGGAGAGTTCATTCTGAGCTGGGTCAAATGAACTCCTGGCAAATCCTGCAATTTTTCCAGACTGCTTTTTCTCTCAGTTTCCCTGACCAGGAATATGGAACAAAGTACAGAAATCAAGACCACAAAGTATATTACTTGCTTACTAAACAGCTCCTGATTTTTATGTTTGTGCTGCTTTTTTATTGCAAATTTGGGATTATGTTTTTGTTCCAAAACACTTTGATTCCAGGGGAGACTGTTTATAGTGGACCATTCAATCCTCAGTAACAATTTTCACAGTGGACTGCAAACTCAGCATTATCTACCACGAATATAATTCAGGAATCTTATGCAATTTTCCATGCTGGTTCTGTCAAGTTAAAGGAAGAAGAAAGGGACAAGAGTCAGCCTGAATGCACACCATCTTTCTGCAAAAATTGGACTAAGTAGTGGAGTACTGTCTTTAGTTATTCTGAAAATGTATAAAGATTTATTTCACTGTGGTAACAATAAGCAATGATCACGGCAGCAGTCTTAAAAGTGCTACTTGGACACTGAAATATCAGATTTAGATTTATTATATAGACAGAAAAATTATTAGAGGTGGTCCATGACTTCTTTGTGCCTCCAGTCATTTAATGGATAGTTAAATATCTGTTGTGCACAGAGGTTACTAGAAAAGCTATGCGACTTAGGAACATATTCTAGAATAATATGCCTTTCTTTTTCACAGAGAAAATTCTAAAGGCCGGTGTGATGAATACTGTAAACATGCTCAGTGTTGCATGCAAACTGTGTTACCAGCTCTATTTGTGATAATGGTAGGTACAAGCTGTAATGTACGTACAGTTTCTTTGCTAAAAGCTCATCCATCAGTTTTCCCACACAGTTTAGGAGCAAAAAGCAGGCTAAGCCAGTCAAATATCATTTCAGAAACATGCCACTCAATTCATAGATTTTTTATTTGCTAGTGCTGCAGGCTACAGCTCAATTTGATTTTAAGATGAAAGGTTATCCGTGTGACTGATAGGCTACTACTTCGTTTCTGTCTTTCCCGAAAAGGCAAGCATGAACGTAATAGCACTGACCTTTTGACTCAAACAGCTCTATTCAGACGAGAAGTCATTCACATGAAAAAAGTACATTCTTGATGCATTTATCCTCCCTTCTTTCCCAAAAGTTCGTAAGGGGTCACGTTCCCTGAACAGTGTAAGGGTGAACAGAGATGATGCAAATCTCTTTTCCAGAAATCCTGAAGTTATCTTTCAGTGAGATTCAAGTCCAGAAAAGCTTGCCTGTTGCGTCTAGTCCAGTCTTTTCTTTTGTCTAGTTTAGAGAAAAGGAGGCTGAGGGTGATCTCATTGCTCTCTACAGCTTCCTGAGGAGGGAAAGTGAGGAGGGAGGTGTTGAGCTCTTCTCCCTGGGATCCAGTAACAGGACGTGTGGGAAAGGTTCAAGGCTATGCCAGCAGAGGTTCAGACTTGGCATTAGGAGGCATTTCTTTACCTAGAGGGTGGTCAAGACCTGGAACAGGCTTGCTAGAGAGATGGTCGATGCCCCATGCCTGTCAGTGTTTAAGCTGCATTTGGACAATGCCCTTAATAACATGCTCTGTCTTTTGGTCCACCCTGAAGTGGTTAAGCAGTTGGATTAGATGATCATTGATAGGTCCCTTCCAACTGAAATATTCTATTCTATTCTATTCTATTCTATTCTATTCTATTCTATTCTATTCTATTCTATTCTATTCTATTCTATTCTATCCAGAATCATACCGAAAATTGATTTTCCCACCTTTCTGTCATAACCATATGCTCAGAGGAGCTCTGAGCTCTTAAGAACCATAGGTTTGTTCTTAGACATAAACCCCACCTTCTGGCAACCTGCACTGCCAGCATTTAAGTGTAGCCAAACCAAACAGGCTTTTTAGTAAAATAAACTCTAATTGGATTGCTTGTCACAGCAGCAATATGGATTTTCTGTGATTTTACGTGGAAAATGACCACTTTCAAACTTTTTATTAAGGTCTTCTGCATTTGTAAGTTTAGCTGCTGCTATCACATTCAGGCATTTAAATTTGAAAATCAGTCTTTGACTTATACATTCAGTAAAAAATCCTTGTAATTACATGCTTTATTCGTTTCAGATGTATGAGTGTCTCTCTGTACGCACACACACGTACAAACATTTATACTTTTGTGTGTATATACATGAACAGATGAAACTGAGTGTGTACATGTATATATATCAGAGGCATATATATCAGAGGCAGGGCTTCCATATTCCAGACCTATTGATCATGGTTTTGTTATTTTTTCAACTTCAATAAAGCAAAAATTTAGCCTGAAACAATACAAATTTATTTTGAAATTCATTACGTCCCAAAGTATTAGACGTTTTCTGTACTTTTGTAGGAATGTTTAGGATCAACAGCCAGACTCAGATTGAGCACACCTCTACCACATGAGTTGCATTTTGTGATCATGTTCTATGCTGATCATGTTCTATGATGATCAAACCATAACGTGCCAGTGCACAACTCAGGTATGGCTGATCAAGCTGGAAATCATCCTTGTTCTGCTGTCCAAGACTGGGTCTCCAGTTCCTTGCAGCAATCGCTGGCTGATTGACTGGCTACAACCACACTTCGGAGAGAAAGTGAGGCAGAAAGGCTGCCTAGGGCAGTGTTGTAATATCACTTTAGGACTGGAGAACTTTGTCCCACAAAAGCTGTGATGGCATTCGCAACACTGTTGTCTTTTTGGCTTATGGGTCAGTCCTGGAGCTCAGGAGGGAAATTGCCTTCCAGCACAGTTGTATGAAGCAGTATCATTTAATGTTAAACGATTGGTTTCTCCACAGTCTTTTAACTGGCAGGCATATGTATTCTGCTGACATTCACAGTCAGCATGCAGAAATGAAGATCTGAAATATGCAGGACTTGAAAGTTCTGTACTTTCCAGAATATGGTCAAATCTCTTGAGATGATTTGTCGCATTGTGCCATCAGATCAGACCTGGATGACACCCATCTGCACACAGAACTGACCAGTGCTGCTCAGGCATACTGACAAGTCCTCAGCAGCCCTGTTAGTCACATGGCTATTTTAAGATTCAGTGTTTCAATTCAAATTTAGGCCAGTATCTGTTGTTCCCGCAGAGTCCCTGTTAATGCCTATACAGTAATGAAGACCAAAAAGATGGTAATTGCATCGAGTTCTTCACATAGAAACTACAGTGACCAATATCCTTCAGATCTTCTTTATAGTTTCCAGTAGTTTATCTACTCAGCCAAGAACTTTGACACTAATGATGAGAAATTAACTTTTTTTTGACATCATCCATCAGAACCGTGTAGTCACGAATGAATATAAATAGAGTTCTCAAAGCATTTTCAGAGATCTCAGTGTTTACATACATTGTATTTAATGATCAATATTCTGAGTTAAGTTCCTTCTTTTCAGAGCAAGGACTTTTAATTGTCAGAGTTTTAGCAAAATGTACAAATTCTAGCACTGGAAGTTATAGTAAAGAAGAACAAGGTTTGTCCTCAAATCTTTACAATAAAAAAAAAAAGAAAAAAGGAAGAAATCCCCCACAACCCATGCTCACCTGTAAAGATAACAATTTTTGAAAAACAAATATTTCTTTTAGGTTTCACAAACCGGTAATCATACTAAGTGCTTGGGATCTGTGCAAGTACAGTAGCTTTCAGGTTTAGTCTAAGCTGATTCAGAAACCAGAACATTGGTAGTAACTATCCAGAACACAAAGAGATTACCATGACTTGTTCTGTGCTATCACTGTGTTGTCACACAGTGTATCTGCATAGTTATCTGCATAGTCATTCCCTTTCTGCTAACATATCTGCCACCTCTGTTGACTGCAGGACACCATAGACATCAGATACCTGTGGGATATCCTATTTTAATTCCTGTCTTTGTGCTAGGTGTCCTGCAGCAGAATTAGGACAATAACAGATGAGTTTGTTGCTAGAGACTTTCCTTTTTTCTCAACATGAGCAGGCATATTACAGACTGCTTTACCTTTTTCCTGTGTAAAGCGGAAAATGCAATTTTTTTCCCTGGTGCTTCAAATGATGGCTCAGAAGGCAATTAAATATACTTCTGTTCCACATCTCTGAGGCTTTCAGCACTGATGGTTGCTACAGAGACTGCAGCTGTGACATGATATGGGTATGGCAAGCAAATCTTAATAGAACTGGTTTCCTGCTAAGTGTGATCACTCTGGAGTATTTTGTCATGTTGGGCAGAGAACTGGAGTTTGTTGAAACAATAATATTTCAGAAGAGAATACTCAGCCATCGCATAGTCTATACAGACACTTAGAATTTCTTAATATACTTTAGGCAGTACGTTACTCTGAATCCTTTACAAATTAGAGATGCATTTGAGGCCACAATGCAATACAATAACCCTTGTGAAACAGTCAAATCACTTACATTGAATTTGGCATTTTGAAAACTGCCAGAAAAGGTGGGGGAGGTGTGTTCAAGCTGAGGGTGGGGAAAGAGGGCTTGTTTGTAAGACACAGTCTGGAGTTCAGCTTCAAGACCAGATTTTCCATTTACCTGGAAGAGGCCATGGTGGATAACATTAGAAGATACACGGAAAACTCTGGATGACCTTCACATTTTTAGGATGACCTAACAAGCAAAATTTTGCTCTCATGCAGCTAACTTAAAAAATCAGCTTTTGCATCTGATGAATGGTATCGGTTTACGTTTATCATCATTAAAAAAGGATGTTTTAAAGTAAACCGCAAAGCGTCATGAGCATCTACCTTGCAGATTTTGAGGCATTCATATTTAGTGACAAGTATTTTCAAGTGGTATGCATTTAAATTTAAATATTTTAACAATATTAAATTCTGTTGCCTTCTATGCTTCAGCTCTGAAGTATGAATTTAAAAAAAAATTCTTAAAGCTTGGTGTCAAAGAAGAGCACTTGCCCTTCAAAATGCAGTACAGATGTATGAACTCCTGTACTTCCCCAGGCTGGGGTGGGCAGCTGTCACAAACATCCCCAGGTCGGACTGGGCAATTGTCTCTAACATCCATCTTGAGAAACTGTAAAGATGCTTGAATTAATCAAACTTCTAAATCAGGCATTGTGCTTTTGGAACTTCCTCATCTTGATAAGGGAGTGTGGAAGGCCAAGCGAAACCCCGTGAAGGCAGTATGTCAGCTTGCGAAACTCACCTATGTCACGTAGGCAAGGAAACTGAGCAATTGCCTTTTGGGGAGGAGTGTGAGACCACCAAGACATCTCCCCACCCCCCCACCCCCCCGTCTCATTTTCGAGAACTTTCAGGAAGCTGTGACACAGGCATCCGAAGGACATGAAAGGAGAAGGGGCCAGCCCTTTGCTGTGTTCATCCACCACCAGAACATCCTGACCACCAAGCATGCACCAACCACCTGAAGACCCACACCACCAGGTGCACGTGCCCACTGCAAGACCCAGACCACCAGGTGGGTGCCCAGCACCAGAGGACCCTGACCACCAACTCAGAGACCCCTGCTGGATCCAAGGGTGGACATATCTTTTCTCTTATTTCTTCCCTTGCTCTATCTCTGGCTTTCTCGTCACATAAGGGTAATGTTGCTATAAGTTTGTCAATCTGCTATATTCTGTGTCTTTGTGAAATCAGACAGTGTGCCATAGAAATCTTTTGCCAAGTCAATATCCATTTCCAATCCCACTTCATTAAAAGTAAAGTTATGAAGTTACAGAGTTATCATCTTTTGTAATTCCACTGCCAAACCATACTTCCTGCCCTTCTTGAAGACAAGGATGATATCTGCTTTCCTCCAACTCTCAGACAACTCTCACAGTCTCCATGATGATTCTAAGTTTGTTGAGAATGGCCTTGCAATGACTTCAGCCAACTCCCTCAGCTCTCTTGGGTGCATGATATCTGGACTTGTGTATGTCCAGTTTGCTTCAGTATTCCCTGATCTGATCCTCTTCCACCGAGGATAAGCTCTCTTTGCTTCAGACTTTCCCTCTGGTCTCCAGGGCTCAGGATTTCTGATCTTCATAGTAAAGACTGAGGCAAAGAAGGCATTCAGTACTTTAGCCTTTCCCACGTCTAATGTCAACAGATCCCCTTCCCTACTCAGCAGTAGGCCCACATTTTCCATAGACTCTCTTCTGGTTCTGTTACAGAAGCCTTTCTTGTTGACTTTGACAGCCCTCACTACATTAAATTCCTGGTAGACCTTGGCTTTCCTACAACCTTGGCTCTGCACGCTGAGATATTGTCTCTATACTCCTCCAGGCTACCTGTGCATGCTTCTACCTTCTTTTTGTGCTTAAGTTTTGCCAAGAGCTTGTTTCCCTCCATGCAGAGCTTCTGGAACCTTGACTCAACTACCTGCTTTTGGAATGTGCTCTTCTTGAGCATGGCAGGGGTGATCCTTGAATATCACTCAGCTTTCTTGGACTATTTTCCCACCAGGGCCTTGTTCCCATGATACTCTGTCTGGAAGACTCCCTGAAGAGGCCAAAGTCTGCTGCCCTGAAGTACAGGGTTGTGATCTTGCTTTTTTGTCCTATTTCCTCCTCTCAAGATCCTGAACTCCAATGGTCACTGCAGCCAAAGCTTTCCCCAGCTTTGACAACTCTATCCAGCCCTTTATCTGTTCATAGGATAGAACTGAAAACATATAATTATTGTTATGTTCTTCTTATTATTATTATTGTTATTATTATTTTGTTATTGTTGTTGCTCTTGTTGTTATTGCTATTATTTCTTGCTATAGCAGAGATTCAAGCTAAGACTGATCCTTACTGTTATGGGAGCCCATGCAGTTTCCTTTGTAGTTTTCTATTCTGAACAGAGGAATGGGATAAAGTTTCATCTTTTACAGGGAACAGGAAATTTATCCTAGAAAAAGTATCTTTGTTCAGCCTAGTTTATTGCTGGCTGCCACTGTTTCACTAAAATTTGTTACTCCTTTTCAGAGCAGATTCAGGTTATATCCAGGTAACGCCAAAGAACGAGGCAGGAGAGCTGTGGCCTAAAGATCTAGTACTGGAGTTGAAGGAGTCAAGGACTGAAGATGTGCTTGGTTTCATCACCTTCCATCATTGAAAATAATAGAATCATAGGCTCATAGAATTATAGAATGCTTTGGGTTGGAAGGGACCTTTACAAGTCATCTAGTTCAACTCCCCTGCAGTGAGCAGAGACACCTTCAACTAGATCAAGTTGCTCAAAGCCCCTTCCAACCTGGCCTTGAATGCTTCCAAGGATAGGGCTTCCACTACCTCTCTGGGCAACCTGTTCCAGTGTTTCACCAACCTCACGGTAAAAAAATTCTTACTTCTATCTAGTCTAAAACAACCTTCCCTTAGTTTAAAGCCATTACTCCTTGTCCCATCATAACAAGCCCTGCTGAAAATATTTTCCCCATCTTTCCTATAGGCTCCTTCAGGTACTGAAAGGCTGCTGTAAGGTCTTCCCACAGCCTTCTCTTCTTCAGTCTGAAAAGCTCCAGCTCCCTCAGCCTTTCCTCTTAGGAGAGATGCTCCAGCCACCTGATTATTTTTGTGGCCCTCCTCTGGACTCACTCCAACAGATCCATGTCCTTCTTGTGCTGGAGGCCCTAGAGCTGAATTCAGGACTCCAGGTGGGGTCTCACCGGAGTGGAGCAGAGGGGCAGAATCTCTGCCCTTGACCTGCTGGCCATGCTGCTTTTGATGCTGCCCGGGATACTGTTGGCCTTCTGGGCTGAGAGTGCACATTGCTGGCTCATGTCCAGTTTTTCATCCACCAGTAACCCCAAGTCCTTCTCCTGAGGTCTGCTTTCAATCCCTTCATCCCCCAGCCTGTATTGACAGCAGGGGTTGCCCTGACCCAGGTGCAGGACTTTGCACTTGGCCTTGTTGAGCCTCTTGAAGTTCACATAGGCCCATTTCTCAAGCTTGTCCAGGTCCCTCTGCATGGGATCCAGTCCTTCTGGTGTGTCATCTGCAACACCGAGCTTGGTGTCATCTTCCAACTTGCTGAGGGAGCACTGAATCTTGCTGTCTAAGTCATTGATGAAAATGTTAAACTGCACCAGTTCCAGTACAGACCCCTGAGGGACACCACTTGTCACTGGTGTTCATTTGGACATCGAGCCATTGATCACTACCCTCTGGCTGTGACCTTTCAAACAATTCCTTAGACACCAAACAGTCTACCCATCAAATCCTTATCTCCCCAATTTAGAGAGAAGGATGTCGTGAGGGACTGTGTCAAAGGCTTTACAGAAGTCCAGATAGATCACATCCATAACTCTTCCCTTGTCCACTGATCTTGTCATGCCATCTTAGAAAGCCACTAGGCTGGTCAGGCAGAACTTGCCCTTGGTGAAGCCATACTGGCTGTCTTGATACACCTTCTCGTCCTTCATATGTTTTAGCATAGCTTCTAGGAGGACCTGTTCCGTGATCTTCCGAGTCACAAAGCCAACAGAGAACAGAAGATTGCAGAAAGATCACATAATTTCCTAACTTAAAATAAGTGGTCAATCACAAAACTAGACAGAACTATTCTGTCCCATTGATTCTCTCTGTAGTATTGTGTTTTCCATGTTGTTATTTTTTTTCTTAAGTCACATCTAGGATATGCAAAATTATTGTCATATACAAAATTTGTTAAGATATGTCTGTGTTTATGTGTGCATATGCATTCAGTCTACCTAAAAATTAAACATTTAAGGGATAGAGCTTTCTCAGAGAGATTTCTACTCCTGGGACAGAAAAAAATCATTAGAAGTTACCATAATTAAATGTTGCAAAATCTTGTCCTTGATTTCTTCCACCACTTTACATGTTCCTATATCAAAAGTTCTTTTTAGAAGAGGACTGGTTGTTCTTCCAGAAATATAATACACAGATTTGTTTTGATTTTAAAAACTGGCTCCTGAAGTAGCTTAACCAGACCCACTGGGAGATGGATGATGTGGAAGGCTGGATCTTTGCTGACAACCTGTGGAGGATTTTTATTATAAAAATATAATGAATAAATAATGAAAAACGTGACAGTCTATTGCTCTGGTTTATTGTAACATATTATTCATGTAGCTAGCAGAAAAGCACCCTGTAATATCGCCTGTATTCATTCGGGAGGATACATCTCTTATTCCAGAGGTCCTGACCTTACTCTCAAAAAAGGATAAAAGCAGAGAAATAGTAACACTATGCATTATTTATTTTTTAAGTCTTCCTTAACAGTCTTTATATATGGGAGGAAGAAAAAAAAAGGCTTGGAAAAGGAGAAACAGGGGTCTCAGATGGTGTAACTGGTGCAGCAGGTTATGGGTGCCTATGGCCGCTATCAAGAACCTTCCTGGGGAGGGAAAGGGGGGCGGCACTTGTCAACTGATTCTCACAGAAAGAGAGATTGAGCTGTTTGCTGCTGCTTGATTTAGATCTGTGTTCATTCAGCCTCTCTGATTCCTTTTTAGTGACTGCCTTGTTAGCAAGTTTCCATGCAAACAGCTACGGTGGTAAGGTTCACCCTTTTGGCCGGGTGCCTTCTGTCAGAGAGTTTAGGGTTGTTTTCTCACTGACAGAAGATGCAATTTCTCTTGCTGTCTCCCACTTCCCTGACTAAAGTTTTCTTTTGAAAGTTATTTGTGAACTATAACTCATTACTTCAGCAGTAATTCCAGTTATCTTTCTCACAGCTGAAATTTTGTTCTGTGTACCTCTGAGAGTCCTCTCAGGTCAAGCCCAGAGACTACTCTGTCCTTTAGTATATTCTATGTATCTTCCCTGTTCAAGTCCTTTAAGAATGTGTTCATTTGTCCGGGAAGGGCTAATGACCAAAGGAGAGAGGGAATAACTCAATCTGGGCCTCTCGCGCAGCAAAAAGCAAGCTGTACTGCAACCATTTTACTGGCAGAGTGTACCTGGCACCCTCAGTGTTTCCCACAAACTTTTTAACTTCTTGTATTTATCTTCGTTGTTAATAGGCAACTTTACAATAATGAAGTGGTTTTTAACAGTCAAGTTTCTGACCAGTTTTTTTGTTAGTGTCAGCAAGTGCAGTGAGAATTAAAATTTGCTAACAGACATCAAGTCTCCTTAAGTCTGTTCATTCAGAAAAAGAGAGAGTGGAATTAAGTTGTACTTAATAGAGTATACTTGAGAAAGTCAAAAGTAGGGTCTGATCTCAGTGCATGCAGTATATCAACAGGATGGTTTACCAAACACATTATGTTCAAAGTCCTCACCAGCTGAGTAAGAAAGAACAATTGTACTTCATATTCTGTAAATGTGATGGAATATTTAACACTGCAGAACTACCCTCATTCTTGAAGCCCCATTCCTCTTTTGCACTCAGCAGAGTCTCATCAAAACATAAAATCTTGATTATGTTTTGGATGTAAGTACAGAGTGTTAAATAAGATGAGGTTTTTTCTCTTTTCAATCACAATAAATTTCACTCCTATGAGCAGAAAACAAAATAAAAATGAATAAAGTAACAATTGTACAGCTGAAATGGGAGAGGGAGGCTACTGGTGTCGTACAACATTTTTTGTAACAGAGTAGAAACAAAGGTTTCAGTTAAAATAATATTTGTGGGTTTGAACATTCAGCTGCCAGAACAATTCTGCCAGAATTGTTTATTATCCTTATTTACTTCTGTGGTTTATAAAATGTTAAACAGCACTTGGATGTTTCATATATTAGAGTGCTATTTTATTTTTCTATGAATATCCCCTTTTCTGTAAGAAATTTTTTACACCTTATCAGTTGTCTGCAGAAAAGATTCTGCTGCTTGTAATCACTTCAGCTTTTACTACTCCACACGTCTCTGGGGGAAAATATCAATACCCATAAGCAAAGTTTGTTCTCTGAATGGATGTGGGTGTTCCACAGTATCAGCAAATTTTGAGTGTCTCTTAAAAAAAAAAAAAAGTGAAGTAATTATTTTAAAGATAAATTCTTTTCAGGTGATGTTTTGTGGAAAACAGAAATTCCTGTAAGAACGAAAAGGTAAATATCCCAAAGTTAAACCATAAGATTTGCATTTAATTTGTGGTAAATCTTACCAATATAAGTTTTAGTTCTTAACGATAACATAGATTTCCACTAACTGCTGGTACATCCTATCCAGCCATCCTCCTCCCCTGGTATGACTAGTAACCAGCAGAGTAAAGGCAGACTTTAGGAAAGATTTGAAAAGAAGGTAAATTACAGAGTCAGGAGAACAGGAATTACTTTTCTGTGCATCCATAGTACATAGTAAGAATGCACACAGCAAAAAAACTAGTGTTGTCTCAGGTGGTGTCAGTTTAAGAAACACATTTTGGGAGGTATTGTGCAGAAAATGGAAACACATTTTTTAGTTTTCCAAACACAAGAAATATGAAGAATAACATGGGCTAGTTAAGGCCCTCCTGGGGCCTGATGGGATCCACTCGTCTTGATGGGGAAACTGCTTCCTTGCTCCTAAACTGCCAGGACTGATTCAGAGACCTTTAATCTAGAGTCTATGGGGGAAAGGGATACCATCAGGAGAGCTGAAGTTAAGCCAAGGGTTGGCATGGCATCACCTGAGAGTCACAATGCTGATTCCCACTGCTCGAGGGAACACTGAGGGCTTAGGAACACACCTGAAATGCTTGTGCACCAACACACTTAGTACAAGAAACAAACAGGATGAACTGGAAGAGTTGATCAGTTCCCAGAGCTATGATATCTTTGGTATCAGACTTGATGGAATGAGTCCCACGACTGGAGTGCTGGGATGGAGGGCTACAGGCTATTCAGGAGGTCTAGGCAGGGCAGGCGAGGTCGAGAAGCTGCACTGTGTGTAAGGGAGACTGTACAGCCCTTACATTTAGTACTGATGTGGTTGAGAGCTTCTGGGTAAGGATTAGGGGGACGGAAAACAAAATAAACTTCATAGTGAGTGTCTACTACTGATCGCTCAGCCAAGATGATAGTACTAAGAAGTTACTCTACACGCAATTAGCAGAAATCTCTGGATCCGTAGCCTTTGTTCTTACAGGAGATTTCCACTTCCCAGACGTCAACTGGGAATACCATACTTCTGTGACAAGCAAGTCTGGGAAACTCCCCAACTTTGTTGAAGATCATTTCTTGTCACAAGTGCTCAGTGAGTCAACCAGGAAAGATGCCCTCCTATACTTTTTATTTGTGAACAGAGAAGAAACTGTGGCAGACGTCGCTGTCTTGGCCACAGTGATCATGAAAAGACTGAGTTTAAAATTTTTGGTGTAATGAGAAAAAGGTCAGCAGAGTTGCTACCCTGGACTTCCAGAGAGCAACCTTCAAGCTAATTAGGGATCTACTTAGCAGTGTCTGCTGGGAATCTGCCTTTGAGGGTTTACAAGTCCATGAGTGCTGGTCAGTTTTTAAGAACCACCTTTCAAAAGCACAGGAACAGGCAGTTCCATTGTGTCATAAGTCACGCAAGCAGGGCAGAACACCAGTTTATCTGAACAGGGAACTCCTCATGGAGCTCAAGAGGAAAAAGAAACTGTACTATACCTGGAAGAAATGCCAGGGTTTGTGGAAAGATTACAGAGTTGTGGTTCACATATGCAGGGAGAAGACATGTAAGACTGAAGTTGAACTACAGTTGAAACCAGCCAGTGTTCTATCAGACAAAAAGAAAGGCTTTTTAAAGTACGTTCTTAGCAAGAGGAGGTTCAACGAAAACATTGAACAGATACTTGTTGAAGATGGCCACAAACAGAGATTAACAAAAAATGGAAGCATTCAACAGGTTGGGGGTTTTTTGCCTCAGTCTTTAACAATACCGATAGACCTTGGACTACCTAGTCCTTTGAGCTGGAGGACTGTGACTGCAGGAATGGTGACTTTCCATTTGTGCACACTGAAATTGTAAGGGACCAGTTCTATTGGCTGAATGTTCATAAATCCATGGGACCTGATGGGATTAACCCCAGAGTACTGAAGGGGTTACTGGATGTCAGAGAAGGACTCCTCTCAAAGGTCTAGGGAGTCTAGAGAGGTCCCTGCCAACTGCGAGCTGGTAAACATTATTCCAATTTACAAGAAGGACATGAGGGAATACCCAGGAAATTACAGACCTGTTATTCTAACCTCAGTACCCAGAAAAACTATGTAGAAGATCATACTGCGTGCTACAGAAAGGCATTTAAAGAACAATTCAATAATCAGCCAAAGTCATCAAGGAGTCAGAAAGGGAAAGTCCTGTATAAATAATTTTCTATCCTTCTACGCTAAGGTCACCAAGTTTGTGGATGAAGAGAAAACAGCAGATGTAGTTTTGCTAGATTTTTGTAAGGCTTGTGATACTGTCCCTCACAACATCCTTCTGAACAAATTGTCCAGCCGTGAGGTGAGAAGGTACACAGTGTTCTGGGTGAAGAACTGGCTGAATGGCAGGGCTCAAAGTGTTGTGGTGAATGTGGCTACGTCTGGGTGGTGATCGGTCACCAGTGGTGTTCCTGAGGGCTCAATTCTAGGGCCAATTCTGTTCACTATTTTTATCAATTATTTTGATGCAGGAGTTCAATGCACTGTTAGCAAGTTTGCTGCAGATACCAAATGGTGAGGTGTTGTTGAATCTCTTGAGGGACGAGAGGTCTTGCAGACAGGTCTAGATAGATTGGAGCATTGGGCAATCATCAATGGCATGAAATTTAACAAGACCAAATGCTGGATTCTGCACCTGGGATGGAGTAGCATCAGGCAAATGTATGAATTGGGAGAGGAGTCAATGGAGAGCAACCCTGCAGAAAGGGACCTGGGAGTGCTGGAGGCAGCAGGCTCAGTAGGAGTCAGCAGGTTACCCTGGCAGACAAGAAGACAAATCTCTACATCCCAAGGTGCATGAAACACAGCATAGCCAGTCAGTCAAAAGAGGCGATTGTCCCCCTGTATTTAGTGTTGGTGCTGCCTCACCTTGTGTGGTTCTGGGCGCCACAATTTAGGATGGAAGTGAAGGTACTGGAATGGGTCCAGAGGAGGGCAACAAAGTTGGTGCAAGGGCCGGAAGGCATGTGCTGCAGGGAGCGGCTGACAAGGAGCAGCTGAGGGCTCTGGGTTTGTGTAGTTTGGAGGAAAGGAGGCTGAGAGGTGATCTGATGGCTCTCTACAGCTTCCTGAGGAGGGGAAGTGAGGAGGGAGGTGTTGAGCTGTTCTCCCTGGGATCCAGTGATAGGACAAGTAGGAATGGTTCAAGGCTGTGGCAGTGGAGGTTCAGACTTGACATTAGGAGGCATTTCTTTGCCTAGAGGGTGGTCAAACACTGAAACAGGCTTGCTAGAGAGGTGGTCGATGCCCCATGCCTGTCGGTGTTTAAGTGACATTCGGACAATGCCCTTTATAACATGCTCTGACTTTTGGTCCACCCTGAAGTGGTTAAGCAGTTGGATTAGATGGTCATTGTAGGTCACTTCCACTTCTATTCTATTCTATTCTATTCTATTCTATTCTATTCTATTCTATTCTATTCTATTCTATTCTATTCTATTCTATTCTATGCTATTCTATTCATAGCTGCTTGAGACTGTCCTTCTTTGAACAAAATTATGATCACACTTTGCCTCAAGAATCACAATCACATTCACTGTAGGCAAGCAGAAGGAGGTCTGATGCAGTAATACGTACAATCAGTGCCTCAGAGGTTGTCAGAGATGCTGAGGAAAATTTGGAGGTAAATTGGCTGAAAGAAAAATATGATTGAAAAATCTGAATATAAGAAAAGCCTATCACAGGGTAAAGATGTACAGCCACACAGGCAGGGAAAGGAAATCTTAAAATAAACAGCCATCCAAAGAGAAGAGAGATACATTAGAAATGTATATTCTATTTGTTATCCCCAAGAGGAGAGAAAAGGGGAAAACAGTTAAAATAGATCAGAAGTTGTGAAAAACAGAACTTTGATGTTAGAAAGCTGACCGCATTAAGGAAAGCTTGTGGCTGACTCCTGAGGTTAAGAAATAAAACCATTTTTTTCTAAAGGGAAAACTTTTATGCAGAGATAGATATGGTGGGGATCAATAGAGATTTCTGAAATACGTGCAATAAAAAGTAGAATGAGCTACCTCTATCACATGGAGATACCAGAGAACTGGGGGGCGGGGGGGAAACTGGGGTGTAGGGCCAGCAGCACAGCACCAACTTTCAGAAAAAGAATATAGGATAGCCCAGATAAGCTGATTATACCAGTCAGGGTTCAGTATTTAAAAAGGTTAAGGCTTAATTGAGCACCTCTGAAAGTTTCTATAAGTCTCCACTGAACCCTAACAACAGAATTTTAGAGTAAAATTGATTGCCAAAGTATATACATAGTGGGATGTTATGAAGAATTAATAAATTTGAAAAATTTAGAAAATGTGGTAAAATTGGGAAGAATCATTTCATTTGATGTGGACATTTGATATCTGACTTCACTGAGTTTTGTGATTTATGAGGTTAGAATTTGGAAATATCATAGGTAAACCACATGAAAAAAGTTGAGTTCAGACAAAGTGTATACTAGTGTTTATGTAGTCTGTAATTTATTGTGTGGCTGAAATAAAGCCCAATAAAGTTTAGTGAAAATATAAAAATTTAAAATTGTGGTCTGGTGTCTCATGTTGTTTAAACACAAGAGTGCTATGAATTCAGTAGATCTTCACCACTTTGTACTAGGCAGCTGACTCCACATTTTTAAATGGAAGATTACTGCTGCTTCATGCTCTGTCCCACCATAGTTCAGAGTGAGAAAAGGCAGTGGCAAAAGAAATTCAGATCTTTCCACTCTGTACTGGTGTTATTTTTCACTCTTCCTGCCTTTGTGGAAAAGGCTGTTCAAGTGGTTAGCAACAGAGAATTAGTGTTTCCTGCATTATTTAATTAAACCCACCTTTGGTTTCCATCTTTATTTTGGGCCCCAAGTTGTGCAGACCTTGCTGCAGAACCGAGTACCATTCATTAATTATTGTTTCTCTCGAATACTAATTCTTTCTGTGAGTGAGAGTACTCTAATCATTTTATTTTGAGGACAGAGTTTCCTGAGTGATAGGCTGCTCATGAACACCAGAAAATCTGAAGCCTAGGGCATTTTCATTACTCAATAACAGCATATGTGGTGCAGGCTGGCAATTCTACCACTCATGAAAAGTATTGTAATTTTATTCTGCTGGCCAGAATACTCTGTGTACTAAGCCCCTCATAATTATATGTTTCGCAACATCCAGGGATGGGAAGAGAATCACAGAATCACAGAATCACAGAATCACAGAATCACAGAATCACAGAATCACAGAATCACAGAATGGTAGGGGTTGGAAGGGACCTCTGTGGGTCATCTAGTCCAAGCCCCCTGCTGAAGCAAGATCACCTACAGTGGGCTGCACAGCACCTTGTCCAGGCAAGTCTTGAATATCTCCAGAGAAGGAGACTCCACAACCTCCCTGGGCAGCCTGTTCCAGTGCTCCGTCATCCTCACAGTGAAGAAATTCTTCCCCATGTTCAGACAGAACTTCCAATACTTTAGTTTGTGCCCATTGCCCCTTGTCCTGTCGCTGGGCACCACTGAAAAGCACTTGGCCCCATCCTCCTGACACCCACCCTTCAGATATTTATAAGCATTTATTAGGTCCCCTCACAGCCTTCTCTTCTTCAGGCTGAACAAGCCCAGCTCCCTCAGCCTCTCCTCATAGGAGAGATGTTCC
>Ga0065711_1035382_pt1 | contig 22398 bp, 26 predicted proteins | sample Hoacrofraction12_FD_59098 | JGI IMG/M metagenome (GOLD analysis project Ga0065711, IMG submission 59098) | Hoatzin crop microbial communities from Cojedes, Venezuela - Epithelial fraction 12 v2 (version 2) | ecosystem: Host-associated > Birds > Digestive system > Esophagus > Crop | place... | reverse complement strand
CAAGATCCTGTGCAGCCTGCTGTAGGTGACCCTGCTTCGGCAGGGGGGTTGGACTAGATGACCCACAGAGGTCCCTTCCAACCCCTACTATTCTGTGATTCTGTGATTCTGTGACCCACAGAGGTCCCTTCCAACCCCTACTATTCTGTGATTCTGTGAAATGCTGATGGGCGTGATGGTGCGAGCGATGCCTGCATCACCCCAAGGAGCCCACCACCATCTCCTCCGACAGCCAAGCTGTGCTGTGGCTCGGAGACCCCCATGGGGTCAGGGCCCTTGGAAAGGTCCCGGCTGGCCACCGGTCCCCATCAGTAGCCCCAGCCCGCCCCACGGGCGCTGGAGCACAAGGCGGGGGACACACCTCTGCTGTGTCAACAGCCCCCGGCAAGACGGCAGGCCAACGCGAAGCAGTTCGGCTCTCATTAAGGAGCATTTAAGAGCCAGCCACCTGGAGGACTTCAATACGGGTTAAAAAGATCTGACCTCCGGCATCTCCCTCTGCGGCATTTCCCCATAGCCCAGCTTACTGCTAAAGCCTGTAAGACAGGAGATTGCAAACTGTAAACTAGCCATATAGTGCCTCCGAAAAAGTAAGTGCATTTAGCATCTGATATTGATGTTTTATAATTAGATGTAATACAGCAGATCATTTTCCTGCCCTTGATCAATGAAACCAGGGTTGGTTTTGGGGTTGGGCTTTTTTGCAGACACTCTGATTGCTGCCTAAACCAAATGGAGCGGTGCCTCGCTCGGTTCAGCAGGAACGAGCAGAGACGAGGATGTGCAAACACAGCATCCATTTAGATTTACTGTCCCTGAAATATAAACAGAATATTTATTTCTGACCTTTTAAGCACTAATTCCAAATTTAATGAGGCACAATGAACATTCCTCAGAGCCAGAATCCATGGCTGCTTAACACCACCGACCCTCTAATTATTGCTGCAGCTTAAATAAAGGGCATTTGGTGCTGATGGACGTTATTAAACACCGAAGGAACTGAGTCCAGCCTCCATTTTCTCTTGATGAAATAAAAAGCATTGCAGAGAAATTGCTGGGAGAGTTCATCCTTTAGCATCACCCTGCTCATCAGAATGAGCAGAAGTATCAAACCAGATTGTATTACGGCGCAGGCATGCCCACTAATCCACGCCGAACTCCTGTCCCCTCCCCACGTAAATACAGGCTTTCTCATTTTTTGTCTGAAAATGGATCAGAGGCAGGAGGAAAGGAGCTGCTGTGACGAGATTTGGAAAAAGGGTATAGGATTAGAAACCCAGATTGAATCCCGGGAGTGACAACACACAATGAAGCCATAATTACACTCCTAAAAGCCAAAAACACTGTCACCAGTTGAGTTTGTCAATGTATCAGAACTCTGCAATATGGTTATGAAGAGCAAAAATGCAACCATAAAAAACCTGCCGTATATTCCCATGGCACCTACAACCCAAAAGCTCTTTGGTGGCCATGGCACAGGGGTCCCTCCAGCAGCCACAGCCGGGCAGGCACCCACTTGGCACCACCCCCCCAAAATCGATCGAAAAGCAAAATACCGACCCAAAAGCAGGGCACGCTTTCTAGGGGAGAGCATACACATGCCCTGGTGGGACCGTGAGCAGCTAGCGGGCTGGCAATGCCCCAGCAGATGCCCAATGTCCCCCCGCGGCTGGGACAGGAGGGATTTTGGGGCAGGGGGGCAATGCCTCCCTCCCCTGTGCCCAGCGATGGGCACAGGGCCGAGCTCGCCACCCCCCCCGGGGCGCAGCCTTCTGCACGGGGTGGCTGCCTCGGTATGCCGTGGGAAAATCCCTGCGGGGATATAATAGCCAATCAAGCTAATCAGAGGGTTTTTTCCCATCACCTATGCCTGGGACTTTCCGATGTGTAATGGATCCGTGCATGCAGCTTCCAGCGCGGGCTACATCCCTCCCTAAGTAGTGCGAGAAACAATCTGGATCTAATCAGCAGCCCCAGGGTAATGGGGCATGACTTACAGATTTGTTAAAAAACCTTTCAGAACTGTCCTTTCCCTGCCTCCTGCCATTAGGAATGAAAACAAATATAACAGAGGAACCTTTTTTTAAATGTTCCCATCGCTAGGGCTAAATAAAACTCCTTGTCATTCACCTTCTGGAGCGGCAGGTCAGACCGACGCATTTTATAGGGAACAGGAGAAATCACAGATTTGCCACTGCAAAAAAAATAGAGAAAGAAAAACCAAAAATCATTGCAGATGAGTTAAAAATAGGGAAGGCGTGAGATGCCTCCGCCAGCTCTGCACATCGGAGTGACGGGACGCCCCGGCAGCCGCCCCGCCGGCTGCATCCCTGCGCACGCAGAAGCCCCGGGGCAGGCGGGGGGCACGCCGAAACGGGGCCAGGTACCGGAACGGGGAGCCAGGCTCGGCCGGTGCCCAGGCCCCATGGGGACACCTCGCTCCGCTTCCGCATCCCAGAGCCGGGGACGGCCGAGAGGCACCCCAGGGCGAGGGGGCTCGCAGCGGCGGCCGGAGGATTTCCCCGCTCAGCGGTGAGAAATTCAGCCGTGGGTACCAAGACCGGTGCCGTGGCAGCCAGGGAGGGCAGGATGGGCACACAGGGACCTCGGCCCTGCCCTGTGTCTCAGTGCAAGCTCCCTTTCTTCTGTTTTTTGGGCTTCCCATATCACCGACACACCCCACAGCCGTTTTCATCCTACGGCTTCACCGGAGGCTGGTCCAGCGCCACGTGTGCCCCCGGCACATGGCCGGGCACATCCACACCAGCTCTGGGGTGGAACCTTCGCACCAGCAGCTCCCGCCTGGCTTCAGCTAAAATTGCCCGGCAATGGCGGACAATACATCCGAGGGGAAGGCTGCCCTGTGTGCTCATCGCGTTATCATTTGCATTGTTTATCTGTAATTGCACGGGAAGGCTTGCAACCAGGATAGCCTCAGCCAGCTCCCACCGCCAGCATCAAGGGCTCACAACAAAATTATTTATCAAAACCACTTTTCCCTTCTTTTAATCTTTTTCCCTATTTCAGCAGGAAAACAAAATTTTCCGGCTCATAAAACTACCCTGCAGCCATGAGCCCGACCGCAAGCCCGAGCGGTGCTGGCCTTGCTGCCATCGCCATCCTCGGTGGCCCCGGCACCACGTGCAGAGCCCGGGTGGGGTGCGGGGTGCGAAGCCCGGCTCAGCTCGGCTCCCCAGGATGCTCGCAGCTCTCAGAGGTACCACACTGGCTCCAGCATCCCTGGGGACACGCCAGCACCCTCCGATCAGCCCTTCCTCCCCTCCGAGCCATGCTGCCAGCTCGGGGGCACCGGGAAACTGAGGAATTCAGCCCAACAGGAGCCCGTTCTCTTCCAGAATAAATTGTAGGGAAATAAACGATAACAAAGCGCTTGTCGGGTTTGGGGATCTCTGCTCCGGCACTAACTGGGTGCCCCTCTCCATCTCTGCATCTCCCCCTGCCCGACAGCCACCCCACATTATTAACAGCCTGGTAAACACAGCCCGTTGGTTATTACAAAGATGCCAAAACCTTACTACTTCTTGTTCCTTCCAGTTAATGTACCATAGCCAAGGATGAATTGCTATTACAAGGAACTAAAAATAAAACTGTTTCAGAGGCCGTAATTGGCTTGTCTTGTTGGGCTTTTTAAGGAGCCAAAGTACCAGTTCCAGGCTATTAGCCCTAAGGTTGTAGGAGAATGGTGTAAAATATTTCTTCATTAAAACCCTACCTTCTCCATGGAGGTGTTTTTCTTTAGGGTTTTTTTCCCCCTTTCCTCTTTCTTCTTTTTTCATTCTTTCCTTTATAAAAGATATGTGTTACCAAACAAGCTTTAGTTAAAAGAGGGCTTCGAAAGCCCAGAGGTGATATAAATAGACAGGGCTTGGTGCAGCTGGAGAACCAGCCAGAGCTTCACTCATGTATTCAGGTCATTTTTCTACTAAACTTACGTAATATTCCTCAGTCACATCTGTAATCTTGGGCCATTTTTAATAATCAGCACCAAATCTTGCCGTCCTCGGGGAGATGGTGCTCTGTGCCGGCAAGAACCCAGGCCACCGGCATGGGACAGGGACTGCCACCGGCATGGGACGGGGACTGCCACCGGCGCAGGCTGCAAAGCTCCTACGAGGAGGCAGCCGGGGGTGCCCAGGGTGCTGCCCTGGGATGGGGACTATAGGGATTTGTTTTTCCTTTTGCGGGTCTTTGGTGCTACTTGGTTATTAAGAGCCTTAGTTCCCCCCACTAGTCAGTATCAGCAGCAACCAGCACAAAACCAAAACAACTTCTTTAGCAACACCCTTCATTCGAAAGCAGCAGATGCTCTGCTGAGCGAGGACTCGGCGGCTTGGCACCAGCCATCCTGATGAGGATGGTGACGATGCACCAGCAAAACAACAATAATTTATGGTCACGACTTTAAAATTGGCTTTAAATCCTGCCACTTGCAGAGCCTGCTCCGACCCATGGGAGCACCTCGGGGCTGCCCTCGCCGCCTGCACGGAGCCGGGCACAGCAGAGACCCCTCTGCAACAACGGCTTGGAGCAGCACAGCATTAAAATAAATAATAATAATAATATCAATAATGATGACGACAGATCTCCAGACCGCACTGCACAGCAGGGGAAGCTCAGCAGAAAAATCACAACAGAGCCTTTCACTCCCCGCTTTTGTGCATGAGAAGGATGACACGTTTCTTTGTGAGACGACAACCCAACGGGGTATTTACTACTTTGATTTTGTGATTTGAAGGTGGCTGCTAGCAGAAGACTATTTCTGTTAGGTACAATTGCTATTTTTTGATACTGTCTAGGCAATACCTTGTTAAAAAGGGCAAAACAACAGTTATTAATTACCCTAATTAACCCAATTCATAAGACACATTTGTGTGGCTGTCATGACAACTGCTTTGACTAACTTGCCAAGAATAGCTTAGCTGTCCATTCAAATAAATCCCTGATAATTACTAGTCTAGTTTACTGGGCTTCTGTGATAATAATAATTAGTGCTACTGTACAAAAGGTCGCGCTAAACAGTTTATGAATGATGCATTTCGCATGGCGATTACATGAGTCATGCAGCAGCCAGCAAGCGGACGCAGCCACACTCGCATCGTGGCGAGATGCGATTAGATGGGAGCCTGCGGCTGCTCTGCCTGCGGACAGCACGGCGGCCTGAGAGGGAGAAGTCGTTAAAGTCGGAGGAGAAATTACCAAGAAGTTGGGTGAAGCCAGGATGGCCACCGCCCTGCCTCCTCGACAGCCAGGCTGTCCATCCGTCCGTTCGTCCAGCCACCACAAGCCAGAAGATGGGACTAATGAAGGCACTGGTAGGCACTGAAAAGCTTCCAAGTCTGACCTGTCACATATTGGTATCTCTCCTTTCCACCTCATTTCCCTCCCTGTCAACGACAGACAATCATGGGTCACCTCTCTGCTTTTGGTATTGTTCCTCATCATTAGAATCACAGAATCATTAAGTCCGGAAAAGGCCTCTAAGTCCAACCGTCAACCCAACACCACCATGCCTACTAAACCATGTCCTGAAGTGCCACATCTACATGTTTTTTGAACACCTCCAGGGATGGTGACTCCACCACTGCCCTGGGCAGCCTGTTCCAATGTCTGACCACTCTTTCAGTAGAGAAATTTTTCCTAATATCCATTCTAAACCTTCCCTGGCGCAACTTGAGGCCATTGCCTCTCATCCTATTGCTAGTTAGTTGGGACAAGAGACCAACATCTGCCTCACCACACCCTCCTTTCAGGCAGTTGTAGAGAGCAATAAGGTCCCCCCTCAGCCTCCTCTTCTCCAGACTAAACAGCCCCCACTCCCTCAGCCGCTCCTCATCAGACTTGTTCTCCAGACCCCTCACCAGCCTCACTGCCCTTCTCTGGACACGCTCCAGCATCTCAATGTCCTTCTTGTAGTGAGGGGCCCAGAACTGAACACAGCTCTCGAGGTGCGGCCTCACCAGTGCCGAGCGCAGGGGCACGATCGCCTTCCGACTCCTGCTGCCCACACTATTCCTATTCTTGGCCACCTGGGCACTCTGCTGGCTCATGTTCAGCCGACTGTCAACCAACACCCCGTTGCAGGACCCGGCATTTGGCCTTGTTGAACCTCATACAACTGGTCTCAGCCCATCGATCCAGTCTGTCCAGATCCCTCTGCAGAGCCTTCCTACCCTCCAGCAGATCAACACTCCCACCCAACTTTGTTTCATCTGCAAACTTACTGAGGGAGCACTCAATCCTCTCATCCAGATCACTGATAAAGACATTAAACAAGACTGGCCCCAAAACTGAGTCCTGGGGAACACCAGGTTTCAGGATCAACAACAAAAGAGGGGTCAGGTCCCCAAAGGCAACGCGAGCCGGGGCCGGGCAGCTCCAGCCCTCTCTGTCTCCCTCTCCGCAGGAAGAAGTCCTCTGCCCTGGGGTCTGGGTGTCCCCCTGACCAGCGGCAGCCCCAGCCCACCCCGTGGGTGCTGGCTGTCCCGCGGCAGCAGGCATCACCCAGCCCAGCACCGCTGCTGCGGCCACCAGAAGAATGGGCTACCTCCGTTTCCCCTTTGCTCAGGTCTGTAGGTGAAAACTGATCCGTTGGGATTCCCTTCAGGGCAGCGAGGTGGGACGGGACTGCGACACTGCAAAACCCTGCAAAACTCTGGGGCGGGCAGGGCAGCAGGGCAGGGACGGAGGCAGCACGTTCACATTTAATACAGAGGACAGCTGTCAGCTCCATGGAAATCTATGAAATCACCCCATTTAGACTAAATTCTGATTAAATACCACATATGGTCCTTATTGTCCGTCCCTTGTTACCTATCACCAGAGGCATCTGCATGTAAACAGGGTCTTAATCTGCAACTATTTGTCTGCTACAGCACTCTCCTCCCTCACCCCCACCTGAACTTGCAATTATTCTTATTGATTGACTTTAAGAGAGCACCACACACACGCCTCGAGCTGCCACGCGCCGAGCAAACGAGGGAGCAACGCCGGGCTCCGCTGTCATCATTACCGGGGCGAGCAATTGCCCTGTCACACATGGCAGGTTATGGCTTCAGACTGGAGGCAGCAAGGCCAGATGAACGCTTAAAACGTCGTTACAGTGCGAAAAGCGAGGATGTAGAAATGACACCTCCTTTCTCAACAAATCTGTTCCCGCAGCATCTCCCGGCCCTGCGGACGGATGCGAAATTCCACCTTGTTAAGCCTGAAGAGCCAGCACAGAGACAGGGGCTCGTGTCCTCTCCATGCGCCAAAATAAGCCCGGATGAGGACATGTTCAATCCGGGGAAAGGTGGATTTGAGGTCCCAAGAAGAAATTTGGTGCCGGTGCCGGAGCCCAGGCTCGCCTGCCTGCACATCGCCCACAGCCCCAGCCAAAAGCACGCGCTAGAAGATGAGGTGCAGAGGTTTAGCAGACCAACGAGGAGGAATCTGGGAAGCCTGATGCCAGGCAGAACCTTCCTCGGTTTTCCCAAGTGAAGTTTGCAGCTCAGTTCGATATGTTAGTGCCTAATGAAGGTTTCCCCCATATTCTGCAGGGTACAATCATTCTCCTCCTAATGAGCATGTGTTAATGGCATATTCATGCTGACAACAACTAAGTGTGGAGAACAAGAGGCGAACGTATTCCAAAATTCGTCTTTTTTTCTTTTTTTTTTCCAAACAAAGGAATCCATCGTGCGGCCGAGCGAGCCCCAGCCTGGCGGGAGCCCGTGGCTCCCCCGGCGATGCTGCCGGCTCCGGGCCATGGGCTCACCACGGGATGCAGAGCCCGCATGGGACCGCGGCTCGGGCCTCCCACTAACCCCACCCCTGCCATTAATTGACGTACAGGAAAGGATCTTGGCCCAGGAGCGGTATTACCCCCCAGACAGGGGACACGGCCGCGGCGGGGGCTGAACAAGCAAGCAGAGGAACCGCTCGCAAACGTCTGGAAAAGCGTTTCACCGGGCAGACAGGTTTGGATGCTGTTTCTAAGCCAACAGCCGTGTGGATTTGATTACTAAATGTCAACGAAGCTGGGTCCCTGCCAGAGCATCCAGATGTGCATCTGAATATGAAAAGTGCAGGAGGGAGCAGGTGACGGAGTCGCAGGCGCGGGCACCGAGCCCCCATCCCGGTGCCGGCATCCCAGCCCATCTGGGTTTGCATCCCCGAGTTTACAGCAGCTCGCAGGCACGGAAAAGAACACACAAATCAAATGGGTTTTTTCCCGGTTTTTCATCTCTGTTTGTGACAACAGCTCCCCAAACCCCGGCCGCTCCCCAAAAGCAGCATCAGTCTGCCCCGCGGGTGCGCTGCCCACAGCCAGGGGCTGCGGGGAGGTGCGGAAGCCACTCCCTGACCGTCCGACTTCCGTGGGCTCCCACCAGCACATACATTTATATTTCCAGATCGATAATTGATGCTAGAATCAATAACAGGGAATTTAGCTACATTATAAAAACAGTAAAATCAGCCAATACTGAGAAATGACTATTGAGTCCTGTGTTTTCTGTACTCACTTAGTCTAATAATGGTGAATGATATTTTCCAAGTACATTATTCAGCAATAAAACCGCTGAATTATTTGATCTCTTTCTAACCTTTATGATTCTAAGCACTCTTTTTGACCCAGATTGAATGAGGCAACATCTGCAGAGCCTTTCACAAAATTGTACTCGGCGTGCACTACTGTAGGTCCACTGCCAGAGATAAATGTTATTATTTTAAAGCCATCATCCTCCTAATAGATGAGCAAACGCACTGCATTAGCATAGCCTGCAGAGCTCCAGCACGGGTGAGAAAATGCCGGAGGGTTTTTGCTTAATGGAATTTTACATACCTGACTTAGGATGGGTTAATGCAACCCACCAACATGGGAATTTTAAAACCTGCCCTGTGGCATACACCTGCCATTACAAAAGACGGCATAATCCGACGAGCTCCAGATCCCCGTGAGAACCACGAAGGATCCACGTCCAGATCTCCTGCGGCCAACCGAGCGTCGAGAGGAGGACCTTATCGACACGGCAGCCCTACGCTGCTTCTGGCAGACCGACACGGCGTCCCTGGGTGCAAGGAGGAGGAGCGGCTGGGGTTGTGCTGGGGTTTCCAGCACGGGGTGTACGATGTGCAAGCCCTGCGACACACGTCTGCCCACCGCAGCATCAGCAGTCGCCGCACTCCAGCCTTCGCCAGCCTAACGAGAACTCACCGTAATTCCGTGTTAAACAGGGAATCACGCCGAGGCCAAGTACTAATCACTTGTCTGGCTGACATAAGCCATTACTTCACTCCAAATTTAGACTAGAAACTAGAGGGAGACGCCGAAGCAACGATGCTGTGGCCTCTTCTCCAGCAAACTCTCCAGCGGGTGCCAGGGGCAAGCTCTGCCCCAACGGGAACCGCGGAACTGGGAGCTGTCATCGGCCTCAGTGCCCCATTGCTGAGCCCTGGGCGATGCTCCCCTGGGGACGGGGGGGACCGGGACCGCAGGGACCCCAGGAGCCCTGCGAGGGTAGCACTGCCTGCAGAGCACCCCATCCATCGCCAATTCAGAGCACGCTCTAATTTAAATTATAATTACTCTTATAAGTACACAGATTACAACTATTTATGCTACAAATAAGACCATCCTGTATTTTAATTAACAGAAAATGATTGGAACTCCACTATAGCCTCTACTGGGAACAATATCTAATCATTTATTGAAGCGAGGCCGTGCCCAGCCCCGCAGGCAGCCGGGCAGGGAAGGGGGAGCAGGCAGGGCAAAGGGTTCCCCCCATCCCAGCCCTCGCACGAGAGCGGCAGCCGCCATCGGAGCGGGCGAGAGGAGAGGGCTCCCGGGCGAGACAGAGGGCTCCTCGCTGGAACAGGCAGAGCCCGCGGAGAGGCGGGCAGGGACGGAGGGCGGGCAGGGCTCTGGCCTTGCCAGGTGATGGGAATTTCGGAGAGACCCACGCAGGGCACCCTCGGTGAGGGCAGGAGCCCGGGGACCTGGGACGGCACCTGGCTGAGGAGCTGCTCCGGCTTAAAGCCCTCAGGAGGGACTTCAGGAGATGGCAGCTGGAAAATACGGCTCTTCCACGGAGCCGAGCAGATGCGCATGAGGTTATTCAAAGGCTACATGCGCGTGGCGTGTGCTTTATGCAAAGCAAATGACAGGGAGAAACCACAGAGTTCAAATCGCTCAATACCACAGGCGCTCGTTTGGAAAGCACTGTAAGAAAGGCCATAAGTAGCATGCAAGACCACTCCTTCGATGTCATTTAAAAAAAAAATGGCTATACATCTTTCCTAATTGAAGGGAAAAATCTCATCTCCCATGTAAATGTAGTTGCAGGAGCTTTTTTTTACAGACTCATCAAGTAAGAGTTCTGCATCAGAAATTCAAATTTACTAAAAGGAAAACAAGACGAGCCTCTCTACTTTCAGTAAAAGTGACCCCTAACTGGTAGCATAAAACCATATTTTATATATATATAATTATATGACATATCATATACTTATTTACATAGTTAGGTACCATATGTAATAATTCTGTGCACAGTTTTTGGATGGTTATAAATATATCCTGTACACCATATAGCGTATGGTATATAACAGATAATATATAAGATATAATATACAGTATGTAACATAAAATCTTGTAATCATATCCATGTTGAGCACTCTAGGTCTTGCCATCAGAGGAGAGGGTTTTTGCTGTTAAACACAGCTTGGCTACTGCCACCACACCACACACAGGCCCCAACTGGTCCACAGACCCTTGCAGCAAACCCCCTTGGTCCCACCCAGCCAGGACCCCACTGCGGGCTGGAAAACCCTTGGAAAACTCAAATCAGTGCCGGGACGGGGTGGCAGCCCCTTGTCACCGGTCCAGAACAGACACGGTTTAGTGATGGGCTTGGCAGCGTTAGGTTTACAGTTGGACTCAGCGACCTCCAATGTCTTTTCCAACCTAAACGATTCTGGGAGTCTACGGAAAGCCAAAGCGCGTGGAACTGAAGGCTCGCCCCAGACCCAGCGAGAGACGTGGCTAAGCGAGGATGGGACCTGGCCTATTGATCTCTGTCGCCAGGCAGCCAGCTGAACTTCTCCAAACGGAGAGCCTGGAGCGATGACGCCCGGAGATGTATCATTTGGTTGGGCTGACCTCGGAACGGAATAAAAAGCTGCTAATTTCCATAAGGTTGGCCTCCGACGCCGGGAGAGGTCAGGGGATGTGCAGTGATATACAAACCACTTTGGGAGTTGTCCAGCCGAGGGATTTGCCGGGAATCGTGATTTCGGGGCCCGTTCGGAGCGAGCAGGGAGAGCACGGGGGGTGTCCGGGGCTCCCAGCCCGCAGGCTGCGGTCCCGGGGGCTGCCCCGTGCCTCCCCCAGCGAGGGCACAACCGGTCGCTCCCTAAAGCTGGAAGCTTTCATAAATAAAAGAGAGGCTGCGGCTGGCTCCCAGACATCCCAGGGATGCGCGGGCGCGGCGAGGCGGAGGCACTAAGGAGAGCCGCGACCTGTGCTCACCCATGGCGGTGAGCATCGCAGGCACAAAAAAGCGCTGAGTTACAGTGACCTCCCAAGGAGAAAACCAGACTGGCAACGCACGCTCGCTGCCAAGCCAGCCTTCCGACTAGTCGAACATCATCGCAGATCATGCTTTAATTATTAGCTCTGCTGAAAATCAGCCTTATTTCCACAGCCTGGCGTGTCTAAGCACCGCAAACTTTCTCCGGGTTGGAAATTATCTCCTTTTTTTTTTTCCTTCCCCCCGTTCTATACACGCTATTACTCAGAGGCAAGCCAAATCCCTTCCAATTATGTATCATGACGTTTCCCCAGCGTTACACTAAAGCAAGGCCCTTCACTTCTAAATGGCATGGTTTATAACAAATTGTCTGTTATACCAGACAGAAACTGATTTCCTCAAACCCAGCATATTAAAGTGAGTACATTCATTCTGGTTGTAACACACAAAATGTGATTATAACGGACACTTTGGGGGCTTTTTAAGGCTAGCGGAGAAAAGGAAGATAAGCTGGAGGGGAAGAAAGAATTGACAAGTAGAGAAATGACAGAGAAAGAGGAACAGCCATGCTGATTTCATTTCTTACAAAACAAAACTCTTTGTGCGTTGTAGAAATGTGCTTTAGTTAACACCGCCAGATAGCCAGCGCAAAAACTGCCGGTGCCGCCTGAAACGAAAATTGCTCTATTGTGCTTAGAAACCCATTTCCTACGGCGAGGAGAACGCTTTCCAGGTAGTAAAAAGCATATCTGAAACCACCGGGGCCTTATCCTGCCACCGCTGCTCGCTCAAATAATCCCCGCTGCCACGATGAGCCCAAACGAAATCCGTGCGAGTGAGGATTACGCGGGAGTGTATCAAGGTTGGGGGATTAGACCAGGATTATCACTAAAACCAGTAATTCCCCATCTTACTGATGGTGGCCACCAGCTCGGGAGGCGGCAGATCGCCACGGCCACCAAGCCCCCGGCGCCGGGGACGGAGTTGCCGGGCACACGGCTTCCCGGGGCACTTGAGTCCCGTTGGATGGGCGGCTGCTCCACCTTGACCTTCTCCATCGGGACCTGCCACAGCAGCACCAGGCCGTGCCGGATCCGCAGCCTGCCCGTGGCATAATGGCAGCGCTGCTGCTTCCCTCCCTGCCGCCACCGCGACGGGGCCACCCCGGACCCCCAGATCCAGTCCCGAACCCCCACGCTAACCCCACCTTTGGACGTCCAACCTCTCAAAGAAGGCTCGCCCGCTCCCGTCTCACACCTCCTCGCCTCTCCCATGCCCCATCCCGCCGGGGACTGGCCACCGCTGCAGCCCCGGGCGAGCCCGAGGGGCCGAGCCAGCCGGGGGATGCTCCCCGGGGGATGCTCCCCGTTCCGGGGCACCGCACCGCGCTCCAGCACCGCTTCCAAAAGCGGCGCAGACTTTGGATGTGTAACTGTCTCCGAAGCACAGATGCAGCCGTTAGACGCACATCGTTTTCTTTTAAACCCACGAAGTAAAACTCCAGGCATGTAAGTGTTACCCAAGGGTGGCTGCTCTGCATGCAAGTCGTGTGCCGGGGATCCTAAACGGCTCGGCATTCAGACCGCTTTCCACACCACCCCACTGCAACCTGCATTTTTATCAAGGAAGCTGCCTAATGGCTCCTATTAATTTTGATCTTTAATCTCCTGGTACAACTTCCAGTAATGCACACACAAAAACTGACAACAAGCCCTTTTGGTTTCAAAGCTGGCTTCTCCTCCGGCTCAGCAGGAAGAAGAAAAAAGCCCTCGGCAGCAGCAACGCCTCTGACCGGCAATGCCCTTGCAGCTCCGCCATGCCCCGCTCTCCCTCCTGCAAAACGAGCCAAGGCACTAACCGGGGCCAAGCCTCCCGCTGTCAGCCACGCTCACCAGAGCTGCTCACAAACACTTCTTGTCATAGCTGCCGACAGCCATGAGGATGCTAAAAGGCCACGGGCAGGGGTCCCCGAGTGGTACCCCGGCACCCAAGGGACCACTGGCCCCCAGCGGGGCCAGGAACCCCCCCGGGACATCCCCCGCTGCCTCCCGATGCTCTCTTGGCAGCCGTGCCCCGGCACAAGCAGAGCCAGCAGCCGAGCCCAGCCCCCACCCGAACCGAAAAGCTTTTCAAGGGTCATCTCCGACTTTTTTTGCATCCTCAGAGCAGGGGTGCAGCCCTCGCAGATGTCACTGTCTAATCCTCTCTGGATCAGCGGGGAGGGTGGGGAGCACCGACGAACCCAACCACGGCCGGCACGGCGCGGCCCGCCAGCCCGAGACCCGCCGCCGCAGCGCGGGAGGAAACATTTCCTCAAGTTCCACAAACAGCGCATCCTTGGGGACTTCGATGTCAACGTTCGTGACTTCTAAAGCAAATGAGCCTCACGTTACAGGCCAGTCCCATTGCAAACCCACCGCTGCTAGGACAGAGGCGATCGCTTACGCCCAGCCGCAGCCATCGCGTGCTAAGCGACGCCGCCAGCAACACGTTTACCTCCGCATTTCATCTTTTATCAACCGATGCTTTGCCTTCCCATCAGGAAAAGTCACTCCCAGGCGGAGCAGCAGCGGTATCTCCCCGACGCTGACACCTCGTAAAGGCTCCCGGGGGGGAAACACCGGCGGCCTCGTCACAGGCAGTGCTCCAAACCAGCCCAGACAAAGTCCCACTGCATGCACTGCAGGGAACTGTTTGGCTCTGGAAATTCCAGACTTGGGCAGAAATTTAATTTATTAAATCCTCGTCACCCGGCGGCGTACCGACAGCACAGCTCACGCACGCATCGCCGCGCCAGGAGCACCCGCCGAGGCAGCGACGGGCCATGGCGGGCACCAGGCTGCGATGCTCCTCCGCCAGAGCATCTTTTCTGGAGTCCCCGTGCCACCCTGCGTGCCGGGACAGGGCTGTCGCTCCGGTTGCTGCTGAGCCTCCTCACCCTCGGGATTTTTAGGAGCCAGTTGAACCCACCCCACCAGCAGGATAACGTCCCTCGCAACAGCTGGAAGCATGACACGGAGGCTCTCTGCCAAAATAACAGAAAAGTTCCCACCCTAAACCAAACTCCCAAGCAGCTTCCAGCTGAGATTTCTCCTCCCCGCGCCCCAGCCCTGCCCTTTTGTCCAAAAGCATCCCCAGGGAGCGAGCAGAGCCCTGCCAGGACGCGCTGCTCTCGCCACCAGCGCCCACCCGAGAGGTGCTGGTCCCTGCGCAGGGCCGGAGCCGCCAGCTGCCCTCCCGCGTGCCCGCAGGGCTGCCCGAGGCCACGTCTTCACCTGACACTCCAGGGCACTCATTACAAGAGACAAACTCATCTCTCCAGGCGAGGCACCGGCTCTTCACAGCGCATCCTACCTGCACGAGGGATGGGGAAATGGACCCAGCTGGAGGCACGGGGAGAAGCAACCAGTGTCCCGGCTCCCTCACAGGAGGGGGCAGAAGGTGGTGGGGGTCTTCGGAGAGCCCACCCTGACGGACCCCAGGCTAACCGCTGTGTCGAGGAGGAGTGCGGGCAGCACTGCCTGCTGCCTGCAGGTGCCTGTTAACTTTATGAGCTGGGCTGTGATGCTCCCGACAGTCCTTCCCTCCTCCCCGCCACTGCAGACCTCCCGCTGCCGGCACGTGCTTCCGGCCAACGCCAACGGGTGATGGATTTTACCACTGAATTTTGACCGTAGGAATGAATCACAGGCTGACAGGGTGCTCCGCTGCTCAGCGCCTTCAGCAAGGCACCAGCCAGGGATGCGCCCAAGACCCCTCTCCACAGGACATCGCTCCAGGAAGGCAGGAATTCCTCAGGGACCGCTGTCTGTCAGCGATGGTCACCCACAACCTTGGCAAGGGTCCCCCAGGCAGCTGGGCACCCTGAGCCCCAGCTGGTACTCGGCGAAGCACATAGGCAAATCCGAGCGTCGATGGGAACCCCCTAGTACATGACGGGTGGTGTTTCCCACCCCCAGCTCGCCCAGGCACAGCGCAAGGAGCAGGCGGCTTCGGCAGCAGCTCTTCTGCCACATTTGACCAGAGACAGGCTTATCCCAAACTGCTCCCATCCAGACTCGGATGCAAAGCCCCCGCCTCACCCCGTCACGGCATTTGGGAGGAGCAGAGCCCGCTCAGCTCTAGGGCTGGATACGTGCCAGCAGAATGAGCGCTCACATCCAAGTCATCCCCATTCAGCTATTGCTAAGAACCTCCACCACAGCTTTCAGACTGACACTGGAGGTTAAGCTGAGCTTTAATTCTTGGGACCCGCCGCACCCTCCCGCAGGCAGGCGGGCTCCCGGCCCCGCAGCGCTGGGCTGCGCCGGTGAACCCGTGCGGACGTCAGCTCCTCGCTGCGTCCCCGCGGGTACCCTTGGCACGGCAACGCCCAAGTGGAGCTTAAACATCAGGGTTCAACAAGCGTTTTGCCAGCACAGAAGCTGCAGGCTCAGGCCCGCCGGCACCCGCAGCCCCGCGGGTTCTCGCAGAGGGCCAGGCTCTGCTCTCCGTAGCACAAGTATACATCTGAAGCAGCTCCACTCTCTTCAGCAGCATCATTTTGCATTTACACCAGTACACTGAACGCAAAACAGAGCAAGCCATAAATATTTTAGCTGCTTTTTCAGCCTTGTTATTCCGTTCAAAGCAGGAAACATGACAAACCTTTGATTGTTTTGCTTAATACCAAACAATAATTCAAAGAGAGACAAACAAGCAACATTAAATGATGCCTGTGATGTACAGGAAAGCTGATGAATGAGAACAGCCTGATGAGGATGGCACGGATCGGAGCAGCCCCTTCCCCTGCCTCCGGTGGGTACCGCGCATCCCTCCCATGTCCGGCACGGCGAGGGGACGGCACCGGGCCAGGCGCGCAGGAGGTCACACCGGGGCGTCCCGCGCTCAACCCGCTGCCTCCAGGGCAACAGCCACCAACACCACCTGCAGCAACCTTCTAAAAAGCTCCTGCGAAGGCAACCAGTGTCTCCTCCCTTGAGCATCGCCACACTCCAGATCCACTCGCAGCTCAGCCACTCCCGGCAGCGCGGAGGCAGCCTGGGCTGGCCGGCCACGCCGGCATCCCCGCCTGGGCATTGCTGGGGGTCTCGGCAGCATCTGGGGGCGAAACACCCACCCGCGAGCACGTGCCGGGGCTGCCCCAGAACCCATAAGCTGGGTGCCCGCCGTTCCCCCGGCCCGTCCTCCACCGCTCCCTCGCCCCAGAGGGTCGGACACGCAGAAGCCACCACCGCCTGCTTGCTCGGCACCCGCTTCGGCGGCGCAGGCACCGGCAGACCCGCACGCCACGGCCCACGTGCGAAGCGGTGGCCGATGGCCGGGGCAGGGGCTGCCCGCCCGCACTCACCTCCGGCAGCGGCATCCCGTTGATGATGAGGTCGGGCTGCTGGGGGCTCTGCCCCGTGAAGGTGTGATGGTAAATGTGGTTGGAGCCAGCGTTCCTGTTGTTCTGGCTCTCCACGTTGAGGAAGGTGCTTTCGGAGCGGCGGCAGCCCAGCGGCAGGGTCTGCTGGTGGTAGTCGAAGTAGTTGAGGGAGGAAGTGAGAGAGGAGCAGCTCACAACGTTCATTTTATCCGTCTCCTCCACGTCGCGCGGCACCAGGCGGATATCATTCTTGCTGATCTTCTTTTTCTTGCTTGACTTCTTTTGATGCCCGTAGGAGTATTCTGCGATTCTGGGGGACAGAAGGAAAATGAATAGCTGAGAGCATCCCGAACCCTGCCCCGCCAGACACACATGCAGGAACTCGGAGGGCTTGGCCCCCATCTCCATGTAGGCTTCTTAGTCATGCACATTACGTCATGTTTGGGGTCTGCTGGCACAACACGGTCTTTGGGTTTTTTTTCACACTTAGAACGCTTTTAGGTCAAACAGGAAAAATAATGGGAAGGGAGAACGACTCTGTTTTTCTCTAGTGTTTATAATTGCTGGTATTTAGTTACTAGGAGTAAAGTCCAGCCTGCAGAAGAGAAAAATGGAGATGTTAAAATCCATGAACTGAAAAGGGTACCTGCATTCATTTCCATCTATAATAAGGATTTTGAAAGTGATTTAATTTGGTCCCCATAATGAAAATTCAAAATGAGTAGTGGATTTTTCTCCCAGTTCATTTTCCACAGCAGTAAATAAAGCAGACCCAGAAGCGGCCCTAGCTGGCAAGCTCTGTTCTCTCACACTCCAAAGGCTGTTTGTTTATTAATGCTTTATCCAAATTGCTGGTGTTTTCACTATCTCCTGATAATACCTGATAACTCCAAATCTTTTCTCCAACCGCATCCTACCACTCCCTCGCTCCCCGACACGCACAGCCCCTTCTGCTGGGAAATGCTTTCATCTTCTAGAAATCGGAGACAAAAAAAAATGTGTTTTGTGAAGAGAAGTGATCCTTTTTGACCTTTTTTTTTTTTTTTTACTGCAAGCTTGTTTTTCTCTGCCTTTCTTTGCTTCCCACCTGCCAAAGGAACCAACTGATGAAGTGCCTTGTTTGCCTTCTGCAAAACACCGGAGGAAAAAAGTTACCGTAAAACACCACCCGAGCAAATAATGACAGATAGGACTGCACCTTGCACGAACCGGGTACGCTCGGCGCGGAGTGACTGGGGCTCCTCTTCCCGTAGGGAGCAACGCAGCCCCAGCCAATGCCCCACCGACGAATCCGTACAGGCACAGCACTGGGCAGCTCGGTATTTCCCAGGGAAGCACATCAAACGCTACCCACCCTCAGAAATACACATTGGAAAGTCGGGACTTTGCGCCTCTTCTTGTTATGAAAGCAGCATTAAAAAAAAAAAAAAAAAAAAGGAAAGAAAATCCAACAGCTGCAACAGAAATAATGGGATGAATAAATAATACAGTTTATCTAGAAAGGCAAATATTGGAAAAATATTCTTGTTCCAGAAAGCTAATTGCCTGAGCATGAAAATGCCACCAAGCCGAACAGCTCCCATATAACCTTACGTGTCTCATAAATTAACTCATTTTACGAAGACTCTCCAGCGGCTGCTCGTGAAGAACCTCCAAAATCAGGCACTGCAAAGCCTAAAGGCGCTCACCCAGCACGGGGAGAGGGTGCCCCACGGTCGCGGCCGCTGCTGAGCCTACCTGGTGCGTCCCTGCCTCTGCGGCTGGCTTCTCCTGCCCAGATGCACGCTGATAACAGCCCCTGCGTCCCCTGGGCACGCAAATAAATCAGGGGACGACGGCAGGGATTTCTGTTGTGCCAACAATCTATATGCTGCTGACTCGTCTAACAATGCTTGATGAAGCTTTAATTGTTTTGTTTACCTAAATGTTTAAGTTTGGCAATGCGAGAGCCCAATTATTTCCTGCAGGCATTCATTTTGCTGTCCTTTCTCTATTGACCAATTATCTAATTAAACTGCACTTCATTAATCCCTAAGCCGTCACAGTAAACCCAGGGCTTATAGATATGTGTGAAGCTGTTAGGGGCACCCCACGATGTGATTTTTATCCCTTCAGGTCCTATTCTCGTTTAACGGGCCGAGCTGGCAAGAAACCCGGTGCAAGAGCTTTCACTTGAAGCTAGGCATCCCATAATACAGCACAGACCAACCTTTATTTGCAGACGATTTTTCCCCCATGGAGCAAAAAAGGCTTACGAACGCACTTGAACGCTCCAAAAACGGGGCGTAAAAAACCGAACTCTCCGGCATTATTTCTGCGTAAATAAAACTTTAAAAACCACGCACCCCCCCGCGCCGCGGAATGGCCGGGGGCCAGCCTGCGTTTCCAAGGCAGGGCAAAATTAATTTCCATCCCTCCCCTCCGGAACGGCTCGGTGCCGAAGGAATGGAGAAGTCATGGCTATTTCACTGGTAACAGGATTAAACCATTTATGAGGCATTGCAGCTGCTCTTTTATGGCATCTGATTGATATTCATGTGTGGTTAGCGTTTGTCTCCTAACTTGTGTAACACCGAGAATAGTAAAAGAGAGACAATAATCGCCGGGCTGTTACATATTCAGGGGACCGGCTTTCCCCTCTGCGCCTTTCAGCAGCTCCGGGCGCGGGGCTGACCTCCCCGCCGGCATTTCGGACCCCGCAGCACGCATTCAGCCAGGGCAAAACCACGCAACGCCGCCAAAATCCCCGCCTCGCCCCATCGCCGCCAGCCCAACGGGCCGCGCCGGGTGGCGGACCGGGGCCAACCGTTGGCTTCTCCCCGCGGTTTGATCCGGGTGGCCCCACCGCCAGCCGCGGCGAGGAGCCGCAGCGGGCGCACAATAGCTCTTTTGACCGGCGAGCGAGGGCTGGCGGATGGCACGGCGGCCGCTCGCCCCGTCTGCTGCCGCGGGGACGCGGCGGTGGCTTGGGGGGCTCTCGCCCTCCCGCCGGCGAGCACCGGGGACGGGGGGCTGCCCGCAGGAACCGGCCGCGCCGCTGTAAAACTGTTCTCCCCCCTTCCCGCGACGGAGTGCGTGAAACCAGGGACGCTGCAACAGATTGTCAAGCCGCGCAGTGAAGTCGATTCGTTGCTCGGCTTCTCCCGGAGAACAGTTTTTTCAAGCTCGGCAGGAAATTTCCTTAGAGGGACGGGAACCTCGCTTGCCTTCCGAAAGCAAATCTCCCCCCCCACACACACCTCCCCCAGGTACACAGCAGCAAACAGAAGAGTAACCGGGCTGACAAAACCACAGCAGACCCGGCAGGCGGGCAGCAACAAAGATGTCTTTACCTGCAGTTGTAGGTCCTGATTTCCTTGTTATCCCTTTTGCACTTGACTGCCACAAAGATCATGGTGACAAAAAGAATGGCTGCGATAGAGCCCAGGGCAATAATGAAAATCAGGGAGAGGTTAACAGATCCGATGGACTCCTGGGCATCCAGGGCTGGAGACAGGTATATCAAAATCAAGGCGGAAGCCGACAGAGATGTTTTTCCATGGTCGTGAGCCACCACGATCAGCTCGTAGGCTGTCTTTGCGTTCTCCCCAAAGGCTCTGGTGGTCCTTATCTCTCCATTGACCTGGTCTATCTCAAAAAATCCTCTGTCTCCTTCCACCATTTCGTAGGAAAGTCTGCCATTTTCACCCTCATCATAGTCGTCTGCCTTGACCACCGTCACCAAGTAGCCGACCCCTGCGTTCCTGGGGATGTACACCTCTGCGGTCCCGTTGACCAGTGGCGGGGCCGTGATCACGGGGGTGTTGTCGTTGACGTCCAGGACGATCACCCTGACAGTGGCATTGCTCTGCAGAGAGGGATTACCCCCGTCTTTTGCCAAGACCTTGAACTCAAAGGCCTTCGTCTGTTCATGATTGAAGGACCTCAAAGCATAGATATCTCCAGAGTTGGGGTTGATGGAGACGTAGGTGAAGACAGGCATGTCCCTAACTTGGGAGGGCACGATCTGGTAAGAGACACTGCCATTGAGGCCCAGGTCAGGGTCCCTGGCCGAGACTGAGAGGAGGTAGGCCCCCGGGGTGTTGTTCTCCTGCACGATGACCTGGTAGTAAGGCTTAGAGAAGTGGGGATGGTTGTCATTCTCATCGGTGATCTTGACGGTGAAGGACTTGGTGGCCTGCAACGAGGGGACGCCATTGTCCTTGGCCTGGATGGTGAGGTTGTACTGGTCCCTCTGCTCCCGGTCCAGCCGCCCGTCCACCAGGATGGTGGAGAAGCTCTCATACTCCTGGAGCCGGAAAGGCACGTTGCCCAGGAGCTTGCACTGCACCCGCCCGTTGGCCCCAGAGTCGCGGTCGGAGACCCGCACCAGGGCGATGACGTACCCCGGCGGGGCGTTCTCGCTCACCTCCACCAGCTCACTGTTGACGGAGAGCAGGTTGATGAGGGGCGGGTTGTCGTTGGCATCCTGGATGCTGATGGTCACTTTGCAATGGGCAGGGATGGAGTTAGGCCCCAAGTCCTTGGCCTGCACGTCCAGCTCGTAGACGTGACCCTCCTCGTAGTCAATGGCCCCGCTCACCGTGATGAGACCGCTCTGGGGGTCGATCTGGAAGAGCTCCCGGGCCCGCTCGGAGACGTAGCTGTGGAAGGAGTAGAGGACCTGGCCATTGGTGCCCTCGTCCGGGTCGGAGGCGTTGAGGCGGATGACCGGCGTACCCGGCGGGGCGTTTTCAGGCACGCTGACGGTGTAGGCCGGCTCCTCGAAGAGCGGGTTGTTGTCGTTGGAGTCGATGACGCGGATGCTGAGCTCCACCGTGCCGAAGTTGGGCGGGTCACCACCATCCAGCGCCGTGATCACGTAGCTGTAGTGGGACTGGGTCTCACGGTCCAGGCTCTTCTCCACCACCAGCTCTGCAAAGCGGGACCCATCGCCCCGCGTCTTGGTCTCCAGCCCAAAGAGGTCGTTGGGGGTGATCTCATAGCTTTGCACACCAAAGCTGCCCGAGTCCGGGTCGTAGGCGCTCTCCAGCGGCACCCGAGTGCCGGGGCTGGCCGTCTCCGAGATTTCCAGCTCGATCTGGTCGGTGGGGAAGCTGGGCGCGTTGTCGTTGAGGTCCTTGATCTCCAGCTTGATCACGCAGATCTCCATGGAGCTGGACATCACCTCCAGCGAGATGACGCACTTGGGGCTCTGCCGGCACAGCAGGTCCCGGTCGATCTTCTGCTTGGTCACCAGCAGCCCGGAGCCGGGGCTGATGTCCACCAGGTGGGGGGCCGAGTTGGAGACCACCCGGAAGGCGGCGGGCTGCCGGGAGTCCAGCACGAACCCGGCGTCCCGGGCGTCCTTGGCGACGTTGGCGATCACCGTGCCGGCCCGCTGCTCCTCCTCCACCGAGTACTTCAGGTTGACGAGGGCCCCAGCGCCGGCCCACAGCAAGGCGGCCCCCAGCAGCGCCGGGAGAGCCCCCATCGCCGCCGCCGCGCCCCGACGGCCGCCGG
>Ga0065711_1035381_pt1 | contig 22398 bp, 16 predicted proteins | sample Hoacrofraction12_FD_59098 | JGI IMG/M metagenome (GOLD analysis project Ga0065711, IMG submission 59098) | Hoatzin crop microbial communities from Cojedes, Venezuela - Epithelial fraction 12 v2 (version 2) | ecosystem: Host-associated > Birds > Digestive system > Esophagus > Crop | place... | reverse complement strand
CTAGACTCAGCGCTGCTGATGACAACCCTCTGAGTTCTGCCATTCAGCCAGTTCTCAATCCACTTCACTGACCACTCATCCAGCCCACACTTCCTGAGCTTCCCTAGGAGGACATCATGGGAGACTGTGTCAAAAGCCTTGCTGAAGTCAAGGTAGACAACATCCACGGCTCTCCCTTCGTCTACCCAGCCAGTCAATAGTTCAGATGTTTATCCCAGCCAGATCACCTGAATGGGCAAAGTCTGATACTGTCATATCCCAAGTCAGCCTTTCAAGTGAAGAGCAGTTGTGGTACTTGGACTTGAGAAGGCACCTCCTGAGGAAAATGCATACAGATGGCCCTACTAATCTCCTGCGACAAAAGTTTTCAGGCTGTGCTGTAGATTGTAATGACTATTACAGTTACGTATCAAAGGACTGATCGGCTGCATCTCTGGGCATTTTGCACTTGCTTAGATTTTAGGCATTTTACAGCTGCAGCAGGTACACAGCCGAGATCATCCCCTGTGTCACTTGGGGTGTTTCACCAATGAATTAAGATCAGTAAAAGCTGGTGTATTGCTAATCAAGCCAGCAGATGGGAAGTGCCACAGAGATGGATGAATCCTAGACACTTTCATTCTCAGAGGTGTAAGAAAATACTTCCCTTTGTTAGGATTTAGCCTCTCAGGCTTTTTCTGTGAGTAGTGAATTAAACCTCTTCCAGTAAGGCCAACTGCCATGGACTGGCTCGTATCAGTAGGTCTTTCAGTAGGTAGAAGGTGCCTCATCCTGCTTCTATCAAGGTAGTGCAAAAAGCTGGGCATCCCCCAATTCGCACACTTCTGGTTCTGAGCCCACCCAGTCTGGCTTTGTGCACAAAATGAGTAGAAAGTAATTGTAGTAACTGCGTGATGCTGTTCTCACTGCGGGGTTCCTCGGCTAACAGTGCTGGGGTGTGCCTTGCAGGCTTCCTTTGCAGCGTGTCTGTTTCAGAAAGCTTGTCTTCTAGTCCTACAGAGACGTAATTACACCGAGTTTATCTCAAATTAGTGTCTTTAAGCCTAAGTAGTGCTCCTAATTTAACCACAGTTGGCTGTTAGGCCTAGCTATCCTGCTTATGTTACATTGAAAACTTACTGTAGATGCCTGCGTGACCTGAAGTTTACACGAGAAGTGTTGGCCCCGCTGAAGCCCTTGGAAGTGAGGGCCCTGTGGCTCTTCATGTTTGGATTTAGCACTCCTACTAAAGGAGGATATTCACTTGTAATGCCTATTAAAATAGCAACACCTCAAAGCTGTCAGAAAAAAATAGTGTTTTGAAAAGTTGTGTTTGTATCGAAGAGGCGGTTTTATGTAGCCTGGCCCCTGTTTCGTTTTAATTTTTTATTTAATGAACAGAAAGGGGTGATGTGAAGGGGGGTCCAGTTCTGTAGCTGGGAGTGAAATCCAGAAGCTTTCTTATGGAGGCTTGCATAAAAGGAGTAGCTCAGATGTTAAAAAGCATTACTGTGCTGCAGTACAGTTGAATTCTACTTCATTTACCTATTTTACTTTTCCATAGCTTTTACTTTATCCTGTCAATATGAAAATAAGAACTGCTTAGCTAAAAATTAGCCAGGCAGTTGTGTTCCAGCAGGAAGACAGACCATCATCCTGTTCTTTTGGAGTAGCTGATCTGTCTGAAAGGTTGAAATCAAAGCTATCCTGAAATCATTTGAAAGTGTTTGTATTCAGCCTTTCCTTTACACTGACTGAAATTGCTGGGAATTTTCTTTTCATGTTTTCTGAAACATCTATACTGCTATGTTGTCAGACCTATTAATAGGTTTGTGTGTTTTTTCTTTTAAAGCAAATTGATGGAGAAGCATTTCTGCTAATGACCCAATCAGACATAGTCAAAATAATGAGCATTAAACTGGGACCAGCCCTAAAAATCTTTAATTCCATTCTGATGTTCAAAGCTGCAGAGAAAAACTCACACAATGAACTTTGAAGATAATGGAAAATGTGTACAAGCCAGCTTTCTCCACTGGAGCTCATGTTTTATTCAAAGCACAAGGACTCGCTAGGACTGTTGAGTAAGGACTCTCAGAAAGGAAGAAACCTACGTTCAGCACTGGTGGGCTATTTATATTCTCCTGGAGCCAGTACACATCTGAATCCTTCTGGGAAGTGTTCAAGCTTTTGAGAAGGTAGTATGTAACAACCAAGTCAGCTAGTCTTATTTACCAAACTAATGGCCCTAATTCTCCATGGATGGTTAGGATCCCTAACTTTCTCTGGACGTAAAGAAAACCTTCATTAATTATTTATGCTGTATTATACAAGGGAACGTTAATATTTTCTAAGAATTCTTGAAACCTTCTTCACGTGCTCATTTTACTTTTCAAAAGCTTTTACTTCATACTATCAAAATAAAAACTGATTAGCCAAAAATTAGGCTACAGGTAGCCAGATGAGACTGTTATGGCTAATATGTATTTGTGCCATAGTTTAAAAATGAAACACTTAATGTTACATACATGACACTTTATGCTACAGCGTATAACTTTACAGATTATAAAACTCTGTTTGCTTGTAACAAAAAAACAACGAACCTTGTTGGGGTAGAAATTATAATGCTTTTTTGATAACTGAATGTTTTTACTTTTGCACGATTACAAAAATGTTATGTGAGTTTTTCCACCAGCATCTTTAATGTATTTTACCAAAAGATCAGTATAGAGAAGGCTGCAACTGAAAAATAAAGTTTGACTTCATGGAAGACTTTTCATTTATGCTGCACAAGAGTCACAGCCTTTACATGGGAGCCTGCTACAGTCCTTCGGCACATGAAGGAAAATATGTGTATTTTGAGGTAAGGATGTTAGCAAAAAAGAAAATACATTCATTCATGTCTGCCCATGCCAGTCTCCAGTGTAGTTACCACAACAGTGGAGAAAAACAGTGTGCTAAATCTAGGACTGCTACTCTGTCTTCATATTCAACATAGGTTTGTTTTCCAAATGGTGGAAGAATTATTTCACTCACCGCTGCCTAGTTGGAAGGTCCGATTTATAAATGAAGAAGGCATAGGGGGAAAGACAAAGCACGGAGGAAAAGGATACTTAAACGTGTGTGGTGCATCGGCACATCCGAGGTGTAAAACGCCTGCGTTTCACTGGGTCGTTAGCAGGATGCGGATGCCACCAGCAGGGACTTGGGTGAGGCAACCTTCTTTCTTGGAGGATTATAACAATTTGTCAGGGAAAGTCGTTGCACTTGGTATATGTACACATAAGATGTAAACCAGATGCACTTTAAATGTGAGAAAGCCTGGCTACCCTTATGCTGAGGGCTGTTCCAGAATGTTACTTTTGCAAGAAGAGCAAGAAGACTTGGATCAAGATTTTTGGCATGCCTCTTCTTAACACTGCGGTGGGCAGTTACTCAGCCTTTAGAGCTGAGAACAAACAGAGCATTTCCGTTGCACAGAGCTGGGAGAATTTTGCATCTTCCCACAGATTTTGCTAGGCTGTTCTTTGGCTGGAGTTGCTTAAGATTTCAAGAACTCTCTGTGCCCCTTCCAGATCGTGTAGGTGACTGGTACCTGCCATAATGTGAGGTGAAACAGGGTCAGTATGAATTCTGTTAATTTCCTTCCATAGCATTGCATAAATAATATTTTTACATTTTGTTCAATATTTGTACATTCAAATTGCACTCTTATTGTACTACAATACAAATAAAACCTGAACTGGAGCTGTCTGTTACATTTGTGTGTGCCCAGGACTCTCAGATGAACCCGGCTGTTCCCGAGGGTGGTGTAGAGCAGTTCCTTATAGCTCAATGTGGCCATGAGTTTAAAAGACCACCTTGGCTACTGCTGTCTGCCCTCTCCCTAAACACTTACTCCTAGGGCTCACAGGCCACTTGCTCTCACAATCAGAATCCCCTTTGGGCCTGGATTTTGTCACTGGCAGCAGCTGAAATTGCTCTTGCAGGTCACTAAAATGCCAAATTCTTCTGTTTTCTTGCCTTCTGTCTTTCCATGTAGTTTATTTTCCCTCACTCTGTCATGTCTCTCTCGTGTGCAAGCTCTGTAGCTTGCAGTGAGAACCAATGAAGAGATTTGCTGCTCGACAGAGATTACTTGGGGATGTTAGCAGGTCCCTGAATTTTTATATACCTACTTACAAAGTACTGTGGTTTAAGAAATGGGTTTGAATTAATACTGTTTACAAGATGTAGACTAAACCTCACTGAAATGGTAGAGCCCAGCTTTTTATTCATACAGCTGTCACTCACAGCAGTGAGGATATGCATAATGATCCTTACTTTTGTATCCCCTGTGGTAGCAGGGTGTAACCACCTCTGTTACAAAAACTACACCCAACAAATTGACTCGGAAACTGAAAACACTCAGGAGACCTACTGAATCTTTAAAATGGCAGTTGGTATTGTGTTGTATGTTGTGTTGGAGGTAGCCCAGCTGTCACAGAGGTAAAGGATGTCCCCTGATTTCCATGAGAGCCACATGAAAAATGTTAAGACTTCAGCAAGAGGGTCTGGCCATTAAATGCAGTGATCTCCACTCATACTGCAGGGTCTCCCGCTGTAACCTCTGCACTGAAGTCACCCCTGCACAGCTGGGCTTTACTAAAACTTCTTTGGTCTTCTGTGCTGTGTGTTTGAATGTTTAAAGAATCGTGGTGACCACAAATGCTGCTTTGCCTACACGGACATTTTTAGAACTGGTGGAATATTGATCTCTTTAGTCAAATGCAGTGCTTTAATAAAAAGCCATTTTAATTTCTAATGAATGCAATGGGTCATGTTTGCTGGCTGCTGCTACTGTCCGTCACTAGACCTTTGTCTGAAGCCGTCCACTGTCGGGCAGTAACCCCTGTGATTTCCAGACATGGAGGAGTTAAGAGGAGCATGTTGGGGAGAAGAGGCGGCTGTGGAAGAAGAGAGGAGAGGGCCTCCGCTCTGTGTGGGCAGATAGGAGAGTCACCATGTGGAGAAGGCCAATTTGTTCTGGGGAACAAATCCAGAAACAAAATGAGGCATTCTCTCCCCAGCGCCATAGCAGTGGTTACAAATGCACATGGCAGCATCCCAGATAAGTCATTCTTGCTACTTGGAGAGCTCATCTCAGAATCCCTACTTAGCAAATTCAGGATTAATGTTAAAAAACCACAAAGAGAAAATAATGCTTCATGCATAGAGAAAATAGGGAAAACTCATCATCCTGCAAATTATAAATCAGGCCCACCATTTTAAAATACAAAATTTATTACAGTAGGCTGTCAGTGGTCATCATGTAATGAAATGATGATAACAAGTCTTTAATTTGTGCCACTTCAAAACAGCAAAGTGCTCACATTAACTCACAAGTGTGTTTTTTTAAATTTTGACAGTCAAAAGACTGTCCGAATTTTTTAAATGCTCCATATGGAAAAATAATACATGACACATACAGTAATCTAGAAAATTTTATTGTCTCTAATGCCTCTAGACTGCTCTAGAATTTCCATTTAAAATAATTAAAATGCTTGGGTTTTAAATTTAAAAAAGTAGCCAGTACAATAAAAAACTGGGCATTATTAAACACAACAGAGTTATAAATACACATACACTTTCACCAGAAAGAATGTTACTGATTTATCTTCACAACAAAGGGATTTATTTTGACAAAATGCCAAATGCTCCCGAGCAGAGTGCTGTGTTACACTGTCAGATACTGGGATACGTGGGTACCTCCAGCCCTCTCTCTGCCTGGGTAGGGAGGGGTGCTGGGCTCCTCGCCCCGAAGACCAGGGACTCCAGGAAGTTGAGCGTCCTGTGGATTCTGTTTGGGCACGGGATATCAAACACGTGAAATGCAGCCACCAGCGCGGCCAAGGCCATGGTGCAGTCATCGAGCTGGGCTAGCTCTTCTCTTTCCACATACAGCGCAAACTCGCATGAATTCATACTGAAGGGATTTTTTACTTCCAGCACTGGTGTCACCACTTTCACCTAATTTGTAAAAAAAGGATATTTCAAATTATGTCACAGCATCACTTTGGTGAACAGGTCAGAGAAGTAAGCAAGCGTAATAACACTGCTTTGAGTTTAGTTAGTACTTCTGTAAATATTTGCCTTCTACCCAGAAGGCAGGCTAGTGTCCTCCTCCAGGAACTAAGCCGAGCCACCAGAAGTCTGGGTGGTGCCCCCAGGCAGCTCATAGGAGGAAGAGAGACCACGACTGCGGGTGCTCTGTCTCCTACCTCCTCATTCACTGCAGCAAACAGACTGGAATCATCTCCAAAGACATCTGGCAGGAGTAAACATGCAGCCGTCATTTTCATGTCTGTCAAAGGCAAGGATTTCTACTAAGCGACAAATCAAAATGTTCCACCACTGCAGTTATCATCCTGGAAGAGCAGACTGCAGCCTATGAAACAGTTAACAGCTCAGCAGTGGAACTGTTCTGTCTGTTTTGAAGAGCAGTTTGTACCACAGTGAAGGTTTAGGTGCCTCAGCTGGCAACAGGCAGTAGTATTCAAATCATTCATGACACTCTGCTACTCAATATTACAATTAAATTTCTCTCACAATAAGTAAGTAGGCCTTTGGGTTGCTTCTAGTGGAGTTTGTGAGCTGAGTAACCCACCTGTCCCCAGACTCCTCTCTCCTCAGTAAATCAGATGTCTCCGGAGAGCCCTGTGGCCAAAGGACTCCACTTCAAAGGCTGTGGTACAAGCTGGTGCTGCAGGACCTTCTGGGGTGTGGTACCTGCTACCCCTCTGGTTCAGCTACTAAAGACTGTAACATCTCTTTTGCAGGTCGGGCTACTGGTGTCGTGTGTTTTACTGACCCTATCGTGTTAGGCATTTATTATCTAGGTGCCAGGTCAAGTGGTTTGTAAGAATAAACAGGAAAGTAAAGGCCTTAGGACTTTACTAAGGTATAAGAAAATAGGAAATTACTTACAGCATCCACAGCTTTCTAAGGCCAAAGGTATGAGTAGAAAGTCAGTAAAGGCTTTCAGGATTAGGCTGTTCATTGACACTTCTTAATCTATCATGAGCTATTGAGTACTTGTGTTTTTAAACTTGAAGGAAGAAAACCCCAGTATTTTAACCTACTCTGCTTCTTTAAGAAACAACCTAGTAATAAAGAGTGAAACAGCTGGAGGAAACACATGTGTTCATACTGTGCCACCTTTGATTTGACATTCTGGCATTATGCCTGTTTGATGGAAAATGACAAAGCAGCACTTCTTGCGGAGCTAAGCTCGGGCATAGGCATCTACAGCTGCAGTTTGGGAAGAATAAAGATTCTGAGTAACTCAATGAGTAATTCCTCCAATGTTTTGTGCCTGCAGAACTGCACTCCCAGACTTTTCAGATCGAAAGAATCGGAGTGGCAGCAGGTGCTCGCTCCCTCACCTCGCAGCCAGCGAGCCACACATGTCGAGGTACCTGGAACTCTTTGCGTGACTGGTACCTGCGTGCCAGAGGTGCCAGGTTGTGCCCTGACTCCTCCAGTGTGTCTCTGCAGAGACGAGGTACTTGAAACACAGGTACTGGTAACTGCTGCTTCCATTACTTCACTGGGATGATGACTTCAACCATGGAAACAGTACCTCTCTTTCTAAAGGAAATTGTGTCGTTTTTTATGGCACTATTTCTGAACCAGAAAATTAGCTTTCTGCATGTATTTTTAGAAAATAATAAGGACTCTTTTACATATCTAGAAATACATAATTTTGCTCATCTAGCAATACTTACTTTAAGGCATTTACTAACTTTATCAAACCTGCAGTCTTTTATTCAACAGAAAAAAAAAAAGAAGCTTCAATACCTGACTAATTTTCCTAGTCATTTATTAGCTTTTATTCTGAATTCTTCCACATCACTATATATTTTTCAAGTAACTGTGCCATTTTAAAAATGTTTTTGCAGTAAAAGTGGAGCTAGTCTAGTTCCATAAGAACAATTAGCTACAACAAAACTTGGATATTCACAGCATAGAAGATTTGTACTGACATTTCAGAATGTCTTCCCCTGTGTGTTCCTTCAGATTTTCTTGCAGCATAATGTTAATTGGATTATTCCTCACCACATACAAAGATAATATGTTTTCTGAATAAATCTCCAAGATCTCAACAGTTTTCTTATAAATGTCCATGTGTCTGAGAAGCTGGAACTCCCTAAAAAGCTAAAAGAAAAACAAGTACTTGGTATTATTGCAATCCTCAAAACCAAAACTGAAAACAACACAAGGTGCACACTTTGAAGCCAGGATAAAACTACCTCAGTAAAAATAAGATTATAAACTGGAGGGCATGGTTTCATTTCTTTTCACACCAGGGAAGAAGTACATCAAGTAACCCTCAAATACTTCGAATAACCCCCTGGTGTTATGTGTGGCATGTTTAACACAGGACTGGTGAATCTTTTAAAGTGGGGTTAGCAGCAAAAATATTAGTTAGATTAAAGACAACAATGTTGATGGATACTTCACTGGAAACATCCAGTAAAATACCTGCCTACGGTTGTACCACATCTATAATACAGAATTCAATGTCATTATTAAAAATAGCTCTGTTACCTGATAAGGGCATCTTAAGAAAGGAAATAGGCGAAGAATGTCTTTTAAAGGTGCCTTATTGGTGATCATCTTTCTCCGTATTTCGATTGTCACATTCATTCTGTTATCCACTTCTTCCCAGTTCCTCTGAGTTTTCATATATTCTTCCTTAAGCCACCTTATATGTACAGCCATTGCACTGCCTTCAAGATGAACAGGTTCTTCCTATCAAGAAATGAAGGACAGAATTGTATGAAATCAGCTAGGCTTTTTATCTGATGTGGCTTGTATGATTTGAGTGTAGTCAAAGTGTAGTCAAGCTCGGCGGAAAGTACCTGTAGTGTGGTTTCCATACCAGCTCTGTGAAGTCACCCTCGTATTCTAGTAGTTACATTAAGATCTGTTTTCATATAATACTATAGCTATCAGCCAAGTCTCCCAAGCTGACATTACATATTTGAGGCCATTCATGACATTCCTGTGCCTGTGTCCGGTTTACCTTATTGTTTATTGGAAATTAGTAGGCAGTTCTACTGATGAATCAGTGATTTGCAATATTAGCTCTGTATTATGAAGAGAAATAGTATTTTCTTCTTACTCATACAGATCCTAAAAGCAGGACAACTACCTTTCACATGTTTATGCAACTGAAGTATTTACCCCCAAGGAGATCAGCTGAACTTAGAAAACTCTTCATGGAAAGCATTATTTGAGCAGTTTGACTGTTAGTGTTTTCAGAAAGTTATTTTGTACTTGATGATAGTTAACGGTCTTCCTCAAAATTAGTATTATTGTCCCTGCTGTAATTCCAAACCCAGTAATTACCAAGAGGAGGAGTGGCTATCCGAAGCAGTACACCAGTGGCACTAGCTTGGGGCTGTTTAGTTTCTAGCAGAGGATACAGTGAATTTGCTCATTGAAATGAGCTGAGATGACATACAGATGTACTGTTAGTACAGTTACCACTCTCAAGCTGCATTTACACTGGCTTTTCCCATGTGTATTGTCACTGCTGGAGCTGTTGCCTGTGTCAGTGGTGGCCTGTGGGTCAATGCCAGAGGGAGTTCAGACACTTCATCTTCTTACCCAGAATGTTTGAGAAGGACACAGAGCTGCAAAACATGCAACATCCAAAACTGGTTCCCAGTGCTCTGTATGTGCACTTAAACTTTCCAGTTTAACATCCTTGCTTAAACTGTGCATGTGGTATTCCAAGAATGGTTGCACAAGGTACACAATTAAAAAACTCTCCCTCCTAGTATATATACCCATGGATTTCAACAGCCATTGGGATCACATTAGAAAATCAGCCCTACATGCAGGATGGGTACCTACCATGACCCCCACAGGCACTCCCCTGGCCCTTCCTAGAGTGCTGTATTAGCACAGTCTGCGCTCTCTCTAATAGAGGAGCTTAGTCTTACTAGTATTACAACAGTAAGGTTTGCTTGTGGCAAGCTTGAGTAGGGATTCCTGTCCTCTTCCTCACTGCACAGGAACAGAGGTGGTGGGTCAGACGATTTAGTCCCACAACCTCCTCTGCCTGGCTGAGAGGGGCTCTGGGAAAAAGTATAAAGCAAGGAGGAGTGTGGAGTGGTACTTCCCTGCGTTCTGTGAAGACTCCACCGAACTGGGGTTCGTGGGCTCCCAAGGGTTATGTCTTTATAGTTAGTAGCCTTCAGTAGATTTTTTTCCTTCTGTTATTTCTCCCAGTCACTTTTCCAACTCTCATAAAATCATACCTTCCACAACACTGTGCATTAAGTTCAGCGGTTTAACTATGTGCTGTCAGAAGAAATGCCTTCTTTTGTTCGTTTTCTCCTGCTGCTTCTGCCTTCTAATTATCATACTGGATTCAAAACCTATTCACCATCTCCTTGCCACTGTAGTCTTATAGATATGTCATATTCCATCCTCAGCCACCTCTTTTCCAGCCAAGATTGTCCTAAGCTATTTAATCATGCCACATATAAAAGCTGGTCCATACTTCCAATTATCCTTGTTACTGTCTTGCGTATTTTCTAATTTCACTACAGCCTTTATGAAATGGGCACAGTAAAACTTCAAAAACTAGTTGAGATGCTGAGACACCACAGGTGCATACAGTGGAATAATGCACTCCCTTTTGTTTCTTTCTTAAATAATTCTAAGCATTCAATATACTTTTTTTTGAATTCTGCTTAGCATTGTGCCAAATTTTCTTTGGCATAATATAAAACTATAATTTTTGAATGGTACTAATAAGCTCAGAGACCATGACTGTAAATGTTGTTAGGACTGGGTTTTCTCCTTGTGCCTTTTTTTCATCTATCACTACTGAATTTTATCTGCTGTTTTTTTTTCCCTGTCCCTTGGTAACATGGCGCCCTTCTGCAATTCTTCAGGCAGTCTTTGTCTTTAATACCATTAGCAGCATCACCAGATGTGGCCAGCCAACTATTCTCCTTCTTCCACATAATTTAGAGGTATATTGAACTTTATAAATGAAGCATTAATAATCTTTTCCTCTGTAAAAAACAACTATTTCTGCCGAGCCTTCTTTGTTCTATCTTTTAATTGTTTATCCATGCAAGGACTGCCTGCTTATCCCCTCAGATTATATCCTTGAAGAGCCTTTGAAAGGCATGTGGTGAAATCTCTTCTGAAGTTCAAGTAAACTGTATCAGCTGGATTTCTTGGGTCCTCAGGGTTGTTGAGTACTTCAAAGAACTAATAAATTTATGAAGAATTACTTCTGCTTACAGAAGCTTTGTTGATTCCTTCCCAATGTGTTCATCTCTTGGGTCTGCATTACAGTTCTTGCCAATTTGGCCAGTAAAGACAGCAGGTTTCTTGGTCAGTATGTTCCCTAGCTCTCTCCAGAAACTCTAGAAACTGTCAGTAAATCAGCTACCTCCAATTTTCTAGTATCATGTTTCATGAGAGAAATTGCACATCACAGTTAGAAAATTGCCTATTTTATCCTTGGACACAGCTGAAAATTTTGCACAAATACTCGATCCTGGGAATGTGTTACTGCTCATTTAAGTGTATTATTCTGTAACCTCTTCACTGACACGGCAATCTGAGACAGGTGCCCTGACACTGCCTATGAAGGATGGTCCCAGTAACATGATGGTCTGACCTCCTCTTCTGAGAATCCTTGCAAAGACTGTCTAGGTTTCAGGTATGGTTTTACATTCTGTGAGCCCTCCTGCACCTGGAGAGTGCACCCTGACCACTTCTGTCCCTTGGCAGCATCAGCCTTCCTGCTTCTCATCTGGTTGAAAAAGCCTTTATGTCCAGTGCAGAAAAGGCAGACAACCAAAAAAACATTTCTGTGTAAAGTCTCCAGCAGATCGCTCACACTCATCAGAGTTCTGTTTTGCCGCTAGCACGGCAAGCTCCCTGCATCGGTGTTTGGTATTTTCTGGTATCTCAGTTATATTGGTTACTGACTGTAAATACCATTCTAGTATTCCCACATCCCCAGGTGGGCCGTTCAGCTGCCCCTTAACCTGCTGACTTGCACCAAGTTGGATGGACAGTCTCTTGCTTCAGCGTGACCGCTGCACAGAACCAAGGGTTGGTCCATTCTTGTTAGTCTCAAGATGTTCGTGCTTTCTCACACGTGCACACACACAAACTTGGAGAGTTGTTTGGGGTTTTAAAATTACATTTCTGTTTTTCACTCTGGGCAAGAGGCAGTTTGAAGTCTCTGACCCAAACAGCTCTGTTACTACTGGCTTCTCCTATGGGTCTGCTTCCAAGCCTCCTGCCCATAGAGAAGGAGCTTCTTCAGCCACCTGATGTGGGCACAGCAGTTCATTTCCAGAGGGGCTGTCACCTACAGTGCCTTACTTGCAGAAGCAGGAAAGCAAAACAAACTCAACCCAGTGTGCTGTAACCACAGACAAACTGACTGCGTTGCTTAGAAACAAACACCGAGGAAAACAAGTTGTGACCTTTGCTCAAGCTTATCTCCATCCCGCTTGTCAGGGAAAACACTGCTCAAGTTGATGGACTTTCTGTGTGGTCAGCTTTGTCCTTGAGAGCTAGTTTAGCTAATGACATTATTAATTAGCTAAATGAGGCCATTTGACATTTTTGTAAGCATCAACAGCAAGCTACCAATAGAAATACAGCAGTAGTATGAGGAAGAATTGCTGTCACACTTATCTACTAGGAAAGAAAAGAAGTGACGGAATGCCAAACTTCTTTGTGTAAATCATCCATTCCATATGAGTGACACAAGCAGAAGACAATGTTAGAATTAGTTTTCTTGCAGTGTTCAGCCTGTTTAGAGCAATCACCATCTGTAATCTTTCAACAATTTTAAGCTGCACTTCTATTCTGGGCTAAAGAAAGGTAATTCTGAACTTTAAGCTCTTTAACAGAGCTTGTTTAAGCTAGTGGTCTATGTAATAGAAATACATACCCAGCCATAAAACACATCTTAAAATTTCAGTCAAGTAAGAGAGCTCCAGAAATGTACCAAATCTGTGGTAGCACAGTTTGGATACCAATTAATGGCCATTTTTCTACTGGCCTTAGTAGCCATTGCTGTCTCAGAGATTACTTCTTGTTTATTACAGTACAGTGGAAACATAACAAATAAAGTTCATGTACCTTGAGAATGGGCAATGGTAAGTATGATGTAAAACATCTGGGGTGTTGTAGAACAGTGCTGCATGCACTGAAAGAGCAAGTGAATACTCTGAGTTTGGTGACTCCTTGACTACACACAGTGGCTCAAATGCAGCGGCAGGCCTGTGCCTTGTAGATCTGATCATCTCATTTCATTTTGTCTCTGGACAGTTTCATTCCTACGATACAAACAATGTACTGTAGTACATAGTGCTATGTAAATACAGATTAGTTGACAGTTGGGAGGACAGATTTGCACGTCATTGCATATTTTTAATTCTAACTGATTTAATGCAAGTGGTGCGTATTTATCGGTCAAGAACAGAACACAGCAACAGGACCTCACGGGTACATTAAGCTCAATGGCAGTGAACATCGTTAGCAGAACCAGCGTGGAACTGAGAGAACAGTGAATTTAGATGTTTGTGGGTGAGTAGCTGTTTTCAGTCAACCTAGCTGAAAGTCTAAATGCCAAAGGCATTCTGATTTATGTTATTCATTATTCCTAAGCTTAGTTTCATTGAAATGAAATCTGAAGGGTTTTGACAGAGCAGGAAAGTTTGGCGTCGTTTGAATGTTACACAACTGATTTCTGACCTCAGGATTTGTTAGATTCCAATATCAAAAAATTTTTGTTTTTATTGAGAAATTACAAAAGATCATCCTTGCAGCAGAATGCGTTTGGTCCGTAACTTGCTTTACAAGTCCATTTCCATTATCTTCACCACTTCTTCCTGTTTTGCAAATTTGCTTTTTTCAAGTAAAGTGCAGTGAATGAATACTAACTCAGTCACACCTAAATGCAGGATTCACTTAAAACGTTTTCATTTTTCCTTTCAGTTTTTAGTTTGCGGACAAGTTGATTTTTGAGGTAAGTGGAAACGTAACTGAGAGGTGACTTTCTTTTGGGGGAAAGAAGTTACCTCAGTGGGACAACATTTTGCAGAGTATTTTAAATTTTATGGGAGCATGATTCCAAGTGTGATTTAAGATCTTTTATAGTTAACTTTAACATTGCTAGTATGAACAGGAAGAATCTGGGTTTGGAAAGCTGGTTACTGAACCAGTCTATCAGCCTATCACATGCTAATTTACAGAGGGCTCTAGATCCTCTGCACCTTAAGCATCAAAGCGAGAAAGCTAGTTACAGCACAGCAATATTCCAGTAATATTTTGAAAATAAAGTTAAAGCTCAGTTATATCAATACTGCAGAAAAGCAAACCTATCTAGACCAAAGCCATGATCTCCTGTCTCAATGACTGAAGTAAAGAAGCCAAAGCTAACCATTCAACATACATGCAGGAAAGAACTAAAAAAATAGCCTCTTTAAATGAGGAATCCTTCATTCTTGAGGTCACCCAGCTCCTCTGGCGAGATATTCGTGACACCAATAACATCCATTTCACTTACAGTGATAAGGAGAATGTTAGTTGGTGATCTTTAATTACTTTTGTACATAGAACTTTGTCTTATTTAGCAATGTACACAGTTTATAATGTAAAGAATTTCCTTTCTTTTTAAATAACAAGTTTGATTTATTAAAAGAAAAATCTTTCTGGAACAAACAAGAATTTACCTCAATGTCTTTAAAAAATAAGCTCCCTGTTTTGTCAGAAGCTCATGAGAAATACAGCAGAATTGAGAAAAAGGTCAAAAGCAGGCAGAAAGGAAGTTAATGAGGTAAGCAGAGGATATCCAGTACTTGTATTTCAGTGTAACCTAGACCTTGCCTGAGGGATGGTCCTGCCAAGGCTCTTAGCCCCTCACTTGGATTCACATGCGAAGGGTGACAGCACTAGGGAGCCCATCCCTGAGTGCCCATTCCAGCAACCACCCTTAACTTCTTGGCATCTCAGATACCTGTGACTAAAACCACTAGATCTAAGAGCCACACAGGTTGTAGGGGCTCTTCGCCCGTGCTCCAGATGCCTTTCGACAGTGATGCCCAGTTGATATCCACAGTTCTACCTAGAACCATATACAAGTAGATTGTGTTAAGATGCTCGCATTAAAGCAAGAAAACATACATACATATAACAACTAGATTCCAAATCCCTCGTGTCTGCCATCTCCTGAAGCAAGAAGATAGTTAGTCATTTGGTCAGAGACAGGTTTTTAAATAAAAGCCCAATTCCTTAATGTCCTTCTGATGGATCTTGTTTTTCCCAAGATACGCGATTATATTACCATATTCTTGTAAAAAGCGCCAGCTAGTGGGGCACCTTTATGTGTCAGTGGCACATGCAAGGAGGTGAAGCCGCTACTGTCCAGAGAAGAGCAACGAGGCTGGTGAACGGTCTAGACAAGCAAGTCTTATGAGGAGCAGCTGAGGGAGCTGGGGCTGTTTAGTCTGGAGAAGAGGAGGCTGAGGTGGGACCTTACCACTGTCTACAACTACCTGAAAGGAGATTGTAGTGAGGCAGGTGTTGGTCTCTTCTCCCAAGTAACTAGCAATAGGATGAGAGGCAACGACTTCAAGTTGCATCAAGGGAGGTTTAGATTAGATATTACGAAAAATTTATTTACTGGAAGAGTGGTTGAGCATTGGAACAGGCTGCCCAGGGAGGTGGTAGAGTCCCCATCCCTGGAGGTGTTCAAAAAATGTGTAGATATGGCACTTCAGGGTATGTTTTAGTAGGCATGGTGTTGTTGGGCAGATGGTTGGACTTGATGATCTTAAAGGTCTTTTGCAACCTAGGATTCTATGCATCTCCTTGTAGAGAGGAAGGGAGCAATTCTTAGGCATGATGTATATCTCCAGGGTCTAAGCTTTCAGTTGCTGTTGAAAGCCAGCATCATAAATCCTACAAGTCATTAATGTCAACACCAAAGTAACATGACTGCCTAATCACAGAATGATGAAAGCTCCTCTGTTGAGGACAGCAGGCACAAGGTTTTACAAGGATTTACAACAGTTCCTGAATGATAAATGTAGCCTAGCTGCTGCTAACAACAAAGATCAAGATCTCTTTTTTGAAGAATGCCAACAGGACCTACTGACTCCTCAGTTCGAGAGAGCGAATTCAAATAGGACTAGTAGAGTTAAAGGGATGAATATGAAGACACTGCACTGCACGCTGTTGATCTGCTCGCTACCAACCATGGATTCAGGTTCCTCACCTAGGATGCTTTGGTAATATTCCTTTGAGGGAGTTCCTTTGGATGGAGACTAATCTGCTGGCTGGAAAGAGTTGAAACTGTGCAATGGTAATTGGAACTATCTCCTGGAACAGCAGTGCCACACAGACAGGTTCAGTGGTGCCAGCACTGAATGGGAGCTCCTTTTATACCATACTTTGGGACTGGGACACTGCCGAGTAGCAGTGTTGGCACAGCTGTCAGATTGCCTTTAGTTATTGCTGCTCGTGTCAGCTCCCAGGAACAGCTAATAATATTTCCTTTGAAAAACACATTTCAAATTTTCCTTGCTAGATACCAATGCATACTCCAAGTCATGTTATTGCTTAGAGCACTGATGCTGTTAATACTTCTAGATTGCTGAGTCTACCTGCATCAGAGTTATCATCAATGCTCAAGGCACTTACCCAAGAAGGCCAGACAGTAGCAGTGTCTTCTCTGTGCCTAAACAAAGAATACGATGCTTGCATACTCACACTGGGAGTGTGGTGTGACCCTTGTTTGGGATAATCTTTTCCATCAGTTGGGTTTTGTAACTTCTTCAGGATGAGAAACAGCTTTCACAGGTAGTTAAATGAGCATAATCTGAATATTGTGTCTTGATTTTTGAATACTGAAAAGTGGGTCTTGCTATTTTGTCCGGAATACATACAAACACAAGGCATCATGAAAACATGGTGGACAGAACAATATGTAATACCACTATTGTAAGGGACAGCCCTTTTTCTGTGGTGACTTTCAGGTTCATCATAACGACATTTAGTACGCTGAACAGTGGGGCATTTTATATCAAGAGAAATGCTCAGACTAGGTTATGACCATTAGAAAGTGAAGATTTGCTCAAAGAAAATCCCAAAATACCGCAGACTGATCTGGAACAAGTCTGGATCTGAAAGGCAGGCAGTAGGCTGGCCACCGCTCAGGGCCTACCCTCTTGCCCCAGAGGGTGGGAGAGAACTGACAAGGCATTGCAGCTGTGCCACCTCTCACGTCCAAACACTGAACACAGAGACAGGTGAAACAGCATGGGCAGACTGCTTTCATGCAAAATGAGCGTATAACCTACTGCAGGGTCCACACTGACTTGTACTCAGATGAGATGTTTAATTAATTAAAGCAGGCAGTGCTTTAACTACACAGAATTACCCTTTTGAGCCAGGCAGACACTTTCAGAGCTAGACTTACATGCCAATGCTACCTGCAAACTTTCAAAGCCACATAAGTCAGTTTATTTCTGATCAGAACTGCTTTCTGATTTGTAAGCTGCCAAACGCACAGCATAAGCAAAATGGGTGAAATCTGTTTTCCTCTACCAAGGGACAACCTGGGTTTCACACTTTATGTCACCTCACAGAACAACAGAGATACTGAATGACATAAATAAGAAGGTGAAGCATAAGATGTATAACTGGAATTCATGTTTAAAGCTTTTGCTTTGACTCTGAAAGCATGTTAAAATATTAACCAAGCAACACCACATATGTACGCATATCAAAGTTTTAGTGGAAAAATCACATTATAGCAGTACAGCCATTGTATGATCATTTGTATGTGCATGCTCACACTCTGGCTGTGTAGACTTTCAAGCACGTGATTTGGAGACTTCATCTTAGAGGACAAGTGGCTATCAACTCCGCTTCACTTCTGTACAGCATTCAGAGTACGGAAGGTACCAGATGCTGTACCTGCCTATAGTGCCCCCCAACCACAAGACTGAGCCAAGGGAGTTTCTGCAGCCCATGAACAAGCTATTTATTCTTTGAGAGTTTTACAGACATTTGATTAATATGGCTTTCTTTTTCCCTTGCTGATGCCTTTTTTTTCTCCTCATTCCTCCCTTTTTCTCCAGCCATCACCTCTCAAATCCTATTCTCTATGCACTCCTTGAAACCTTGCTTCAAGTTTCTAACTCCTGCAGTAGCATAATCTCATTGACAAACACGATGTTAGTTATCACCTCAAAGAAGATCATATCCCTAGGAAATGTCTAACTTGCCTAGTTTACCTAATTTGAGGTAAAAGAAACTCCAGCTTACAGAGTAGACATCACTCAATCCTGATTCCTTCTTTCATCAGAAAAGACAATTTCCGGATTATGATGAACATAAAGCCAATGGGATAAACTTCTGTAAAGCACCTAAAAGCAGCAACTTGTCCATTAACCATTTTTCTCCTCACAATTAGCCCTAAGACCACCCCCAGAGGCTCAACCAGAGTCCCAGATCCAGTATCAGTATGACTTGGGCAAAAGGTTGCGCAGGCTGAAGAAGGGTAAAGACAAAAGACAGCCTAGATCATCTGCTTCATCTCACTAAATGGCTGGCTTCCTTCAACAACCGGCTCCCTCATGCTGGCTGGTTCAGGGACTGTCTTCTGCATCTGCCCTGAAACAGGTACTCTGTGCATGTTAAGCCTTCCAGGCCTCATCATTAAATCTGGCTCTGGGCACCAAATGTGATCTTAATATGGATTTTGGCCAAACTCAGGAAGCCTATCTCACAGCTTTTCAACAGCCCTCCTCCTGTTTAAAGCCGAAAGGCCCATCCGTTCTCTCCAAGACAAGCTTTCGTTCTGAGCCTCGTTAGTTAAGCAGAAGCCTCAGCATTACCGCAAGAACGTTCTCAACAGCTTCACTGCTGTTTTACTGCATGATACCACCAAAGCAAGCACATATGGTGCCTAGCTTCTACCTGGATGCCTCCCGGGCCAGAGGTCTTCTCTGATTTTCATCTGGATTTGCACATTCACCACTTTCAACATTCCTGCTTATCTTCCTACTATAGCAATAATATCTGATGTCCAACTTCATGAGTTTAAGTTTCTGCAGAATCCTTCTGCTTCTCTCAGCCTAAGTACTCACCAAAACATTTCTTGTCTCTACCCTATAGATACAGAAAGGAGATGGCCTCCTGGTGCCCCCTTTATAAGTTGTTTTCATTATGTTATTCCCAGCTCTGCTGGATGTGGCAAATATGCCCAGTTATCTGCAAACATCTGCTATCTTAACTGACATCTTCTCAGAGTCTATTTCTCCTTTTCACACCTAACTCCAAATTTACTTGTGTGACAGCTTCAGAGAAGCCCTGATGACCTCACAAACAGGCTGTCATAGGATGCACGAAATTGGAGGCTTTAGAAGAGGAACTGTACTCTCTCTCCAATTCTGTTTAAAATCATGAATTACTAACAGTCTTCTTGCCTGTTCTACTCCCTTAAAATTCAGGTAACTTCAGATATCCTTGGATAGACCTTTAATATCCTTTGAGAGTCCAAAGATATCCTTTGCTGACAGGTTTTCTCATACAACGGCTGGGTTGGATTGAAGGAGCTTGATTTAGTTGCTTAGATATAGCTATTCAGTGGCCTTTGAGATGTCAAAAGGGTATTCCAGAAACCTCTGAAAGTAGTGGAATGTGACACAGGAACTGTGGGAGACCCATGCCCTTCTGGATTGGCAGGCAGAGACATGCAGGATGCCTGTGGGCATTTTTATGTCTGTATTCAGCTAACTGAATTGATTGTGAAGTCACACTTTCCACAGACAGCACTGTTCAAGATTGACAAGATTTCAAAACTCGAAGTTCCGAAAGGGACAGTTTGCTCTTAGGTCACCACCCCTGTGATGACTAAGCTAGTGTTTGAACCATTGTATATCATCATATAGAAGTCAATCACCACCTCTAACTGCACTTCCCTCTAAATCACCTCTTGCCTTTTGATAATCCTCTGGCCAAAGATGCACACCAAGAGTGTCCAAGCTTCCTATTCTTTATGGCTCCCCCAAGTCTAGGGCCTCTTCTGTAGCAACCAGCAGGAGGTGGTCTCTCTTATAGCCTGAAGGACCATAAGCCAAATGATTCCTTAGGGCAGAGGAAGGGTTTTATGCTGCCATTTTGATGCTAAAAAAAAGAATAAGGAGATCAGTCAGAACAAGCCACTGGATAGCTGCTCTAGCAGCAATCCCACCCTGACTGCAGAAAGGAGACTGGCTTGCCTGCCTTATTTATTTTCCTGGTGTGATCACCCCTCTCATTTGCAGCAGATGAAGGTTATTATCATCACAAACACTGTCCCCTGGATTACTGCAGCTTCAGGATATTTGCCTGACTGTGAAAAAAGACCGAAGAGAATTCTCGCTTCATAGACAGAAAATTTCTTAATTAACAAGGTTTTCTTGATCAAGTTCTGAATATCCCTCAGACATGCAGGCTCATATTAATATTTATGTCAGGCACAGTCCAAGCTTCTTTCCAATGGTGGCTCAACCTGACGGATATTTGTAGGGGGCATAATTTTTAGTAAAACCTCCTTCAGTGGCAGACACATCCAGTATGGGTTTATGTGCTCACTTATCATCATTTTACAGCCTGAGCACTGCACTAGCTCAAGACCTTTTGGGTGATGCTAGCCACTCCATAATGAGTATATACTTCAATCCTGCTTGAATATAATGCTCTGTAATGAGCATCATATTAAAACATCAGCAGATGTTTTAAAGAAACTGAAGGAGAAAGCCAGATGCTGCATCTGGAAGCAATGCCCTTCATGGGAGGCCAAGTAACACTTGTGCTGTGTTTGGAGGAGGAACGCCTGCTGGCAGCGAATGGGGCTTGGAACATCCAAGGGACAGACATCATCTGTGGCTCTGAGCGCATCCCAAAACATCAAAGGAAGCTTGTCCGGGCAAGCAACCATTTTTTCACATCATGAAATAGAAAGAGTGGTCAAGGATTTTAATAGTAGTAATGCCTTTATTACTCTTTTTATATAAAAACAAATGCCAGGTATACCAGTAAGGCATTTCCTATTAGTAAATAATATTTTTGTCTGTTTTGTACCATTAACAATCCAAGATTATACTGACATAAAGCACATCTGACAGAGTTACATCTTAGGACTATTCAGAAACAAAAGCCCAATATAGAAGTCAGCTGTGTGGCTGGTAAGTAGGTCACCCGTTGGGAACAGATGTGCTCTTTCATCTGCACTGCTTGCCAGTTGGTTTTCACCTATAATGCCCCAAATGTCCTACTCTGCCTATCTAAGGGAGAGCATGGAGACACAAAGGGGCTAGTAATCCTTGACTGACTATTCTCTAAAGGTCTCCTTAACCTGGAACTCATTTCCCACCCTTCTATCTTAAATAATCCTGATGTACTAGTTTCTAGTCCACAGAAGGCTGATCTGTTCTTCCAAACTTGGAAAAGAGATGAAAGGCAAGGGGATATGGCTGATGATAATTTGAGTATCATTTGGTTTTGCCTGTGGTATTGGCTTCTAGACCAAATATTTATTTTTTGAGGCCAAGACAGTTTGTTTACCAGTTTAAATTTATCACAAAGTAGTTAATGCCAAGGATTAGCAGAAAGGTGCCTTTATGTCTGTTCCCAAATATACAGAATGAAAAACCCCATGCTGCATTTATTTAAACAATATTAAACAAACATCTTGTTCAGCTGTGCACATTTGTAGTGACATAATTTAGGATCTCAGAGCCAGACATACCTGCTTTCAATGTAGAAACGCATTTAAAACTAAGAAAGTTATGATTCCCTCAGTTTTGTGGGACTCATTCTGAAGCCATAATAGGCTCTATAAGTGTTAATTCTTGCATTTGTATTTATATTTTATATGTATATATGTGTTCAGGATACAGGAAAAATGAGAGAAAGAAAGGAAAATTTGATCAGGGATATTCAGCATCCTCCTTCCCATTTAAGGCTTATTCACTTAAAACATTGAGGCTAGCAGAAAATGCCTCGGACTTCAGAAGAGACGGAATGTACTTTTGTCTTCAATTTCTAAAGCAAACAAGGGATCACCAGTGACGGGCCCCAGGCAATGCAGTTAAAAAGAGTGGTGATTCCTAGTTTACAGACACACAGCGCAGTGCAGTTACACCTTCTCTGTAGAAAAGTGAAGTTGAGCATGCAGTCCCCACAGCATCGCTGCAAAGCCCTTGATAACTGTAAATGTAACAAATGTAACATGTAGGGGATGTTATCACTTCAGGTGGTCAGAAACAAGTCTTGGTTCTTTGTGAATAATTGGGATGGTTGCAAGACAAGGGACTCCTGAATAATCCCTTT
>Ga0065711_1035377_pt1 | contig 22398 bp, 16 predicted proteins | sample Hoacrofraction12_FD_59098 | JGI IMG/M metagenome (GOLD analysis project Ga0065711, IMG submission 59098) | Hoatzin crop microbial communities from Cojedes, Venezuela - Epithelial fraction 12 v2 (version 2) | ecosystem: Host-associated > Birds > Digestive system > Esophagus > Crop | place... | reverse complement strand
TCCCCCCCCCCCGCCTCTTTTACACCATGTTAGCATTCATCTAATCAAATTTGTTTTTCAGGGTCATCACATGCACTCTAAAATTGGCAGAAAGAGAGAGAACATGAATGAGTAGCTGAAATAAAGGGAAGGCTTTTCCCAGCAACAAACTTGCATTGATAAAATGGTAGTGGATCGAATGCTGAAAAATGGAGAGGGTTTATAGAAGAGCCATGAAAACGGTGAAGGGACTGGAAAAAACACACTGTATAATGGAAAATGCTTTTATCAAAGTGGAAGTTGTAGGTGTTTGTCTCTGCTGACAGGAGCAGCAGAAGTGTAATAATAGAGGGCTTTTTTAGTCTAACCGGGAATGGAATAATGAGCTGCAGTAGCCAGAAGGTACCACAGAAAAACTTTGGCTGGAAACAAGCTGCAAATTTTTGAGTGAGGTTAATTAACTGTTGGAATACCTTGCTTCTGCTTCTGGGGATTTCTAAACCGAAATGGAATGTAAATCTAATTTAACGTGTTCTGCTTCATTGTTTCTCACCTCCTTTTGGGGAAAAGTGAATGAACTCCTAGAACTGGAAGCGTTCATCAGCCTAGCATGGCATTAGTTTAGTTATCAAGAGATGAGCATGAAAATAGAAATGCTGTTCTTGGTCAAAACCATCTATTGAGGCGGGAGCATAAGGAAGTTCTCTAGTGTCAGCTATGTAGGCAACCAGACTTATCTCAAAGATTTTTTCTGGCTGACTTAGACCTTGCAGAAAATGTGGACTTACCTGTATGCAGAAGTTGCATTAAAATTCTCCCCTTACCAGCAGTGCCCCTGGCTGCCCTTCCAAAGTCAAGGACAACCAGCCAAAGGATATCTGCCCATCCAGGAATGGCAGTAAACAGCAGGGAGTATTGGTCCTGTAATGAATAATGTGATACGTGTGGTACTGGGGAGAAGTCCTGACTTTAGCTGTTGATATCCGGACCGCTGTAATGCTGACTAGTGTCAAGAGAGAAAGTGTTCGGTGCTTCTTAAAGAAATGGCTGTTTCTTGCCAGCAGCAGCACAGCTGGGAAGAATGACAAGTTGCTTGAAATGCTTTTTGGAGACCCCAAGAAACATGTGCCTTTGCAACTGCCTTGCTTTAGTTTATATGCCAACAGTACAGATTATTTTTGAGAATTGTACTTAGGTTTTTGTATTCAGATGTTAAGTGAAACTTGGTTCACTTGCTTTCAGGTTAGCCATGGTACTGTGATTAGTTTCGTTTGGCGTTACGGGGAAAGATCTGGAAATGCAGTCAGGAGGTGGGCATTATGCTCTATGGATCAACCAGTGAAAACTGTTTCATTTATGAGGGATGGTATGGAGTAAGGTGCAAATGTTGACGGAGTGAGAGGAGAGTGCCTATCTTGAGGCAGTAGTAGGGAGCAGGTGTAATTTATAAGAGAGGAAAAGAATGCAGAATTGCAAAACCCCTGATAATACAAAGCCTGAGCTTGTAATTAAGTGGAATCTACATGTGTGACGCATGTCATATATATCTATGTACACACACGTGTATATGATGTGTAACACTCCCAGTTCTAGGAACAGTGAATAATTCAGTGTTTTCTAGTTTTCATGGCTTAGATCAGCAAATCCTAAAGCAGTGAGGTGTATGGTTTTGTTACCTCCTTTTTTTTTTAACCATTTAGTGTGTTGCAGCCAGACCAAAATATACAGTGATGCTGTTTTAGGAATGCGAGTGGATAGTATCGGTTGACTAAACACCAAGATAGATAGCGACTCGCCATTTTCAACATACTTGTCCACGGGTAGAGGCTGACTCATTGTAGTTGGATGTCACTGCCCAGAAGATATTAGTTAGGGTCTGTGAAGTACTCTCAGCAGAAGGTGTAGCTTTGCATGAACAAACACGTGATCTGTGAGGTACTGTGAAGCAAATAAAGGTGAACTGTTAGACCAAGCGTTGTAGGAAGGACTGTCCAAATCCAACGAGGTTACTGTGCAGGAGTTAGTGGAAGGAGATGGGTAACACACCACTACTTAGTCATACAAAATTAAACCTCTTTGTGGAATCTCTCATTTGGAGTTACTGTTTGTTTAATGTTGTCTTGGGTTATCTGTCCAACGGAGAACTGTGATCGCTTGTGTGTTTCATTACAACCAAAACAGTGTGTTCTCTATTTGTTGCATGGGGCTGGGCTACTGTATTCTGAACTATGTGAATCTTTCCTTTTTTTAACCTTAAATCTTTTTTTTCCTTTTCCTTTGCCAATCTTGGTAGGAACTTACTTAGGTAAGTAAACTGCAATTTTAACATTGTTTTTATCTACAACAGAACTTTAAGCAAATGTTAGTCTAGGTGATGTTTGGTACAATTTATTCTCAGTTCTGCTTGTTGCACTTGCATTCCTGGAAGTGTATAGCCTTTGATTGTTAGAAGATGGACACTCAATCCGCTCACAGTGGTAACACACTCTTGGCAGTTTGAGAGAGAGGTGTACTAGAGCCTTTGTGTAAGCTTACAAAAACTGTGTGTGTATATGTCAACACGCAGAGACCACTTCAAGTGAACTAGTAACTTTGAAGTGAAATCCTTGTTAATCAAACCTCATTCATGCATGGATTTTTGTATTTTTTTCTAGCTTGCTCACAAATGTGGTACTGTTGATGTTTTTGTTACTGCTGGGAAGGATGGAATCCCAGGAGGATTAGTTTTGGAAAAGGAAAATGCATATGAAGAGTGTATGGATTTTTGAAAGCGATGTATTTTAGTATAGTAAACTTGCTGGTTGTAAAAGTGTGTGTTAAAATCTGTGCATTCATTGTGACTGAAGACGTGCTTATGAATGTTACTGCATATTGCATGTTCTGCATGATACTTCTCTTTGGTAAACAGAAGTTAAAAACAAAACACCATCTGTGACTAATTGCTTGATATTCTGACTGGTTTAAAAAAAAAGTAATTATGTTAACATGAGATGAAGGACCCATGTTTTTGTGTGTGGTGAACGTGCTGAAGACTGGAGTTAGTAAGTTCCAGGAAATGCAGATTTAACAGCTCCAAGTCATGTCCTATGGCGGGAAGCTGGGCTACTCTTCTTAATTGGTGCTAGGGGCAACTCTGTTCAGACTTCTTGTGCCAAATTCTGAAATGATCTGTAAATACACAGGCAACGGTGTGTATGTTCAGGCACCGAAAAGTGCTGGAAGATTTCTACCTGAGTAGAAAAGTAGCCGTGGTTTGTGCTTATCCTGCAGCTGGTTGTTGCTTGCTGTAGTAACTTCTGAACATAGCCCTGCACACCAGTCTGCATGGGGCACGCTGTGGAGGGCTTAGGCTCTCCTGCTTCTCGAAAGGGCAGCTATGTATTGTGTGGAGTTGGCCAAAACATCAGGCTGAATTTGAGCTGTGGGAGTAATTTTTGAATGCTGCCATTCAGATGCTGAGGACCTCTGGCTGGATTCGCAGGGCATGGGGCTGGATCAGCAAAGAGCCTGTGCGTCCCCTCTCAGGCTTCCAGAGGGACCAGATGTGCTGGTTTGCTTCCCACTGGGAAACTAGATTCCTACATTCCACTTGTGTTGTTGGGTGCCAACTATTCCTGACTCCCGCAGCATGCTCTTTGGGTGGTGCTCTAGTTGCTGCAGGAAGTTAAGGTTTGAGTATTACCTCTTTTTTTTTATTTTAATTTTAATAAACCTGAAGGCGTTAGATCCAAATGATATGAGACTGTTCCATGAGAAGAAACAGGTTGGCTGACTGAGAGGTTGTCCCCCCTCAATCCCAAAAGATAAAACAAAGCTGCAAAGAAACAGTAGTAAGAGACTTCATTTGCTGTTTCTGATAGTCCTTCCCCACCTGTGGTTTTTTTGGGGGGTGGAAGTATACATGCATATATGTATATCACATGCAGCTTGGATAGTTCAAGCATGAAAGGATCGTTAGGGCGTAGTGACCTGGTTTTGAACCAAAATCTTGGTAATTGTGCTTATGCTTGAGGAATCGTTCTGAGGTCGTCTTCACTAAATTGTGGAGGCATGCTGTGAGGGTGTCAGTTAATCTCTGTGCTGGAATTAGTTGTTCTATTGCCATTTCACTAACAAGGTAGAATCATTTGTGGCAAAGGACCTCTATGGCTGTCTGCAGACACACCCTCAGTTTACCTTGTCTACATTTTATCCTCTGGGACTTCCTCTTGCTTGCAGTGTTGTAGAGGAGACTTTGACAGGAGGAATTGAATGGGAGGAGATTTTCTAGGGCTTTGGGGTATTTTTCAGTGCTATGGAAAAAAACATTTAATCTTGAGTTTTCAGAGTACATTTCAATATCTTTGGCTGCAAAAGAGTGGAAGATATGCTTAAATTCATCATTGTAGACCTTTACACTTAGCTGTTAACGGTTTGGTCACCTCCTTTCTTTGTTGTTGGTTTTCTTCATTATTTGGTGGAGTTTACTGTTGTTTCTGATGTGGAGCTACGTAAATTTAAGCAGTTGGACCTTAGACGTCGTTGAAAGGAATATTCACGCTTTCTACCCTGTGGCTTCTCTAGAAATCCCTCTGTAAAATAAAGACAGGGTTTTTTTCCTGTAGAGGAGCTGCCAGAACCCTGTTGGATTTTGCTTCTTGTTTATATTCATATGCTGTCCTACTATTTTAACCTGCTTGTGGATGTGTGTGTGTGTGAGAAGTCTCTCTCAAACCTTGGTCTGTGTAAATGCAGCAAGCACCTGGGGGAGGACCACATTCATATGGCCAGGTACCTGTCTGTACCACTCCTCACCCAGAGACGGGGCATTGGTTTAGTTCTCAGAGGTGTCTGTCTCGCAGACCTCATCTCTCACACAGAAGCCACCAAAAACTTTTGGATGAGAATCCGTTGTTTCCAGTACGGATGCATCCTATTGACTTGACAGCTGTTCTGCAATGGGTTGCAGATGTTGTGCTGTCTCTCTGCATCTCTTTGGTGACCATGGTGGGTAAAAGTTGCTCATTTAACAGCAGTGCTTCAGCTGCATATGCTTTTAGTGTGATTTTTTTATTGCAAAGTGAAGCTAGTCTTTTTAGTGTCTGTTTTTATATTTATCCTTTCAAACTCCAGTTATCAAAGTGTGACTAAAGGGAAAATTCACAGATAGCTAAGATTAATATGCTAATTGATACCTTATTACTGTGATAGCAAGAGTATAAATTGTATTGGAACTGTATCTTTGTTTTGTGCCTTATTTTACTGAAGCAAGAAGTTGTCATGGGCAGCTTTATGCTCGAAGTTATAGCTTAGGGGATGAGGTGTGTCCCTGTTGTAACCACTGCTGCTTTGCTGTTAGAGGCCTCTGGAGCTTTGGGGCTTGGAGCAGGCAGCAGTTTTGCTCAGCCTTTGCTCAGTTTGTGTCAGTCTCAACATCTCTTCTCACCGTGAAATATTCTGAGTTAGTTCTGGGGCTTAGGCATAGCACTGTTTACTGTTCTGTTTTACACCTGGTGGTAGTCACCAAAGCAGCCACGTATCAGCTGCTCCTGTAGGCTGGTCTTTTCTGGCATCGAGAATGTTCTTAGTACAAGAAAAGAGCTGGTCTGGAGTGTGATTGAAGTGAAATGTGTGGCTTCAGTCCAGGAACTAGCGTCGGCTGATTTGCATCTCTCGGAGCTCCTGCGAATGGAGAAAATGTTACCTTTCTGTTACGGAAGGGGGAAAAAGAAACAAGTGCTAGAGCTTGACTCTGAAGCCAACAGATTCGGGTTGCTTCCTGCTGGCTGTGCTGTTTCCCAGCACCCGTGGACTCTGTCCATCCATCTCAAACAGCTGTGCACAGCTGTGTTTGGGATGCGATGGCTGCTCCCCTGTAAAAAGGAGTGATTATCTGGCACCTGCTTTGCTTTTGTCAACATCCAAAGGTTGTTACTGGTCTTCTTGCTTGGTGCCTGGTACATCTGTTCCACAGATTTGATGGAAATCTTTCTGGCAACTATTTCTTCATCACTGTGGATACTTAGGCACAAAAATGCTGCAAAAATTGAAACTAGGTGTTTAAAGTAGCTAGCAGCATATGTCTACACAGAATGGAAAATACACGTGATATAAACTGTTGGTTTTAATGTGGTGTCATGATACTCGGTGCTCAGAAAATGTCCCCCGTTCTGCCTGCCTCCCTGCCGATGCGTTGCTGTGCCACGTGTTTCCTGGCATACTTGCTGTGAGTACAATGTGTTTGGTTTTACTGAGGAGAATCTCAAGGAATGTGTTGAGTGTGGACCCTGAGCTGTGAAATTGAATTTTTGCTGGATTCCTTAAAAAGCTTTGCGGTTTCATCACAGCTTAACTCGCTAGCAACGGGAAGTTTCAAAAGTCAAGCTGCGAAGCTTGCTATAAATGTGAAAGCAGAATTCATACTGATAACTTCTGCAGCCAGTGACAGCATTTGCTGGTGTCTGTCCTGTAGTACCTGTTGGATCTGATGTACTGACGTTTAGGTTCTCGGGCAGAAGGAGCCAAGAAGGATGGTTTGGTGCACTGATGTTAATGAAATGTGTTTTCTGGGAGCGTGCATCTTAGAAAACTAAATGGTGCTAACAAAAAGGTTTATTAGGTCTCCTGGTCCATTCCGTGCCATACCCTGCTGCCTTATAGCAACACATCATTCTGTTATAGCCCAAGACCTTTCTGTGCCCTGCAGGGTCTCACGTGTACCATGCAGCACGTGCGCTGTGGCAGGGTGGTAGGGTGTCGGATAGCGTAGCACATACGCTCGTGAAATCAAGCCATTGTGCTCGGTGCTGGCTGTGTTACTGTGGAAGGGCTTTGTGCGATAGCTGGAGTCGCTGTGCTCTGTGGCTGATGGAGCTGCACCTGTGGAAGTATTTGTTTGTGGTAGGTTCAGCAGATACAATCTGTTTGCTAACAGTTTGTAGCTAACATCTGAGCTGAAGAGTTCCCTGGGGTTCCAAGGATGATAGGAAAGATTTTATTTGTTGCTGTCTTGACAGTGTATAGTACCTTCCACTTTCTTCTTCTTGATGTCAGTAAATTCCTCCAAAACTAAAACAGAATGCCAGATTTTTTCCCAAGACTTGAGGAAAACCTCAGATCTGAAAGCGGAGGTGTACTTTTAGCGGTAGTTTGAAGAAAGGTGTGAGTAAATGGAGAAAAGACTGAGCGAATGGAATGTGTTTCTAACGTGGGGGCTCTGCTCTTCGAACCATGTTGTTAAGGAAGCTCTTTTCTCAGTTACCTTTCAAGGAGGGGAGAAGTTAGTTTGGTAGACAACTCTTGTTTTAGCAAAACAACACAGTTGCAATCATAGCTGCGTGTGTTTTGATTTTGTACTTTTTTCTGTCTTGGAAAAGCAATGGTCTTACCAGCTCTATTCTCTTTCCTGTTTGTTAGGTCTGCCTAACCACGGACAAACCAGACAAATGGTAAGAGAATGTTCATTTAACCAAAACAGGGAAAAGAAGAATTATTAACCCACGCTAGATAGAACACCCCATTAAACCCTAGCATTTCACTTCCGTCTTTGCTGTTTGCAGCTGGTCATCTTTCCCAATTAATTGAAAAGTTTAAAAAAAAAAAAAAATTGGGGGCATATGAAATGTTGAAGTGGTTAAATACAATTTAAACCTCAAATCTCTCTCTCTGTATAAATGAGATTCTGTTTTGAATGGAACATTTTGTTTCTGCTCATACAGAAACCGAGTGGCTGTTTATAGCAAAGTTCTGGGATGTGTTTCTAGGTGGAATGTGTTTCACTGACGGAGGAAGGCCTAACTGATGGAAGGATTTGTTTGGAAAACAGTTTCTTTGTTTATTTGTTTTTAGGAAGTTGGTGTGCAAGTTGTCTGCTGAGAATGCTTGGTTTTTGTGTTCCCCTCTTTTTTTTCCTTTTTTTGTTTAGTAAAAATGAGCCCTAGCCTTTCATCCATTATGCTGAGTTTTATCAAAGGACAGAAGCAAATAGCCAGTCTGATTGATGCGTCTCTGGCAAAATGCTTTCTCATGAAATTCACCTCGGTGTGAAGGGGCTGGCGCAGAGGCTGTGCATCACTTTCCCCCCCGTATGCACGGCTTATGGGAGAGAACTTCAAGCATACATATATATTTTTTTTTTTTCCCCAGAAGTGATCTTCTGGTGTTGATAAAGTGGAGCTTGCCTCATTAGGTGAACTGCCACAAGGTATTAGTGTCAGTAGAGTCATTCTGACATGGGTCAGTCGGCAGCAGGTATGACTGATGGTCCCTGGGTGGTGATCACAGGCATTATTAAATCTGATAAGTCTCTAAGATGGTGTGCAGTGTCATGAGGGTAAGCTATAGCTTGAGCATGCTAGTCTGCTTGTAATATCGAAGCATTCTTTTGGTTTGTTACTTGAGCATCTGATATGAAGTAGTAAATTGCATTCCTCGTTGAATTCAGCTTCACTTCTTGTCGCTGAGGAGACTGGCTACTTGTTTGTGTCTGCTGAAGAAACCAGCTCAGTGCAGTGGGAGCAATCTGTGATGACCTAGCCCTTTTCAGGTGTTTCAGGGTGAAACCCCTGCACTGCCTTGATTTCTGGCTGCTTGACAAAGTGTGCTGCTGAACTGAAATTAAAGGTCCACCTTTCAAGATGTACTATTTGAAACAGATTGCTCTGTGCAGGTAGAGAAAAGGCAACCTGGAAGCATAGGGGTGCCCATTCCAGGTGTTTCCAAGAACCTTCTCTGGACTTGTTCTCCTTTATATGTAGCACGTGTGGAAAAAATATACTTTGCAAAACTAATGAAAGGATTTTCTTGGAGAAATCTGGAGGGGGTCAAAAAAAAAGAACAACAACAGAAAAGCCTTTTATTTGAAACCTTTTTATTAATAAACCTCAAATATGAAAGCAGTTCTTGAAGTATTTCAGTGGTCTGCTGTGGTGCTGAAGTTGTCTTGTTATAACATGGAGCTGGGCAACTAAGAAATTAAGTCATTATTGCACTTGTATATAATGGATTTAAAGAGCTTAGGGTTTTAAAAGGTGGGATTTTGTTTGTTTAGCTCTAAAGCCCTAATTTTCTACAAGAAACAGATCGTGCTAGAACAGTTGATTAAGGCTAGTAAAAAAAAAAAGTCATCGATCATTTTTTGTTTTCTCCTCAGATAAAAATGAGGCAGACGCAGGGTTTTGTTGGATTTTTTTTCTTGGTTGACAGATGGAAGTCTTCCCTTTCTAAGTGTTAAAATTTGGTTGGGCTTTTGACATAACCTGACACTTAAGGACCTGAGTACCTCATGTCCCCACCTTTCCTTTTGAGGTGGATCTCCGAGACCAGACATCCCCCATGTACACACTCAGCTTCCCATTTCGTGGGCTGAAGAGGAAGCCTGGGTGCATGCGGGGAGATGGTCTGCCCTCGGAGGATGGCATGTGAAATACCTGAATGGAATTTCTGCTGGGGTGTTTTCTGACCAGCTTTGAGTCATAGAAAATTTTCTGGGCCCTTACTTTGCATCTTTCTTGACTTGTCCAGTGTTACTGATTTCAGTGGGATTTCTCAATATGCTAATCAGCAGGAAGAGGGGCAGCAGAACTGGACTTCAGATGATCAAGGACAGCTGCATTTGAGAAGCTTAGTCCTTTGCTCCCTTGCAACTGCACCTCTCTTAATAACAGCTCATGTTTTTCCAGTTGAATGGAAGTGGGTCTGCTGTGGGTCTGGCAAATTACACCTGTGTTGATTCGCAAAGCAAATGTATTATATGTGGGAAGTCTGTGGTGTTAAATGCTGAAGGGATTTTATGATAAAAGCTGCTAAGTTTTGTAGTTCTAGATTTGTTTTCAACAACATATTTAATGTATCGTTAAATATTAACCTTCCTGGAACAAAAAGGATATGGGTAAGTTTGGTACCCCAGAATAACTGTGAATTCTGACTTTTTTATTTGATTTGCTGTGTAGCTAGATTTTCTGCCCTGAAATCAATAGAGTTGCTCTAGATTTATGGTAGTAGCTGAAATCTAACTCTTCTGCTCAATCTTTCAAACTTGATGTCATCTTTCAGACACAAACAACAGATTAGTGGTAATGCCCTCCATTTATTATCTGTCCTGTCGCTGGAGTATTGCTGTCCTAGTGTATATTGAAGGTGCCTAACTTCTACTGCTTGTGGACAATTGCTTCTGTGTGAATTCCGTGTTCAGTCATGGGCAAGAGGGGATGTATTTACCAGAAACTCTGAACAACTCATACAAAAACTTTAACTCTCTTTCCCTTTGAGTGCTTATCACATGCTACTGCAGGTTTGTTGCAGTCCATAATTGTACTTTTTTATATATCATGTTAGGGACCAAGCCGAAACTTGCTGCTCAATGGGAAATCATACCCAACAAAAGTCCGATTAATTCGTGGTGGATCCATGCCTCCAGTGAAAAGGAGGAGGATGAACTGGATTGATGCACCAGACGATGTTTTTTACATGGCCACTGAAGAAACCAGGTAGGAAACTTGGGTCTTTTCAGAGGATTTAAGGGGACGCCTTCTGGTCTGTGTTCCTAGTGGGAGCTGTAGCTGGTTTTGTGGTTAGGCAAGGATCTCTTCAGCAGATTTGTTGCTACAAACTGAATGCCACTTCTGGTGTTTGGGTAGATGAAAGCTGTGATATACCTAATTGTGTTTGATGTGCCGAATCACACACTTGCACACCAGAGAAAGCAGATTCTTCTTCCAGAGCAGTTCCTATAAGAGGTGGGCAACAAGGGGAGGAAGACTGAGGTGGGGAGTTCACCTGGTTCAGACCCATAAAGGCCTTTGGAGGTCCCACCCCAGTGTCTCAGTAACAGCATGGGGGCCTTCTGGCGCACGAGTGATGTGGAGGAACGGAGCCTCCTGTACATGGAGCTCTGCATGCCCTCTTGCATGCTGAACTCTCTCGTATTACCTCCCAGAATGTCTCCTTGTGTGTCTGAGTACTGAAAGCTGCAAGTGACACAGAGGGTTTCCAGGAGCTGAGTTGCCTCATTACTTTGGTGGTTTGTATTTGCCAGCAGCAGCAGTGAGATTTAGCCCTGCAGTGTGCATCTTCCTCCTTTTGTGGTACTGCTTCTGCTAGTCCTTCTCATTAGTCTGCCCACCGGATAAAAAGGAAAAAAGAAACTTTCCTTGCATGAGTTCCACTTGAAGTTCTGTTTACAGGCTACTGAAGAGCAGTAGAAGCTATGTGCCTAAAGCAAAACTTTTGTCTGCATGTTCCCAGGACTGTGTTATTCCTAGGACAGCAGGGCAGGTGCTGGGTGTGGTGAGAAAGGTAGAGGCGTTGGCTTGTGTGGCTTCCTCCCAAGAATTTGATTCCTCTCTCCTGGGTGACCTCGAAGAAGGTCAGAGCAAAGCCGCAGCCCTGCTTTTCAGCCCTCTCTGCAAGCAGAGGTGCTCTCTGGCTTTTGTCCATGTCTGAAGCCTGGAGTTATCAACACTTTCGGTACCAGTGCCCCAACAGGCAGAGGAGCACTCACCATTCCCTCCAGTACCTAGCAGAGATGGACATGGCAATTACTGGATGTCTGAGCTCTTACAAGAGGACCAAGAAGGCCAGGAGTTTTGAGTACTTCATCCCTGCTGGTATTACTAAATTTGGTGCTACTCTGAGTATTCGTTTGTTCAGCATGAAGTGCACAGTCAGACTCCTGACATCCCCAACCTCCTCCTCCGCCTGCAAAGCATTTCAAGTGTCAAGTGACTGTTTTGTGGGTCTTGCAATCAAAGACAGGCTTTATGGACAAGCTGAGACTGGTAATGTCCAACTTAACTGCTGGGTCATCAGATGTCAGCATAGGAAACCCCCTCTGTTTGAAAAAACATGAAATTAATTTCCTTGTTAGACTTATTCCTATGAACAACTTTAATGCAACTGTGCATTCCACACCAGCTGACATCTTTACCTTGTCTTTCCCTTCTCCTTTTCTGTTCCTCTGAGATGCTGTGAAAGTAAGCTGTGGGATCCCTTCTATAATGGAAAGTAAAGTGAGGGAAGTATTTAATTTTCAAGGGAAGTGGTAAAGAGGCACTGGGATCCTGTTACAGACCTTCAGTTGTGGCAAATTAACGTGCCGTTACAGATGCAGGGTATACAGTCTCTAATTCAGTCCTTAGATGCTCAAGGCTTATTTCATAATCCTGCATCTACGAAAACACTTGACATCTTTGTCATCATCCAACAAGAAATACTGCAGGTCCATGGTAGTAATGTCTCAGTACTACGACAAGGTCCTGCCCTTTCATCTGTACAGAATGATGAGAATATTCATCAAATGCTGTGTCGGTTATGAGAACAGCTTACTGTAAGGGCACAGAACCGTCTGCTCCTGCAGAACCACTGAGCAAGGCAGGAAAGATCAGTCCAACAGCAACCAGCACACCTCTAACACAGAAATTGTAGCGCAGTGATAGACGTCAGCTCAGTAAGACCTTACCTCTTCCTTTAAAAAAAAAAAAAGCCTTCTTTGTCTGACAGCCTTGCTGCTTAGCTGACTGATGAATGCTGAAAAGAGGTGTTTGGCAGCCTGCTGAAAAGCAGGGAAGCCTGAGCGATGTAGCATTGTAAGCGGCACGGGTTTTCTGTCGGGCATTTCACCTCTAACTTTTCCCTGAACCATCTGCTGCATTCCAGTGTCAAGAATGTAAGGCTTGTTTGTGAGCTCTGAAACAGTTTGAGCTTTGTGTTGGCTCCATAGCAATCAATCTAGCAGCAATATCTGCATATCATCCCCCAGCTGAGGGGCAGGCTGTGTTTTCAGTCACGGAAAGTAAGCTTTCCTAAAGTTTTACACCCCCCCCCTCCCCTTTTTGTATACCACTGTTGAGAACAGTGCTGGAAAACTAGATAGCTTCGAGGGAACAATTTGGAAAGTTGGTCAAATGAAAAGGAATGAGTTTTTGAATTCAAGCCTCACAGTGAGGAACTCAGCATTTATAATTTATGCAAGCGGAGGGAGCGAGTGACCTGATCAGAATCTAGAACTGCTACGAGATGTGTTTCTGATGGCAGCGTGTCTAACTGAGCACACACGGCTACTGTAAGAAGCTGACTGAAAGTAGATCACTTCAGCTAAGTGAGTCTTGGAAAAATCACCACATGAAGATTTTTTTTTTTTGTCTTTTCTCCCACCATTTTTCCACCCTGCTCTCTGCTCTCCCCACCCTGTGCCCTTTCAACTTTAGAAGACACTTGGAGGAATGGGGACGCTGAGCAAACAAAAGACGTGTCTCTGCGTGTGTGAGCTCTATGTAGCAGGCTCGTTCTGCTCAGTGGGGAAAAAAAAGCAAGCGAAGAGATGACCAGATCTCACCAGAGCTGATCCAGACTCTTCAGCTGAAGTTGCTGATTTGTCAGTGCTGATGGTGGGGAGGGTGAATTTTGTGGGGGATGGCGGTGGTAGTAGTTTAGTCAGTTACTCCTATGAATGTGTCTGGTCTTCCCACCCTCTTTAAAAATGAAAAATTTGGCCCCAAAAATGTAAAAATTATCTTTAGGAGATAGACAGTTGAATTGTGGACTGTAAAGCCATGTTGCTGCCCTTGCTCTAGTGCAGTATAGTGCGTCTCATGGTAAGTTAAAGAATTAAGGTAGGAGCCTATAAGGGCAGGCAGTGCTTCCTTATCAGACCTGCCTTGTTGCCCCAGTTCCTGAACTGAAGGCTGTGTGTAGTGGCTACTGGTAGCCTACACTTGTGAATATTTATCACTCTCCTGTCTAAACTCGGTATGCCTTTGACCACCACAACATCCTCTGGAAATGAATTCCTCATTTTAGTTGCGTCGTGCATTTATCATCGTTGCTCTCTTGTTTGGTGTTTTGGAGGTTTTTTTTTTTTTAACTTCCTTCAGCTCTAAGCCTGGTATTGACAAAAGGAAAAGAGTAATCATTCTGTATTGTCTCTTTCTACCTTATTTTGCTAATTTTAGAACTTCAATGTGTCCTCTCTCCATTCTCCCTCTTACTTTCTCCCTCTTTTACTTTCTCCCTCTTTTACTTTCTCTCTGTATGGAAAACAGCTTCTTGCATCTGATACAACTTGCTGCTGGTCTTGTAACATATAGGGAAACTCTTAACAAATGCAGGGTGTGAATATTACCCATTTCTGGGTTGGGCACACGCAGTGCAGGAGAAATAAGAGAGGGAGACGCCCTGTTAGTGTTCCCAGTGTGGGGGAAAGGCTCCAGCATTGGCTCACTGGTTAGTGGCCGGTGTGGAGCTCCCTTGCGGCAGCTCAGCCTTGAGGCCCAGCTCCATGGCAGACCACGTGTCACTGGCTTGGGCTGCAGCGGGTTGCTTTTGAAGCAGCAGCTGTGTGCACCTGCCTGGGGCTGGGGGTGTCGGAGAGCTCTGCAAGAGATGGGTGGGCAGGCGGGAAGGGACCAGCATTGCCAGAAGAGGCCTGGTTGTAACTTGAATTCATAAATTCCCACCAAGGTGCCTGCAGCATGTCCAACCGATGTGTCTGCTTGCATCAAAATAAATTAGTGGTATGGAAACTGGCTGTCATAACTATTTCCCATGTTATGTTTACAGCAGTAGACCCTGGTCCTACAAGGCTGGACCAGAATGCCTTCTGCTCTGCAGGGGAAGGATTCTGGAACGGAGAATGTAATTTGCTCTCCATTGGTGGGTTTATAAATCAGAAAACAAAAGTTCCCTGGGGAGGACGTTGCTGAAATAAACAGCGTCAGCTCATGCTGTTAGTGAGCAGCCTCTGCATGTGCAGGCCTGGTTTCACTTGGAGAAATCGAGATCTCTACAGTGTCTTAGCGTCCGGTCTCTGTAATCGGTTCCTTTCTTCCTTATTGTCTGCAGGAAAATCCGCAAGCTGCTTTCCTCCTCCGAAGCCAAGCGAGCCGCCAGACGCCCTTACAAGCCTATTATCCTCCGGCCCATCCAGGCAGTGCAGCTACGCCAGCCCATGAATGACGAACCCATAATCATTGAGGATTAACACACGCTGAGCAGTTCTCTGGATGACGGTGGATCTGCCCGAAAGAATCTCTCCTCCAATATATACTTGAGTTTCTATGGCTACGGCATTGAACTAACTGTTGAAGAGAGGGAACTTTTGAGGAACTGTTTTGCATCTTTTAAACCCTTAAAAGGAACTCAGCCCTGCTCTGAGCCTCTGACCACAGACTGCTCTCTCTCTCGCGTGTGCTCTCTCCTTCTCCCTCCTTTCTTTTTTTTTCTTTTTTCTTTTTTTTTTAATTTTTTTTTATTTTTAGTAGCCTCTCTTCCCCTTTGCTTCCACCCCTTTTGTAGACAGGGGGAGGGAAAGTAAGTTTAACTTATTAAGAGAACATGGACTAGTACTTTTTAGCTTTGTTTCCTCTTCCGATGTACGAAGAGCTAGAACCCTTCATTTTGTGACTGAGCTCTCGTTACAAAGATGTTTTTACAAGGCTGTGTTGTAAGATTTTTTCTTTCCTTTTTTTTTTTAATTTTGTGGACGGTGCCATTTTTTATTTCATTTATATTATTTCTTTTGTAGATAAATTTCCAACCTTTAACCGATATTTGGAAATAGGAGCTGAAAGCCAGCCCCAGGTTCAGCCAGTTTTCTTTGGTCCTGTCCCTTATGTTTTTGGATCATTTTACACAGCCAGTTGTGCTCATGCACAAGACAGAAACAACTCAGGCTGAGAAAGTAGTGAGCTAAGAACTGAAGAACCTTGCAGAACATTACACTAACGTTGTGTGCAGTGGAGGCCAGGCTACCAGAATTAGGTGTCCTTACTGTAGTCAGCTCCTGGGAGATCTGGCCCGTGGCATTTCTCCCAGTAACCAGTTTGCGTGCTGCCTTCTCCTTGACGTCTGGAGTCCTACGTGCTGTTATACCACCAAGACCCAGCAGTAGACCCAGCAGTCCAGCAAGTGTAATGAATTGCTTTGCTCTGGCTCCAAGAGTCAAGTACACCAATGCCCAGGGACATTTTGCTTAGAACTCTGAACCTGTTTGTGCATCAGTGTTTTTGGACACATCTCTCCCAGGACGAGACCTGGTTTCTCTTTAATTGCGTTACTGTATGTTTCCCATTTCGACGGGAATTTGAATTACAGATGGGTTTTCATTTGAACACATTGTGTCTGAAATTAAGTGGTTTTTTCCCCCCTTGACATTTCTTGTGTTCGAGGTTTCTTGCATCTCTTGAACTTCTTATGTATTTGCAATTCTGTATAATTTCTTTTTCATACGTCTTCTCATTGCAGTGCATTTGCTGAATGCCCTGCTCTGTTCTGAAAGGATGTAAACTATCATTTGCAACTTGTGCTGATCTGTACATGTACCTGCCTCAAGCAGACACAGCATGTAATATCCCCCGAGTCATTCCATATGTGTCAGCGGTGAGATGAGCCAAAGTTGTATTTGGGTTATCACAGTCCAACCGTGATTCTGTGCAACTCTGCTAACCCCCACCGGGTTAGACGGAAAGGAATCCCCACAAAGCGAAAACAATTCAGTTAACTTTACTTAATAAACCTGGAAAGTGAGCTTTTGTGAAACATCTGCTTTTTGTCTCTTCTGAAGTAGCGGCCGAGACCCTTAGGGTGCCGTCCGGCTGGCACGCCTGCCTCCACGTCCCAAGCTGTGCTCCGTGCTCAAGTGTTCGCCGAGCTGCGGCGTGTCCCTGTGCTGCCAGTGCCGCTGTGCTGTGCAGAGCGAGAGTCATTCGTAGTTTGATTCCCCTCGCGTGCAGTTTGAACGCTCCTAGCACTTCAGACTGGGACTCCCTCCCTCCTCCTCCTCGTAAAGGCGGCAGCAGATGCAGCTCCCAAGCTCTGAATGAGCCTTTTGTCCGTGGTGGCTCATGCGGCTTCCTGATCTGGGCCATCGCTGTGGCATGCGGCGGAGTGAAATCCCTGGGGGTGAGCAGCCGGACCCGCCGGCATGTAAGGTACTGCTTCATTTCTGCGTTTGCTCCTTACTGGGGTAAGCAAAGCGGGCTCAATGTTTGGTCTCGTTTGCTGCTCGGGAGTGGTAAGACTTACTCTGTGAGTAGCTGTGCAACTTAGCAGATGTTGTAAGTGTAGCCTGTACTGATGGTCACATTTGCCTATCCGTAACTTAAAAGCGGGAGGGGACAGCCGTTCCTGAAGGATGTGCTACCTGGGAAGGGCACCAAGCTTACTGGATGGAAAGCCTCTGGGCTGCGTGCAACAGCGCAGGACTGCAGCAGAGACATTGGCAGCTTTAGTTTGCCTCCATTGATCTGTAGGATCAGCCCTGTGTGCATCAGAAATGCTGCTGACTGCAGGAAGGTTTTGTAACACTTCATTTTTGTCTGCGAGTGAAAGGCCTCGTAGGGATTCCTGCCTGTTGCAAGATGAAATCTGAAGAGATGACTTTGAAAAAAATCTGAGGTCCCGGCGTGCCGGGGACGGTGCGCTTTGGTTGTCGGTGGGCGAGCTGCTGAGACTTGTGCGCAGGCGTTGGGCTGCGTGGACAGTAACCACTTGGGGGTGCCAGCCCTGCGCTTCCCAGCAGCTGAAAGCTTGCTTGGAGCGGCTCCAGACACTGCTCTGGGAATGGGTCCAGACAAGTAGGGAGCAAACCCTGAGCTGCCCTGACTTTGAAGGATCCCTTGTGCGTCCTTTAATATGGATGCCGTTTTCCGGCATGTGGTAGCGGACTTCACTCCCTTGCGTTTTGCTGGCTTATGTTTGCACCAGCTTGGGAGGAGGGACTGGAAGATGCCTTTAGTGTCTGAACTAAAATGCCAGTGCTTGGGAAGTGCAGAGGGAATGGTAGGTCCCACCACTGACCTACCCAAGCCTGAGCCGTCGCTCTTCAGCTGGCTGCTGTCACGCAGCCTCTCCCCTCTTCCATATTCACCTCCCTATGCTGATGTGCTGTTGCTGCAGGAATTGCCTTTAATTGTTCAGAGCCTCGTAAAAAGAAATAAGATTCATACAGCTGGGGCAGTGTCCCCTTTTCACTGTCCCTTCCACCTTGTGAAGAGCCCTTGGGGCTGCAGGGGACAAACTCTGAGGGGAGTCGCAGTGAGAGACGCTGGGCTGGCGTTCGGGCACGCTAGCTCCGTGGCGCAGAGCCTGGCGTTCGGAAGTGCTTGCCTGCCCGCAGCAGGTCGCTCCTACTGCACGCGCCTCCAGACCATGGTAAGTTTTGCCCCATGCATTCTGGTATTTTCCCTCAGCCGCATGTCCCTGGCGTCCCCGTCCTTCACTCGTTCTTCTGCCTTGCAGCCGGGGGAGCAGACGTGTCACAGGCTCAGCTCCGACCCCTCGGAAGAGGCTGTGCTTCGTGCTCACGTGGACGGAGCGTGCTGGACTCCAGGCTCGCTACGATGCTTCGCTTTTACAAGCTTAAAAGTAGCAGGGAGCTCGTCAGGAAAGTCTTTACAAACAAAACAGAAGTCCAAACATTCCTGCAATACTTAAAGACAAAATGTTTTCATTATAAATTTTTCTTTTTAAGCTAACTTTGGAATTTTGGCTTTTTTTTACTTTGCATTTTGCATTTTACAGCTTGTCAGTAGCAGCTCCCTTTGATCTCTGCTTTTGATACTGTAAAACGATGGCAGCGCACCGTCTGTAACAGCACTGTTGAAATAGTGTGGAATAAGAGCAAAGCATGACCAAAACTAACAATTCCAAACCTAGCATTCCTGCTGTGGGAGGTGGGCTGTAACCGGGACGCTACTGGAGAGTTGTAAAGCAAAATACACGCTGAAATTCCCTTTGAAATGGAAATTTGGAGCCTGTGCCAGCTCTGCTGCGGGCTCTGGCTCTCGGTGCGAGCGTTTACACAAGCCAGACCTTGGGAAGCCTGGGATTCTCTCTCGGACCAGCTGGTTCTCGTGGTGGTGGAGCCGCTCTCCGCTGCTGAGGAGGACGGGGCAGCTAACCGGCTCGGGCGACGGCGTGGGCACCGCTGTGCTGTGTAGCAGCGTGGCGGGTGTGCACGCCTCGGGGATTTCAGAGAAGACCAGGAACAAAGTCTTCTAGCAGATTTTGACTGGTGGAAGGGTTTTTGGTACAGAAACTGGACCCTGTGCCTCTTCTGGTTTTCTTGATCCAGCAAGAGGGCACAGGCTTATAAAAACGCCTTTAACTTAAAATAAGCGTTGTCAGCAGTGTTAGAGGGAGAAGTGAAGAGACTGCGGCAGAAAGGCAAGCCAGGGCATGACAGCCCTCTCTAGCTGGCTGGCTGCAGCTCCATTTGTTTGTTTTTTTCTCTGTAAATGTGCTTTTTAGTCAATACTTTTCTAGGAGAGCCTCCGAGAGCCAACAGCGATGGGATCTGCCGTGATCTCCAGCTGCAGGATATGAACACGTCCCCTGAGGGAGGAGGCTGGCGTGTCCCCTGCGTCCCCGCTGCCCTCCCGTCTCTTCCCGGGGGCTGAACAGAAGGGGTTTGCCCTGCTTGGCCAGCTTTGAAACCCGGTGAAAGACTTGGCCGCAGATGATCACACTTGTGCTGTGCAGGCTCTCACGACAGGGAAGCCGTTTCAAGAAAATGCACACGGTAAATTCAGCTGGGCTGTGGGGTCAGGGGCTTGTCCCCGTCTCCTCCTCAGCCTGGAAATGAGTCAGGCAAGGTCAGGGCTGAACCACGCTTGATTCCTGCTCTGGGCTTTGCAAGCTCATTCGCTGCGTTCCTGGAGCGAGTTTGAGTAACATAAATTCAGGGTCTTTCTGCAGCCAGCTTCCTCCCCTCCCGACTGCACGGGGACTCTCCACCCGGATCCGGCGCTCTGCGGGATGCTGGCAGCGTCACAGAGAGCAGATTTACAGGTCCTCGCCGGAGGATTTCTGCCAGGTTGCGCTTGTTTGGAGATTTTTCCATCCGCGGGGTTCCAGCAGGAGCGGGTTTGTTCCCCCGCTGCCTGCGTCCTGGCTGCCCCCGCGCAGGACGTACGAGAGGGGAGCGGGTGGGTGTCGAGCCAGGCCCGATGTGTTTGCACACTCGTTTCCCTGCATCCCAAGAAAATGCCTGTGATCTCCGGTGGGGACACAGGGCAAATGCATCCCAGTGGGTGGACCTTCCCTCTCGTGCTCCCGAAAAAGAAGATGGTGCTGTAAGGGGCTGTGGGGACACGGCAGCGTGTGTCCAGTCCCCTCCCTGCCCCAGGAGCTCACCAAGAGCCCTGTCCTGGAGGCGGTGTGCACGTGGGGCATGAAGAATGAAAACCTTGATGCTTGTCCTGCTGCCCTGCCAGCACCCAAAGTCGTGCTGCACCATGGCCAGCCTGACCTCTGTCCATGGGGCGTCCGAGAGGAGCCATGGCAGGGGAAGAGCTTAATGACAAACCACCCTGCGGTGCCTCTCACAGCCGGGAGCTGGACTTTGTCACCAAAGCCTGTCCCTGAGCACAGACTGTCCCCTGGGGCACCCTTTCCTTCCCCCAGAAAAGCGGGGCAGAGCCGCTGGTGCCACCCTCCACGTGGTCTCCCCTCTGCAGCCGGGGCTGGCTGCGGCCCCACCACCCTGCCCGACTCTGCTGGGGGTTTGAGCGCTGTCCTCGTGTCTCTCCAGTTGCTTCCCTGCCTTTTTTGGGCTACAGCACCGCTTTTCAGGCGCCTCCATCCCTCCTCGTGGAGGCATCGCGCCTGCTCTGTGGAGCTTCACCTGCTCCACACCAACTCTCTGGATCCTTGGTGTCTGCGTGCAGCCTGCTGGGATGCCCACGGGCCCTGGGCGGGCTGGCAGCTGCAGCCCATGGGAAGGGGACGTGGGGACGATGGAAATGTCCCTTCCCGCTTCCAAGGGCAAGCGTGATGTCCATAAACCTCTTTATCTCCGGCGTGACGGCACTATCTGCCCTGCCTGATAACGGCGGGGGCTCGGATGCCTTTAAAGGAGAGAAGCGACAAGTGGACGGTTGGAGCTCCAGATAGCGGGCGTGGGGGCCAGGCCGGTGGCATGTGCTGCCTGACAAGACCCAGCTCCTGCCAGCCCCTCGGCACGCTCCCACTCTGGCCCTCCGCCTTCCCCTCTTGCTAATCCTTCCGAAGCCCCTGGGTGCTTATCCCGTGGCCACCCTGCACCAGCGAGGCTGCGTCCCCCTCCCAGCCAGCCCACCTGGGGTTCGTGGTGCTGGGGAGGAGGTTTCCCTGCTCAGCCCCCTGCCCAGCCCAGCCTTGGGGCGCAGGATGCCTGGATCTGGGCTGGCAGGCGCTGCACGTCCAGGAGGGCTGCGTAGAAAACTAAAAAAATGAAGGTTTTGCCTGGTTTCATGAAAGGCTCCTCTGTTGCATCCCTGAGCGCTCACTGGGAACCGCTCCCAGGGCTCGGGTGGGAGCCTGACCAGTTTTGGCACGAAGCTCCAGCCAAACGGCGGGGACCGAGGCAAAGCAGGGAGCTGTTCCTCGCCGCGGCCCGTGGTGGCAGCTGGCTGCTCTGCCCTTCGTCACCGCGAGCAGCTGGCCGCAGCCTGCATCCGGGGGCTTCAGGGGTGACAGAGCGCCCCAGCCTGTCGCCCTGGGTGCAGGGGCTTCAGGGGTGACAGCCCCAGCCTGTCGCCCTGGGGGGGGATCCCATGCAGGGGACAGAGCGGAGTGGGCGCGTGGGTGCTGACACAATGTGGCAGCCGAGGGTCTGCGGGTCTGCGCGGGGGTGACTGAGCGAACCCAGCCAGCAGCGGGGGTTTGTTACCTTCACTTTTTGTATTGGATATTTCCCTCCCCCCCAGTCTCTTCTTGTCCCATAACAAATCCAGCGGATCCTAGGTGCCAGAAAATGTGAGACACACAAGCAGAGGCGAGCAGGCGAAAGCTTTCCAGGCCCAGCTTCCCTGTCCAAGCGGCTCCATCTCAGTGCATGAATTTTTGTGGTATTTGCATCTAAGCAGGAAGAAAGGGCCGAGGGGAGTCAGCAAGGGAAGGGGGAGAGGTGAGCCAAAGGAGAGGCAGCCTGGGGAAAGTTACTCCTTATTTATTCCTTACTTTGCCTTACTCTCCCTGCAACGCTCTCTGGTTGACCTGGCCTCGCAGGAGGTGGAAAGCCCTTGTGCCTTTCGAAGGCTTCAGGTGGAGGCGATCCCTGCTTCACGGTCAGCAGAACCTGCTGTGACATGCATCGTTTGGTCAAGGTGACTCCCTCGGGAGATGTGTCCCCAGCCTGGGCATTAGTGCAGCCGTCCGGCAATGTGGCACAGCGGGGTCGGGGATGTCCCCCACGTGTCCCCATGCCACTGCACACACCCTGCGTCCCCGCCATCAGCAGGCTATCATAGTATCATAGACTGGTTTGGGTTGGAAGGGACCTCAAAGATCATCTGGTTCCAACCCCCCTGCCCTGAGCAGGGACATCTTCCACCAGACCAGGTTGCTCAGAGCTCCATCCAACCTGGCCTTGAACACTGCCAGGGAGGGGGCAGCCACAGCTTCTCTGGGCAACCTGGGCCAGGGCCTCACCACCCTCATGGTGAAGAATTTCTTCCTAATATC
>Ga0065711_1035379_pt1 | contig 22399 bp, 10 predicted proteins | sample Hoacrofraction12_FD_59098 | JGI IMG/M metagenome (GOLD analysis project Ga0065711, IMG submission 59098) | Hoatzin crop microbial communities from Cojedes, Venezuela - Epithelial fraction 12 v2 (version 2) | ecosystem: Host-associated > Birds > Digestive system > Esophagus > Crop | place... | reverse complement strand
TTAGGGACAAACCCCCCCCCCCCAAAAGCGCCCCCATAGCTGGCTTGTACCTTGTTATTTGTACAAAGGTAATGAAGTATAATTGCCTCCTGAGCTCTCATTGGAATATTTCTTCTGCTAGATTTAGCAGAAATATATCTTAGGACTGGCTGTGTTAACAGAGTATGTGTTTTCCTCTGCTGTAGCTTTAGTGGTTATCCTTCAAACCTGTTTTTATTTCTCACGCTAATAAAAAAGAATCTGAACTCCAGGAGAGACTAACCAAAAAAACCCCAATCAACTAAACACCCTAGTGCTAAAGCAAATAATCTAATGACTGGATATGCTTTCTTTTTGTTGGTTCATCTGAGACTGTCATCTCGTTCACTGGAAATCTGAAATATGCAGCATTAAGGGACCTGACACAACACTGCTTCTTATGTGTGTGGTTTTTTTTTTTTCCCCCCAAAACACTGACCCCAATATACAGAGATTGTACAGGATCACTTTGCTTCTGTGTGCTGCAGAAAATGTTTATATTATATTGCAAAGTGGACATAAGCATGGAAGTGCTGTTTATTTTGGAAACACCTAGGTCTTTGAGGGACGAGGGTGGCTGTCATCCTTGTGGCTGTTGGGAGTGACCCTTTTACACTATGAGGTTTGCAGACTCTTATGGGCAACGAGGATGTGGCATGAATAGACCTTGTAATCTTTCTCGGCTTAGCCTAAGGAAGCAGAAAGCTATTGCTATTGTCTGGTTGGTGGTACTGGTTGAAATATGAGGAGGATCATACTTATATAGCATAGTATTATGTACAATTAACAGTAATATTTCTAGTCGTTTCAAAGGTGCTTTTACTTCTGCCGTCTTTTTTTTTTTTCTCTTCTATGTCCTCCACAGATTTGCCCAACCGGTGTATGAGAACTGCCTTAACCAGCTATTAAGTAAAGGTCAGCAGCTACACGGATCATCCAGAGGTGCATTAACCCCAAGGCATACTGTCAAAAGTAAGTGAAACAGCAAGATGAGGCTACTGCATACCCAGCTTCCACCAAGTATTTCCACATTTTTTGTTCAGTAATGTTATAAGGGTAGAACCAGAGTTCGTTGACTGTTTGTCTGTAGATGCATAGCATCCAACTGAGATCCTAAAAAACCATAAATTGGGCCATTTTAAGGGCACAGATGCTATATGCTTTGATTCCAGCATTTCCAGGTAGTCTCAGAGCAACTCTAGATGTGCTGCCTGAAACCATGCAGCTTCACGGAAAACGCTGGAGAAAACAAGAGGCATGTTGCTGATCTAGATGATATATTTATATATGTATATACACACATACATACAAACAATATTGCTTAAAATTTGTATGTGTGCAAACTATTATATATATATGCAATATAATGTATTGGTTTATGTATTTTTTTCAAAATTCTGCTCATATCACTGTTATTTCCAGTCTGGCAACTGTCAATGTCCAAAATTTTATTTCATGAAATTGATTTTTTTCAATACCAGGATTTCATCAAGAAACAGGTATCTAAGTATGTCTAAAACACCTTTTTACAAGCTATGACACCTTTATTTTTCTGCCAAATGAGCTATTCTCTTGCTGTTAACCTACTGGTGCTTTTTAAGTGCAGTGCAGCAATAGTATACATTATACATGCAGGAAACAGCTACACTGCACAGAGATGAAGCAAATTTGCTAAAAAACAAAACAAATTAGGATGTTAGTCATGATGTCAGACATCAAGATTTTTTAGTACTTGTCTCCTTTGCCTACTATTAGATTCCTGGAAATTGTATTTTGCTATGAGGTTTTGTTGTCATTTGCAATAAGCATACAAAAAGTTGTGGGGGACATCCATGTACAGAGATATTTCCTCTAGTCAGCATGTGTGAGTTAAGGGAAGAGAGGACTTTTTGAAGCCCTGGAGATGTCCTCACAGTTCAATTCCCTCTCCTTCTCTAAGTATCTGTATGCTTTTGCAAGCATCCTTAATTTTGAATTTGAATTCATCCTTAATTATGAAGTTAGTCCAGGCTATCAGGAGCAGCACCTCTGTATGTCCGTCCCACCACATCTTTACCTGCTGTCACTTCAGTAAAGTCTTTCATTCTCCTCTTCTGCAAAGCATGGATGGTGGTGCAGATGAACACAACAGTGCACGTGCTGGCACCAGAACTTCCAGAAGAGGCAGTGTCATGTCCCAGCCTGCCGGGACCCCCACCAGGTACAAGCATTAGAACTGCCTCAGGTTACAGGTCCGGCAAAGACACACCTGAGACATAAATTAGGTGCAGGGCTCAAAACGTGTTGCCAAAGTTAAGTAAGGGCTGCTACTGAGTCGCCCTCTGACCAGTCCTTAACCTGGCGCCACTAATGTCCCATGGCATTATTTTCAGCTTAGGTCAGGCAGGGACAGCTCCAGTAGCCCTTGCCAGGGGAGATCATCCCTAGTTAAAGAGCAGTCGAGCCACCACTGCAGGACACTACTGCCTGTTTGAATGAACAAGTAACATAATTTTATTTTAATTAGCACTAAAGATGTCACGCACCTTATATGTCTGTTTCTAATCTGAACTGGTGTCAGCCAATGCAGTAAATACTGAGATTCAATAAAATACCTGTGGAGGGGGAAGAAGTGAAAAAGAGATGTGAGCTACTGATCACAAAAAACAACTTGGGGAGCTATGTTAATTCAGGTAACACAGTATACCACTGTCTTGACTTTGCATTTGTAGGTTTTGCAGCTTTTCCCAGCCTTAGATTAGAATTTCAAAAATTTGAAGGCATTCATTGATGTGATGTCATTTTAAATCTCTGGCATCACAGATTCCTGATGTCATGTTTTATGGGTACCTCGCCAGAGATGATTTTTTGGACGCACTTGTTTATTGCTACTGTAAAAAAAGCAACCTTTGTGTGTCTTCATAGCTCCCCATTGCAAGTGGGCTAAGGAAAAATGTTACATCTTGAACAGTCAGACACTGCAGTTGCCACTTCAGAGTCTGCAGCCTGAACACTTCTTCGGAGAGGGAAGGAGAGGTTTTTGGCTTTTGATCAGTGGGGAAAAAGAGTGTGTGTGTGCACACACGCGTGCACACACATACATGTTCTGAGTTGGTTACATCAAAAATCAATTCATGGAGGGAAGGAAATAATGTTGAAATTATTTCAGAAAAAGTGATAGTTCTATGTTACTGTGCTAGTAGACTTTTGCTCACGAAGCCACTGCTGTCAAATTCTACACAAATACTCTAATTCTAAGGTTCATTTTATGAAGAAGTCTCTCTCATTCTCACTAACATTTTGTGAAAAGGATTTATTTGAATGAAAAATGCTGTTTGACGCAGCCCAGTGAACAATCTAAGTACAGTGATACATTTTAGTTTGCTGAGTATCTTGTTGCAGACCAAATCTGAGTGATAACACGTATTCCTGCATTACTTTGCTTAGGTTTAAAAATGTAGGTTTATTTACAGTAGAGAAAATACTTCATGATTGCTTCTTGTGTAAGGTACCAGTACAGCCTGAAAAGATTTGGTTCCAGTAACAAAAAGGTGAAGATCTATACGATGGATAAACACACTGATGAAGACATGAATGTATAAAAAAATTACAGGCTGTCAATAATGTTGTAAATTGCTGTTTTCAGGTTGCCCTAATGTTTGCTGCGATAACAACAATAACAATAATCAGGAATAACAGAAACTCTAAAAATAATTTCAAGTCCAGTTTTAAATCTGAAATTAACTTTTAAATATCCACTTTTAATTACAAATCTTTTTTTTTTTTTCTGAGCAGAAAGTGTTGCTAAGGTATGTGCTGCTAACAAGCATTATGAAGGGCCCGCTTCATGTCACTAACAAATTAACACTAGGAAATTATTGAGGTTACTAGGACGCTAAGAAATGATCTAACACAGAATTTCTGTTCAGGATATCGAGACATTTTAAAATTGTTTTTTTATTTAACATAAATTTTGCCCAATTTTACAATCTTTATTCCTGCAGATAAATTTTAGGTATGTGGGCTTGATTCTACAAATATTCATGCAACTTTAATACATGTGAGAGACCAGAATAAAAATAAAACAGGACTGCTCACATACAAAAACTTCTGTATTGCCAGTCTTAACAAACAATCATGTGCCGACATGATTGTTGAGACAATAAAAAAGAGCATGAAGATCTCTAATTTTTAAATGAATTTAGGATTCTTTTCATTTACTTTCTAGTTATTAAACTACAAGGTCTAGTTGTTGTCAATCTTTCCCCATAGCTAGCAGCAGCTGCTAATAAACATGAAGTATTGAGGGAGCTGGATACTCTGAAGATTGCTCAAGTTACTCTTTGCAGTATCAACTGACTGCTTGTTTCTTTGGGAGACAGGAGAAGAGGAAGCAGCTCATTTTAAACAGCAAATTACAAAAGCCAAAGTCAGTGATGAAATTGTAAAGAAAAGGATGGACTTGTAAAAAAAGCAGACAAGCCACTAAGGCAGCATTCACTTCCATGCCATCTTGGTTTTGATGCATTAGAGCAGTTATCTTAGCAAGTGCTGCATCATTTGGATGCAGAGCATTCGAAGATGCGAAGATGATTAAGGAAAGGGGACAAAACCCACACCACACAGACTTACCAACACATTGTACATAGCTTTGCTGCTTTTTTTTTTCCTCCCCCCTTTTTACACAGTGTTTAAGAAAAATATGCTGTGTTACTATAACGAACTAAAATACTGTCTCAACTTCTTCGAATCCGCCCCCCCCCCCACCTTTTGGGTCCAGGTAGGTTTTACTTGTTCTTGTTCTACTTTATAAAACTTTCTCTCAACATTAATGGCTTCAGGAAGGAGAAATAAGGGAGAATTATGAGCACAAAAGAGGGCTTACCGTTGTGTATGTTGTCACTTTCTCTTGTGCCACTTGTGGGTGGGCAAGGGTACAGAAGAAATAGAGCATAATGTTTTACAGAATACAGTCAGACAGGAATTCCAGCTGGCACTCACTAAAGCAAAAGGGAACATTTTCCTTGTGTTAAATCATTGTTTAAATCCCAACCATACATAGCTATGGAAAAACAGGGTCACTTATTTTCCACTACTTCAGTCAGATACTGCAGCAACCTAATGATTTTACAAGACAGACGGTTTAAAGCATCAATTTGCTGCAAATTGCTTAATCCATAACTAATGAGCGGCTCTACAGGTTTTCAGTAAATCAATCCCATTAGAATTTACAGTTTGCATAAGATCATATTACTCAATCTGTGGACACGATTTTTTTTGTAACCTTCAGCAGCCCTGTGTTGTTGCTGGTTTTTTAAACTCTTTAAGTTTCTGTGGGTGGGTTGGATACAATTCCTGTCTTGAGGGTTCTGACAGCATGCCTGAAAAATACACTGTCCACTTCTACACAAGCACACATGCATCCCGTGTCAAGTCCTAAATACTGTCTTGTGAAGACAGTTAACATCCAAGAAGGCAGGACGAGACGACAAATGGAATTGAGCCTCTGTCACCTGTAGCGCTAAAACTCTGCCCCAGTTTGAAGGTGGATTATATCTTACATCTGTAGGAGCATGAAGTCAAACAGCAGCTGTTACTTGGACCCACACAAGTAATTCTCCTTAATGAGCTAATATCTCTCCTGTATGAAAAAAATAGCAAAGGCAAAAATTTCTGTGGATTGAGTGACAGAACTTTTGTCACATATCTGCGGTGTAGAAACAGGAAATTGAGAACTACGCTTGCTAACACATCATATTCTAGATTACTTTATTACTGGTGATGCCAGTGTTTTTGTACCATGTTTTCTCCAGGCTTTGTAAGAAAAGGGTCAGTTCTATTGTTATCAATTACTACAACAAGATCATTTTAGGCAAAACAGGTATATGCAAGCGTAAGTTCAAATCCTGTCAACGAATTCATTGACTCTGAAAAAACATTGTATTGGTTGTTACAAAAGAGCAATGTGGCTGGAGGGCTGTTAGTACGGGAGTGTTGAGTCATCCCACTCCAACTGCTCTTGCCTGGTGGCATTCTGTTTGTCTCCCTTTTGGACAATCGCTTCCTCTTCCTCTTCCTCCTCCTCCTCCTCATCTGATTCAGCACTGGTTGTGTCTTCCTCTTCATATTCTGTGTCGTCTTCTTCCTCCTCCCTCTCCTCTTGTGCCTGGTGCGGTTTTTCATATTTCTAGAGTACATTTAAAGAAATGAGAGACAGAAGAAAAGTGCCGCCTTGCTTCCACATTTAGAAACGCTAACATATTGGAAAAATCTGCTTGCCATTATTATGTGACTATTAGGCATCAAATATGATACAATTCAGTAGCAAGCATTCAAAAACTACTGGAAGAAGAATGGAATGTCAATAAGCGATATCTTGGTTAGTCGAGATGCCAAATTTAACCCTTCAATGTCAACTTCTTTAAATTGCTCATGATTTCCCCTCCTTTTAGTGTATTAGTGTTTATATTAAAGTTAAAAACAAAGTAGCTATATCATCTGGGGTACCTAGGGTGCAAATATGGATGGAGAGGAAGTGGTGTTGTACTTAAGCATTCTTCACCATCCTATGTAGTAATTAGAAGCTCTCAACTATACATTATCATGGATTGCAGAGCTCAAAACTGAGACAGGGTCCTGAGTGTACGTACACACAGCTGTTCTGCCAAGCCTAAACAAGCGTACTCTGAAAGAGGCTTAAAACTCGCTGCTGAGTAACCTACCAGCCCAGACAGTAACTCCTGGTAGTATCATGGTATAATACCATGCCTCAGTTATGTACCTCCATGGGGTTGACAGTAATAGTCAGAGCAGAATCATCCCAATCCATTTCATTTTCTTTACTTCCTTCGTTGTCTGCAGAGCTGTGCTGATGAGCTGTCCGAATTCGATAGACCCCCAAGGTTATGATGAAAACGAGTATGCTCACACAGAGTATGATAACCATAGTAGCCACACTTGGAACAACTGGAACAAAAGGCAGAAAAGGGCCTATATCTGTGGAACAAATAGCTGTCAAAACCCTAAATACATTGTCTGGTTTTTCCCCTCAGCACCTCTTCCTCTGGATTGCGAATTATTACAGCCATCTGCCTGGGACTACAGAAAGTGTTGACAAGTGCCATCCTAACTAAGGCAGAGCATACAAAAAATGGCGTTTACAGATACCTTATAAAGAGCATTATAAATCATAACTAAGCAGTGAGTATGCCTACCATTTTGTTCTTCAAGCCACTTTACTACAGAACACAAGTAGTCAATCCTGCAGAATCAGTTAGTTTCAGGACAAATGTTTTTTGCAACATGGTTATCTTACCTGCACGTTGTCTCCTGATTACAGCTGAGGCATTAAAACTCACTTGTGAGAAAAGAATATATCTCAAAGCTTGTATTTTCAAAGGTTTCAGACACTTGCACCGTGATTTCAGTCTCCAAGAAATAAAATAACACATTGTTACTCTATTTGCCTGTGTTACAACCTTCCTGGGAGACTCTTGAGGGCTCAAGGCATTTTTCCTCACTGTTCTGTTGCACTCTGAGAAGCCTCTGTCTCCATCTAGTCACAGGAAATCTCTGTAAACTATTCTTATGTTACCAGCTCTGTAATTAGGTTAGTGGAGAAGTGCTGCCACTTTCTATGTACCTTTGCTACCTAGGTACTGCAGTTCCAGCAGCTGTAGTAGCTCTGCGCCCTATTTTATCACCTTGCCCTGCCTGTAAGAATGGTAGTCTTAAATCAGAACAATGTTAAAGAAGAAATAACTAGTTCGCAATAGTTCATTTCGTAAAAATTCAATTTCATTTCAGTAAAATGTCTGTACAATTATACAGAAAAATACACAAATTTTCTAAGCATAACTGTATATGACTACTTATGACTACCTACACTTTACATCAGCTTTAATTCTTTACATATGTATTATTCCACTAAAAGGATTTCAGAATCCAGCATTTAAACAGATATCTTGGTCCTGGGTTTAACTTCATTGAAAAGGCTTCAGATTTGGGTACATATTTTTAACTCCTACAGCCCAAACATTCAGTTCCAATTCTGTATTTAATATAATGCCCCCAGCACAGGGCTAGGTGGTCCTATCTTCTCTCCAGAGAGCTCCAGACTGAGGCCTGGGCACTTCAGCAACTATATATTAAAAAACAGAAAAATACGGACATTTCTTCACTTTTGCTTAGAAAGAGGCAGCCAGAAATTAATATGCCATAGAAATACAGACGTACAAAGACCATAGGAGCATAGATATTTATCCTTCGTATCATTCGTTAATAAAAATTACATTTTCTTAACTATGTGGGTCCGAGTACATAACTTTTAATGAAGACTTTAAAAAAGGATACCAGTTTTTAATTGTAACATACCTCCTCAGAAAGAACGAACAGAATTCACTGTTACCTTCTTTCACACCTGTTCAATGAGCTCGGTGAGGTTTCACAAGCTGCAACTATAGGCTTTATTTGTTGACCAGGCTGAATCACAAGGGAAATACCAACATACCAGAATCATTATGAGCAGTCTTTGTAAAGTTGTCACATACCTGAGTTGTGAAGAGCACCTGAAGTTTCCTCTGGGTGGTGGACAGATTGGAGAAATTGTGGTTCCACTATCATGTGATTTACATGGTCCATGAAGTTGGAGGTGGAGCTGTGTAAAATACTAACCTGACACAAGAGAAAAAATAAGAGATCAGACACCAAAAATTGCTCTATATTCCAAGCCTGCTGGCTCCATACATTACACCGAACTGTGAAGTTAGTCAGCAGATAGGAACATTATTATGTGGATCTTAAAGGCCAAATTCACATTCTTTATGCCAGTGAAAAAAACACAGGTTAAGATATTTCTCATTTCTAGCATTAAAAATACATTGTAACATTTCTAGCTGTAGACTGTGAAGTGGCACAGAAAAAGATTTTTCTGACTTACCTGTCTGGATAAGTAGTGACTTTTTTTTCACTATACTGATCAGCTTTTAAGTGTTCCCTGAAAGTTGGTGGGAGATTTGCCACCCCGAACATTGCCAGAGAATGTATCAAACTCATTGAGATTAAAACCAAAACAGTAAAAGAGAATTAAAAGAGGTTTCAGTTTTTCCTGTTTCTCTGCTTTCAGAGTGACTTTCTTTGAATATATCATCAGTTTCCTGTCCTACCGACAGTTATGTTGTAAGCAAAAACCCTGAAGTCATTGACAGGGTTGCAGAATGCTAATGGGAAAAGAATTTTCAACACAACATAAGCATGTAAAAACTTTCAGAACCAACTATTAAGTTTTGAGCCTGTTGCTAAGAAGGTCCTGCCCTTTCCTGTAGTTACTTGGCACCTGGGCTCTAGGCTGGATAAACTGGTTGCTCAGAATTGGCCCCAGCAGTAATTCTCAGTCCCTGACCCACTGTGCCGCACTGGACTTTGGTACAATCTAACTAGTCCTGTGGTGACTGACCGTGTCTGGGTAGTGGATCCAAAAGAATATGACAGATGAAGTCCATCCTATGCATTCGCTGCCTGTATACTGACCTTCCTCCTCAAAGAAATCTGAAATGATGTAAAGTACCAGGAGTGATCTCCACCTGATGAGCAAATTACAAAACTTATCATAAGGGAGCAGTGCTCAGAAAAACTGAACAGGTGAATGCTGCAGGAAAGAAAATGCTGTCAGGTTAAGTTAACAAAAAAAAAACCCACGTAAGGAAAATAATGAGGCTATAATGTTTTACTTTTAAGCAGGTGTATAAATATTCAGAAAGACCTGTAGGAGATTTTATGCCATGGAAAAACAACGATGATGATGACCTTAGCCTCCATTCTGTTTGAACAGGAGTAATTCTCTGTGTTGGTGGAGTTCAAGGGAAGGGTCATCTTCTGCTTACATATGCAGCAGAATAGACAGACCCACGCTGAGGAATGCCCACAGGAGAAGCCAACTTCCTATTTGCATGGAAATTAGAATTTATTCTCTATTTGATTATAGTTACCAGAAAGTGTCAGTCATTTAACCTGTTTTAAAGAAAACTCGATGCCGTTGAAGATGAGCCTAGTGCTTAGCCTCAGTGTTGGAAAAGAAAGCTTGACTAAATGATTGCTTACCTCCAAGTTAAATTCATTGCTGGTGTAACGTCCATTTAGCTCTGAGCACTTGACTCTGAACTTTCTGTCAAAGGTGGCAGAAGTGTACCAGTTACGATATCGAATCTGCCGAAGAACCTGTTCATAGTTGTGCATGCTGTCCACACCTGAAATGGTGGTAGAGCAGTAATAATGTCAAGGAGATGCTACGTAACAAATGCTCTGTGTAGTACAGGAGAGATTAAATGTTCACAGAAAATACAAAATTTGACAGAATGATCTGAAAAAAGCAGTGCAACAAATGTTCCCTGATAGAGCCTCTGGCTGACACTGAATTACGTGAGAATAGCTTTTGGAAATGAATGTAGGTCCATAATGGAGACGAACAAATACAACAACAAAGATTTAGAATAAATTACTTAGTAATTGAAAAAAATCGCCAGTGTGCTGCCAACGCTGTGCAGGAGCACCAAGGAATCACCTCATTTCCATGTTCCACTGTGATGGTCGACAAGAACCCCCAGATTTAAAGAAAGCAGAGCTGCTATTTTCCTTATCTGAAGAGTAATGGGAGGGATGCTGAGATCAAGACAAAGCTGTGCTATATTTCAGCGGACAAACACAGCGCACCCAGAGACCAAGAAGTGGCTGTGCTTTTTGGGACACTGTCTCTCCTGGAATATTCTACAGAACATTCACATATTTCTGTTTAATTTCTTTCAAATTAGTCCTTTCATTCCAATAATGCAATTGTTGGTGGGAAGAAGTAAGGGAAAGCAAAGTCTATGAACGTACCATAGATTGAATATCCTGCTGTGGAATTTGTGGCATCTAGATGTTTTCCTTGAAGCTCCACACGATCTAGTTCTAAACACTCTTGTTCAGGATCTAGTTCTGCGCCAGTGACCAAAATATCACAGAAATCCAAGTTGTGGAGCACGTCCTCTAATACCACTGGCTTACTGGCTGTGAACACATGGTGTATACCATGAAAAAAAGAAGAGAGAAACTAAGGTATGTGATCACAGAACAGCTCTGTCATTTTAGGTGCTTTGTATCAGGGCTTTCAATTTACGTAAAGATGACTGAATTGGTTTTTGTCAATATTAAATACAGCATCCTTGAGGCAAATTCGAAGAGAAGTGTCTCGCCTGTTCAAGTGCTATGATGATGAAGGCCTACAAATACCTAGTGAGAGAGAGAGAAAATGTATTGCTCTGTAATAAATGGCATTCAAGAACAGTGCTGGAAGTAGAAAACTGAAATGTGATTCTGGAAATAAATTCATGTTAACAATTCTGTTTTTCAATACTGTATTGATACCAGGTTGGTATCATACATCCATTCTTTTCTCAAGGAAAACAAAACTGGAAAAATACCTGTCAAATATATCTATGCTTGGATGATTCTCTCGGTTACTCTATGGCCCATAAAGAGTGTGCACTACAAAGAACATGGCCATCTATCCAAGAATACAGTATTATCATAAAAGGCAAGACCTTGTGTTGTGTGACTTGGAGAAGATGAGTTGCAAACCGACTATCCTTCAGTACATGTGACTAAAAACAATAATTCTGTCACTGGAAGAAGAGTAGCATATCGATGTAGTATTTTAATTCTCTCGTTAGCTTTGCCAGGCAGTCTGCCACAACTGCTTAACCAGCTCCCTGAGGGTACCGCAGACACAGAGACGGCAGTCTTGGAACTTGGTGCCCATTTTGCAAATTTTATACTAGAGGGTGTGTGGGGAAGGCAGGCACAGACAGAAAGGTCTTGTGCCCTAGATTTCCAGCTCCTGCCACAGTGAATTTGGGTATCTGAACTCTAAGTACAGCTCTAGCTTATCCAAAAACGCAGATCCAACTCAAATTTAGAGGTTAGGCAAATCTGAATATAGTCCAGGCTGATGAGTTGGACTATTTCACAGGAAGCTACGAGAGACAGGCAAGAGCTGGGCTGCAGCACGAGGGTGAAACCCGAGCTGGTCAGCTTTGCTGCTCTGGCTGTCAGCAGGCAAATAGGAGGGGCAGGGGCAGCAATTTTGGCTGCTGGTGGTGTCCCAGGATTTCTCTACTGAGGCAGGACAAGCAGCAACACATCGGCATTCCGGGGCCCCTCTGCAGGTAAACAGGGCCTCAGAGCCATCGCCGCGCTGCTGCTCGTGGCAACTGCCTGATCTGCTTTTGATGAGACACAGAGCTAACTGGTCCTGTGACCAGGTGACTAAGTCAGCCTCCTCAGCCTTGCCATGTGCTTCTCTGCTACAGTCATGATGATAAGGTTATGCAAATTCCCAGTAAGTGGGAAAAGCAGCTATAGGTAGATATGGGTCAAGATTTATGGCTGTCTTTGCCTTTGTCAGATAATATCTGGCCTGAGAGAAACAGTGATTCAAGCTTATAATGCAGGAATTGAGACTTAGAATGCAGTAATCTTTTGCAAAACACAGTTATTCACAGAGCCAGTTATTACGTATGCATTTTAACCACTCTTAGTGGAAATAAGAAATGGCACATTAGGAGGTGCCTGACTTTCAAGGAATTAAACAGTAGTTTAAGAAATGCTACTATGTTCCTTCTCAAGGCAAAACTCAGGCTTTTTACGCTGCAGGGTGCTGTAACAGTAATTATGTCAATAACTATATCGGGAAAAACTGGGATAGACGAAATTTGTGAACTAAACTGGAGGGCAGTAGCTCCTAATTCACTGAACTGTTTTGAAGATACCATAACATTTAGGGACCTGGAGCATCATACATGCATTGTGTCTTAAGTGATGGATAATGATCACTCTTTTCTATGCAAGAATTCATTTTTTTAAACACTGTGATTGTATGCAGCTGATATTATGATATGATACACTTTCCAGCCTTCAGAGGACAGATGCAGTTTCAGGCAAGTGATAAGCAGCATTATTACAGAGCATGGCTTCAGGGAATCCGTGCCCCTATACCTGCACATCATTAGCGATTTATCTTTTCAAGAGATGTACATCTAGTTGCTGCTTTTTCTGGTTCAACAAATATTGTTTAGAATAGATTCCTCAGATTACTAGGCTTTTCATTTACCTTGTATGTGAGCATCCAAAAGGAATATTCCTTTATAGACAATCACCTGAAAGCTTGAACATTCACCTAGTGTCGAATAATAATACACACATTGCTCAGGATCAAAATAAACTGTCATCATTGAAAAAAATCCTTGCAAATTATTATATTTACATTATATGGGGGGAAACTGAAGCACAAGATTACTTTCTCAAGTATCACCCACAAGTCAGTAACAGAGCTGGGAACATAAGAATAGACTAAAACTCCAACTATTAGTCAATTACTGCTTTCCACTTCATCAATACAATTAAGAAAATTCTGTTACAAGTAGAGAGATTCTAATGAAAATATGTTACTCGATGGAATATGTAAAGAGGAACTGAAAGGAATTATTCCGAAGCAGGCAAGACACTAAATGAAAAAGCTGCTTTTTTGAGGCCCATACTGATCTATCACTACCTTTTTCAATGCATTTAACTGAATGTCTTCAGTACAGCATTACTGCTGCTTAACATTGCGTAATCTGGGTGAAGTGACTTTCTTTGCACTATCCTTTAAAAAAATGTGAGGGGTCATGTTACAGAGTAAGTAATAAAATCTAAAAGAAATCCACAAACCTCTGTCATGCTCTTCTAAGTCCACTGGATGCTCCATTTTAGTGACTGTGCTGACAATCCTGATGTCAGGTAACAAAATAACACCTTTTTCACTTTCAAATTCTGCAGCTGGTCTAGCAAAGTGATCCATCCCACTTACTGTAATCTTGGGCTCATTGGCCTGAAACACCATTACATATGCATCTATATCTGGGATACTAATGCAGACATCTTCACCAAAACATCTGAAAAACATATTCATTAACCGCATGTAACACACTGCACGTCAGAGGTGTGTGGCACTTGTACTGCCCAAAATCCACCTGATGGCTCTCATCCTTTTGTATTGGCTCAGATCACTATTCCATACTTTGACACTGCCACACTTAAGGACATGCATCTGTACCACCGTGCACATAGGCCAGCAGTGACAGTAACAGTTCTGTCCTCTCATCCCCTCACACATTCACAACTACTGAAATTATGTAAGGTCAGCTTAGCAAACAGATTCATGGTAAGCTTAGTCTTTAGTAAGGCCACCATGAGAGCACAGAGTATTCTGATGTTTAACTGACATTTAACAAGGTAGTGAATGGTTAAAAAAAATAATGTTAGTAAACCTAACATTAAATTCTCAAAGTGATATCTAATGAACTTAATACAGTTATCTTGTCATGTGTGAATAAAAGGGCCTAATTATCCATTTAAATTTGACCCATCGTGAACTCGTGCTGGCATCCCCCAGTATTTACTGGGGACGAAAGGGGCCTATATTAGCACTTTCATCTCAATCAGCACTGTGCTGTTGAAGTGAATCTCCTGACAAAGTCTACCTTACTTTGTACTGGCACAAGACTTGGGCCAGCCTTGGGAGTGTGCAAACTGAACTGCTTCCAGTGAAGCTCTATCAGAAGATGTTCTCCAAACACCTAGTGTAGTCAGCCCACAGGACTAGACTAAGCCTAGTACCTGGGAAGAACTGTACGCACAGCAGATCAGAGTTCGTAGAACTGACGTTTATTTTCACTCTCAGGATCTGCTTTCACTGTAGTGTACAACTTGCTGTAACAGAGACGTACCCCAAGGGAGGGAGCTCAGGAGTGGCAGACAGCTCTCTGATTATGTAGAACTGTAAATGTTATTGTGCAGGTTCTGTCACTACTGCTGCATAAAAATGGAAGGACAGGGATTTCTGTTAAACACCCAACACCAGTACATCAGTGACGACAGCCATATAAGGATACAGACAGGCAAAGACTATTTCAAGCATAGCTAGAAATACTGTTCTTGCAGGTATGTTGCCTGTTAGATGGAATAGGCCTGCTTTAAAAAGTTATGATGAAACTATAACTTCTTAAAATGAACAGTAAAATAAGAACGCAATAAATGCAAGTCCAGCCCAGACTGTGTGCTCCAAGCTATAAACAGAATGCAAGTAAACTACAGCAACAAGAAAAGTTTCTTAAAAGGACAGTAGCAAAACTACAACATAAATCAGCATGGAAGTAAATGAAATTCATCCTTTATGCTTCATAACATAAAAGTATGATTTACCGATGTAATTTAGCCAAAATCCTTCTTTTTACATGTCCAAAGAAAAAAGTAATTCATAAAAATACTCCTAATCAGTTAAGCTGAAGTATAACTTACTGGACTTCAGATGAGACTTTGAGACGTCGTACACCTGCTGTAGGAAACTGTCTAGAGTTGATGTATGAGACCTTTCGGAGAGCTTGATTTATATTCTCAGTGTCTTCTCCTTCCATGACAAGGACTGACTGGGAGGGATTGAAGTGATACTAGGGGAAATGCATATAATTAGTATTTAAGGTACCAGGTACAGAGTACAAAATAAGACATTTTTTTTAAGGAATGTTACACAGACATAAGTTTAAAATCTAATGATTTAAGATGATTTAAAATCTAATTATTTAATTCTTAGCAGCTATTGTTTGAAGCCACATGTTGTTCCCTAAAACATGTGCTCGTATCAGTCATCTATTTCATATCTGAATATCTACTCATGAATAATTTTACAGTAAACTAATCCCAATTTGCTGTACTTTGCCCAGCCGTATCAACTTTGCTGACACTATTTCTGTAGCTGTAGAGTTCAAAACCTTAACTTAACTGCAATCATCATCATTACTATGCAATTTTTTTAAGTTAAAGGCATCCCCCATATAAAAATACTGGCTTAAACCAGAGCAACACGCAGAAGCATATTTTTCCTGCTTTCTGTTTGGTTTTACCCTGGGCTATCTTTCTGAGACTTATTCCAACATGAATGAACAAAACAATTGTAACATTTCCTTCCTACACCTTTGTTAACATCAGACCCAATAAAGGGGAGTCTCCTGCCTCTGTCTCATGATCAATAAGCGTGTCATGATTTAAGATGGAGCTGCTACTTGCACAAAGCCAGCTGTTCATTTGCGACAACAAACCCTGCAAACTCAACGGCTGCTCTTGTAGCCCTGATCTCTCTCTAGTCCATTGCACTGGACATGAAACAGTCTTGCTGACCAAGAAACTTTGCTACTATATCCACATAGCAAATTTTATCTTCATATTTCATCCTCCTTCCAATTTTTTTGTCTGTTAATTGGGTCAGCAAACCATCTGCATTGCAGAGAAAACCAGATTAACCCCCTTGATCTTGTACCCTACTGTTATCAGCACAAAACACAAAGAAGTGCACCCTTCTCTCACATGCAGTCCCTTCCCAAAGCTGGATATTGATTATACAAACATGTTCTGTTATGCAGAGACAATGGTTGTCTGCACTTCCTTACAATGAAAAAGGTTAAAAAGCAAAAGAGCAAATGGACTGTGAAGAACAGAACAAAGCAGATTTCTCTGTTGAACAGAACATGGAGGACTGTGTTTAAAGCTTGTGGAGGAAGGTCATAACACACTGAAGGGTATTTTTTGACAAAGAGGAGGACTAACGCGAGTCACAGCCTGCATATGCATGCTGCTTCTTCCTTTCTGTAAGCTAGCAGTAGTAGAGAATAAAATTAGGAAAAGGTAGCTAGTTAACTTAATAGCTCGGCTGCCAGAACAGCTGGAATGCTGCCAAAAGGACTGGAGAAAGCCCTAGTCTGAGCCATTTTTGTCTTTCTCATTATAAAAGACTAAAAATAGTGATATTTTGAACAGTGTTTCTGAGAGCTGTTACAGGTGTCTGAAGACTGGGCTGCAGACAAAAAATAGTCCACTGCTGTGTCAGAAACTGTATTACAGCTGCATTGCTCTTTCTTAGGTGGCTGAAGGGTGAAGCTTCGTAACCCCTTTCTCCCTGCAGAAACACCTTCCAGCATCAGTTCGCCAATACTGAATCTGCTGAGAGCCATGTAAATAGCCACACAGAACTTACCATCTGTGCAACCGTCACACATGCTTGTCTGAGATGGGGTATGGTTTTTTTTGATACCAGAAACCCCTTCTCTTTATTAATCTTCTGTCCAAGGTCAGGTGCCAACTGCTGTGCTTTCATCTGAGCTCCTCTCTGTCAGCCTCAATAAGAAACCCTACCACACTCTAACTGCTCCTTTCATTTTCACCTCTTGCTGTTACACTGACTGCTGAGCTGGCTGAGGATGTAAAAATTAAAGCATTAATTTAAAAAAAACCCACTGTACCTCACCTGTATTTTGGAAAATGAAAATGTTTTGAAATTTGGTGAAAGAAAAGGAGGGAAACAATCCCTCGTCTTTATTTTTTCCCACTGCACTGCTAGTACAGCAAGAAAGCCAAGCAGCGAGCAGTGTAACAGGGTTTTCTTCCGAGCTATGAAACAACAGAATGCTGAAATATTGTCAAATTTCAGGGTGTTACAATCGGGAAGAAATTACTACGCTTTTAAGCACCACGGACCAAGCATACACTGCTTTAATTCATGTAAAATCCCAGCAAAGAACTTAGGGGTAGGCATGCACACTTGCATTCCAGAAAATCCCTACCTGCTCTTTCTATCCATTGTCTTTTAAAAATAGCTTTTGCTCATGTGTCATTTTGCTGGGAGAGGTAATGGTGTGAAATTCTTAATGATGTCCTTGGTATGATGAAAAGAAAAATCTTTGGGGCGTTTTGCTCATATGTAAAAGCTAGAGCTAAAAAAAACTCCTCCTTACCTTTGCACTTTCGATTTTCATTTTTACCCTTGTTTTCAGAAAACACATCAGTTATACTACACCACTGCAACTTGTTATCTAGACAAGCAACTGAGTGTACTTCATGAGGTCTTGTACAATGAAAAGGTATAGCTAATAAAATGAGTACACGGCACTTCCACTGCATGCTCTAGATTGAGTGTTACTGCACCATCCCCCTTCCCCACTGAAAAACAACACACTAAAAATCCACCTGTGCAGTTTCACAGCATGCATAGTCTGCAGCCAAAGCATCTGCCCAGTTTGAACTTGAAGCTCAGCTCCTTTGGAAGATGGTATTGTGATCTGTGTGCTAGGAAATAGCTGAACAGGGTGTTAACACATGAGACAGAAGAACACCTGTCATCTAATAATGGTATCAGTAAAGGGAAACTGCTACAATGCATCTCGTGTAAGCACTGCAGAAGTTACAGTCAGGATCCTACATACGTATCCAGAACAACAGAATTTGTCTTAATGAATGTGAAGCAATCTGGCCACTATGTCAACTGAAAGAGGATTTTCCTCTGTCTGTTGCTCTCCGATCTTAGCAAAAATGTTGCAGAATCACTAAAGATAGTCATATGCATAACGAAGATGGATAATGATCTTAAACAGAAATGTAAAATTTGAATTTCCTGACTTCAGATTTTTTAATTATTGGCCAATTTTCACGTCCCATAACATTTTCCTCTCGGAACACGCTTTGAATTTTTCAGTGCTATTGCACTGGGAGCTGCCTCTAGATGAAAGATACTCCACTTACGTCTTCCAAAGTTTTAAAGCTACTTGAGATCAAAATTCAATACTTCTTTGAAATCTTGTCTATTTCTGTAAAACTACCAAAACAAGCATGAGAACATGACCTGCCAATTTTTATGGACTCTGAAATATCCGCAGCGCCTTACTTTCAGAGCATCTAGCTTTGCAGTAATGGAAGCATTTTTCTTTGCAGTGTCACAGCTTTTCTACTGTTCCGCTTTTTCTTTGCATGACTTTATGGGAAATTACATTGCTTCTGGGAGTACATTTGTACTGTGTGTACTCTACCTTGGATACTCCACTTCATAAATCAGCTCTAAATTTTTATCAGCGATGATGTCAGTTCATCCCTCACCTTTATTCCTTGGCCAAGACTTTCAAGAGAATTAATATCCAGACCTTCCTTGCAGGCCTGCAAACAGGAAATCACTTTCTGACTCTCAATTTTGCCTGGCCGAATAGTAAGACTGGCCAGGCTGCCATGGAAATACTGAGCAAATCTGGGCTTGGCAACTTCACCTCCTGCAAGGAAGAGAATATAACGTGATTACTAGATACCAATATACCAGCCATACATCTAATAATTCACTTTATGTTTTAACACATTTAAAGAGTTTATATCCATTTTTAGCCAAGTATCTAAGATCCAATTTCTTGTGATAAGTGGAATTGCTTTGTGGGTTGCTGGGTGGTACCTAGTAGCAGCCTGTCTTTAAGATTCTTGTCACTGTTTTTGCAGTATTGTATTCAAGTGTTTATAAAGCTGTGATAACACACTCTGAGATGAAACATGGCTTCCCAAACTTGTGTCCAAGGAGGCACAGTGTTTTTAAAAATTAATTGATGAGATTATTGAAGTGATCAAACACAAATTTAAAAAAACATTTAATGTCCAACGTTTACTTATACATAAACTGTATTTGCAAGTTTTCTATTATAAGATCACTTACACAGCCTTTGCCTTTCTCCTCCAAAGAACATACTACCTGAAGTTCTTAGATGTGCTAAGAGTCTCGGCTCTGTGTAAGCAAACTGCCACACTCCCTGCAAACAGTTGTCTCTAAGGATATGGTGCAAATTCACAGCAGTGAACGCGGGCCAATGCACAGCACTATGCTGAAGGGCTTACAGTGTTTCCCTTCACTGGAGCAGCTCGTCTGGTGCCAGACCAAGTCTCGTCACTACATGCCGCGTTAGGCCCTCTGGCTGTGCTCTGTTCAGTTTCAGTCTACGCAGCTTCAAAAGCAAGACTGATCTTCGGGAATTGTCAATAAAATGTGATTACATACTGTCTGCACCAGTGAGCAGAGCTTCTAAATTACTCTTGGGATATTTAGTGATTTACTCATCCTTCTGAAGGAGAATTTTAGAGCTTGTCTTTCCTCCAAGTGTTAGCTGTATCAGTGCATGTGAATTACTGCCTATCTTGAGCCTGAGAAGACTCAGAGAGCCACGCAGCAGTGAAGCCATACAGACTAATTGAATTAGCAGCTGAAAAGCTGTTGTAATTGGTAGATAACTCATCTCTACAGTGTTTGTAGCTTTAGCATCAAACAACCTGTTTCTGCCAGGCAAGGCAGCTCAAGCGTGAACTTTAACTTGGAGATTTTTGTGTAGATTGGGGTTAGGATAGGGATGAAGTGGTGAATTTTCTTTAGGCTGATGTTGCTACCTAAAAGCCCCCAAAACATCACTTCTAGTCTGTACAATATGAGCACTATGAAGATGACCTGAGTTATACGGGGAAGAAAACACACACTGGTGCACTGAGAAAAGAAGGTGTCTAAGCAAACTTTCTTCATGGAAGCAGACAGTTTTGTTCTTCTTCGTTAACACTGCAGCACAAACTGCCTCTCTTTTTGCCTGCCCCAAAGAAAGATCCTCAAAGAGAGATTATTCTTCTCCATTCTTTCATTCATTTGTCCATTATACAGAAAACTTCCTCTGGGCAAAATTTTTTTGAAGTTTCATAAAAACTTTCATGTATGCAAGAGCTCCGGTGTGGAATTCATTTGTACTGTAATTTTGGCCTGATACCTACTAAGACAGTTATTTAGTAAATAGTGCATTACAGGAAAATTGGCTTTTCAGCAAAAATGCTTTCTTATTTATTTGTTTACACCGCGTTTAAAAGTACACGTTGCCACTAATACAGCAGCAAGGTAAGCAAAATTAAAAAAAAGAAAAAAGCAAACCTCTCCCTAAAAAGGAAACAAAGGCAGAAAACCAGGTACTTACAGAAGAAGAAGGGACTCTCATTGTGCTTTGAGGCTTCAAATTCTCATATCCCTAACAGAATTCTGAAGACAGAAGTGCTAACAGAGTAAATTACATTTCTTTTTGTTCTTAATTTTTCGCTTTGCCCTCTAAATACACTCTTCCTGCTCCCCACCAGTTCTTAAGCTACCCCACAGTCATAATGACTTACTTTTTGCTGTGAGCAGATCAGAATTGGAGAGGCAGGAAAAAGGAATGTTACTTCCTCTGGTTCATTTCATTGTCTGAGTCCTCAGTTCAGCTGGGATAGAGCTCATTTTCCACAGCAGCTGTTGGGCTGACCCAAGCAGCCAGTCAAATGGGATATTCTGTACCATGTGATGTCATGCTCAGTATTTAAGTCGGAGCTTGCTAAAGAATAGGCTTTTTGCTACTCAGGAGCAAGCTGAGTATTGGGCAGTAAGAACATTGCATGTTGTATATGCTTTTTATCAGTATTATTGATTGTTGTTTTCTTCTCCCTTTGCTGTTCTGTTAAACTGTTCTCATCCCAACCCATGAGTTTTTGCCTTTTTCCTTCTGATTCTCCTCCCCATCCCACCAGGAAGGGGGAAGGAGCGAGAGAGTCATAGCGTGGTTCTTTGTCGCAAACTGAGGCAAAACCAAACCAATTGTTTTTGAAATAATTTGACTTTGATACTGAGGACTCTGAACTATAAAATGGTTTAGTAAAGACAGAAAAAAAGGTCTCGTTCTTTCTGAAGGAAGAGGTTAGAGCTCATGCTCCTGTTCTGCTAGTGCTTTGATAAAAAGGAAAGGAAATGGTGCGAGCAAACCAGAACTAGAAACTCCTGATATCCTCTTAATGAGGACTCCCCTGAATGGCTTATGACACCAAAATCACTGCATATTTTTACTGAAATAAATTGTAGGTGGTTGTAAAGCAGCTTTCTAATGCTTTGAAAATGTAAAGGTTTAGACTATTCTTACTGGTCAAAATGTATTATGTTAAGCAGACTCACTTAGCAGTTGCACTGAAAATATTTATAGAGTCAAATTATGTGTTTGATCCACTTTTTCTTTAAATATATGGATTTTGAAAATTTACAATTTGATGGACTGCAATAGAGTGCTGAATCTTACTAACAAAATGACTTTCAATACTAGTAATTTAAAATACTTTGAGGTAATCAAAGCAAACTTACCAAAAGAAGTATCTTGAAATCTCTTTTCATATAGGCATTAAAAGTTCACCTTTTTGCCTGACACATGATAGTTTATCAGAATCTGTAGCACACTATCTTAGCTAGATCTTGACATTTTCAACAGATGGAAAATTTGTTGCTAGTTTTCACGAGCTCCGATTCTCACACTATTAAAATAGCAATGACATAATCTTGCAGTAAATATTGACAGCAGCAATAGGTAAAATCTGATAGCTTTCTACGATGACATGACTGGCTGGGTAGACGAAGGGAGAGCCGTGGATGTTGTCTACCTTGACTTCAGCAAGGCTTTCGACACAGTCTCCCATGATATCCTCCTAG
>Ga0065711_1035378_pt1 | contig 22399 bp, 18 predicted proteins | sample Hoacrofraction12_FD_59098 | JGI IMG/M metagenome (GOLD analysis project Ga0065711, IMG submission 59098) | Hoatzin crop microbial communities from Cojedes, Venezuela - Epithelial fraction 12 v2 (version 2) | ecosystem: Host-associated > Birds > Digestive system > Esophagus > Crop | place... | reverse complement strand
TTTTGTGATTGTTTTACCTCGCAACTCACGTACTCGTGCCTCTAGACTTGAGGTGGGTTTTCCATCCCACTTCCTCATGTCCTCTCCGTGGTCATGCAGGTAGAACCACAAGGTGCTGCGTGGTGTATAGCCTCTGTATCCTCTCTCCTGAGCAGAGAAACGCCTGCCCCTAATAGCTGAGAAACTGGCCCGTACAGGTGGGGAGTAGGACATATTCTTTTCGAGTCGCTGGACCAGTTTCTCCATGGCTGAGACAAGGGAGGAAGAGAGACTTTCCTCATACTGCCGGAGTCTGACAGCCACCTCATCCACTGTTGGTGCCTCCTTACCTTTCCAGTCTACTACTGCCAGTGAGTTGGCATATGAAGATGGTGCGCTCCGCACAAACTTCCTCCACATGGATTGTGTGCACTGGACTTCATTTGGGTCTGTGGGTACCTGCTCATCGTCTGTGACATAGTAAAACAGCTCCTGCACAGCTAATTACTGAATACCCCTTTCCATATTGGTCCACTTGCCAGGATAGCACACAAAATCGTCACTGAAGGTGTACCTCTCCCTCACACCTGACAGAAGCCTCCTCCAGAGAGTGAGGACTTGGTCCTTTTTCCCAATGGCCTTGTCAATGCCCCCTTCCCTGGCCAGGGATCCCAGCTGCTTGGCTTCCTTGCCCTCTAATTCCAAGCTGCTAGCCCCGTTATCCCAGCACCACAGCAGCCAGGTGACAATGTTCTTGTCTGGGTGGAGGCTGAAATCTTTCCGAATGTCTTGCAGCTCACCCAGGGACAGGGACCAGGTGATGATCTCTATCTCTATCTCCTGCGATGACCCCGGCTCATTGTTACCCTTCCCGGAGCGATGTGATTTCTTTGAGTCTTTCTTTAATTTTACGGGGGTGACTGCTACCGGCACAGGTTGGTGATTGGGCTCAGCCGTGATGCCTGCTGCTGGAGCTGGAGCTGCAGCAACTGCCGTGCCTGCTGGGGAAGCCGGGACAACGCCAGTGGCAGCAGCAGCGGTGGTGCTGGTTGGGGGGACAGTGACTGCCTGCTGGGCTGGAGGGGCTGCAGGGCCGGCTGGGGGGGCAGCACCAACTGCAGTGCCTGCCGCTTCGCTTCCCCTCCTTTCCCCTTTAGGGCACTGAATCAGGTTGAACAGGGCTCAGTAGGCGTGGGCCAGACCCCAGCACATTGCAGTGATTTGTGTCTCTCTGGAGTTCCCAGGGTGGCAGCACACTTTTTGCAGATACGTTACTAGTTTTTCTGGATTCTGCACCTGCTCAGGGGTGAGTTTCAAAGACACCGGAGGTGCCCACTGCCCTAAACACCTGCCATGCTGTCCCACACACCCAGCCACTCACAACTATCCACCCCCGGGGCAGGTCTCTGCACGATGTTCTTAACTACCACACATGACCCACAGAGCCGCTCTCCTGGACCAGACCAGAGCTGCGCGCTCCCAAACCACGAGAGTGTTCCCGCCGCCCAGCTCCCCCCCACTGGAACCCAGCATGAGGGCACATGGTATGGAATACTCTGCTCTGTTTGGCCAGGTGGGGTCAGCCCACCCGGCTGTGCCCCTTCCTGGATCCCGGTGAAAATTAACTGTGTCCTGGCCGAACTCAGGACATGTGCCTAAAAATATTAAGGATACAGGAAGAACAGGGCCCTCTGCATCTATGTCCATGGAAATGAAAGATGAAGTGGAGGACATGGTAGAACACAGATGAGTGCACTGTAACTGCTCAAAGTCTAAGCTCATTTTCTAGACTCACTTAGTAGCCATCAAAGAGAAATAGGCACTGCTAGGTCATGATCTGTGTCACCCTAAGTTTGGCATCTCAGTTCAGATTCGTGAAGCCTCTGTTGCTCTCTGTTGACAAGAAGAGGGGAGTCACATAATCACAGAACCACAGAATGGTAGGGGTTGGAAGGGACCTCTGTGGGTCATCTAGTCCAACTCCCCTGCCGAAGGCACAGACACCTACTTTATAGATAATCAAATACAGGTGAGGTGGTTTGTGTCCTGATCATGCTGGAGACACACTGCATGGTTTTCATCCATTGCACAACATCCAACTGTGAATGGAGGGTCTGAAAGAGCTATTTTATGCTGGCAAATAAAAAAGGAGGGAAACCCTCCACAAAAGGCCAGGTGGGTTTTCATGGTATCTGGATACAGCAACATGAACTTCCCAACAGTGTGGTTTATTCTGTTTCTATCAGTATCAAAGAGATTTTGCTACCGCATCTGGTGAGGGACGCGACAAAGCTGGGCCCAGCATTTCAATTTTGGAGCCCTTATTAACCTCATTTTGGAGCAGGTGAAGAGCAGAATGCACATGGTGCTGGAGAAATTAAGCTTAGATTAAATAGTGCACATGTATCTTTGCATTAGTCCTGCTCACATATGCTTGAGGGATAATGTGTGTTTTAAACTGTATGCTTTTTCTTGGGCACAAACCAGCAACGTGACTCTCATGTTCTCTGTGGATACCAAGCACACCTATTAGAAAACATAATCCAGTTTTGTTGGCCAAGTCAGAAGCAATATTTCTTAAAGCTGGCAGAAAAATATGTTGTTGGTTTGTGAGTGTATGATAGTTTGAAAGGTATTTGATAACTAGAGACTTGTTTTTTTCCCTTCCCCATTCTCTGGTTTCTGTAATTGATTTTCTGCTCACATGTAGCTTGGGCTCATCTGCACCAGTGTCAGCAGTAAGCACTTAGAGCAGCATGGCTGAAGTGCCACTGAAAGCCTTCCTGGGGCTCATTCCTGACATCGCAACAATGCAATGCACTGAGGCGGGAGCTGCTGGCATTTCAAAGTTGCTCAATTGCCTTAATTTTCATCATTTGTGATCGTTTGCGAAAAAAAAAAAGAAGAAGAAAAAAGAAAAATCCAAACCATTCTCTTTCGCAATAGGAAAATCTTTGCCAAGTCAAGCCATACGTTCCTGGGGTACTTGGATTAGTAGCTAGCCCTCTCTTTGTTTATAGACACATATACAGCTGGAATGAATCTGTTTCTCCATTTAAAAATCCATCAAGTTTTATAGTCAAAGAGTTTTGGATCTGACTATCAAGCAGATCCAAACCCTATTAAAGGGAATGATTCTTCGGTAAATAATAAACAGGTAGGGTGTGGAGCCATTTGCCACAACGTATTTTTCAGGATGAGTTTGGGAAGATTGAAAACTAAAGTAGGCTAAGGAGACCCGCTCTCTGAGAAGTGCAAACTCTATATTCCTCATATGTGAAGCTGTAGCCAGCTGTGTTGCGTATTAGAACACAGGGCTTTCCTTCTTCTGTCTTTTATGCAACCACTGCATGACAAATGCTTGCACTCTGCAGAAATGAGGGCCATTTAAATATTTAGCTATCTTATACTTGCTTTGATAATTCTTTGCCTGGGACTCCTGTACCTGAAGGCATATGCTTCCAGATATATGTCTTCTGTTTCGCCACACGGTATCTTCCTGTGCACACAGTTACTGAGATGAGAAACAACTATTGGTGCATCTGCTTGACTTTAAGCTTTTGATTCATTATGTAGAACTGAAACTGCAGGCACAGTAAAATACAATGTGGGTCTTAGGCCCACTGAATGTTTGCTTCTTTTCAAGCTTGTTTGGGCCAGGTATGTTCTGGGCAGGATAACCACAGGTTTAGAACTCAGGGAAGGGTAAATGTACCTTGCTCCCAGGCCATGTAGGTGTTGTGTGCATCTACCCCATCTGCAAACACACCGAGAAGGGTTTGTTGACTCTGGAGACCATACGGACTGTGCACTTCCCAGAGGGATCAGCAGGCCAAGGAGCCTCTCTAGCGTTCATGTCGCTTAGAGATGGCCTGGGATCCCAGCCCCAAGGTGGGCATGGTGTAGCATAACAGGTACATGTGGGACACGTGAACAGATATGTCTGCTGCCATGTTACCCAGTAGCTGTGGTTGTCTGCACTGGAAGCAACTCAAGATCTCCATTTGCCTTTTTAAAGCTGAGGACGTTTCATAGTTATTTTGAAGGGTGAAGGCAGAGCTAATGATATGTGTTTAAGAAACAGTAAGATGTGCTGTGCAGCTACGCAAAAATTTTAACATGACATGCTTATTTCATGCAGAGGCACTAAGGACTGCGAGGGAGGGTTAAAACATCAAAAACTGTTATTTCCCACTGGAAAAGAAAAAAAAAGTGAGTGAAACATGTTTCTCAGTGTGAAGCTTTTCATTAAGAGATTGACGTGGTGTGATATGAAAGAAGAAATCAGGGGTTACACTGTTTTCCTACCAAATGAGGAGGTGTTTTTAATGCTGAAGCACTTGCAACTCGATTTTGCTCTGTAAAAGTCAAGGTTTGATTATAGCTCCTGCATTATTATTTATAGTTTAGCAGTTATACATGCCACGTCCTTGGCTGTGGCATTGCAGTTTGCACCATCTATGTCTGCTTCTTAAATTTATTGATCTCATTAGAAGATAAAAATGACAAAGATAGCTCATAATACTTCTGAGAAATGTAAAACCATTAGCAGGTCATTGTCAAAGTTATAACATGTCCTTTTAAGCTGCTTAGCAAACTGGTGGCAGCCTATGATACAGGGATTAACCTGTGCCAGGAGTGACTGAGTGGATCGCAGTGGATGGTTAATATTCAGCCTGCCTACACAGCTTTGAAGCTGCCTCACAAAATGATACAATGAAGTGATAAACAGAAATGCATTAAAAACAAAGGGAACAGAAGTTTTCCTTTCCTGTCCTTTATCTTGGTCTCTGATATAGAAGAAGCAGTGTGGATGTTAGAGCTTCAGTCTGAAATTAGAATTGCTTTTTAAGTTGGGTTTTTCTTCCCTAGGCAGAGGACCCTCTTGGGCTTTGCTCTCCGAGTGCAAGCTGACCTTAGCTGAGACTCTAAGCCAGATTTTCCTCAGGTGGGACATTGAGGATGCTATCCTAGGGCTGTGTTTAGGCACATAGTTTTAATAATGAGTATTTCAGACACACGGTGCACAGCTGTATTTTGAAGCCAACATTTGTCACCCCGGGTGTAGCCTGTTCCATACTGCCCAGTACACCCACCAGTGCAATAGGCATAACAAGGCTTCCTACTTTTTTACAGGAGAGGTGTCATCTGCATTATTATTACTGTTTACATTTCTTCCCTTAAAGAAGTGGCTGTAAGCACTGATTCATTACATTATTGCTTACTGGACTGTCTGGGTTTACAGAGAACGTTGTTAAACTGGGCAGAGCATATGCTGCTGTATAAGATTTGGGCTGGAAGCCCAGGTTTTCTGCATTGGTTCTCAGGGATGAGAGCAGGATAGGTGGTTAAGGAGAGAAGGATGCGAGCAGAAAGACTGGTACCTAATGGGTCTTTTCAGTATCTTACCTGACTCTTCACTCATAATGGAGGACACAGCATTAGTGTGTTCAGACACAGTTACAGCCAAATCCCTTTGCGGGTGGGCTGGACATACAGGGGTGGGCTCTGACAAGAGAAGTAAGAAGAAGAGAGAAAGAACAGAAATCCAAACCCCAGTTCACTGTTGTTGAGCATCGTGTGACCTGGTTATTCTCTTTTAGGAGCAATTTTTATGCACGTTCCAGTAACAAGCAAACAAGTGTTAGGACAATGATGAATTAATGTAAAAAACAGTTTACAGATTACAGCAGGAGAGAATGAAGATAATAATGTTATTAATAATTTCAGTTATTAATTCCATTTTTGACCTATTAGTGACTATTTGTTTATTTTACCTTTTGGGAAGCCAGGATTATCAGGAGAGGGACCCAAGAACACTGGCACACAAACTTCTCTCAACAAAACTGGGTTCTGTTTTCGTTTTCTATCTATCTACATAGTAGTAATTTTAATTTGATGCAACTGTACAATCTTGGCTAGACCCACAAATCTATAAATTAAGAGTGATACTGCTATTATGTCTACCTCACCAGGGTGGTTTTGGGTTAACTGGTGAATTTCAAATACTCAGAATGCTTCACAACCATGCTGTATAATTATTAATGTGTATAGACTTTCTCAACGGTAATTGCCCTGTCACTGTAGTCTGGTCTGCTAGCATTTGATAGTAATGGAAACATTGTTTTCTACTTGATTTAGCAAAATAAGCTTCAAAGTTTAAAGAGCTATTTTCCAAGTCACAGATCTTGTAAATGCTGTTATGGGATGCAGTTAATAAAGAATGAAAAAATTCTAATTTTATTAATAAAATTGAGTGAGGAAAGCTGATGGAATATCCTAGAGAATTATGAGCTTTAAAACAAGACTCTTTGATTCAAATTCGGATTGGGGAAAACCCAAAACATACTAAAATATTAATTCTCCTGACAAAGACTAAGTTCTAGAGGCTCTGACTCTGCAGGTCTTTGTGTTGTTCTCACATCCAGTCAGTGGATAGAAAAAATTCTTCAATTTCTGTCCTAATAAGAGCATCCCAGCCTGTCTTATTTGGGGCCACACAAAAAGCTGATGGCCACTGATTTTAATACCATTCCCATGGTTGGTGCTCCAGAGGTAGGGATGTTTCCCATGGATTTCTATCCCAGCATCCTGTAATTCTTTTGCTGAATATCCTTACTCATGAAGGGTTAAGGCAAACTTGTTAGGCTGCAGAAAAGAAGAGCAAGAACAATTGAAAGTCTGAAAATCCTGCCTGACGTTGAAAGATTAAAGAAGCTCAGTGTACCTAGATTATCTGAGAGAAAGTTAAGAGGTGACTTGATCAAGGTCTCAAAGTCCCAAGTTGAGAAACAGTTTTCCAACAGACAGGGAATTTCTAATTTAGTAGACAAAGCCATGGCAAGATCCAGTGATTGAATGCTTCATCTGGACAAGTTTACAAAAGATGTAACAAGTATGAGACTGTAGCCGTTAAGACAGTGTTTTTTTAGGGTACTGGTGGAGTATTAGTCATTTTAAGATTTTAAAATGTGTTTGCTAAAAGCTGTTCTACCTTGACCAGAAATTATAGGGTATATGCAGAAGTCCCTGGGGTGAAATGCTCATGAATGGTGGTATATATTGTGCTGTAGGGAAACCTATACAATCATAATTTCAGAGTATATTAATTCTTTAGTAATGAATGTTCCCTAGTGCTACATAAAATGGGTCCATACAACATACTAGCATTTGCAGTTTTCTAGCTCTAATGTCAATATTCAGAACCTCATCAAAACCGTTTTGTACCTCTGTGTGCTTAGCCCAAAGAAAGGGAAAGCTAGTTAATATCAAAACGTATTTTTAGTATTATCTGAAAGCTTCTTATGCCAATGCCTAAAAAGAAACAAGAATTTTCTCCAAAAATGCAAATACTCTGTCTAGAAGCAAAAGTATCATTTTCAGTTTTAACTGCTTCATCATTATGTGTCACTCCCTATGTATAGTGAGTGCTGTGTGACAGTTGTTTCTAAAAGACGATCAGGACTTTTCCAATAACTACATAATTGTATTTCTTAATACATGTATTTGTAAGACATGGAGCTTTATGTGTTCGAAGCACTTAGCATTCATTAACTAAGCTCACAGTACCTCTATGGAACCAGTAGGATAGTATTATAAAGGCAGATGGTCCACAAGACCACACAAAGCATTGCTAGCAGAGAACGGAACAGAGCTTGGTATCTTCCGATTTCCAAATTGCGTGTTCAAGTCTACAAATCAAAACACTGTATTAGCTATATAATTATAGGCACAGTGTTCTTAGTATTATGTCCTAAAACTCCATTTCTTGCAGTGATTTTATCAGCCTCCTACACTAACGCTAGGGGTAACGCTGTGGCACTCTACCTGATTTGTCAAGGTCAGGAACATTAGCCTCCATAGTTCTTACAAGAGCTTGACCTTACTTATTGGGCTAGTTCTACTGAGATTAAATCACTGCATGAAAAGTATGTTTCATTAAAAATAACTGTGAAGAAGAAGTGATACTACTTATTTTCAAAGTTTGCCTTTATTGTGGAGATCAATGGCTTTACTATACGGCAGTAACGTCCATAGAGCAGCAGGGGCTAAGTGCTTGCTATGCCAAGCACAGCCTTTGCTGTTATAAGAGTGCTTCCTAAGAGTGAATACTTCGGTAATCAGTACCAGGCCGGCATAAATGAAATCTATGAAAGACCCTCCAAACTATTTAGAGTCCATTCTGTCCTTCTGGTGTGTGGAAGGGAAGTATACGTGTCTGCATAGAAGAATATCCTTTCACAAAGGATTTCTCTGACCATGGAGCGCAACACCTACCCACAGCCTTTCTCCCCACTCCTTGACCCTACATGGCTGGCAGAAGCATCTTGAAGTCACGAGTAGGTGCTGTGATGGCAACGCAGAGTCCAGCCAAGCCTTATTAATGAATAATTCTCATGTATTCCAGACCTGAAGGAGGAACTGATCGTCACCTATCCCATCCAGAAACTTTCCAGTGCCATATTGTACTTTCTTATGTTTTCTCATTAATTTGCAAAAGTGATTGGCAAGGCAAATGTAAAGGAGCTAGCTACGGTAGAAATGTGGTGGAACAAAGCTGTATGTTAAAAACATGACTTCCTATATGGATTTATTTTGCCCTGAGATCGGGGCACCATCAGGCATGGCTTCTGGATGTCATTTCTCCTACAGATTGTCACTGTACCTTGCTTATTAGGTAGAAAACTACTGAGTGATGGACAAAGGGGAAATGGGATGATTGCCATACTTCAAAGACTACCACAAACATATGTATTTCAGAGTTGGACAACTGGCTGAGCCAGGCCTTCTGAGTTTGCATTTTGACCACTTCTGATGGAAACTAATCCAAAAACCTAAGAAAATATGACCCCATGCATCAGTACAGGCTTGGGGCGGACCTGCTGCAGAGCAGCTCTGCGGAGAGGGACCTGGGTGTCCTGGTGGACGACAGGTTGACCAGGAGCCAGCAGTGTGCCCTGGCTGCCAAAAAGGCAAATGGGATCCTGGGGTGCATTAGGAGGAGTGTGGCCAGGAGGTCGAGGGAGGTTCTCCTTCCTCTCTACACTGCCCTAGTGAGGCCCCATCTGGAGTACTGCGTCGAGTTCTGGGCTCCCCAGTTCAAGAAAGATGAGGAGCTACTGGAGAGAGTCCAGCGCAGAGCTACGAGGATGATGAGGGGACTGGAGCATCTCTCCTACGAGGAGAGGCTGAGGGAGCTGGGCTTGTTCAGCCTGAAGAAGAGAAGGCTGCAAGGGGACCTAATAAATGTTTATAAATATCTGAAGGGTGGGTGTCAGGAGGATGGGGCCAGACTCTTTTCAGTGGTGCCCAGTGACAGGACAAGGGGCAATGGGCACAAACCGAAGCACAGGAAGTTCCATCTGAACATGAGGAAGAACTTCTTCCCTCTGAGGGTGATGGAGCCCTGGCACAGGCTGCCCAGGGAGGTTGTGGAGTCTGCTTCTCTGGCGATATTCAAGACCCGCCTGGACAAGGTCCTATGCAGCCTGCTGTAGGTGACCCTGCTTCGGCAGGAGGGTTGAACTAGATGACCCACAGAAGTCCTCTCCAACCCCTACCATTCTGTGATTCATTCTGTGATTCTGTGACCCTGTATTTTGAGCCCTGTATATGCATGGAATAGAAACACAACAGAAAGACAGTATGAGAGAGTAGAACAGTGAGTAGGACAGGTGGATTGAGACAGACATCATACGTGACATAGTTCTTTTCTCACTTTGTCACCTGAGATTCTCTCATTCTGCATTTTGCTACAATTTCAAGTTCAGGACTTGCACCTAATTTTTAGCCTGCCCATTCCCTGTTCATTTCATGAAAGTAGATGTTTGTTTCTTTGGGAAGAGAAAAGCTGCCTAGTGTGGTTTCCTGCATAATCAGAAATTTGTTTGGATTTGGTCTCTAATTTGTCAGCTGGGCATAAGGGGGGTAGAGTTCAAGGAAAGGCACTGATCAGCCATCTGTAGTAGGGAGAAGTGGTGAAAACCTCTAATGCCATGGCTGTTTCTTAAGTACCCGCCTTGTAGGAATGAAGGTGCTATATATTAAGGTATTGGAAGGTAATTCCTGTCAAGATTCCTAATGTTGTGCCTTCTCCTACACTTCTGTTTTATAAAGTTAATAGAGCAGAGGGCTTTCTCTCAAAGCCCTGTAGTGCAATTCTTAGAACATGTATTTATTCCTTCACCATCTCTTTGGAGTTGTCATGCCTGTCCAGACATAGGAAGTTTTGAAGTAAGGACATCTCCTGTTTTCGTGTTGAAATTGTTCCTCCTTGTGAAAGACACTTACAGATATCACCCAGAGAGACCGAGTCACTCAGGTGTGAGCAGAACTGGGAGATCTTCAGCTCTGCTTTTCTGAGCCACAGTTACTATATTCAGTCTGAGGGATATTCGATGTCAAACATTAGCAAGAATGCCCCCAAGAAGGAGAAAATGAAGGATGCCAAGCTGTGGATAATGCATGAGGTCAAAGATGCTTTGGTTTCCCAGCTTCTTCATACTGTAAAAACTGAAGTGTTTCTATCTATGCCTAGAAGGAGAATCCCTAAGGGAACTTGGGAAACTGTAGTTTAAACAATGGAAGAAATTCAGATGGGGCCAAGGCTGAGCAAGAGGGGAGCAGAAGTTTAGAATATTAAATTTTGATTTAAATTCCACTTGAAGCACCTTTAGTCTTTGGTGGGTCTAAAACCTAGCTGATGTGTGTTTAAAATTCCTTCCCATAGGATAGATTTGTTGATATTTATTTATGTCAGAGGAATGCTGGGCAGAAAAATGGGTCAAGCATTCACTTATTACAGTAATAAATGTACCATATATGGACATAGACAAATAGAAAAGGTGTTTTAAATGGCTTATAAAATTTGGCAAAGAACAAATCTTGTGAATGTTTCTAGATGATCACTAGATTACCAAATTTCCTTTAACAAATGTTGGGTGGTTATCTGTATTGTTTCTGTGCAAAAAGCCTTTATCTCCCTGTGAGCTGTGAATCCAGTTTTCCAAGAGATCATTAAACATGAAAGAACCAAACATCCTAATTTTTTTCCTAAACTTGTATCTCAGCATTGTCTTCATCAGTAGCCTTGTCTGCAGGAAGTGTAAAGTTTCCTGCTATGATTGTTTGACTGCTGCCAATTATCCGATCTGCTTTTGGCAGCTTTCCCCTCAACCTGCTGATTAGCTAATGTGTGGTTACTAATATAATATGGGAAACTGGTGTAAACGAGGAAGCAAAAGATTTATTAATTTCATGTGCTAAATACTGTTTGCAATATAATTATCAATACTGTGAAAAGAAATCCTGGCTTAAGAAATAGTCAGGTTTCTATGTCTTTTGTGAAATGAGGCACAAGAATCTAGTGCAGTAAACAGGTGTATTTTCCCCTTGATACACACACATAATTTTCATTAGATTCATAGGTTTTAAAGGCAGAAGAGGGACCATTAGAGCGTCTAGTCTAACTACCTGTAAAACACAGGCCACAGAATTTCAGCCTGCTAACCTGTATCAGAATTAACAGACAACAGGAGCCAAATCCTGAGCTGGAGGTACAGCAGTGTTACTCCACCAATCTGGAATAATGGTGATTTATACTAGCTGAGATATTGGCAGTAGACTTAAATGACAATGGATTCTTTTTGCATAAACCTAAATGAAAATGGTCACTTCTGTTTTAAGAGCAGTGTTGAAAGACCCTTGCTGGGAGTGAGTTTTTGCGAAGTATTTTAAACTTTAGAAGAAAAATATTTTTTTTCCCACACTTTTCTGGGATGATTGTGTTCCCTGCTGTAATTCAAACTTGTCCTTTCACTGGATCTCATGAAGAAAAGGCATAAAGTTAGTGGAAAAAAAGTTTCCCTTTAAATTGAAACCCATGCCAAGATTCTTATTTGTAATTAATTCATGCCCTAGGATTTTACTGGGGGAAGGAAGAACTAAAAAATGTAATAAAAACCTGAATTTTCTCAGAGCTAAGGAGAACTTGAACTCAAAAGTTGAAAGATTAGAAGTCTCAAGAGCTAAAATGTAGAGTCTGTGATTTCTTTCATTACGTTCTATATTTGGCAAAACAAGATGTCTCATCACTCTTTAGTAGCCATCTGTACGTGTATGGGGATGATGTTATTATATTTATAGCAGATACAGCCTTATCATTTAGCTACAGACAGAATTCTACCTGCTCAGAGCTACAGGGTTTAAGAATGCACTCAGATAATATTGACATAGCCAACGCCATAACATCCTGCAATCTGCACAGAAACTAAGACTTTGTGCACACCAAAGTGAACAAAACAACTTCCTTCCTGCTCCCTTAACCCAGGAGAGAGTGTTTAAATGAAAATACCAGTGTCAGGAGAATACTGTTCAGATTCCAAATCATTTTCTGTCAGTTCCGTCTCAGGAGAAGGTGACGAAGCCCTTCGTGTGGAGCAATACAGAAATCTGTGACTATCAAGTCAACATGTAGAATATATAGAAAGGAAGAGAAATGCTTATTAGAGTAGCTGCTTATGTGGATAGCAAGCAGAGAGAATCTCCTCTTGTAATATTCCCATTACTAGTGATTATAAGCCAGCTGCTGGTTTGGCTGCTAAGCAGTTGGAGATTCTTTGTATTTGCTTAAAAAAAAAGTAAGCATAGTATATACATTTTAATACATTCCCCATACTTTTTTCCCCCTAGTGTTTTTCTGCTTCAGAACTTGAACTCTGTTTCAACATGTCATAGCACATTTTGGTGCCACTGTGACATGGAGAAAAAATTATGATAATTCATTGCGCAGATAAACATCAGAAGACACGGTCTGAAGCTTACTAATAAACCCCATTTCTCTCTCTCAATTTACTTTAAGCAGGACTAGAAGAGCCAGCTCCTCCTTGAGAAGTAAGATTTCTCTTTGTCCTTACCCAGAAGGATTTAAGCATTCCCCATCCTTTAGGAAATTCTAATTTATCTCTATTGTACCACTAAGCATTTGGTAACATCACACTTGCCTACAAAGCATGTAGCAACATCACATGCTTCAGCCTGTTGCTAGCACCACCTGCCTCACGAGGTATACCCAGCTTCTGAATTGTTCTTCCCACAATGCCTAGAACTAAGGTTCATTCAGCACTCCTAAGAAAATTGAGAAAAAATACCTCTGTATCTATTTTATGCAGCCAGGCAAGACCAACCAGCTAACAGTGCCATCTTAAATATTGCCGCTTCATGAACACCAGCCTGTTAGCTTATGTTAGATGCTACTGTGAAATAGATCTTCAGGAATGAAACACTGGGAACAAGTGGCTTATGAATGAGGACAACACTTCGCAGCACACTACCAAGTTTGTAGACGTATTGCAGCATGTAGAAGCCACTGCTCATTCTCATCCTGGCTCATTATGGTATTTTCTATGCAAACGAAGACGTGTAGAGTGTGCCAGCGTATTTGCACTAAGATACAAGGTAAGACAAGGCAAAACATGAGTGTCATGGAGAAGCCAGACAAGAGAGGCTCTAACTGAGGTCTGAACTGTATATTGTGGGTAACTCAGTATAACCCTGTGTTTACTGCTTTGTTCAGTCTTACATTTCTCAGGCCACTGGGCTGACCTCCAAGAAGCTTTAAAAATATTGTTTTACAAAGGCTGAAGTTAGGGTATTGTTATAGAAAAATTGGCTGTGGTTTATGGTCTTGCCAAATTAAATTTAGCTTCAGTGAACATGACATGAAATCTGTATAGTATAGCCTCACCAGTGAATAAAAATGCTCTTTCAGCCAAGTCATATATAAATATCAGTAATACAAAATTCTGACAATTGTAAGAGCATTGCATTCACAGAAGCTATGCACTTTCACGCTGGTGATAAAACATCAGTCTGTATATAGTTCCATTTTGTCATTTGCTTGTGGAGTACTTTTTCCTACACATAAATTTAAATTGAAAAGACCTTTTCACTTTTGGGGAAAAGAGCATCATTGAAGAATTCTCCCTGGCAAATTAATAGATAAGGTCTGCCATGCTAACTCAAAAGCAAGCAAAAGGTAAAAATTCAATCTCTTTATCACAGTTCAGTCATTTTTTTTAAACTGAGGAAGTAATATAGGATGGAATACACAGGATAGATTCTCTTGCAGAAAGTGCTTTTAAACTTTAAAAGATCCATGACTAATATTGGGAATGGTTATAGATGACAGTCTTCTCCCTTAAATTGTGTTGCATTTATTACATTCTACTGGGACTTTATAGAGATTCTCAAGGAATTAAAGTTATATTTATGATAAAAACATGGAGCTGCTTCTAAATAGCATTTTCATCATATTAACTGTTGCCTAGATAACAGGCATATCTCCTCGAGCACCTCTATTCTGGTTTAACACTACAGCTTGCAAATTAATACAATCATTATAAGACAGCAAAGCTATATCACTTACCATTTCATTATTGTTCAAATCAAAATCCATATTTTTTTCAGTTTTCCCCAGGGTTACAAACTGGATAGGGAAACGTTATCATCTTGCAAAATAATCTCTCAAGACTCACTCTCATTGGTGTTAAGAGGAGCAGTTAATCATATTACAGTAATTTTCATATTAATAGGTCCTGTGCAAAGAGAGAGTTAATGCTCTCCTACATTCAATTCTCCAACAGTTTTTTTATATGTATGTATATTTATCTATGTGTGTATGTATATATATGTATATATATTAATCTGCTTGGAACGAGATTAGCACAAAAGATATCACATCCTACTCAGTATATGAATCAGGGTCAAGTCAACACCATACCCTTAAATTTTTAATCAAAATGGCAATCTATCATCCCTAAGAGAGTTAGGTAATGCTAAAGTGAATAACATGAATACATACCATGTTTTTGAATACATACCATATTTTAATGGAAAATGCAGGGCAGAACTTAGTGCAGCACAGCAAAACACTCCACAGAGTACCTCACAGATACTTTACTCCTTGCATGAGAAGCTGTGATACTGCAGCGTGCGTATCCACTCTAAAATCATCTTTAGACTTGAATTCTATTTCTTGAGCGATTAATGCATCCTTTACCTTTGAAGTCTTCTCATATACACATGTAATTTTCTGAAAGCTTCTCATATAATGTTGTACACATAATAATGTAATGCTGTTATTTAAACTCAGAGCTTTAACTTTATGTGTGAAAATTTTCTGGTATTTTTCCTTTTTCCAATCTGCTAACCAGAATAATGTGGTCTGTTTAGAAGAACATGAGTATGAATTTAAGGAGCTGGCCAATGAGTCAGGTGTTTGCCTAATTTTCGGCAGCCTGAATATGAAAGAAAGGTGGGTCAGGTCTGCAGAGACGCGGGGAGACCCAGCTTGGCTACGGTCCTGCTCTTCCTCAGCTCAGCAGGAAGGCACTCCTTGTGGCAACCCCAGTGCTGCTCATGTGCTGCTGCTAATAAGCCCCACGGAGAGCAGGATCGAGACCTGGAGTGCAGTGCTGACTTAATGTGGCTGTCTGGCTCCTGGAGCTGGTTGATTTAGCCCACAAAGGAGCCCACTGCCTCTTCTTCGGCAGTGTGGGAAGATGCTCCCTTGGTAAACCTTCACTTTCTGCCAGCATCTGCTCTCCCTTTTCTAAGCTCTGTTACCATAATGATACCATCTCTCTTGACGCCCTTCATTATTCTCCCCTCTGTTGTTCCCAGGAGGTCTGATTAAAAGCATTGGAAAGCTCCCTTGGACTTTACTGACTTTGGTATTTGGGCTCTGCTCCTTAATTTACCTTTCTCATCTGTTTTTAACTCCGCTTTCTGTTCAGACTCACTCCTGCCATGTTCTCAATGTCCCTCATCTTCCCCCACTTTTGTATACTTTTATTCCTATTCCTGACCTGCTCGACAACTGTTAAATTACTTAGGCAGTGAGTAAAATGCAGATTAAAGAAGTGCTTTCAGCTTTGAACTAAAATGTGTTGACAGGACTCACAAGAGGCCTAGAGGAGACGTGGAAAAGTGGCAAAATTTTGGGAGGAAAAAAGCTAGAAGAATGCTTCTCATCAGATCTAAGGACTCATCATGGTTTTGTGGCAGAACTCCTGGCTGCCTTAATGAGGTCGTAAGTCTACTAACCATGTGCAGAAACAGTTTTAATTGGTGATAATTTTAACACTTGTTTAATGAAACTTAAAGGCAGCTGGAATTGGGTTCTACCCGCACTACATCGGTGTAAATCAAAAATAGTGTTAGTCAAACTTATGTTCTTGATTAGCAGCACTTTAAAAGAAATCAGACTCTAACACACTCCTGAATTTCAGAAATTATACTGTATTTCCATTTATAACCTGACATAATTCCCACACAGCATATGGTATTAATCTAGTGTAAACACCATGTTATGATGATACCCGAACACATACAGCTGACATGAAAATGTCTTTCAAGTACAATATTTCCAAAAGCGATTATGTCTATATGGTTAGTAGTTAGTTTACTATGTGAATTTTTATTTCTTATTCATATGTACATGAAGGTACACAGGATGAAATGTTATATACGAAAAAGGAGATATTTTCACTGTTTGCAAAGAAGAAAAAAAAAATCAGGATGTTCTATATTTTTTGACCTGTCAGGCTTTCATAAGGAAATCTCACCTTCATGTGAACAGTCTTTTTGCAGTGTTGAAATTTTCTTTGTTTGTGTTAGAGAGCGGATATGTAGATTAGTGTGAGGAATACAGTGACACAAATTGAAACCGATGACATTTTTGTAAGAGAAAATTATCTCCAAAATAAGTATTTAAAGAAATTTTGAAATTCTCAGCGAAGGTAATACTCCTCCTGATGTGTATATACTTTAGACATTGATGTCTACTAGTGACCATGCACTTTCCAATGTTCTCCACTGAGACGGGTGAGAGACCATCTCTCCTTGTCCAGGCAGATGCATGTGTGAAGTCCTTAAAAAAACTACCTAACATTGGAGCAGAGCCAATCATTTTGTTAAAAGGAGATAAATAAAAGCATATCTTTTGGAAAGTAAATGCTTGTGCATGGTAATATTTTTGCTTGAACACTTGCCAGTAGGGCCAGATTCACAGCTGGTGTAAACTTTTCTAGTGCCATTGAGTTAACACCAGCTTGAGATGGAAAATTCAGTTATTAGGATGAAGTGCATCTTTTTCACAGATTGTTTGTAGCTCCACCTGCTACCCACACTCTCAATTTTTTTAACCTTTCTTAGTGTCTTTTTTTCTTCCTGAGGATCCTTTCTTAAACACGTTCCTAAGACTAACAAAATAAGGCAACCTCAGTATCACATTCTCATAATGAAAAGCAACTGCTCAACGATCCAGCTCTGCATTTGTTAGCATCAGTACAAATCCACAATCACTTCATTTTAATTACTTCATACTTGCCCTACAGTGAATAACAGTACATTAGGCTGTTGATGGCTTTGTAAAGTGACCATTTCCAGCTCATCCCTATTATCCAATGCAACACCTTAGTTTTAGAAAAGAGACGGCTAAACAAATTGCAACAGAGCAAGTGTAAATCTGGAATAACTCCACTGAAAATTTACACCAGTGTGACTAAGAATTGAATTTAGCCCATTTAGTTGAATCCTTTATAATGGTTTCTGCATGTTCAAGCATCCACCGGAGATGAGATGGAAACCAGCAGACTTGCTCTTATCTGCGATACAAGCAGGACACCAGAGGTGAAAGGGTAATGCATTATCACACTGCGCCACCTGGCCCATCCAACACAATTTGAGCAACCATAATTGTATTGATTACTTCTTGTGCTTATGACTAATGACCTCTAGCTGCAACCTTGCATTTTCTAAATCTTTTATATTCTGATTTAATAATAAGATTTGATTAAAAATTGCCATTAGCCAATGCCAATGATTAGTCAGCAGGACTGAATGCCGCCAAGTTCCAATGAGTTTCATTATTCTGGAATTAAAAAGGACAGAGAACTTCTCTGGGTTAATAATACAATGATTCTGTCTCAATCAGGAATGAAAGAAAACACTCTAATGTACAAATGTAGCAAAATGTATGACTATTGCTACTAGTCGCATTTTACAGAGAAGCATTTGAAGAATTAAAGGGACTTTGCCACAGATGGTGGGGACAGTTTGCTTTTACTTTTCATACTTGATTGGAAAGCCAGTGTCAGATGGTGTGTGAGGGGGCATTTTCCTAAAGAAAGCCATTTCCTTTGATGAAACAAGAACATGGGGTTTATTCAGTTTCTCCATGTGCATCCCTGCCACAACAAAACAATGCAAAGTGTATGTAGGCAAAAATGAATTGTGATGGCTTTAGAAAATGAGAAGGGGATTTGTCCAGTTCATCTACCTGTTGAGAACATATTAACCTATGATTTTTTTTTTTTCAAAATGATGACTTATTGTATAAACAAAAGGACACATTGTCACATTTTTCACAGAAAATAAAAAGGTATGCTATTTCCTTTCAGGACGGTAAAATATTTAAATACATACTAATTTTTAGACATGTAGCTAAATCCTGCTGAAGTGGTGTTCGGTTAAGGATATGCTTAAGCATGCACCTAAGAGCTCTGCTGACACTGAATAGAGGTCCTGGTGTTTCTGAAGATGGGGTGCACTAGGGGAGATCCTCTACAGGTGAAACATCTGCTGCGGGATGTGGTGTTCCCTCAGATCCTGTTGAAGCTGGCTGAAGGACTGGGTGACATTGAAGTCAATGAGAGCTGAGAGCACTCAGCACCTTCCAGGTTCAGACCTCTAAATAATAAAAAACCCTCGAGGCACAGTAAAAGCATTCCCCCCCCTGTTGCGCAGGAGCAAGAAAACTGTCCTGTCTCACTTTCACCCTGCAGAAAAAAAAACATGTCCCAAACCTGAGTCCTGTATGATTTTTAGGGTATTTGAATAAAGAAATACCTCTTTCAATTACTGCGTACATAAAATCTTTTGTCACCTTCAGGAAAATAATTTTTAAACACACTTTGTTAATAAAGTTTGCTTTTGGCAACTGTTGTTTTCCCTGCTTATTATAAGTGCCTTTAAAATGTTTCCATTAATTAAGGCTGCTTTTATGGGCTACATCCATTTAGTAAAATTACAGAAAGAAGTGCTGCCGACACATCTGCCATTGACTTCTGTTTGCCTGAGCATTTTATACCCCTGTGAATAGCACAGTGGGGAGAGAAAGCCTGCAAAAGAGAATGATAGAAAGAGGTGAATTCTGTCCAGCAAAACATGGAGGTCAGGAGAGACTTGGCTGATTGCATACTCATGTTTTCCAGGATTGCATGAGGAGAATGGAAAGTTGGTTGAACTCTAGTTACAACACAGTAGACCTCTTAAAAAGTACTGATTGAAACGCTTGGAAAATAAAAATGCATAAAATGTGAGTTTGAATATATGAGATTGTGTTTTGGGGGAGCAGGCAAGAAGGAGGTTGATCTGAACATCTCAGTATTAACTTACGGAGGTTTTTATACACCCTCAGCTGAAAGCATCACTAGCCAGATTATAATTATAATTACCTTGGCTTCATCTCAGTGTTTATCTGCCATGACACCCACCCAGCCACCTGCCTGCTATTAATTCATTCAACACTAACTTCATCTTTTTTCCATTTATCTTGTTTTTTTCCCGTTATCATAACTTTAAAAAATGTGTCCGTTATTAGAAACAAACTAACACAATATTTGTTTGTCCATGACATCATGCGTTCCATTGTTTAAAAAAAAAAAAAAAGAAAAAAAGCAAGCCAGAATTCTTCATATTATAAAAATAACCTGTTTGTATTTTATAGTTAAAACTGGAAAGATCTGGCATTTGACTCAAAAACTCAGAACATCTGATAATCTTCTTTAAATGAAATCCTTTTTTTTAATCCAAAATATTGCCAGATATTCAAACAGGAGGAAATTCATGACAAGGGGCAATAGGCACAATGCACTGTTGGCTTGTAGGATTCCACTGTGGGTGAAAATCTGTGGACTCCTGGATATTTGTTGCTGTTGTTGCTCCTGAGGTGCTGAAGTTTGTTGTTTGCTCTGACAGAACCCTGAAACATCCAACTTTCCCATAAAACAATGCCTTAAAACCCCACAAAACAAGAATAACGTGAAATAACAGCCATGCCCACAGTGCTCAAAGCCTTAGAAACACTTAACACTGCATTCTGCTATGCTGTTTGTAAGGCAGAAAGCACCTCTCCTGAGTATGCCTGGGACTGTGAACTGGTGCTGTTGTGTGGATGTCCTTTTGGATGCTTGGTGAGCGGTAGATTGAAGAACAAACTGTAATATGTCGGAGCTAATTACAATAATGGCTCAGGGTCAGATAAGTGCTTCACTATTTATCTGACCCAGCCACTGTTTATTATACTCCTTGTGTCAACACATTTTTACAGAGTGAAAACTAACAACTGATTAATTTAATTTCAGGATTTAATGCCACTGTGAAGGAAAATAAGCAAGGTTTATATTGAACAGTGATGTCTGTAGAAGGGAGCATTATAAACATGGAAGTGAAGAGTCTTTAAAAGCAGCTTCGAGCTGAATGGTGTAAAGGTCTGATCTTGCAGCCATTCATCAAGCCTCAGTTCATCAAACCACACTTAACTTCAAGTATCTGGTCAAGTCGCGTCCAAATCAAAAGCATGTGTTTAAATGCTTTCTGCACTGGGGTCTTAGACCCTGCTCAAGCAACATTTCTGACTTTGGCAAGCCTGCTTGCCTGGGGAAATGTGTCAGGGTGAAGGCCTAATTGCCCGTATTCATCTCTCTGCTGTTGATGGTCCTTTTTTCAATGACATTTCTGCTCTCTGTCAGTTAAAGTTTGGAAATGTCAGAAAGTAAGACATGTTGCCCAGACCTTTGTACAGATTTTGGGGGCACAGTTCAAGCAAGCAAACGAATGAAGGGGAATTTCTGAGGGAATGTTCTTATTGCTTATTATATTTTTCATCTCCCAAAAGTATTTAAGCTGCTGTTTACAGTTGGTTCCTGACCTGCTTCAGCTAATGAGGTCTTCCTTTGGCATAACTCACAAAGGCACAGCAGCACCTTGTGTATACGGAGACAATAATTCTTTGCACTTTTATAGTCTTTTTAACCTGAAGACTTGAAATACTTTAGGATCTACTGGGGCTGGAATTTTCTCCACCTTTCTTACTTTCTATCTTTTTACCTTGTATTGCATTCCCCATCTTTCCTTCCCTCTATCCTTTTGTTCTTAAAGGAGGTCAGCACTGGAGAAGCTAAGGCACACTTTTCCCAAGTCCTGTACAATTTATTTGCTTTCACCCCACACTCTACTGGTGGATGAAACCCCCTTTTCCCCTGAAGGCCAGAAGAGAGCCCTGGTGTATCCCAGATGGATCCCCATTCTGGATGACCTAAGGTCCGGGGCTCCAAAGTGCACTGCAGCCTGCAACTGCTGAGCAGTTTCCTACGGTTCAAGTGGCTAGCCTCAGGAGACACAAGAAATCTGTGGTAGAGCTTAGAAAACAATCCAGATGTCTTAGCTGTTCCTCCTCAGTCTTAGGCATTAAATGGCTTTCACTCCTAATGCGCAATCATTGATTGCTGGAATGTCTATGTTACCCTTTAAAATTATGGGCCACTGCGTGCAGGAATCTCTTTTTTCAGACCTAATTTTTCTAATGATAAATTCAGGAAATATTTTAATAGTGTGCAATTATGAGAACACAGCTATCAGTCTAAAATTTTATCCAACACTGCGCTGATTTGGCACTTTGTGGCTAGACTGGCTCTGTCTTCAAAGTCATCTTTTGTGTCAGACAGCAATTGCTGCAAGGGAAGTATGTACAGCCACAGCTTTCACCAAGACTTCGACAGCTCTGAGGCTGGGGACTGAGGGGGCAATACGTAGGTCTTATGATCTTCCTCATCTCATTGGAAAAGGTCACAGAAGTCATCAGATTGACTGCAGAACATTCCCTCAGAGCAATGCACCTTTTGTACTGCAGAGCTGCTACTATTTTTGAAGCCATGGTCCATGTGGAACAGAAATCTTTCTTTAGCATGTATATCAATGCATTAGAAATACCCTCAGGGGACAGGGAGAGGCTTCCTGTTCAGTGCAGTATTTCAACAAAATATTCTAAATTGAGTAATGTAAAACAGGCAAGAAAAGCCGTTGCTGGGGTTTGTTTCTTCTTTCCAAAAGCAAGTCAAGGACAAACTAAGGCATGGAGATCCTTGACTGTAGTCAATGAATGCATTTTCACAGAATGAATCACAGAATGGTAGGGGTCGGAAGGGACCTTCCAACCTTCCAACCCCTACCATTCTGTGATTCTGTGATTCTGTGACCTCTGTGGGTCATCTAGTCCAACCCCCCTGCCGAAGCAGGGTCACCTACAGCAGGCTGCACAGGACCTTGTCCAGGCGGGTCTTGAATATCGCCAGAGAAG
>Ga0065711_1007270_pt1 | contig 22399 bp, 10 predicted proteins | sample Hoacrofraction12_FD_59098 | JGI IMG/M metagenome (GOLD analysis project Ga0065711, IMG submission 59098) | Hoatzin crop microbial communities from Cojedes, Venezuela - Epithelial fraction 12 v2 (version 2) | ecosystem: Host-associated > Birds > Digestive system > Esophagus > Crop | place... | reverse complement strand
CCTTCTCTGGAGATATTCAGGACCCGCCTGGACAAGGTCCTGTGCAGCCTGCTGTAGGTGACCCTGCTTCGGCAGGAGGGTTGGACTAGATGACCCACAGAGGTCCCTTCCAACCCCTACCATTCTGTGATTCTGTGATCTTCTGACTCCACTAGATTATTTCTGCGAGGTGGTAGTTGTGTTAGAGGGTGTGAGGATCTAGGCTGTGGGACTGCCCACAGGTGGTCAGATTTCCTGGCAGTGTAATCCGGAGCTTTTCTGGGATGTAATGCTAATGAGTGGTGTGGTACATGTTCTACCCTTTCACTGGGGGATTACAGTTACGAGAAGCAGATGCAGTCTTTGGAAATCGTTTGTTATGGTCTCTCATTTCTTTTAGCAATCTACTGAGATTTAAGCAAAGTTTAAGCAATCTACTGAGTCTCTCTACAGAGAAAAGTAAAATATGGTTGTATTCAAATCCTGCTTTAATTTCTTTATTGTTTTAAGGATTCTTTGGGATTTGGATCAATATTCATTCGTGGCTGTAGGATGTGTTGCAAGGACACTGTTTGTCCAGCTTAGTGGTTGGTTTGTTTTGGACGAGATTTTGTGATTTTTTTGAATCACAAATTTGCTTTCTGATTATTTTCCAAAAGCTTCCTCTAGCTTTATTTTGCCCTTCAGTCAAAAATACAGCTTCTACAAGCCTTCTTCTGTGTATTTGTGTATGTGTGTGTAGTTTTGGTTTTCGAGCGCTAAACTAACATCTAGTTTTGGTGTTCTCTAAGCAATTTGTCACTGTTCCAAGTCTTTCTGCAGACAAGTTTCTTTGGTCAAATGGGCTTATTATGTCAACAGTTTTCGTCTTGTGGCCAGTGGGAAAGATGGAAAACCATTTTGTTAATGGTATTCAGTGATGCAGTGCCTCACAAGATCAGAAAGCATTCAAGAGAGAATCTCATGGTTCTTGATGGTACAGCTAGTTGTGGGAGATGCCTGATGGTGCACAGGGCATTCACGGCCAGGAAATGGTTAAATTATTCTGCTCTGAGGGAGCCTGCTGTGTTTTCTTTTATCTGCCAGATACTCTTTGCTCTTCTTCCATAGTATTTAGATGAAGCCACTTGAAATCCTATTAAAAGATTCTGTATTTCTTTAGCATGTTGATTGTGCTTTGATCTGAAACCCTTAGAAGCAGCTCCCTTTCTCTGCTGAACTGCTGAACCTCCTCATGTCGTATTCAGTAGGGGTTTCTTCCAGGCAATTAGCCTAGTTCTTGATTGTGTCCTCTTCACTCCTCTGAAGTTTTTGATTCATTCATTCAATCTTGGGTGTTCAATAACATAATATAATTATGTTTTGGGGTTTTGCTTTGGAATACAAGAACAACTTGTATTTTTTGAAGAAAATGGAATAGCCTTCTTCAATAAGAATGATAAAGTTCCTTCCACAAAGATGGTGGGGTTGAACTCTTCAACAGACAGAACAGGTTCTGACCCCACAGTCCTGATCATGAAGGGCATGTGTTATCTAATCCCCGTGATACTATGTAGTATGAGAAAGGCAAGGGGAGGAAGAACACCACTTCTTCCTAGTTTTTTTGTCTGGTGTCTGACTGTGTAAATGTCTGTTGTGTGTCTCTTAATAATGCCTGCTGTGCTGAGCTCTCTTGAGGATGGTAAGGTGTGGGAGTGTCTTCTTTCCACACCAGGGCTGAGGGTAGGTTGGCGTGCCAGGCCTGGAGCAGCCTGGGCAGACCTGTAGGTGCACCTACGGGGAACTTGAAGAGCCACAGGAGCAAAGAACCTGTGGACATAATCCACTGCTACTTCGAATATTGATCCAGGCTTGAATGATCACAGTTTTCAGTTTACAGGTAAAATTCCACTTAAGTTCTTTTCAGTCCAGCTCTAATCAATGGCTTTTCTTTCCCGTCAGTGCCAAAAGTTTATGTTGGCATCAGTCTTACTTCTGAACTGTAGCCATGTTATTCATTTCAGGACAATGGAAATCTCTGCATGTAATCAAATGGGAGATTAACTAGAGGAAAAAATAAATGTATCAGAATTCCAGAAGAATGTGTACAGTGAATGAAAATAAGGAATAATAGCTATGAATATTTCGTTAAAGAAAATCAAAACTGAATGTTGATAATAGTGAAGGAATAGAGAAAATATGGCAACATAGCGCAGACAAAAACTATTGAAGACAATTTGGCTTGCAGTAACATCAGTTGGGCTCTATTACTTTGTATTATAGATAAAAACAGTAAACAGTGTTTCTTGTTAAATATCAGCACTGGGTGAATGAATTGTGTTTATTGTAAAGGACACGTTCTCCACTGTACAATTTTAGATTTAAATTGGAGCTCTGTTACATTTCAACATGAAGAGCAGCTGTATTGGGAAAAGGACCAAACTGATCTTCAGAATGATGTCTTCTTAATGCGTTGGATATGTGGACTCATATTTCCATTAGCTTATAGATTGTCCAGATATAATAATGTGCAGATATTTTGGGAGTGTCCTCAGAATTAATCTTGAACAGCCTTTGAATCCAGGCAAATTTTACATCTGAAAGTTGCACGTGCAGTAGAAAGCAAAAATACCTATCTACAGTTATTAGCGAGCAAAAAAGGTGCATAACTCACTGTTACTAAGGTGATGTAGGTGCCAAAAATCTCATCTGGATTCAGAAAGCATTTACAGTAATGCATGGAGGAAAGGGCTATAAAGGGCTCTTCAGTGCAAAGATACAATTTGTGTTCAGGAAGTCTTTAAGCAGTTTGCTGGAAAACTGGAGAGTATGTTGGGAAAGCGTGACTGCACACTTGCTGTCTTTCCATTTTTGCCCTCCATTTGCTACTGCCAAGGCACGTATCAGACTGGATGGGTTATTAGTTAGGACTATTCTCATGCTGCTGTTCGTCTTTTCTCATTAACGTTTCTTTCTAGTTATCAGTCCAGTATGGTATGGAGGAAACACCAGCAGAAGCAGGAAATCTCTTAGTTTTGTACAAGTTATATATAGTTCATGGAGTAAAACGAGTCCTACTGCCTTGCTTAAAACCTATTTATTTTTCCTATTCATTCTGCGTGAATTTAGAGATCGATCCTATGGTCATGCATTACCATGCATTTGGCTTTATGCATGCAGTATGCATGGCTTTATCTATTGGGGAAAAAAAATAAAATTTCTTAGATGCACTTATAGAGGAGGAAATTCCAGCGGTCTCTTCTATGACTTTTCTACCCAAATTTAAAGATCTATTTTGGCACTGAGATTACAGACACTCAAACAGGTCATCGGTGTATAAAATCAAGTTGTACTGATTTTTAAAAATTGTAAAAGTGTGATTCACTCTCTAATGGAAATTTAGGATACCTCAGAAAGAATTGTTCTACCCCTTGACTAATCAAAATTTATCACACATTTAAAAGCTAATTTTCCAATGAAGAGACTACTTTCAACTGCACAGTTTGGTCATTTGTACATAGGTACTATGGTGCAATTTGCTGCAGGCTTATGCCTCGAGCTTAATTCTGTATGTGTCTGTAGCCTTAATTATCCTATAAATTACTTTGAAATCCCCAGGGGAAACCTTCCTATCGAAAGCCACATTTAGTTTTGATTTATTTCTGCAAGAGCAAAAATCAGGCTATGGAACGTGAGTAGACACAAATTCCTGACCATATATCTCCAAAAGATGTTGAGCAGCAATTATGTTCTGTATTTTGACCTTTGAACCAGCACTGCCTTTTTATTCAGTTCATTTACCAATCTAAGTCTTTGAGGTCAGGAATAGGTTTGATGCTGGCTTAATAGTAACAGGGCTCATTCATCCCTTGTGATGTTTTGTTTTGCTCAGGATTGCCTTCTCTTTCCACTGTCATCTATGTGCTTATATACCTTCAGCTTCAATTCCCCACTATATCTGTTTATTGTCTGAAATGCTACTTTCTCAAACCACAGCTTTACTTCAAATCATATAATGCCCTCTTCCCTGCCAAAAGACAGGCACATAAGTGAATGTATTCACTGGACTGAGAGCAAGCTCCTGCAGACTTTTACTTGTTACCCCTTTGCTACCTCGTCTTGTATCTTGTCTGCTCTGTTGACTTATAACAGCGTTTTAAATGCAACTGGTACTTTTCTTTGAGCTTCCCAAGCAATTATCTGGACAAAACTGTACAGGTGGATAGTGAGGACTTTTTTGTGCATTCCCTGCCTGTTTTGCATGGCTAATTTTGCATATAGCACATAGCATATTCTTAGATGTTACTGAAAGTACACAGAGCATGGAGATGTTAGATGTAGAATTTCTAGTAATTTGGGTGGTATCAAGAAATGAATGTTAACTATCTATTTTTATCTTCTGATCTGTTACCTGCCCATTTGCTTTTTCTCCTGTGAGAAGATTCATCCAACTTTGGGTAACTAAATCAGATGGATAAATCCATCAGAAAGTGCAGAGCAATTTAGATTAGATTAAGCTTTGCTTTAAATTATTTGTGGAGATCAGATCTATAATGTTAGATACCAAATCCAGAAGACACTATTTTGTGTAACAACGACATTCCTGGGTTTCGGTTGGGAATCAATCTATGCAGTTCCTTGTATCAGACATTTAAAGGAAACATGACCAACCTTCTCAGCTAATGTATTACATATGCTGAACTTTTAAAATGGCACAGGTGTATTTCAGATTTAGCATTTTTATACAACACAGTAAGTTTAATTATGAATGTCTGTCTCTAGTCATCTGGACTGCAAGATATGAGTAACATCTGTTTCTCTTGGTAAGATAAAGTTTGAAAATTGTTTGCAAATATTTTAAAGGAGTCAAGAGTCAAAAAAGAAGAAAACAGATCTTTGAAAAAATGAGAGGGGACTTTGGAACATCACATTCATTGTTCCTAAATTTCTTGGGAAAGGGGAATATGTAGAGATGCAACATTAAATTAAGTGTAGATTAGTTGCAGGTAATAAGTATGTATGCGCCTGGAACAGGGAAAGGTGGTAGGGAGGGAAAGGATTTGTAATTTGGTCTGGAAGTTACTCTGTTGCCTTCAAAGAGGTTGAAGCACTTCCATAACCATTTATTTGACTGAAGAGTTTTAACTGGGTCTTGTTTAGAGACATTTGTGATACTGAAGAGTTTAAATGTGATGCTTCTGTAGTCCCTACTTGATCTAGAATGCAACACACCTTCTCCCGCTGCCTGGAACATGAAGGAAAACTCTTGATAATGGCCAGTTGCAATTCGCTCTCACAGTTTCTCTAACTTGTTCAAAGAAAGCCAAGTGTAAAAACAAAGAAACAGCGGCTAATTTGCTTGTTTACACTTCTTTTGCTAATTGTAACTGTCTTTCCCCTCTCACAAAAATAACATGACAGTATGTATAACAGTAAAGAGATTGTTTGCTGGTGACTTGCAACAATATCAGTTACTTGTCAGTATTTACCCAATACTGCAAGTGGTGCATGGTTTTAATAAGCAGGCAAGAATATAGATGGATAACTCACTTTGCCTCTTGTTTGTCTCCCTAGTAATATTTATGTTCTGGTTACAAGAACTTAAGAACTTTTTTTATATATATATATTTCATTTTAAATTGGTTAATTTTAGAAGTAAATATTTGAAGTGAGGCACGTTTTATTGCTTTTCTTCTCTCAAAGGTCTTAAATATACACTTGAGTTAGTAATGTGATACAGTTCTGTTTGGGTCCTCTTCATACCCACTTACGGAAATAATTAATAACAAAAAAGATAAAATGACCATTCTAATTATATAAGCTATACAACAACAGCTTTTAATAAAAAATAAAATGAGTGTAAAGTGGAAGGCACTAGTCTGCTGAACCTATGCCACTAACCAAATAACACTTCAACTGAGGCTTGTGAACAAATCTAGGTCTAAATTTTTAAAAAACATTTTGCATCATGATCCACAGAGAGACTTCAGCATCATGGCGTTCAAGGTTATAGGGGTACTGAACAGCAAGAAACTTCAGGAGGTCTTTTTGCATATATAGCAATTACAGTTTAAGGATCTGCGAAATGAAAGTTTGTTACTAAAGTTGCGGTAATGCCTATATTGAATTCTTTGTGAATGATCTAGTAGCACTAGGAATCAGAAAAGTGTCTGTGACCTACAGTAATCTTTCAGGAAGTGACTGTATCATTTAAAAATTAATAAATATCATTAGTTTGCAGGGCTGGCCTAAATTTTTAAGTGTAATTGGTTGACAACTATCTGTTAAAGTGTTTTTTTCAGTTATGGTTATGGAAAACCATTTTTTTTCTCAGTACACTGGCTCGATTTTGTCAATCTTTTCCACTTTCTTCAGAAAACCTGTGATATACATTTCTACTGAATTTAATTAGCTCAGAACATTATTTTTTATAAACTGATAAGTGCGTTAGTTTTGAGCTCGATTTTCCTATGCATCAGTCATCCTAAAGACCTTGAACCCTTTGTGTTGCAGAGAAGGTTTCCCTTCTCGGGAAAGGAAACAATGTCTGCATGAAGCTGTGTAGGAATCGCAGCCCGTCACAACCAGGGACACCTTTAGGGTTTGTGACAGGGGTATAGGCAGGTTGAAGGTAACTTCAGTGAAAAAAGATTATTTGTTTATTTAGTAAAACAGCTTCTCGGAATGAATATTAGTCTTTCTCATGTAACACTTCTCCCAAGTAAGTTTTAAAGCAGATGCAAAGCCCATCAAGTATTACACGTCGTTAACTGATCTCTTCACTCTGCACCAAAGCTACTCTATGGTGGCAGTTTTGTGTGTGTTCCTGGCAATATGTTTCTATAATTAAGCTCAGCCCCAGTCACAGTATGAGTGAAGAGGTTGATTTTTTCTGCTCTCAAAGGAGTCACATTGGAAAGGAAGTTGGGAGGTGATGATATGACATCTGTTCTCCAGAAGGACCTGCAAATCCTGTCCATGTTAGAATCCATAAGGAATAGATCTTTTCTACAGTCATTAGAATGTGTGTCTTTGTGGGAGAAATGAGTCTATATGTTTTGTCAAAGGTACGGAAACTGCTATATTGAATTTGACGGTACTGTCGTCCTCTGCCAGATGGGGCTAGATGAAGTTGAAAAAAGTCCATTATTAAAGAACAATTTTCTCAAAAGCTTTCAGTGTCTTTCACCCCAAACAGGGTGTAATTTCTGTCCTTAAGCAGAGTAAAGGGTGTCTATGATGTGTTAGGTGTCTCCCCCATCCCATAATAAGAACATAAAAAAACCTCTCCTACTGAGTAATCCCCTCTGGTCTGTCAAGCCCAGCAGCATCTTCACCCTATTGTCTCCAGCAGTGGTAAAAGGAGATGCTATTTAAAGACCAAACATATGAGCCCTGGCTGCCTTTTGCAGCCCATTCCCTTTGTATTCCTCCAGTATCCAAAGTCAATGTATTAGGAATGGTGGCAAGTGTATCATTTGCCTAGTCATTTTGGTACCCGTATATGGACCTACTGTCCACAAATTCATCCAGCTTCTTTCTGATCCTGCTGACACTGTCTGTCTCCACAGCCAGCATCTTCTGTTAGCAGGATGTAGAATTGCTCTGCCTCTTTCATGTAGAAGTAGCTTCATTTATTGTGTTTTCAAATCTCCTGTTAGTCTCATCAAATATCCCTAGTTCTAGCATTACAAAACTTTGTTTAATACTAGTTCAACATGATGTTGCATGTGGGTAAGGCAAAGTTTTGTATGGCAACAAAGTTGTTGTAAATATTCATTATTCTTTATTATTTTATTCTATTGAAAGGAAAAAATGAGCCTTTGTTGTGTTGTTTATAGGACTGGTACTGAACAGAGCGTTTCACTGTGCCGTCTGCAGTGCGGATAGATCTTTTTCCTGACTGTTTAACTACTTCAGAAGCCAGAATTTTATTCTAAAACAGACATGTTAAATATATTTGTGTAGTAATTATAATTAAGGAATTAAAGTTATGATCACTTTAATTGTGTTTTAGCTTCTCTATTGCTCATTTTCCTATTGTGAATCAAGGTTTAAAGTAGAAATAAGTTAGTTTATTGTTAGAACATAACATTTGAAAATGCAGAGACATTTAGAGGGAGAAGATCTTGCTGAAAACCTATATAATATGTGACTGAAGCAATCAGATGAAGAATGGAAATGACGGCCTGCATGAGGAACAGGAAATTAAGGCTATGGTTTCACTTTATCGGGGAAGGCTCTGTTTTAAGGGAGAGACCATTTTTGTTTTAGATCATGAGGCACCACTATGGCAATATACCAACTGTTAACAAAGCAAAGAATTAGTGACCAAGTATTCGATGTATTTGACATTGTGTTTTTAAATAATTTATAGTCTGGAAATCAGGGGAAGATGACACTGAGCACTTGCTTCTCTTCAAAAACATTGTATAGCCATCTCTGTTATTGACCCTTCACTTCCTTTTTTGTTCCAAGAAATATAGTTTAGTACACCTAAAAATAAAAAACAAGTGGTGAAAATTTGATTTCTTTGCTCTTTTGTACTTCTATGTATGTATGAAGATTTATATTTTAATTTTGAACACAGATATGGCATTACTGGCCATTTCCTACTATAGAAAATCTTATGTGTCTGCTTTGAGTCAGTTTAACCAAAAGCCCTTTTGCCTGACTTTTTTTGATCAAATGCGTGTGGACTGGAACTTGACAGCTTTACAAATATTTACTGACTTTGCTTGTTGCAACGTACAGTGCTTTTCTGTAGGAGTTCATGACTATCTGTGAATATGCGTGCTGAAAACCGCAATTTTCTCTTATTACAGCTTTTGCAAACAAGACAAGTTGCCCATTACATTCCAGTCCTGTGTGATCACAAAGGAGTGCCAGGTGTCAGAGTGGTCAGAATGGACACCCTGCTCCAAAACCTGCTTTGACATGACAACCCCTAAAGGGAATCGTACAAGATCACGGACCATTAAGCAGCTCCCTATCGGCAGTGAAAGCGAATGCCCGCAATTAGAAGAAACAGAGCAGTGCGTTTCTCAAGGAGATGGTGTGGCACCGTGCATTACGTAAGTTGGTTCATTTCAGTTCTCCCTATACCAAAAGTAAGAATTTCAATTAAGCATACAGGGCTGGTAATGTAATATCAATCAAATCTTTATTAAAGAAAGATTTGCTTATTCACTGCTCTTCTTCAAAGTCTGAAGTTTGCAAAGAGCTGCTATTATAAGGAAATCACTTCCTCCTCTAAATACAAATATATATTTTTCCATTAGTTTTAACTTATAAAAGAGAATGTTTGTGCATATGCAAGCACAGTCAAGACCATAATAAATTAATTGTATTAATTTGTCAGTGATCTTTTCCCTACATAATATTTCCACCAGAATCATTGTTTTCTGAAGCACCTGTCTGTTTGCAGACAAAATGCTGCTCGTAGGAAAGAGGTGATAAACATCTGTTTAGCAAACAGACTTTTTTAGTGAGACTCTTATTCAGCACAACAAAGGCAGGACTGGGCCCCAAATGGAAAGTGTGAGAGGCTAGCAATGACAGTAAATAAATTAACCCTGTTTAAAGTTTAAGAGGAATGACAGCAAGCACTTTACAATTCAAGAGACTGCTGTAATCCTTATCAACTAATCAAGACTAATATTAAAGCCCCAACTGTGCTTTATCAGACTGAGAAGAGTGTCTGGGGAAATGTCATTTGATGTTAAGAATCTTTGACTGTGGTTCATTTTCTTTGTTGAAGAGTTTCCCATCTCCAGATACATTGGGAAGCAGTTTGCTTGATTTAGCCTTAAAGTACATGTTGGGTAAAGAATTCTGTGGCATTTCTTGCAGTTTGTAATCCTGATTGGGGTTTTAACTGGGAGTCACAGATCTTTTTCCCTGCACATTCACTGATTAGAAAGCTCACAGCTTATCATCATTCATCAGTACCCAGCAGGGATGCTTCAATACTGCAGAGCCGTCTTCCTCTTGATGCTGAAAAAGGAACTTACTGAAAGGTTTTTCTGAAGTAATAATAATAATGAAAAAGTACAATTATAGTTTAACCTTGATATTCAGGAGAAAGTTTTGTCTTTCTTATCAAAGATCAACAGGAGGCTTTGGGGTTTGTTTTGGGGGTTTTGGGTGGTTGTGGTTTTTCCTGCTCTCCTCTTCTGGCTCTTACGTTTCTCATTGTACACACTTCTTTGATATTTTGCCTTTGGTTCATATAAATTTTCTAGCTCTAAACAAATGCCAAAAGTCACAATCTTGAAAGTTAGCTTATCTAACAATATGTCTCTGTATATGAAGTTTTTCTTCCATCCAATAAAATATTTATATGTGCAGTGTGTTTCAAGAATTGAACAGAAAAGACGTTCCTAAAAAGTGATAATTTCAAAACTGAAAGAACAGAGGAAAAGTTTCCACCCACATAAAATATCAGACTTAACGCATCTCGGTGTGCAAAAAATGGTGGAGCTCAGGCCTTTTAGCAAATGAGTAAAGCTATCAGGGTGTTTCAGCTTGTATAACAATGCTGTGTAAAATGGCTTCATGATTTCTGAATGACCCAATTAACCAAATTTGATCCAGGTACGGTTGGCGGACCACAGAGTGGACAGAATGTCGTGCTGATCCTCTCCTTAGCCAGCAGGACAAGAGGCGAGGAAATCAGACGGCGCTGTGCGGAGGCGGCATTCAAACCCGGGAAGTGTACTGCGTGCAAGCAAATGAAAATCTCCTCTCCTATTTAAATACCCTCAAGGAAAAAGAAGGTAAATTTGATTCAGTTGCAATTGAATTAGTGTGAAATCAGAGCACGTCAGCATTCCAAAGCTCCTTGACAGCCATTGTCTTCTGACATGAGTGCCTTATTACCTTGCAGGTTACTGTTATTTTCTATTTCAGATGAAAATAGTTAATTGCAATCGCAGAGATTTTATTCTCTATGCTGCAAATATTGGCTCCTAGCTACAAATTACTTTTTCTTGAGATCTACTGAAAAATTTTGTCCAATGTGAAGGGTGTGTCTCAATAAAAAAGAGCATGAGAATGTGGGTCAGAAATCCTAGATTCAGTTCCTTCCTCTACTCTAAATTTCCTGTGTGTGCTGGGTGATGAACCTATGCGGTTTGATGTGCAGATGAATATGTCAGTTCTGGCATGTAAGCTCAGTATAGAAGTATGTAAAAATATGACTGGATTTCATTCTTGGGGTATTTTTTTTAATTTTTTTTTCTCCTTTTCTTGATTTCATCGAGTTCTTAAGTCACTTTCAGGACTTCAAGCCAATATAGTTTCATAGGTTTGTTTCCCCAACTGAAAGAGAGAGAGAGATTATTGCCTGTCACTGTTATAGCTTGTACAGCTTCTTGAGAACAGCTTAAGAGACAAAATCTTTAATTTTTTTGATAATATAGGTACTTAAGAACAATACCGGAATATTTTCTGTTATGTCTGCCTTTGCATACTGTTGCAACACTATAGATTTAGAAATTAGTGAATTAAGCTAAATGCGCTTAGATTGTTAATTAAATTTTATCCCCTGCCATAGCTGTTTCATACCAACACATGTTATTGTTTAAAAAGAATTAAATCCATAAATATAGCCACATACTTCAGGAAAAGCGACATCATTATGCAAGTTGTGTAATACAACATTTAGACCAGAGCTGTCCAAACTGCAGGCTGGTGAGGTTTCTGCTGTGTGTTAGAAGCACTCTCAAACTTGCCATAGAGATAGAGTTTGTGGGGAATCTTAATGCTGACATCCATTTCAGCATGACTTCTCGGATTGGTAGGGTGTGACTTGCATGCTCCGTGGGCCCCCACATCTGTATTTATTAAAGAAGAAGCTTTCAAGCTGCTTCATTTAATGCAAATCAGCTTCTGCCCAAGGGCTTTTAGTAAATCGCCTCTGCTGAACAAAGTTTGGATGCCCCTGCCTTAGAGTAAAGGAGTAAAACCTCCCAGCTGGGGAGAGGTAACAATAAAATCCGTGGCAGCTTACTGTTCAGAATGATGATTAGGATTTTGGTAGGCTGTGAAGTCTCACTGGCTTAGGCGGGTGTGAAATCTGCCCTTATCAGAGTGTGACAGGAATATGCGGAGCCCATCAGGAGGTAATCTCCGCAGGCCCCGGAAAGCTGATTAAAATGTAACTAGTCTTTGGATGCATAAACATGAGAACAGTTTTTCAAGAGCTGAAACTAGGGGTGAAGTGGGGCTTAGTTTAGAAAGGAGCTCTGGGGTGTTTCCTTATTAGGGAAGAGATTTTCAGAAAAGCTCCTTCTCCACTCATCCTCCCTCTCGCTTCCCTCCCATCCTGGATTCCGTGTGGGCAAGAGCTGCTCTCGAGGCTCTCCTAGGAACAAGCAAATCAGTGCCTCTAAAAATGATACTGTTTGAAAACTAGGAGTAATTTGAGGATGGGAAGAAGCCAGAGGGAGACACCTACCAGTTTTAGCCATGGGCAAACGCCTTGGTTTCAGTGTAGTTTGCTGTTGGTTGTAGTGAATGCTGTCTCGGTAAGGCTGCTTTGAAGGCGTCCATTCTCATATACTCACAGTGGCGTTTCCCTGTTATTTCAGAAAGTCAATCACAGAGCAAGTCGAAGGCTAGTGCTGCACCTCTGCTATCGATCACTTTTGAAATAACAGGTACGTGAATTAAGGCCTCTGACCTGCCCTTTCAATCAAAAGCATACAAAGGAGGCAACAGCCCTTTTGGGGGAACTAATTTGGCTGTATGTGTATAATTAACATGTTTATATAGCTCTGAACTAGTTTAAGAGCTTTGTGCATTCTCATGGAATTTCAGATCAGTTTGAAAGTGACAGACCTAAACTAACACTACTGAAGTTCATGAGCCACCTAAGATGCTAAGACGGTTCCCTGTTCCACTCCTGAACCATTGTAGCAAGTGACTGATTTTCCTCTAGATTCTGAGTGCTAGGAATTGCTTCATTGCGTTCGTCACAGCTGCTATTTCCAGTCCCTTTCGTAGATTTAAAACACTTGAGTTAGGGCTCCAGTAAGATTTTGAACTTTTAATACTTCGCTGAACTGTAATCCCTCATGGCATTCAGGTCTGTATGATGTCCTATCAGAATTCATAAATTTTGATTTGAGGAATAAGGGAGAGTATTGGGTGCAGTAATTAGCTGATAATCAAGATTCCTGGAGGCCACTGTCATTCTGCCATTTACTTGCCACTGACTTAATTTGTTTCATCTCTGTTCACCTACTGAACTGGTTTAGTCATGAAGTTTCTCTCACGGCAAGCCTGTGAGGTAGACTGTGTCACCTTTTTCCAAGTACCTTTGAAACTCTCAATGTAGAAAGAGGATGGGAGGAAAGTTGCTTTATGGGCATAGATTTCTTCTACATCTGCAAACACACACTTGTTGCCCTGTTAAACACAGAGGAGCTGCTTGTATGCGTTGGGTTATGCAGTTGCTTAAAGGATCAGGTCCTGAATTATCTGCCATCTTTTGATGACAGCATTTAGCTTTATGCAAAATGAGGGAAGAATATGTATTCTTTCATTGTTGGTCATAATGTGGTTTGGGCTTGAGTTTTTCTCACTTTTTTGGAGTGAGAGCACTTCAGTTGCAGAGATTTCCTTCTGTTGTTTGCTGTGAAACCTGTGCAACAGATGAGCAGAAGGAGGAACATGAAGATGTGTCTGCTTATGCTGATGCAGCCACATACAAATTCATTCTCTTTGCCAGCCTGGTCGTTACTGGGCACTCATCTGTTGAGGCTTCCTGGAGAAGAATGGGAAGGTTGAGACCTCGATAAATGTGTCAAGTGATTAAGAACAGAACTGTGTTTTTTCTTTTCAGTTCTTTTAAAAATGCAGTCATTCGGGGAGGTTTTTTACATGGGTATAAAATATATTCAGCTAAAATTTCCTAATATAGTAGATGAGATGAGGACAGAGTGATTGAATCTCATTTTAGTTTTTAGGTCATTATCTCAAACCTGAAATTATTTCAAACCTGAGTCTAAATTTTTAGTTAGACTGCAGGAGAAAGAGAGATTATCAAAATGCACTCACTTTTCTTTCCATTTTTGGCCCCAAATTTGGTCAAATTCCACACAGAACTTGTAGTATTACACACAGTCTAATCAGCATTCAGCATCACTGCCAATGAATAAAGAACAATCTTTATTGCTGCCACAGGAGAGTATGAAAAGACAGAGATAAGACAAGGTTTTAAACTGTAAATTTCTGCATCCAGCATCATCTTCTCTCAAAACATCTTTTCTAAACAATAAGGAGCAAAAGCTGAGCTCATTTGTACTTTTTTGATGCTGGAAGAAATCCATGGAAATTAATGGGAGCAAGATGTTCGTAAGACACCCAGTCAAGGCTAAGTTTCTTGTTTTTATTGTCATCTCAAAGAAAGAATTCTGAGTAATTCTGGATGAAATACACACTGGGTCTTCAGTGATGAAAACATTTTTTAATAATCTGGAATATAGCTTGTCTGTCCTACTGTTGAATTCTGTTGTTTTAAAAACGATATATAACTGATTTGGTAGCAGACATTTGTAGGTTACTTATGTTCTAAGAAGAGCGTTTGAAAAACATTTTGGCATATCAAGAGATTTATTGATACCACTTACCAGTCCCCAAAGCACTTCTTTCTTCCCCTGCACTGTAATGAGTGATGGAAAAGGCAGATATTTTCAGTAGGTGTCATCATGCCAAGTCTATTTAACAATGTTTGCTGAGAAGACCTAGAATTCTTACTGGACACATACCTCCAAAAAGATTTGAATAGCATTCCTATTACTGAGGTCATCCTCTTTAAAGCCAAACACAGTCACAGTTCCTCATATTTTAGAAGTTCAGGACTATCACAAATGGATTGCGACAGTAGCAGAGTAGTACCTTCTATTGGCAGACTCTTAAAAAAATCTGGTTGAGCTATGGAACATCTGTGAAATGAAAATCTGCCAATTAAGTCTTCCTGATGAAAGGTCTTTTTTATTTTTCTGAGTAATATCCCATGAACTAGTGTGATGGTAAGTGCTTTATCCTGATGCAGGCTGGAGATGAAGCAAGGCATTCCCTGGAATGCTTTCTCTGTTCCCTGAAGCAAGGCTGTGTCTCAGGGGTGTAAATGACCCTTAATTTCAACTGTCTCACTTGGGCAATTCCCTGATTAAATCAAGGGTAATAAAGTACATTTAGCAATTACTTACTGTTTTTCTTTTTTTATTAGAAACTATTCAATACAAATTCAATTACAGGAAAACTATGTTTATTTATATCCATGTTCTACACAAGATATGCATATTATATTGATTATCATGCATGTTAGGTGCACATGTCAAACTTCTTGTGAAATTCAGTGTTCTATTCTAAAGTTTAATTCCGGCATAGCATTATGCAAATGTTGGAAAATTTGTTCTTGTATTATTTTCTGTTAAGATATTGGTGAGCTGGAGGCAGTAATGTCAAATGATTATCTACCATCCTAATGCCTTCATTATGTGGAGCAATACAGTATAAAACTGTGCCAAAGGAGGCAACGTGGGAAACCAGAACAGGGAGGCCATTGATTTTTTCATTCCCTTTTCCTCTTAAAAAGTGAGAATTAAATGCTTTTTCTGTAACCGGAAAGACTGTCTGCTTAGAAAGTCTGAATGAAAAGAGACACGCACATCTACAAATGAGACCATACTTTAACAATCTGATATTTGCTTTAACATTATATCTGTTATTAATGATCTCATCTTTCAGAAGGATATTTTGTCATAATCTGAATTTATTTCAGAATATGTTTCATCAGAGAACTCTTTCCATCAAAAGAGATTATTTGTAGTGGTGGCAGAAAATTAATGAGGTAACGTTCCTGTGAAAAAATGCTGAGGGATGAGAGTGTTTAAAGTTAAGGAATTGCATGTTTCTTCAATCAACCAAAATGAATGAATATGGCAGATTTCACTTTGCCTTCTAGCAGATATTTTCTGCTTAGTTGAATATTTTGTGAAGTCTTATATTATGAAAGAAAATAAAAATCTTGCTTGTAGTGAAATGGTACATTTTGGTTTAGAGTTCTGTGCCTTACTGAGGCACCTTATAGAGTTGTCCTACTACTTGTGTAACCTGGGAATTCAAAAGAAGAAAGTATGGAAGGAGCAAGGTGATTTTGGCCTCTTCCAGGGCTTTTTGACCTTTAAAGAACAGAAGAATCTGCTTTCACGAGTGTCTTTATAGATTAATAATACTTTAATTAAAAAATTGATTGTCTTGTGCAGAGTTTTAATTATTTTAAATACATTATGTATATATATTTATGTTATATGCAAACTATATATGTATCTGAAATAAACCTTTCTTGAACTAAAGCTGCGACTGCACAAATCTTATTACTGAGTGTGCACTTGAAGGTCTTTAGAGTAAAAGAAAAACCAAAATTTTTTCATAGTTTTAAATGTGTTTCAGGTTATAGCTTAAAATAATCTTCTAAATGTTAATTAACCAGGCTTTTGAAGGTAGAGTATCATGTAGGAGCAAAGGGATTTGTACAGCTTTTTGTTCAGTTTTAACTGAAGACATACTCAGTAAGACAGCAGGACATTGATTTACACAGAGTGCACTGTGAGCAACCATTGTAAGTAACATAAGCTATCCATTAAATGAAAGGACTAGATCGCAGAGAGTGCTGCAATATCTACAGTCTTCCTGACTCCACATAATCGGATTTGGCTCTGTTGACGTGGAGAGTAAACTGGCTTCTGTTTCATTTTTTCAAGAGAGGCATCTTACCATCACTTCATCAGACTAAAATGATGATAGCAGCCTTTCTGAATGAAGGATGGTTCTGACCACTTAGAGCTGAGGATTGACCAGTGACACGCGGGAAATGTGTTGACTTTGTTTTGACAGCCTCGAGGCCGGTGGACCTTAGGCTGTGTACGGGACCTCTTCCCAGCACCTCCCAGCTGTGCCATATCCCCTGTCCTACGGAGTGTGAGACCTCGGCGTGGTCAGCCTGGGGACCGTGCACCTATGAAAACTGTGATGACCCTCAGGCAAAGAAGGGTATGTAAACATTCCGCGAAGCCTTTTGATGATGATTATTTCATATTCCTAAGTCACTAGCCACCTCTGGCTGTGCAAGCATACTAAATTTTGTGCCAAGAAGGGTATACCCAGTGCCACTGACCATCAAAATGAGGTCATTGAGTTAGGACTATATTTAGCATTACTGCTCCACCAAAGCTGGCAAAAATGTAGGCTGTTTAATAGCCTTTCAAGGTCAGTTTGGGTTATTACAGGTCAGTTCCAGTCAATTCCTCTCAAACTGACAGGGATACAGTTTGTATATGTGTTCAAAACACAAATCTGGCACTGTCTTCAAGAAGAACTGAAGCAGCATTTGAGGTGCATAGTGTCCAAGTCACTCAAAGATTTACAGTTCATTGATAGCTTAAGAATTCACCACTAGACCATAAAGTATGCTCTGGCAAGGAGCTGGGACCATTCTCTGTTGATAAGTAACAGTGTTTTACTGATGACATACGTGCTGGTTTTAATTTTCATGTTTTACAGTTTATTCCTGTGCAGAACAGATTGTAATAACTTGACATCGAAATAGGAAAGCAAGAATAGAGTGACAAGGACCTCATGTAAGAAGTCTAGAGATTTCTGGCCATAAATGAGAAAAACTGGCCCAGTCATTGCTGCGATATGATTATCTGGCAAAATTTGAGAATGCAGACTTGGTTCCTTGATTGAAAACACTCATAAGAAAGGGCAGCCACGTATGTCCACTTGAAGGAGCAATTGTAATTACTACAAGAGCTTAGCTGCTTCTTCCTGGTACGCCGCTAGCTAAACTTCAGTCTGGGCAGCAATAATGCAGGTTTCACAATGCAGTCTCATGGTAATGTGCCTCAACCGTGATCAACTCAAGAAGGAAAAAGCAGTGCAGTGTGTAAACTCATTGGATCGAGTCTCATCTGAGTACAGTGGTCAAGTAATCTTGTATTTCTGTTGCAGTTTCATCACTGAAAGATTTCCTACATTTTTAGGAGTAGTGTTTAGGTTTGTGAGACTGATTTGGACACCTGCGTAACGGAAGAGTATTAAGATGTACTTTATGCAAGTTTTTATTCCTGCAGACGTGAGCAGGGATCTTTTCTCAATTGCCAGTGTTTTCCTCTTATCTGGAAATTCTTTTATTTTCTTATCTGGAAAGTCTTATAGTTTATTTTACAATTGCATTGAGAGTTCTTCTGAGAGAATGATGTAAAATTTGTACAGGCACTCCCAGCTTTAGCAGCAAGATTCTCTACATATTTCAGGAATGGCCCTTTACAGTGGATCATTTGCCTCCTTTGTTGCAGTAGACACTGGAGTTCTTTTTTTGAAATATCAACCTTTTATGGCAGGCTCAGTAAACCATTTGGAAATAATTTGGCTGACCTCTTCAATTTAGAAAAAAGCTATTAAAGACACATGAAAATGTATTTTTAAGGTAATATCTATGATAATTTAATTGAGGCACATCTTCAAACAGAGAATCAATTCTTGCATATATATGTTTGAAAACTCTCTCCTGTTTAGTTTGTGTCCTGGAAGAAAGTAGAGAGTTATGTGTAATATTTATAAAAAATATATGTATTACTAACCTACCTGAATATTGAGTTAAAACAAAGAGGACTGTGAAGGGATGTGAAAAGAAATAAAGCTTTGCCAAGGTTAAAATATTCTGATCAGGTATATGAGAGACTATAGAAAATTATTACATGAGAGACTGTTTGCTGAATCCATTCAGTTTGGTTCAGTTGTTCTGACTGTAGATCTAGTATGGCTTTTTCAACATGCCATCCTGAAAGTGAGAGGGAGGATTGTTCTTCGACACTGACATCGACTGGGCAGGTGATGCACTGTATTAAGGCCCATCAGTTTCTGCAATCCAAAATGGGATTAAGTATCCTTAAATAAATTTGTAAATGCCTCCAAGGGGATATTGTGATGTTAATTACTGTAAATTTGTTCATAGGACTTCTTGGGTTTATTTCTGTGATTTGCCTTTTCTGGCAATGTAGTCTTTCTTCTTTTTGTGAGGGTTGGAAGGGAGGGTTTATAAGCTGATTTCACTTCATAATCCATTCCTGTTGGAAGATACCTGAGAAGAAAACAAACAACATATATGAGAAATGGCAACCCAGCAATCTAGTCAAGATTTGTTAGATGAGATTGATCCATAAAGGGTGATGCACACGAAATGACACCTGTTTCCCTCCTGGAGTACATATGATAGGATAAAGAGGCGTTTAAGGCAAAGCTTACTGAGTAAACTCCAAACTTCTGATGCTCCTGTTAAGTTTTATCTCTCTTTCTTCTTTAATGAGTTCTGCTACCCAGTTATCTAAAATACAGTTGTGCACGGAGTGTCTGTGGTATCTATTACACAGAAGAGAAACAACTGTTCACTCAGGTGTAGATAGATAAAAATCTCTTCAGTTTGCATTTTAGGATTGAATTATTCTGCCTCTTGTGTTTTCATGGGCATTTCAGGCTTTAAACTGAGGAAACGGCGCATCACTAATGAGCCTACAGGAGGAACGGGGAACTGCCCTCACCTGCTGGAAGCCATCCCGTGTGAAGAGCCCTCCTGCTACGACTGGAGAATTGTGGGGCTGGAGGAGTGCATTCCCGACAATGAGAAGCCATGTGGCCCTGGTACGCAGGTTCCTCGTGTCGTCTGCGTCAACAGTGATGGTAAGATGCTTTTTCCCACAGTCCACACTGACTAGAGTGAAGATGCTAAAATGTGGTCCAAAAGGGTAGCAGTTTTTATTGCTCTTGACCTTCTCAATCCTGAAGACCAAGCTGTCTGAAATAGAGACAAATGTCCATGAGTATTGGTTAGGTAGGATGGGCCCTCTAGTTGCTCAAGGATCAAGATCTTTCCCCTACATACTGCAGGTTTTCAAAGGTTCCGGAAAAGACTTTGAGAAAAGTAAATACAAAACAGCTACTGTTTTTCGGTAGGTCAGACTCCTCCCTGAAATGACTTGACTGAATTCCCTGATGTAATCCCACTAACAAATCTGATCCGCTGAGTCCAAAAGCAAATAAAGTGTGAGTAAAGTAAGACGCATTGCAGTAAGTATAGCTTGAAGAAAAATAATAATGTGTTTATTAAAAAGCACAGTTTGATATGTGTTACGGAGTTGGCTTGACAGTCCAGGCTGTGTTACTTCTTCAAAAGGTCAACAAAAAATCACCATTATTCAGTTATCCTCTGAGAGACAAAACAGACTTTGCATGACATAGTCATAAAAGCCAATTCTGAAAGCTGCTTACAAAAAATTTTAATCTGCGGAAGACTCATGAATTACTGTTGTGAGAATATTCCTTATTCATTAGTAATATTACAGTCTAGAGCAGCATATGAATTAAAATAATTGTACTGACTGCAGTGTAGTTATGGTAAGAGACTTCTAACTCCCTGTGGAGGATTAAATAAGGGTACACCTCAGATGAGTGTTTAACAGCTGCGCAAAATATTTTGTAGTTAAATTGATCCGAAGTAATAAGAAATGATTATAGAGAGATTTAAATCTTCAGCTTTCATGCTCAAGAATTTAGGTCATAATTGAGTTTTGGGGCTTAAACTGAAAACTTTACACTTAGAGTGTAAGCTTTACTTTTCTGCATACACCTAAGAGAACTGGTAACCATTTTTACAGCTCAAAAAGAGATTAGCTTAGAATGACAATATTGAATCTACTACATTGTATGTTCCTTTCTCAAAAAATTTCCCTTCGCAGTACAATAATTTTTTGGAAACAATACTGAAGCTATTTGATTTTTTTTTTGTGTACATTTTCAGAAGAAAAATGGCCTTTTCCTCATAAATGAAAGTATTTCCTAAATAATTCTGAATTTTTCTCTCTTTTTTTTTTTAAATAGCAAAAAAAATACCTGTAAAACAAAAAGGAAGTGTTTGTTTTTTTTTTTTTACAAGATTTTGGCTAGTCCAGCTTACCTTTGGTTTTGAGGAGTGATATTTACTCACATGTCTAACTTCTGATTAGACTAATTTCTTACAAAAATGTAATATAGACATTTATATTGACTATAATTTATAGTAACCATAATACACTTGGAGCAAGCAATCTAGCTACTAAGCTTTGAGATACGTTTTATATATATGGTATTTTCTATTCTTCCATTTCAAACTTACAGGGTTTGTTCTTTGCATTGCATGGGCTTTGCTTTTGGCCAAATTTGGCTTGGAAGACTTTGGACTAACTTCTTTACTTCCAGTACTAGTCTTCATCTGTCTGTCTTCCTGAATTATATGGCTATATATATTGATGTAATCATATGGCATTATACGTTGCGTATGTCAGAAAACTGTCCCAGGAGGAGTGAGAAGTCGGTCTTTGGCCACGTGCCTGTCAGTCTTGAAGATTAAAGAGTTGTGGACAGAGCTTCAAAGAAAAGAGAAAACAAATTGCAGTTATGGTCTGTTCTGCAAAGATCCAGTCACCCACAAAGATACGCACTCGGTAGCTTTTGACAGAGTGCAAAAGCAACAGAGAGTAATGTAGTGGATTGCCTCAGCTCTTCCTTGAAATCTCTTCTTTGTCTTAGTAAAGATGTTCTGTGATCTTCACCAGTAATACCAAGTGGCTTTTGCTTAGGTCTCTCATGAGAGTGATTAGCATGATACAGTAGGAGCAAACAAAGTCTGAAATAAGGATCCACGAACCTTTGTAGTCTCTCCCTCCAAGCTAACTCTGCTCAAGCATCTCCTTACTTTGCCTTCCACGGTACCAACCCGCTGAAAATCCTGTAGGCAATTCTTAAATGCTCATCTAAACACACACCACTACCTCTTCTCAGGTAGCTCCCATCCAGTACTCTGGTCTCCTTCTCTGGCGCAGGATACCTCTGGTATCTTTCTTCATCAAACACTGCTTGCAGGCATCCGGATTCTGCTGTGCAAAATCTAGGAGAGGAGCACCTTGCAATCAGGCAGATTTTGCATCAAGCCCCACAGCTGCAAGGTAGTTTGCAGTAACATAAAGTTGGTAGAATGTTACTCTTCCATTGTCTAAACATCGTGATTTAAATTAATCATCATATGAAATTTGTGAATACTCAGTGTTCTTTGAGCACTTCATGGAGAAGACTACATTGACTGTCAGTTAAAGACTGTGGTTCAGTTAATGGGATGCATAATTTATATGATAATCATGTGTTCCTATAGTTTTGGTCTAGATGGCACAGAGGGAATTTGGTGCAATTTTAATGTAAAAATGACTGTGAAGGGAAACAAAATGCAGAAAGCATTAATTATCAACTAAGTTTGCTATGTTACTTAAACTGAACTAATCTTTGCTTAACAATAGTCTACGCAGTCTCTTTAAGAGGTTTTTTTTTTTTTTTTTTTTTT
>Ga0065711_1035376_pt1 | contig 22401 bp, 13 predicted proteins | sample Hoacrofraction12_FD_59098 | JGI IMG/M metagenome (GOLD analysis project Ga0065711, IMG submission 59098) | Hoatzin crop microbial communities from Cojedes, Venezuela - Epithelial fraction 12 v2 (version 2) | ecosystem: Host-associated > Birds > Digestive system > Esophagus > Crop | place... | reverse complement strand
AGGGGTCTGGAGGGCTGGGCTGCTGTACAAGGGGACTTACACAGATCTAACAGAAACTTGAGAAACTTTTTAAAAGGTGCAGGACACAGTCCTGCACTGTGAATATAACAACCCAACAAAACAGTACTGGATGGACACCAGCTGGGCAGAAAGCAGTTTAGTACAAAGGGGGCTTGCAGTCCTGCTGGGCAGCAAATTGAATATGAGTCAGCAATGTGCCCTTGCAGCAAAGAAGCCAACAGCATTTTGGGCTGCATTATGAGCTGTGTTGCAAGCAGGTCCAGGAAAGTGATTCTTCCCCTCTCTTTCTCATTTGTGACACTACATCTGGAGCACTGTGCCCGGTTTTGGTCTCCTTACCACAAGAGCAGGTCCCGCAAAGGTTTACCAAGGTAATTAGAGGACTGGAGAACATGACATATGAGGAGAGGCTAACAGATGAGTTTGCTCTTAGGAAGAGAGGCTAAGGGGGAGGTCTCATACATGCCTTTCACAAACTAGTGGAATCATACAGCAAAAACAGAGCCAGGCTCTCCTAGGGTGAGAGGCAATGGATACAGTTTACAATATGGGAAAGTCTAAATAGATAAAAGGAGACCTATTTTCATTATGAGGGTGGTTAAACTGGCTGCCCAGAGAGCTTGTAGCATGTCCATCTGTGCATATATTCAAAACCTGACTGGATAAAGTCTTAATTTACGTGATTTAAATTGTCTCTTTTTTGAGCAGGAGTTTGGACAAGATGACCTCCAGAGATTTCTTCCAACATATGTTATTTTGTGATTAGTGATTCTATGATAATAACAAATGTGCACTTTTAAAAAAAAATTAAAATGTTCTTGACTGATTATCGTCACAAATGCAAAAAACTCCAGACCTTGCAAAAAAGAGCATAGGCAGACTTTTACAGGCAGCAAACACATATAGACTGTGAACTCTTAGCAGTCTTGCCAGTTTGCACTCTGTGGGACTAGTCTGTCATTGCTGTATTGCACAGATACATAATTCTGTGTATTTGTGCATAAGGAGTAGAACTTTTGTGTAATTCTGTTGTATACATATAAAGAGCAGGGATAACTTGATGAAATACAAACCAAATAAAATGAACTGTTCCCTTTGTATAAGCTAATTTTATGCAAAAGCCACTATCTTTAATGACATGCTTTTTAAAACTAACTTTACAAGTATCTTGAAAACAAAAACCTGGCATTTTCCCATCCGCTGTGCTTATTTAAGTCTATCAAGTAGGTAGATTTGCATTTTGTAAGATGCAAAGGGCAGAGACACAATCTGTCAAGCATAGTCCATACTAGATGTGGATTACACAACTGTTACCAAGTTGACAAGCACATAGTTAGAAAGTGTCCTGAACTATTCAAAGGGATACAGTCTGATCTCAAATATAATGCAACAAGAGAAGTGGGCTTAGAGAGAAATACAGGAGGAGCAGACTTTAGCAGTGGTTCACCAACAGCAGAGATCAACACGTGTATGAAAAATGTACTGAATTGCTGAAAACTGACTTGTGTAGTGATAGATTCAAGGATCTGGTCTCATCTTCACTACTTTCTTACATAATTAAGTTGTCCTTTCGATCCTCTCCCTCTTTTCCAGTTTTAGCTGGCACAGAACTATACTGACACAAATAAAAATACGTTCATATGCTTCCATGGTTAATCACTCTAAATATGCCTGATGTCTTCTTTAATCTAAGTTCACAAAATGTAACTATGGAAATGGGATAACTGCCTCCATAGAAAAAATATATTATGTAAGTTAACAGAATTTGATGTTTCTGTCAGATTTAAAGAACTCTGACTGTGACATAGCATTAGTCATGTGGATTAAGACAAAACCACATTTATCTTAGTTAAGTGACAGCTTTAACAAGATCTTAACATTAATTCTAAAAATGCCCAGGATTCTTCATTCTTATGCATATAAAATTCTTTGCATTTTAGGAAGAGAAGTAGCAATAAGATTTTTTAATCTCCTTAAAGAACTTGTGCAAAGTTACAAATTAAATAAAATTTGCTTTTAGCTTTACAGAATTTTAAAATTTCACCCATTTTTTTTATACTTTGCAATTTCTTTTTCCATGTACTAAAGATCTCAATAGTTTTACTACGAAAAAATTTACCAAAAAATTTTACTGCATCCTGTGAAGAACTCTGCAGCCCTGTCTCATGGCACTTCTATCCCTCTTTTAAATAAATTATGTATGTCTCCTCCAGTAGGGAATTAAGACCTTGGATTTAAAGTGGCTTAAATTTGGTATAGATCCTAAGTAAAAACAAAGTGGATGAACAACTAGGAGACTATTATGTGTTAGAATGTTTTGGAGAGATGCATGTTATTGTCCTCATGAAGGACCAAAACAAAATAATAAGGCTTTTGAAATTAAAAGCAAATAAAGAGTAAATGCAGATAAGAGATTCAGGCAGGCAGCAGATTGCATGCTGTCAGGAGGAATGTGAAAAAGGAATTGCTTTCATCCAACTTCAACTGGAACCAAAAAAAAGTAGAGTAATTTTCAGTGTTAGTTAGTAAAGCCTATTTTAGGGGACAATAAAGGCAAAGCTTGAAGCTACACATTATATTTCCAAAGCTTTTCTCCACTGAATATAAATTACTTTTAATGGCTTTATTTCACACATATTCCAATTGACTTAGGGGCATGGCCTGCAAACAAATTGGCAGCACTGACTTTATAGCCTTGCATTTCATGTTCCTCTTAGCCACTAGGACTCATTTTAATCATCTCACCTCATTGTCCTAGAGAAATATTATCAGACATGGAAAAGATTGCTGGCAAGACTCTAAAATTCAGATCAATATTCATCACAGTATGCAGAATGCTAAGACCAAATTAAAGAGGAAACTTCAGCACTTCAAATTAATCTTGCAATGAGTTTTTACACACAGAGCAGAGTTATTATTGGCTTCTCTAAGTCAGAGTTTTGAAGAAGGAAAATATATTTGCCAAGGCAGACATAGTGATTGGTTGGCTAAACTTAGTGAACTCACTGAATATGAAAGGCCAGTTATACATAGTATAAAACTGCCTAAGCATTGCTTGCAACTAGAGATTTAGCTTTTACTTTTCCTGTATGCAATTGTGAAACTAAGAGAGGACATGATTTCTAACATGGAATTTTGAATAACACCTCTGGCATGTTTAAAAACAGTAATTATGTGGAAACAAAAAAAAAATGAACAATTAAAATTACTGATTCATTTAAAGAAAATCCTGCTGCTGAAGGAGATAATATTCTGAAGACCACCAGTTGAATTTTACCATTTAATTTTACCTGGTGGATAATGTAAACTTAAAAAATAATGTATGTGGAAAAAAAATTATAATTTCTCAAAAATTAAGTTTTCTAGTTGAAGTGGCAGTAAATTTTGTTTATGAAACTATTATGATGTCTCTGGACTATTACCTAGCAACTAAGTTTCTCCAACAATTTTTCCTCACAGTTATAAAGGCCTCTAGAATACACTCACAAATTAAAGAAAAAATAAATTCTGTAATCAGCAAAAAATAGAACCTAATTCAAGGCAAAATATAAAGGTTTTCTTTTAATTCATTTGTTAATGAAACTGTTTACTCAGTCACAAGCAGAAAATTATTGTTTGACAATTGCGTTGTGCTTCATTCTGACTTTATCTTGAATAAGATTTCCAGAAGTTGAGTAAGAATTAAATGTGAGAAGACTCAAAGCAAGACCTTATGGAAAGGGATTTCTGTTTTCAACAAAAATGTTTTCAGTCATTCACACTCATTCCCTCATGTATTTTACTCATTCATTCTTTCATAGTAGCACCAAGAGGTGTATATCCAATTAGTTAGGTTAGCATTACTTGTGGTGACATGGAAGATAAGGTTGCCAGCTATCAAGGCATCTCTTAGGTTCTTCTTGACTGGTGACAACTGATTTTTGGCTAAAATATTTTATAGTTCTTATGAGTTAACACTTGATATGTTCTGATCTTTCATTCCTGAGGTCTTCCACCCCTTACTTCCCTCCCTGTAAATCCGAAGCTGCTGCCTGTTGGCTCATTTTCTATAACTTACGGCTAAAGTCTGTTTTCCTGTTGAAATGACAGGAAGATGAATCACACATTCAAGATTATTGTCATCCATCTGTTATGAGTTCATGTCTTCTACTGAAATGTCATCTGTACTGTAGTCTTGTTGCAAACATACCTGCTTCAGTGCTCACCAGCTTTTTCTTGTCAGTCATGTCCTGTTTCTAAATACATGCCTCTTTTTTTTTTGCTCTGTTGTTTTTTCTGGTATGTAAACATCCATGCATTCCCTTTCATACTTCCCTCGTATCAGTGTTTTACAGATCTCTGTGGAAGGTGTATGCTCTCTGCACAGCCTTTCACACAAGCACAGGTATAAGTGGTAAAAATGACAGCATAAAGAGAATCATGGTCAGATATACTTACATCTATTGGCATGAGTTCATTCTACACAGGGAGTCTTTGAGCACAGTTAAGTGTACGGCATCTTAACAGCTGTTGGCTCAAAAATATTATTTCATGTTGGAAATATGTCAGTTGCATTCTTCTGAATGTTTTGAATATTATCAAATTGTGACAAAAGCAGGTTCAGCTCTTAGTTTTAGCCTCTTAAAATCATAGACATGTAGAACTGGAGAAGACTGTAATGGTGTTCTGCTTCCATGTGTCTAAATTCTTAAAATCCAGGTCTGTTCTGGTGCCTGCCTCTTCCAGTATTAGTTTCCTATTACTTCTGTCTTCCTTGTTGCAGCTTCTGCAAATTTTTTACTTCCTCATGAGTCACCGAGAACCGGCAAGTACTGTTCATTTCTAACAGTCACCGGGGCACATTTTCTGTTCACTGTTGGCTCACTTTTGGGAAATTCCACTAAAGAAGAAAACTAGTTAGGTGCCCTTAAAAACTCTAAATGACTCAAAGCAGTTCTGCTACAATCATCTCAGCATTTTTGAAGATATGTATACCTTCATTCTTCTGTTTCTTTTAAAAAAAAGCGACCTTCAGTATCTCACAATATTCTCTATTTTCTCATTCTACTATGCTTTTTATCTCCTCAGCTATTCATTATTTGCTTTTCATGAAATGTACTACTCTATATTGAAGAGAGTATTCTAGCTGCGACATTAGCAAAGCTGACAAGAGGGAAATAATTTCATTGCTTGTAAGGTAAAGTACATCCCAGAACTGAGCTTTGTACTTTTCTTTTTATTTTTCTTTCTTTTACCACAATATTGTATCATTGACTTGATTTGCAGTCCATTAAAGCTTCTAAATCTCTTTTTAAAATAGTACAATAAGACAGCTGTTCTCTATATTTATATCTCCCAGTTTAATTTTTCCTTCAGCTTTATACTATATTGCTTTTCTCTTTTGTTAACTGCATCTTACTAAACTGGAGTCAAGAATGATTTTGAGAAGCTGATTCAGATCTGTCTTTGAAAGTGCTTACTCTTTTCCTGGTTTGGTGATATCTGCAAAATGTCACAGAACATTTCATATTCCATTGTCTGAATCATTCATGAAAACAGTGACTTGAACTGCGTCCATTCCAAGCTTTTGCAAGAATCTCACATCATATGATCATGCAGCCTAAGTGAATTTCAAATATGTATTAGCTGAATGTGGCTTTTAAACTGTTGTGTACTCATCTTACAAAGCTTTTTATCTAGGCTGTTGAACTTTATTGGTTTAACTGGAAAATACTGGAGATCAGCATGAATTTAGAGAAAAGAGAGATGTGGAGTGGCCAGCCTATCTTTGGGGGACTGGCCATCGTGGGTGGTTCTGCTATATTTTTTTCAATGCTAGCAAATATGTACCCCTCACCCTGTACCTTTTGTTCACGTCTTTTACTAGTCTACCATATTCCTGCAGTAAGTGAGACTTTCTGACCTTTCTTTTCCTTACCTGCTCCAGTACTTTTTTGTTCACCTTGTGAAGTTCTACAAGTTGTAACAACCAGTCATGTACATCTTCTAACCAAGGGTTATCTACAGAATTTAACTTCAAAACTTGCTTATAAAAAGAATGCTTGAACTACAGTACTGTTTTTTCTTGAAGACCCAGTTCCAGTGCTGATCTTTCCTTGGTAACCCAAGTTATTAAGGTTAGCCTAAAACTAATGGAGGGTCATGAGGTCCACACATATACATATACATATACATATACATATACATATACATATACATATACATATACATATACATATACATATACATATACATATACAATGTTTGTATGGTTAAAGGTTCTGTTTTCCTAATCAAATTTGTAACTATGGTATTTCTTTTTGGCACACCTAGGCTTTGTATTAACAGCACACCTCTGTTTGAAATCAGAAGACCAGGGAATACAAACGGTCTGAGGACCGGGCAGAGCTGCAGTTTTGTTAGATAACCAGTCTCCTGTTTGTGTGAGGTGTTAGGTTTCATTATTCCATTCATAAGGATGGAGTCTCACTGTTTGCCACGTACGATATTTGTAACTATCCTCATGTTCTCATTCGGTGTTTCCTCCCTCTTTCTCTTAGCTGATTCTATCTTCTATTCACAACACCAAACTTCAGTGATTAGCCTATTCAAGAGAACACTAGTGTCTTGACATCATGTGAATGAATTGTTCTTAAGTAACCGTAGTTTTTCATGTAGAGAATCTGTTGACTTCTCAGGTGCATTTATTTCTATATTTATTTTTACTTATTTATTCATTTATTTATATATTTATACATTTATATATTGGCCTGTTTTGTGGCATAGGCCATGGCTTTTTAAGTTCTGCCCTGTGTGATTGTTGGTCAAAATTGTTATAATCAGTTCCTGTAATAATAACTCACACTATCATGCAGAGGGCTGTTGCACTTCGGTTAGATCACTGTTTACATCAGTTACTCATTTACTGTAAAATAATTATAAAACCTCCTAAGTCCTATGGCACTAAGTTGGTCAGTCTGGTTATCCAATGGGAGCCGGTGTTCTGGAGTTTTTCAATGTCCTGAGGGATCTGCACATGTGTCCTGCATGTGCCCGTGGAGGAATCTTCCCTTTTGGATTATAATTCTGAAGATATGTAGATGGTTGGCCACTGGGCAGATGATAGCTGATTACAGTTTGCTGTTGCCACATCAAATTGGGCTCTTCATATTGTGACCCCTATGATCCCATTAATGACATAGCAAGTTCAGACTGGATTTTACCTCATTCTGGCTGGTTTCTGTTGCTAATCTTGGCTGAGGTTATGCAAGAGTCACCTTCCTTAAACAATTAATATAAAAATTTAGGCATTATTTCTTATGATACTTTAAAAGCTTCATCTCATCCTCCTCCTAATTACTAGTAAAATGCATTTTCTAACCACAGTTTATCTTCAGTTCAGCTTACATTCAAAACCTTCACTGAAAATGGAGGACATAAAAAGGAAAAGGTTTAGTGGTTGAACTTAAGAAGGCCTAGGCCTACTTTTTGTTTTTATACTATATTGTGCAGCAATGTCATCCCTTATGTTAGCATGTATTACGCATCCTCAACATTGTTGAAATCTTTCGTTCAGACTAGGCCTATAGGGCTGTATTTTTCTGGCTTCCCTGTGAGGTCTCATGAGGCACTGCGCGAAAAGCTTTATTAAAGTAAAGCGATCTCATCTTCCACTTCCTTCTTATCCATTACACTAAAAGTTACTATGTCAAAGGAGGAAATTAGATTGTTTTGACATGATTTACTCTTGAGAAAGCTGTGGCGGCTGGTTTTTATCACCTTTTTATTTTCCTCTAAAGTGCTTATAAATTGGCTGTTTAATAACTTCTCCCAGTATCTTTGCACATACTGAAAATACTGACTGGTCAGTGATTTCTCAAGTCTTCCCTCTCCTATGGGAATCTTATGGTTTGCTCTTCTTCAGTCCCCTGAGACTTCTGTCTTCTATGAGATCCCAAAGATAATGACTTGTGATTCAGATACTACTTTGCCTATTTCATCAAGCGCTTAAGGTTTTGTTCCTTTCCTCCACCCGTACCCTGGCAAATCTAATTGCATCAAATATATTTAAATATCTTTTATCATGTCATTTTATTTTGAGTTTCAGTATTAAAATTAACTACACTTGCTGTCTGGTCACAAAGACAAAGATAATATGGCAATGAAAACTATATCCTTCCTGAAATTTTTCTGTTATATGATCTTTTTCTCCTAAGAAATCTTCATTTTCCTTTCTTGTCTTCAAGCTTATGATGCATTCATAGGACATTTGTTGCTTCCTGTTTATCATCTATTTTGTATCTTTATCTTACAGGTTTTATCACTAGATGATTGTGCCAGTTCTGTATACTCCTGCTTAATTCTGCAGGTTTTTTTTCATGTTCTCTATGACATTCTTCCTTTGTTTCTTTATTGTTTTCCCCTGCCAAGTCTAACAGAAATCCCGGTTTAGATATATTGTATTTTTAATACAGTTTTGTGCTATTCCTCTACTTCTGGAAATCTCTATTTGTGCTCAATAACTGCAAATTATTCTGTTTTTTTTTTTCTATTGAAACTCACATCTTGCCATGTCACTCATCTGATCCCAAAATGAGTGGAAACTTGTGAAAGAAAAATCCTTTAAAAAAACCCACAAACCTATTATTACTTGAGCTCTTTCTTCCTTTATTTTTCTATAGAATTGTGAACCTGATCCTCCTGTGACCATCCCCTGTACACTGCACCTTCTAATCCTCAGCCACCTCTTGTCAGTTGGAATCGAGACTGGAAACCATTGTTTCCTAAACTAACTCCCATTTCACGTTTTCCCCAGTGCATTCTTTAACTTCTGTTAGAAGTTGTGTTGGGCTGTGTTGCCTTCTAACAGGTATTGGATAATTAAAGTCTTCCTTTATCAGTAGCTCTCACTCTTTCTGTTGCCAAAAAGATCTAATTTCCTACCTGTGGTAAAATGTTTTAAAATAGTCTCTACCATTACAAGTCTTTGTTCTTTTCTTTTTATATTCATCCACAAAAAAAAAAAAATTTAGTCTCTTCATCACTATTTTTTTAGAACAAATGTATCTTTCTTAGTATTTAACACTTCCTCTCTATTTACTTCTGTATTTTTCCTCTTAAATTTCAGCCTTGTGACTTGTAATGAATGTTTGTAGTGCCAGTGAGGTTGTAGCTTTTTGTAATATTAGGACTTCAAGTTCTGCTTGTGTTTTGTGCTCTGATGTTTAGATACAGCAGTTCACTTTTCTTCCTTTTCCCTTACTGGAATGCAGCTATCCTCAGCTCCTTTGGCTAGATAAGAATTGTGTTTTACTTAGTGGAGGTCTTTTATCACCAGCTCCCATCGAACAATCTAAAGCTCCTTTCTGAAGTGTGTTTTCACTATGTAGAAAAAAAAGTATTTTCATACTTAATGCCATAGAAAATACTTCATCCTTGTACAAGTCAAAGTAACTTCTCATCTCCTTTACTATTTACTGTGACCACAGATGCAAATATGAGGCTGGGTAAACCACTAGTATTCAGCATCCCTAGTTATTGAAGATTTTGTATCTATCCCAAATATACTAGATGACTTGATAACAAGTATTTAACTGTGGTAGTTACCATTAATAGCTGGTACATATTAACTGGGATGATACCTGTCATGTTAAAGGGTTAAAGCGTTTCAAGGAGCCTGATAAGCAGCAAGGGGTGTGTGGGGGGGAAGTCCTCCCGTTGAGTCACAAGGTTCAGAGTGGACCCCCTTGCTTTCTAAGCTCCTTCTCAGAGAGAGGAGCCTAGGTGCGGCTGCATCCGCTCCTAGTCCCGGACTTGGTCAACGGTTTATGTCTAAGGGATTAGGTATGTAGCCACTTATCAGAGTCAATGTTTGCCTGTCAGAGCCCTCCCAGGGACTTTCACTGAGACAGTTTTGCAAAGTTGAAGCAATACATAATTTATTCAAGCGACAGGTATCACAGATTCGGGATTGCTGTTGATAAATGCACCATCTACAAAAATTGAGCTCAAGTTAATAATTCAGCACTTTAGTCAATAATATTTTCCAGGGGATACAACCACAAAGTAGGAGGCATGACTCTTACTAAAAAGGTGTCCCTTCTTAGGGAGGAAGAGAGGTTCAGGCCCATTGGCCTGTCCATTAGGTCAATTATTATGTGTCAGCTGGCTCTTGGCATGACATGTTGTGTGTCAGAAGCGGGACTCAGTAGTTCCACATGCCCTCGTGGTGGGGTGCTTAGTACATGCTTATCTTTTGTTCTTTGACTGAAGCAGCATCTGGCTGTGCGGCCTTCGATTCACCCCAGGTGTCACACAGTTGATTTGAGTGTTGGGCCATTACCCATTACTTCCGTGTGATAAGATTAGCTAAGCTTGTTTTTGAAGTCGAACCATTCCCTTTTGTTAACTCTTTGGTGTTTGACACACGAGTCCAAGCAAGTACTCCTTTGGCATCGACAAGTCTGCCAAGGCCATTGACCAACAATACCCTGGTGGTATTTGTTTCTCCCATACTGAAAAGTGCCCACAGGACCCAGAGGAGCACAACACTAAAGAAGAGAAATAGATACTAGGAAGTTTTTGTACAACACTTCTAACTTCATTATAAGACTTTTCTGTATTAATCATATAACTTTGACGGATAGCAAATTTTTAGCTCAATATGTATGGTATGTTCTTCTAATAACATGGTTTTGACTGCAACACTTTCACGGAACTTTTTCTTATCATTAAAAAATTCACAGTTCATGTACAAATTACAAATTTTGCCTGGAATCTTTATCCTAAACAAGAAAACCTGATGAACATCATGTGTTGCTTGTCTAATTTACTCTCACTTCCCTACCTTTTTACCTCTAGGTTTTATAGATATACATGCATATAATACACATATCCTAAAAACATATATACAGATTCTATATAGGGTACACCTATCCAATATATTTACGCTGCTCACATAGTGATGCAGATACAGTACCAAGATGTGTGTTTATTTTGTTGTGTGTCGAAACAGATAGCTGTTCATCAGTCTTCCCAGGCTAAAATAATTGTCCAGACTAGAAATGCCAGGTAGGAGGAACACTATTAGTATAGCACAAAATGGTAGTTGGTTCAGCCTGAATAATCCAACTAGGAAACATCTGTTTGATTACATGGAATGTTCTGTCTAAAGTATTTTCCAAGGGACACAGGCATAGCTTAGCTGGAAGTCCTGTTCCTAAAAGTGAGATACCCAGACTTGGATGTCCTTTTGTAGGATGAGTTTTTAGAGGTTAAAACAAAGGGGGAGCTTTCAGCAGTGTTAGTATATTTTGTTCGGTTGCACTTTTTTTCATTTTTCCTTTGGGATAACTGTTATCAGGAAGAAAAGTGCTTGCTTCATTGAACAATCTAACAAGAAAATATTTCTCTTATAATCAATGGTAGCTGCAGAATAGATTTGCCTCTCAATGCTCTCTCTGTATGAACAGTATGTGTACACTGGCTTATGAAACATTATAAATAGGCTGTAAATCTGTCAGTCATTTTAATATAAACACACCATTGGGGAATATAAAATCAGGGATAAAATAATGTGGTTTTCTTAGTTGTCTCAGAACTGAATTGAATGGAATATAGTCAAATGCAATTTAAAAAGTTGTCTTAGCTGGTTACTGTTCTTGATGATTAGACTTCATTTTGATTGAAACATAGTAGTCATGTCATTTTAAAAAAAAAGGTCTAATAGTTAGCACCAGCATTATCAACATTGTCACTAGTAAAGCGAAGCACAGCAAAGATCATAACAAGATAAACAATTATATTTATGATAAGGGATGTAGCAAACATGAAAATGTATTTCAGAAAAGTCCATCTGAATCCTTCTGAACTTTGTTCCGTTACCTTACAAAAAATCTTTAAGTATCTTAAATACATAGAATCATAGAATCATAGAATGCTTTGGGTTGGAAGGGACCTTTAGAGGTCATCTAGCCCAACCCCCCTACAGTGAGCAGGGACACCTTCAACTAGACCAGGTTGCTCAGAGCCCCGTCCAACTTGGCCTTGAATGTTTCCATGATGACACATGACTCCAGAACCTACTAAGAGTACATCTTTCACTTGGAAAATCTTCAAAGATACACACTTTTTAAATACGCTGTCAGAATACACTTGGCATTAAAAAATAAAAATGAAGTGTAATTTAGAGATGGGGGAAGAATTGATCTGGATAACAAAAGCCCACTGCATTTGTGTCCTACTGCCTCCTAAATGTGAGATGAATTTACATTACGTCTTTGCTTTACAACTTTACAAGGGCAAAAAAGGGGCACCTTTTTTTCTTGATGATATGAATGCTCATTGAGATTGTCATGTTGTATGCACTCAGTGTTCCTGTTCTAATCAGCATGAATTCATGTTATGCGCTATTCATCTGATTTTCCTTCCAGCAGTAGCTAGGGAGGTGCAGAAAGGCCACGTTCAGGAGTTGATGCTCATAATGCCAATGTTTGCGTGCTGAAAGAATTGTTTGTTTGTCCTTCCATACATATTTTTAAGACATTTTGTGTGTTCAGGATATCTTACAAAGATATGTTTTCACAGTGGTTCTATCTCAAAGACTTTCAACTATTCTACTTGTATCAATAATCAAGTCGATGCCTGTTGATAACTTAAGAAAGCACTAAAACTGAGCAACAATATAGGATGAAAAAGTTCTGAATATCAATGAATGTTCTGGTAATTTTAGCTGATCACAGCTATGCAGGGGCAGAGTAGACGACTTAAAAAATGAAATGAATTAAAATTCCCTGTTTTCTATACCTGTTTTCTAGGGTTAGGAAGAAATAAGCAAATCCTACACTGCTTGCACTGGAAGTGTGATTAGTATGCCTTCTTGATTGGATGGGATAAAAAGACGCCACCATCTTAATTCTCCTGAGAAGCTGCTTTTAAGACAACCTCTTTCCGATACTTTTTCATCTTGTGTGCCTTCCCCCTCAGTCTGAGATCCTACCAGAATTAATAACTGTGAACAAAGCTGTCCCCTTTGTAGCTCAAAACAGAGGCTTGTTTTAAGTCTGATCTGACCTAGTATCAGCAAAAGGCGTCAGGGACTAACTGATACAGAGGAGATGGAGATTATCTGCAGCTTCCTGTGCATTAAGTGCACACACACACAAAGTCTGCAGTCTTCCTACTTCTACTTCTTTGCCTCAGACAACCCTGTACAGCTGAGTCTTGGCCTACAGTCTCATCACAAAGATGACAGCCATCAGTTCTACACTTCAGCTGGACCTGCCTTCTTCTGCCCTGGCCTCTGCAGAAGGAGGCTACCTTCCAGGCCTCTTCCAGTTGTGGCCTCTGAGGGATCCAGCACAGCTGTCAAAGGAGCAGGGTTCAAGGCTAACTCTAGGGAGTGTCAAGTTTGGCTGCCCTTTCTCACAGTTCTTGGAGCGTGCCTAGGAGACAAGCGTTACTTGTAACAGGATGCCTTAGACAGAGCTGAGAACGGGCTGTGCTAAGTCATCGGCTGTGTAACCTGCAGTTTGCTATGGCTGCTGTAGCAGAGAGCAATACTTGATCCCATCATGATTTTGTACTGTTATAGATGAAATCTGTACCCATCAAGAGCCTAGAAAGTTATTGTGTGTTAGGAAGAAGCATCTCTCATCTGGAAAGGCTGGAGTAGGCACCTATACACAGCTAGGCACAGGCATACCACTCTTGTGATACTGGACAACTTCCTCTCACCAGTCCTACAACGGCACCTTTTATCCGAGCACTACACAGATGGTTCCCTTGACGTACTCATGTAGGCAGCAGCCCCAACCCGCAAAGGCAGACTCCAAGTCATAAATGGCACAGGTGAAGATAGCATCCTTCCATGTCCTGGCAGTGTTCCTCAGCCTGCTGCCAGACTGTTGTCAGGGTAGCCAAGGCACAGCCAGCATACCCATGAAGTTGGATGGGTGTGTAGGAGTGGGCACAAGTACAATTTGTAAGGCAGGCGTGGAACACAGCAAATAAAGAGTAAGAATTGATGCATCAGGGTACTTGCTGCTCTGCATCCTCCTTCCCCTGTCTTTTTCTTGAGGATGTTAATTGTGTTTCAGACAGAGGAGATGATAGAGGGCTTTGGATACCAAAATGGCAGTGACTACAGTGGACATGTCTACATGTGCACTGGCAATGAAATACCTGGCCCACCAGCAGCAGAAGGGCTGAGCCTTATCTCATTGTGGCTCCTCCAGGCTGTGTAAACATAGCTGCTGATCTGAAAGCAGTGTTGATGAAAGATGGAGGGTACCTCTGGAGGTTGCTGAGTCCCGCTGGCTCATGGAACCACTGAAGTAGCTCCATCCTTCTAACTGCCTGGCAGGCCAGCTGGAGCCACTGGACCAAACACTGTTGCAGTCAGCCCAAAGGAGCTGAGGCAGGTTCATCACATCCCTGTTGCTTTTATTGGCTTTTTTTTTATTAATTAGAAAGAGGCCTATGTAGTCATTCAGCTTACTTCTCCCTTTCTTTCCTACTGTAAGAGTAACTTTGCAAATGTGATATGTTATGCTGCCTGGTGACACCTTCCCCAATGCGTTTCCCCTGTCTCCCCTGGGCCCTGCTATGACACTGGTGTAGCAAGCCCCAAAGTAGGTCTGACAAGTCAGAAGGTGTCCAAGGTAAAGTATGGTTTGCACTGGGAGACAGCAAGTAACAGCCTACTCTCTATTACATAAGTGAGTTAGCGATGGAGTTACTAAGAACATTGCAGGTTTAGGGGCTTAGTAAAGGGAGAGGTGGCAAAAGGTCTTGGGGAAGGGGAACAACTTCATAAATGAATGTTTAGTGGTGCAGATACAGAGAATTTCTGTGGGAACTGGATGCAGAAAGCAGCACATCTATACCACAGACAGGAACTCAGCCTACTAGAAAGGACCAAGATAATCAGGCAGTATGGTTTACAGATGCTCTCTCATACTCAGTCAGCTCATATAATCTTCAGTAATCCACATAGATCTGTACAGCATGCTCCTAAGTGCAGTAGAATACGTTATTTATTTTTGTTCACACTACAGTAATTAGATTCTTAGGATTTGGAAAATACTGAAATTTGGGTGCTAATCTGGATACTACCTTCAGATTAGGCAGCACTTCATTGTCCTTTTACTAATTTTCATCCTTCTTCTGCATGCCTTTCCCCTACCTGTGAAATCATGCTTAGAAAAATATCTCTCTCTATATATATACACTCTCTTATATACTCTCCTATATAATAATGCTCTCCTTTTTCATTTAATTTATAAACTCCTTTATTTCAGTAAAGTTACTCTTCAGGAACTTATAACACACTAGTTTTCTGTTTTTTCCTGGCTTTAAAACCTAAATACTGTCTCCAGGTTTACAGGCAAAAGAAACTACATCCCTACAAGCACCTTATCATTTCTCACATTAAAAAGTGTTAAGAATTTGACCAGTAGGATTCTGTACAACCTGCCAGGGTTTGTTTTCACTTTTTCCAGATGTCTGCTCTTTTTTTTTATGGTTCTTAACATGATGGTTTTTTGTTAACAAGTTCTGATTTTTGTTTGTCTCTGATTTTGCTTTGCTTCAGTTGGACCCTAACATTTTTTCTGCAAAACACTCCTAACTGGATTGACTGTTGAAAAGATGTGATACCGACATCCTACGCTGGACTTCCAAACTGATTTTCATTCGTTGGCAAGTATACTTCATTAACTCCACTGTTGTTTCTTCTAAGTCTGCTTTCCAGTAGCCCAAGTTATTGGATTCTTTTCCTCAAAACTCTGTCTTTTGAGTCATTAAGGAAAGCTTTCTTCTGCACACCACAAATCAGAATACCTGCTTCACCATCTCTTTTTCTATGCATCTGTATACTGAAGTGTGATATAATAAAATAATTCCAAAGAATTTCGGAATTAGGGAATGCATTCCTTGCTTTTTCTCTATGATGTGCATAAATTGTTCTAATTTTATCTTGAAATTATATAGCAAATTCTTCATCCTGTCTGCAGTTACAAGCAGACTAATCCAGTATATCCTGGCCTTTAAGAGAGCAGACCTGCGATTGACAAGTCATCCAAAAATCTGCTGCATTATTTCAGATACCTGATTATTTTATTTGGGTGGGAATTCCAGCAGGTTGTAACAGATACAGTATCACTAAACTACTTGCTAATTGCTTCTAATGTTAAACTGGGGCAACTGAAACATACAGGCATATCTCAATTATATCTTAATGAATGTAATTTTTGAGAAAAATGACATCAAAGTGAAATATTTTTAGGTAAAGTACAGCAGAACAAAAACAAAGAAAATTTGGAACAGATTTTCCATCAATATATATGTATATGAGAATTCAAAGAATACATTAGTGTTTATAAAGTAGTTTGAGCTGTGACATTAATACTACATAATTTATTAGTTACTGCGGCCTTTTTCATTAATAACTTGTTAACAACTTAGGCAGTCAAAGACCACTAACAAAACTGCAGATCAGTTTGGTCTTGCTATATCTAACAGCTGCAATGTAATTATGCAACGTATGACAAAGTTTAATTTATAAAAACACATGTAGGTTGCCATGAAGAACTCCAGAGGAACTTACTGAATTTTAGCAGTTGGTTAGGGCCATAGATGATTTTTTTGACCACAAACACAGAGAAATAATGTAACAGAAGAAAAAAAGTCAAAATACTGGAATGCACTGCTGGGTTGTAAATCAATTTCAAACACTGAAGATTAGACTTGGTTTTCATTTCTGATCAATTCTACCGGAGTATTTACTTAGCATGTAGCTCTGACCTCTCAAATCCTAAAATCGACGCAAACATATACCTAGACTTCCCAAATTTCTGGGCAACAAGGGTTGATTTTAGGAGAGGAACTAGAGTTGGGGGGGGAAACTGAGGTGTGGTTTACCCTTCCCACACAACATAGAAAGGAGGAATAGTGATTAAAGTGTCTGTGGAACTTGTGGTTGCAAACAGTCACGAAGTGTGTGATAGAAGATCTGTCATCATTTACAAAATAATTTTGATAAAATGTTTTCTAGATGACCCAAATAACATATGCTAATATTCTACTATGTGTTCAGCACGTTATATCTGCTTCTCATTTCTTTCAAAAGTACTTTAATTACAAGCGAGACTAGTAATTAATTTGCATATAAAGTTGCACTAGGTAAGAATATTGAAGTATTTCAATGCAGGAATATTGTTTTCAGAATACTCTGATGGTGTACATTATTCAACTGTGAAGTTTAACAGTCTCTAATTTAGAATTCGACTGAAATTTAGAAATCATACAACTAGTCCGAAGAACTTACTAGTCCATAAAGCACCTGATGAATTTGCCTGCTGTATCACATGATTTACAGTGTATCAGACATTTGAAAGATCTGATATGGTGCAAGAAGCTTGGTTATTCCAACATCCTGACTGTCCAGGACAGCACCAGAAATGGAAAACATAATGCAAATTCCCTTGTCTGAATATTTGTGATCTTCTTTCCTTTATGTGGCTCTGTGATAAACCTGTTTGTGGTGTGTGATGTAGTGTGTGGACCCACTTGTAATCTAAGGTAGGGTTTGCTCATGCTGCATACATGCAGTAAGATCCCTGGTTTGTAGTTCATATTTTCATTTTACATAGTTTTTTCCCCTGTCATTATACCATTCCTTAAGGGCACAGAGGTAATTCAGGTAATCTTCTTCTTCAAAAATTCAAAAACATAACTGCGAAAGTGCTTTACAGGATTGTGTATTACTCTATAAAGCCCAATGGACATTTGCCTTTCTTAGTGTTTTTTTCCCTAGACCCACCAGTTATATTTTCTATCTGTCTCTCCATGTTCAGCATTGGGACCAGTAGTATTGTCTTTTTCTTTTCAGGTGAAAAAATTAATTATCAGTAAAACTAAATGTTGAGACCTTGAGTTGTCAGAAAAGTAGCGCGAGCCCTAGAGGGAGAACCTTACCAACTCACCATTTGAAGTTGAACATGGGGTAACCAAGTTGGACCACTTAACAAGTCATCATTGCTAATACAGATTTTTGGTTCCACAAAGAAGTAATCCTTTCTTGGAAGTGCAAATTGGTAGTAACTCCTTTAAGACCCTAACACCGGGTTTCTACACAATTCTGTGTAAGATTCCATAGCAACTTCTGGTGGACAGGATTCTCTCACTGCTTACTGTTTCTGTGTGCTTCCCGATATACACCATCTTATCGCAAAAACATGATAGAAGTAGCCTTCTCTAAAAATGTAAAAATTATACTTCCTATATCAGGTGATTTAGTAAATATTGAATCCCAGCAGTTTGTAGACTCAACATCATTTGTTTCTGAGAAATTACTCCACTGCATTGCATAGTACACAAAACCCGTGCATTTTTAATGATGCAAGTGAGATTAAGTGTTTGGGCTTGTAATTTGACTGGATTGATATTTCTGCTTATGTAGTATTGCTTTATCCATATACAACCTAATTTCTCCTATTACTTCAGCTATAGTAGAATTAAAGTTATATTATCAGTCTTTTTTTTTTGTGCACCGATAAAGCTTCCTAGTGCAAATTTGCATACTGATACTATATTGTCCTTTTACAGAATGCTTGAGCAATTAGAAATCAGATATTTCATCCTAGAATGTAATCTGACCTGTCCAGATTCCTTAGAAAAACAGAAAAATTATATTAGCTTCCACACTTTGCTGAATAAAGATCCTTGTGAAGTCAACGAAAATTTGACTGCTGTTTCAGTGTGCATGGGCATCCTGAAAATTCTGGTAGTTAATCCTACATCTAAAAGTAGATTGATAGATTTTCTCCAGTCTTTTACAAGCTTCCTTCAAAGTAACGTCTCCACATTTGCAACCATTCTGTGGATCAATGGATTTCTAATTTGAGAGGAAGAATTTACTGTAGAGTTTCTGCTACTAAATCTCTACTTCAAAGTATATGCCTAGATGGGGGTCATATATTATCATAGTGAAACCATTCTTTTCAATAGAAAAGAGCAAAAATTGGTATAAGAAGTACAAGGAAATCTAAAAATACAAGAAGCTAATACATCTATTTATTAGATATATACTGAGAGACTATTCCTTATATTCTTAAGCATCTGCCTGGAATCTTCAATACAAGCACTGAACCTCCTTACAGGCAAAAGAAAGAAGAGTGATCTTCTTAGAAAATTAAAAAAAAGATGACACTAACTGTATAGTAGTCACTACCAAGTTTGGCCCTAAACCCGTTATAATAGTGTTTAAGATTATTTGGTTTGCATGTACTAAGTAGGCAGCAGAATGAAATGGATTATACATACTAGGAATTAGATAATACAATTAAATTAATCAGATAAAGGAAATTCAACAAACAACTTTTTTCCTTAAAGCTTCTTTTGCTGCCAGGATATTTAAAAAAAATTTAAATGGATTATCTGAATCATCCACTGAGATGTGATGCACTGATTTGTGATATTGTCCAGAACAGTGTATTTAGGACTGTTAAAGCTGAGTTATTCAATTCTTAGTACCCTGTTAGAAAAGATACTATACATTAAGGATTTCAGTATGAAGTTTGGCTGAAGATGAAGCTTCTGGAGATGAGACCTTAGTGCTTTAGTAAGATCAACTGATATCTATGAAAATACAGTCTTAATGAGTAGTGACAGACTTGAAATTTATATTAAAAGTCCAACAAAGAGGAGAAGCTGCAATGCAGTCTTGTCACATGAGTTCCCTCCAAACGGTAAAACAAAAACATAGAGTGTTGTAGTAATGCAGACGCAAGTAAACCCGTACAGTATTTATTAGGTACTGCCAAAGAAATGTTATTCAGTGTAATAAGACTCCATATATAGCGTTGGAAGAAGGGAAAATAAGTAGACTCAGCTGAACCATGTAGAAACTTGTATCTTGTTTTATGAAAAGTCTGTCATAGAGAGCGATTCAGTGGTGCTCTAGGAGAAAGAATGTTAATATGTCTTTAATAAAAAACGATTGTGCTTACATATAGGATATCTAGGAGAGCAGAGCGTATAACAGGCACTAGAATTTTAGCAGCAATTCTGGACTATTCAACACAGAGGTGGGTGTATAGCAGACGAGTAATCTATCTACAGAAGGTGTGTACTGAAATAAGCTCAGTTCTCAATCTATTTGGCAGCTAGCCTTGAGCTGTGATTACTTTTAAAGGTTTCCAGTAAAAGTGGGTAAATTAAGTACAGAAAAATGACTCAAAAATCAATGAGAAAGTTATCCAGGCCCATGGTATTACCTGCAGACTTTCTCACCACATTCAATAATTTTTGCACCATTAAGTCCTACATCAAAAACCCTTTTCTATGCTGACCTTCATCAGAAGACTTGCAAGGGCTGTTCTTTCATCAAGGAAGCCTACTCCTTTTGAAAAATAATTTGGAAGTACCGTTAATGAATACATTTCATCTAAAAATGAATATTAAAGTACCAGACTGTCAAGGCATTTTGGTGCTTAATGCTGCCCAGTTTCAAAAGCAGTCCACATAGAAGTGCTGCCCTGCTACCTTCAAACTGGAAGCAAATGGGAAGCCTATCACTTAATGCAAGTACTTTGAAAAATTGATCCCTAGATGTGCTTGGGTAGCAAAATCTACCCATAAAATAAACACACGGTGTATGTTATCCTCAGACAATAGTATATAAAATTTAAATATCTAGAAATCTGAAGCAGATCTTTGCTCCTTGTTAGATATTTATATCAAAATTTACCTTGCAGTCTGCAATGTCAAAACCTTAGCATATAGAAGAGGTGCCAACCTTACAACATCATGAACTGAACTGTACATTTTCTAGATCTGCTTACCTCTACTCTGAAACAATATCTTGGAAGTTTTCGCCTATGATCAAATTGACTAATCAATAACTAACCTATGTGAAAACAGAAGTAAAATTAACTACATCACATAGATTTTACTGATAAATGCTACACTATTCATGAATAAGACAACTATTATGCATTTTAAAATGATGGTAATATGTTTGATATTTTCTTGAAGAATTGATACCATTTGTAGTCCCGCAGCAAAATGTAGATCTTCTATCACTGTATAATGCAAATACTGACAGTGCCATTCCTATGCATGTTGAACAGAAAAATTGATGGGAATAGTTAGCATTTTGTTAGCAACCATAGTTTGTTATACAAGTATCATATATTTAAATGCAAACCTCATTACTTTTGTGTATTCCTAAAAAAAGCCATGGGATTATTTATGTATACCTGTTTTATTCCTTCACACCAAGCACAAACATAAACAGTAATTATTACATAGCTTATTTGTGACTGAAACTAGCAGAGATCACTGTGCTTTAATCACAGGCAGTGTCTCTTGGCATGAAAATTAGCATTTTTACAGCATGGTAGACAATCCAACAATAGAAATGGAAAAAGGAACCAACTTTCTGTTCTTTCATATCACTGGTAAAATAAGAAAGAGTTGGTTTAATACAAAGGTGTATTAGATATTAGAAAGACATTGCTTCTGCAGGCAAGATTGTGCCTTAAAGCAAAAGGCTGTATTGATGGTGGTTGGATAATATGTGCCGAGATAAACAAAGCACACTACTAATTCATCCCTTGGAAAGTATAGCACACATATGTGCTTGCAGCCAGCACTAATCCCTCTGTTACAGGCTACCCTTCCTTCTCCTACTCTGAAGATCAATTACTAAAGCATCTGCCTGATACAACAGTGGAAATGACATTGCATATAATTGAACTAAAAGCTTTTGACTGCTTACATGGTGAGGAATTTCAGTGTCTACACCATCAGCTGATTGAGCCCTGGAACTACAACCACTTCAACTGTCATATTTCATCTACTCAAAATACATGCCCCGTCTTTTAAGTGTTAAATTGCCTGGCGACTGTGATGTGAATATTTGTTCCCAACACACGTGTGTGGATGTTACGCTTCTGCCATCTCACATTGACAGAGTAACATTAATGTGGCTGCAAGTAACATGATTGCTCCCTGGATACTCTTGCTTCCTCACCAGGCCTTTCTTACTTTATTTCCTTTCTTACTGCAGAGGGCCCCCGAGCAGGAATTATGTTGAGGTCACTCCAGTTGGAGGTGGCAGTGTTTAGATACATTCCTATTCCTGGTTCTTCCCAGACCTATTAGTTAACCGAGCCCTACCTTATCCATGATGTCAGATTAGTTTTTGCAGCCTTAAGAACAGGAAAAGCCCTGCCCCACTCCCCGTATACTATGATCATCACTCGACTAGGGTGAGTGTCAGGAGGATGGGGCCAAGCTCTTTTCAGTGGTGCCCAGTGACAGGACAAGGGGCAATGGGCACAAACTGAGGCACAGGAAGTTCCGTCTGAACATGAGGAGGAACTTCTTCCCTCTGAG
>Ga0065711_1035375_pt1 | contig 22402 bp, 14 predicted proteins | sample Hoacrofraction12_FD_59098 | JGI IMG/M metagenome (GOLD analysis project Ga0065711, IMG submission 59098) | Hoatzin crop microbial communities from Cojedes, Venezuela - Epithelial fraction 12 v2 (version 2) | ecosystem: Host-associated > Birds > Digestive system > Esophagus > Crop | place... | reverse complement strand
CATGTTCAGACGGAACTTCCTATGCTTCAGTTTGTGCCCGTTGCCCCTTGTCCTGTCACTGGGCACCACTGAAAAGAGTCTGGCCCCATCCTCCTGACACCCACCCTTCAGATATTTATAAGCACTTATTAGGTCCCCTCTCAGCCTTTTCTTCAGGGTGAACAAGCCCAGCTCCCTCAGCCTTTCCTCATAGGAGAGATGCTCCAGTCCCCTCACCATCCTTGTAGCCCTCCGCTGGACTTTCTCCAGTAGCTCCTCATCTTTCTTGAACTGGGGAGCCCAGAACTGGACAAAGTACTCCAGAAGGGGCCTCACTAGGGCAGAGTAGAGGGGCAGGATTTGACCTTCAGTGGGCACTACCACTTCACAAGATACTCGCAGCAGCCCACCAAGCCTACTTTACTTTGAATTTGCCAGAGTAGTATGAAATACTCTTCTGCAGACTAAGCACATATATACACCTTGACTGTTTTACAGGAAGTGTTTAAAGTAAGCACAGCATAATTAAATGCCACACAGTGAATCTACGTTGTGTACTGCAGTCTTAGACAAGGCTGTTTCTAGCTATCAAACATTTTTATGTCTTTTAGAGATGGAGATTAAAATGGGCTTTAACATAATTGGAAGCAATGATCTAATACTTTCAGCTTAAAAGCAGCATTATTGTAGCTATAAAATAGGTGAGAATGCATTTAAATGCTGAATAGAACAGGTTTTTAACTCCTGCTCAGGTTAGGGTACTAGTGTGTTTAAAAGACACACTATTTTTTGTAAGTGTATATAAAACCACCAATGACATTAAAAATAATAGCCTCCAAGCCCCTTAAAAATGTTCCAGTGAAAAACTTAGGAAAATAAAAGTTTTGCCTGGATCACATGGTTTAATAAGAATCAAACAAATGGTACAAATTTCTCAAGTCATTTATATTTGATAGAAGTACATATACACTGTGTGGGCACTTATGAATATAGAAATACCCCCCCGCCTGCATCTTCTTTACCATCAGTTCTTTAAATGTAGTATAAGAATATTTTACTGAATGCTTATGTACGAGGCATTACAGAAAAGCATTATAGTAAGAAAGCTTTGTATTTGAACCAGATTTTGCTACTCATATTTAGGGCTTTGCTTGAAGCCAACACAACCATCAGTAATCACGAGATGCGAGACAGGCCTGCTGTCAAACTGCACAGCCAACATCCCACCTCAGCGGCTGGTTCCAAGGAGAGAAAAAGGGTAAGAAACGAATACAAACCAACTGTCAAGAAATTTAGTGGTTCATAATTCATTTTCAACCTGAATGAGAATAATGAAAACAAGTTACACTGCAGCAAGCCAGTATCAAGGTTAAACTACGGATTTCTTGCCCACCCTCTGTGAGCAGAATTAGAAGCAACTATTCAGGTTTAAACCCAGGAAAAGCAGGGAGGTGTATACAGAGACTTAGCCTGTAGTTCTGGAAGTCTCAGTTTCAGGTGGAGGCCTCCACAGAGTACCGAAACATACCTGACTGGTATAATTCAAAGATTCCACACAAGATACAAACTTGTCTCAGACTGGAAACAATTCTAACAAAATTGAGCCCAGGCTTGACAAGCCTCTAATCAGGCCCCCGAAATCTGTAACACCCAGTGAAACGTCACTGCTCACTGGCTTTACCGCTAATGTCCGAAAACTCCCAAAACTCATCACATCTGAAATACCCTCAGGTTGCTCCACTGCATTGATCTGCCCTGATACTTCGCAGAATACAAAATATATGCACTAGTCCTCATCTGGAAGCCGCAGGCACTTCCAAAATGTTTTTATTCGCATAAATATAGGTATCTAAAACTGGTCATAAATGACTTCCTGGAAGTTCTTTTTACTTCTTTTCATCAACAAGAAGCGGATCCTTAAGTGACTAGACTAGATCTTTGTGTTCAGAAATAATCCGAGGAAATCTACACTAAAGCCGGAAACGAGCTAGAGTTTGGTCCAAATGCAGATCCACACCAGAGGCTGCTGTGGTAAGAAAGGGATCTGGAAAGTGGAGGTAGACCGACTCCCAGTTCCAGATGTGTATTGAGGGACCAGAGTGGTGGTGGAAAGACCCATTTATAATGAAGCAAGCGACACGCAGACAGTTTTCTTCAGTTTAATATCAGGTGCTGTTATAAACTGCTAAAACAAGACATCTTCACATTATTACACATGATGCACCATAAAACAGGTTTATGTTACAGTGTAAGATTCAATATTACAAAACTTGCAGAGAAGTTCACACAGATGTCTTAATTTTTTACCCCTTTTATTCACATCCAAATCCATTAATTCTTATCTGTGTACAAAGGGAGTATTTTCCACCATCTTCTACGGCTGCTTTCCAACCAACCAGTTCTAAACATCAATACCAACATCAGCAGGGGAAAATCAACTACAAAATGCCACCACGGTCATTTGCTCAAGACACACACACTTCTTGCTGGATAGCCGGCTGGGGAATTTTACTGTCCTCTGTCTTTTCCTGCCCAGGAACTTGGCACACAGTCTTTCGTTTGAATAACCGGAGACTCAACCGTAACAAGTCACTGTCCATTGCCGCAGAATTTGTGTAAGTTTGCTTTGTTGCACCCTGTTGACATGAAAAATTATTTAAGAAAAAGGAAGAAGTGAAAACAGTGGCTTTTAACGTGCAAGCTGAGAAATTAACCTCAAGTGTGCTCAATAATTAGGCGTTTAATCATACATATCCACTAGAAAATACTTTGAGAATTAATGATTTTTCTATTAGCATGCAAGACCATAAAACCTACTGTAGTGCAAGAAATGGCAAAAGTATTTTTACTTTCAATTTTGAAAAGAAAATTATCTAGGTACTTTTATCTTGAAAGAACAGAATCTTCTAATTCTTCTAAAGTACATGAAATCTTAAGCAAGAGAACTATTCAACCATTGCCTTGAAATTGTACTTTAACCAATTCTTTTTATCACGTATTCTCTACATACAGAAAGTGTATCTCCAGAATTTAAACCCCAAAATAAGAAACAGCACCTACCTCTAGTCTCAATCTTAAATTAATCTCTCACCCTAAATAAAAAAATAAAGACCCTACAATCTCTTTCAATAAAAGTTTGTTCTCTGTTATTTAAAGGACTAAGTTTGCTCCAGAAGAACAAACAACAAATCCAAAAATAATCTCCCTAGAGAAATGTTTTGCACAGTAGAATCTGCATTTCCATATTTTGACTGAGAACTGTAAACAAACCACTTGCCTTTTCATTCTTCATAAGCTGCTTACGGATTGCAGAGTCCCTTCGAAAGCACAGCGCTTTACAGCAGGGACCCAGGTTACTGAGAAGACCTGCTCTCTCTTCTTTTCGTAGAAGCGCAGCCATGTTTAGGGCCCCCAGTTCATGTTCAAAAAGGTTTTCTGCATCTAAAAAGAATTGATATATACAGAGATCAACATATACGTGGTATTTTGGAACAGCAATACACAGTACTATGAAATATTTCTCCCTTCTAAACAATACCTAGGTTTGGAAAAAAAGGATTTGCAGTTTATAGAAAAACACAAATAAATCCTTCACCATTTAAAGGGAAGGACGGGTACCCTTATATGTAGCTTCAGCACTGGAAAGCAATATTGAGACAGCAATCACTGAGAGGCCTAAAAATCAAGTGACAGCTCTCAGATAGAAGAGGGGATATCACTTACGATCAGACATGTGACGAAAGCTGTTTACTACTAGCATTGACCAGAAAGTGGTCTAAATTTCACTTCTCTCTAAGGCATAGGATAACTGTACCAGTGTCAAAACAGGGTTTGTATGGCTATGCAGAAGTGAAATATGACTGTGTGGAATAATTCTTTTATCCATGGTGGATGAACCTGGATAACAAGTCAACAGATGCTAACGAACTACCCCATCCTACTGGCTCATTTAAAGCCTTTGTTAATAGTACTCAAAGCAGCAGGATTAGTCCTTTAATACATTTACCAAAAGAAACAGCATGCAGCTAGAACACTTTAACCAAAGACAGCTCCTGAGGTGAGACTTATTCTGTGACATCTTTTTTCTATGAAATGTAGACAAAAAGAGTGCATGTGGCTGGACTGCAGCTCATTGATTTATAACCCTTTTACAATAAATAGGAAGATTATGGTATTATTAAAAAACAAAACAAAATGCAAAAAAATGGCAAGGTATGGAGCTAAGTCCAATCCAGCCACCTCTATATAGTAAAACACTTGGTGTTTAGCAGAGAATTTAAGACCTAACTATAGAGACACCAGCAAACCTGGGGAAAATTTAGCAGCTAAAAGCAAAGACTGCTACAGCAGTTTGGCAGAACGCACACAGAAGAGAACAAAGACGCATTTTTAAACCACTCGGTGAATTTGTGGTGAAGTCGAGTCAGACCAGTTTTCAAAGGAGGTGAAAAGAAACAACAAAGTTACATGAAATCCAGGGCAGGTTAAAGAGAACTGCACTGAAGTCATCAAGACAACCTCAACGGACAATCAACACCACAAATAAGTGACAAGACATAAAAAGGTCACTTCAAAGGCCACTTGTGTCCCTCAGGGTTCAATTCTAGGGCCAGTCCTGTTCAATACATTTATCAATGATCTGGATGCAGGGGCTGAATGCACCATTAGCAAGTTTGATGATGATACCAAAACGGGAGGTGCTGTTGACTCTCTTGAGGGACAAGACACCTTGCAAAGGGATCTAGATAGATTGGAGCATTGGACTATGATTAATGGGATGAAATTTAACAAGTCCAAATGTTAGATTCTGGACCTAGCATGGTGTAAGGCCAGGCATAAGTATAAACTGGGAGAGGAGTGGCTGGAGAGCAGCCCTGCAGAAAGGGATCTGGGGGTGCTGGACAGCAGCAGGGTCAATAGGAGCCAGCAGCGTGCCCTGGCAGCCCAGAGGGCAAACCGTGTCCTGGGCTGCGTCAAACACTGCATAACCAGCCGGTTAAAATTGGTGATTGTCCCGCTGTATTCAGCGTTGGTGCGGCCTCACCTGGAGTACTGTGTGCAGTTCTGGGCCCCACAGTTTAAGAAGGACGTGAAAGTCCTCAAATGCATCCAGAGGAGGGCAACAAATCTGGTGAAAGGGCTCAAAGGCATGTCCTGTGAGGAGTGGCTGAGGACTCTGGGCTTGTCTAGTTCGGGAAATGGAGGCTGAGGGGTGACCTCATTGTTCCCTGCAGCTTCCTGAGGAGGGGATGCGGGGAGGGAGGTGCCGAGCTCTTCTCCCTGGGATCCAGTGATAGGACATGTGGGAATGGCTCAAAGCTGTGCCAGGGGAGGTTTAGACTGGACACTGGGAAGCATTTCTTTACCAACAGAGTGGTCAAACACTGGAACAGGCTTCCTAGAGAGGTGGCCAACGCCCCAAGCCTGTCTGTGTTTAAGAGGCTTTGGACATTGCCCTTAACAACACGCTTTAACTTGGTCAGCCCTGCATTGCTCAGGCAGTTGGACTAGATGATCGTTGTAGGTCCCTTCCAACTGAAAGTCTATTCTGCCCTATTCAAAAGGTAGTAACACTGACAGCTTGTAAAGTCTGCCTGTGTGCCAGATGCTGAGCATATCTGGCAACTAAGCATGTCCATATCCTTAAAGGAAACAATTGCATATACTAGATAGAGAGTAAGTTACCCACAAATCTCAATTCTATCACTCACTACAGGCTTCTGTTTCCAAAGGAAATTAATTAAAAAACCCAACCCCCAAAACAAGCTATTGTTTCCTTTCTGTCTGCATTTCAGTGTATTACCAGAAACTTTTCATCCACAAATAAAAACAAAGAAGGGAACACCAAACTCAGGAATAACACATGGAAACAAGGTATACCACCATGAAGAAGTCCAATGTGAACACACTGCATTTTCACTGTAAAGCACACAGAGTATCTAGCTCAAACTCAGCAGGGCACCGTATTTGTGCTTTTGTTTAGAATACACGTGCTGCAGCTATGCAATCACTATACAAGGAACCTTAGCCTAGCAGATTACAAAGGAAATGCATACACCTGAAAGCCTACTGGCAGTTCCACATGTAGCAACTTTGATGTGTGAGAGACTGTACACACCACAGGGAAATCAACAGATGCACTTCGACACCCTCTCCTCTCCAGAGCAAAGTTCCACTGACTCTGAGTACACTTAAGACAGCCCAGATGCAGTGCTGGAGAGCCTCCTATTATCACCACTCCTCTGGACTTTATTTATTTTTAGAGAAGAATGCAAGGACTGCTGAGGTTATTCCGGCTATCACTTTAAATAGTCGGGTGGAGTGATTCTGCACTGCAGTTCCTGTTGCAAGGAATCCCTGATAAGAAGCATTGAAGAACACAGCAAAATTTGAAGCTTAGAGGGACAGAGATATAGTTCATACCTTACTGTATCAGAGAGTTTGCAAACTGAGGAAGACTCATTATGGTATTAATTACATCAGTTCTGTGAATTCTTAAGCATAAGAGTTGAGATTTTTTTTAAAACTAGAAGACAGCTAATGCTGCATAGAAAGAGCTGCAAATATTGCAGTGGGATGCTTACAGTACTTAATAACACCAAGTACACACCTCAAATTACACCATCTATGATGCATTAAAAATGCTTACATTTAATCTGACTTTAAAAAAAGCAGAAGCAGTAGCAACAGACCATGATTAACAGTTATACAATTTAAATGGCTCAAGCAAGCAGTGACATTCACGGAGATTAACAGGGTTGGGAGACATAAGTTAATTTCTTTTATTCCTCCCCACTTCTCCAACACTGTGACGTTAACAAGACAACTGCATGAAAAATACTGTTGCAAAGAATTAAAAAGTATTGTTTCAAACTAAGAACTAGAAATTACAGAGGAAAAAAAAAAGGGGTCAGAAAAATCCGCTATTCCCCAAAAACAGAGGCTCCGCAGATACTATTGTTTGTAAGCGATAATTTTCTCACATTTACATCCCAGAATAATTTGCATACAGATCTTATAGAAAGCAAATGTTTCATAGTCCTAAAAACCCAATTCTACCATGCAAGTTGTTGCAAGTAGCATTCTCTCTCATGCAAAAACCCTGCTTACACTAGAGACCTGTAATAAACAGCACTGGCATAGCTGATGACCGTCCTATCTATCACACATATTTTATGCCACACACTTTGTCTAAATGCAAGACTTGTACGTTATTTAATTTCCCACTCCTAGCAGAGACATAATATACAAACTTCACTGAGCTCCTTCATTCTGACCCAAAATCCTATCTATGCATTCTGGAGAGGATCCTCAGAAGGACAATAAGATGACATGTAGAGGATCCTTGGAGAAAACAATAAATCTTCTTTCTTTCTCACAATATTACTGCAAATTCACTGCAGAAGATATTTAGCTCTCAAAAAAAGAGCTGACACACTTTAGGCCAGCAAAGCATGAATGATCTCAAAGAATATTCTACTAGGATGAAAAATTTTGTTTTTATTCAAGACCTCCTCACCACTGCTGGAATTAAAACACTAATTTGATTGACATGCAGCTGTATTACATTCCTGTAATGTTCAGATAATACTCATTATACACTTTCTCTGGTCTTGAAACCTAAAATAATGAACTAATGCACATTTCATAAGGACATTCACTAAGTACAGAAGACAGCTTAGTTCCCGCAGAAACAATTACCTTTAGGTTTTTCTAACACTCTCTGGCAAGTCTCTTTGATTTTGGTGAAGAGTTCTGGTCCTGCCAATCGCTTAGAAATGCCAACTCTTAACATAACAGCACCCGGTGTGAATTTTAAGAGCGCAGCCCCAGGCTCCCGTGGTTCTTTTGGCTGCTTTGGCATAAGACTGGACCAATCTACATCTATAACATCCACAGGATCTGCAAAAACAGCGACAGAGTGAGTTATCACATCATCATCCCTTACCACAATTGATTAGTTTTACATGTTGTGTAAATCCCTGTCTCCTAAAGGCAATATATATGAGGTAAACATTCTTCTGCAGTTCTCAAAGCAAGATCCTTGGACACTTCAGGTAAAAAGATCAAAACTCACTTAGACTGGTGGAAAAAAGGAGCAGACAAATATAAAGCTGTCTGGATTAAAAAAAACACCCATAATATTCTGCTTCATTTTTATTGTAACCCCTTTGCGGAAGGCTGCTTGGACCTTGCTTAGCCAGCAGATTTGGACACATCACTTATGTATCCACAAAAGTCAATTAAATGCTTGAACAGCTAGTATTTCAACTCTGGATGCTGGATGTTTTTTTTAAAGGAGAGATATATACTATTTATTAAATAACCATACAACTGTTTGTCTAGTACGTTTAGCATAGAAAATACGAACACTGATCGTATGGCCCAGATGACCCAACTGAACTTACAACAAGTAGAAGATTCCATGCTTCCCAGTGCATTTAAGAAGCACTCAAGTACAGATAAAGTCTGTTGATAAAAATATCAGTTCCAAATAACAATCAAAACCAAACAGGGTAAATGAAAACATGTTTATAAAAACAAAAAGCTTACCCTTCTAGCTATATAAAACAAGATAAATTACTTCACAATACAGCTCCCAGTACACTTTACTTACCTCTAGACTTCTCAGGCTTACTTGACTATTACACAGAACAAATGAGAAATACTGAAGAGCATACAAACTGCATTCCTCATTTAGAAATACTGTCAACATCACAACACCATTACATGTAAACTGATCTAATCTTTATATTCAAATAATCATAAAGGGGTTTTGCTATACTTTTACCAGGCATCTTCTCATCCTCCTGTTGATCCTCCCGCTTTTCAGCATCACCTGCCAGAATTTCATCCAGTTCATCATCACTGATTGGCTCGTATTCTCCAGCACCAGATCCCAGTGACTGTATATCATCAATCTTTGCTTCATCTTCTCCTCCTACAGAGACAGACACATACTGTAGCTTTAAAGCAATAATTCTTGTTTTCTAAACATGCTTTAAGCAGCCTGAAAAGAAAGAGGTTCAGCAAACTTAACTGCTAGTTTTTGGGGACAAGTATATCCAACATGGAAACAGAGAAGTTATTTCTCCTGTATACAATGCGATAGTTTGAATTTTACGTATCTCAGTCATCTTTTTTGGTGCAGTATTAGTCAAACTGCACACAGAAGGTCTTATTCAGAAGAAACATGTTGATTATCTGATAATCAATATGTAGTTAATAATACAAATCTAAGTTAGCACCACAAAGTCTTTCAGGTGCTTTTGCACATGAATCCAAACTCAGGATTCAGTCCAAAGGCTCTACAAGCAAAAGAAGCAACAAAACCCCAAAACACAAGAAGGTGCAAGATACCCTGACTTAAGCAATTATTCACAGAATTTTAGACTCTTTGTGGAAGTCACAAGAGCAGCTTTTAGTAAGCCACGCCAAATTTTTTAGTTGTTCTTACACTCCCATCCATCCACGTACTATATGCATATACAAATACCCGTGCTGTATGTGTAAACACGTTCCTTGAAACCTGTAACCACAAGACACTCAAACGCTGCATTTTGCTGTTCATGAAAGGAACACCTGAAGATATTCTCTCACCTCCAAGACTAAAAGATCTGATTCAAGCTTGGAAACCTATTGCTCAAAACTCAGGCTTTCTTAGTGTTCTCCTCCACGGCACAGAATTTACAGAAATTTACAGAAAATCCCCTGTGGATGACTATTCTAACATCTTCCAGCTCCCTTATCCAGAAGGGAAACCGTTTCTGTCTTAAGTTGCCTGCATTTTTTTTTTTTTGCTTGCCTTTGTAAAAGCTACAGAGGGGGAAGAAAAAAAAATTAATCACCTCAACCAACCTAAAAAACAGCATGGGAAAAGCAAGTAAAAGACAGGTTAGCAGAGCATAAATTAACTACTCAGACCACCCGATGGTGCTTTGGAGGAAGCATATAGCATCTTGGGTATTATTTAAGCCCACTCCTAGACCAAACACATTAATATTGAAGATATTACAATAATCTAGTAGTTACATCCTCACGCATTTTGTTAGACAATACACTACAGCAATTTGTTCAAGTAAATATCAGATACCTCCTCAACATCATCAGATCTGGAAACTGCATTTAGTTTTCTTAAAAGTTTTTCCTTTTTAAAAGGAAAAGAAGGTGATCTGTACTAGATTTCATTTTGTGTCTTACGATTTTAAATATTCACTGCCTGTATGATCAATCTTCTGCCTCCACACTGATCTACCAGATACACTAGCTTGCCATAACTACATGCTTGGACAGCACAGAGGAACCACAAAAAAAATAATTACTGCATTAAGTCATCAAAAATAATAATCCATAGTTCTCAACACATGATAAAAAGATAGCTTTCCCAATTTTGAATTTCAAATCAGTTTGATAATTTCTAGATTACAATCTTATCACTACCTTTGTTGCTTTATTGCAGAAATGTGCTTTTATATTAATTCTGCCTTAAAAATGTGATACACTAGTCAGCTAAAAGGAGCAATGTAAACAGGAGTAATAAAGTAATGAAAGACCATAAAGTACACTAAACCTTAGAAAATCATAAACATGCTATATTCAGTATGCTTTAATAAAATGGAATGCCATCTAATATTTTACTAAAGACATTTTTCTAAAAAAATAATCTGAAATATACCATAACTTCCTACAGACAATAATTTTCAGAGAATTTAGAACAAAAACTCTGAAAAATAAACAGAAGAATACACACGAAAACACTTACAAGAAGTCTGCTGAAAGGCTAGACCTAAGAACATATTTAAAATCCACAGCCTGTTTACTTACAGGCACCCTCTTGGAAACAGATAACGTACCTAGGAATAGCCTTTCACCAACTCTTTTCTTAAGTTACCACACTGTACTCTCAGATTTATTGCACCATTTCTTCCTCTAACTTAAAAATCACTGACTTCTGTCCATTACAGCAAGACAGAGCAGAATTCCCCATGCTCACTTCAAACACTATCTTTGACAAGTGCTTCCACCCCACAGACCATCTCCTTAAATGGAATTTTCTCCATTGTACCAGCCAACCTTAACGACCACTTTGTGAGCAATCAGGTAGGAGATAAAATAAGTAATAAATATTCCTCATCGTCCTCTCCAGACAACATTCGATTTAACTGCTCAAATTAACAATCAACATCTACTGATAATTCTTATTAAGCATGCAAATATGACGAGATAGTGTTCTGTATTCTTGTGTAAAACTACAAAAGCTTAATTCATTTGTTTTGATTTGTGAAGACTATGGACTTCAGGCCTTACCATCCCAAATATCCAAAAATACCAAATTCTACAATGCCTTTTTTCCTCTCAACACATGTTAGAGAAGGTAACTCCTGCAATCACCAAAAAAGGCCAACTTACTGAACAGAATCATAACGTACACCAGTTACTCTGGATTTAGACTCTTGCTTCCTTTACATTGTTGATATAGATTAAAAGTACTTACCAAACTCCCTAACCATGCAAAGTTCAAGCTGTCTGATATATGTGACAAACTCTTAAAAAATTGTCAGTGTTTGCCCCTTACTTTATCTATTAAATCTACGCACATTTTCTACAGTACCATTAGGGCCACCAAATTGAGGCTGCCAAATTGAGGCCGCATTTAGTAAGATTACCTCAGGAAAGCCTTTTTTGGACTGTTGTGCCAAGCCATACATATGTTTCACCTACTAATCAGACAATCATTTCTATGGTAATTGGGCTCTGCAGAAAAAAGCGCCAAAGAACAGTTCCAAGCCAACGCTAATTTTTTTTTTCACTCACTACCTGTCACTTCCAAACTAAGAAAAAGATCTTATCATGATATAACAAGGCAATCAAATGTTGGTGTTACTCTTTAGCAAACTGCCTATTCAGAAACATTACACCTTGGTGAAATTATACCTCAGATCATTTACGTTTCTTTGCCCTAAGACTTCTTTAGAAATTAACAAATAACACTAACACAATTAACACTAAGGAAGATGCTCATCACACTTCTCTCTTACTGTGTCTGCTTCCACAGTAGAGAAGCTGGAGCCAATAAGCCTTTCAGTAGAAAATTATTCCAATATAGTTCAGTTCAGCACTATGCTAAAAGGGAAAGAATAAAATATTTGTCGGTCCAGGTTCTTTCCCAGAATATCTCACCTTCTAAACTCTCTACCTTTTCGGCCTCATTTCCGTCGTCAAAACCTTGTAAAGGTCCTAGATCTTTGTCTGCTCTTTCCTTCTCTGAGGCCACCGAATCCCGACAAACACCATCAAATTCTTTTTCGTGATCTCTGTCCAGTTTCGTTTCACTGTGTTTTGTTGATTCTTTTTGAGAGGAGATGTCAAGAGTTCTGTCTCTCTCTCTTTCAGTAGTATCGGGTAGTTGTCTCTCTCTCTCTCTGTCCAGCTCCCGTCTTTTCTCCCTCTCCCTCTCTCGTTCTCTGAGTCTCTCTCGTTCCCTGCTCCTCGGCCAGTCTTTGTCAACATCTCGGTCCCAGTCTCTCTGTCTTCCCTCTCTCCTGTCTCTCTCTCGTTCGCGATCATGTTCATGTCGATCTCGGTCCTGAAGCCTTTCCCTGCTATCAAAGGACCCAGATCTGGAATGGACCTGACGATCTGATTCAGGAGAGCTTCTTCTTGAACTGTGGCTTCTTGAATCTTGACGATCTGAATAAAATATTTTAAATATATGCATGACTACAGCATGTAAATGTAATACCATTTTACTAGACCAAAGCATTTAAAAGATTCAGCTATGAAAATGTACTGCTCGAAAGCATCACCTTCAAATTAATAATGCTTTCAGACTGCCTGTAGATTTAACATTACTTAAAACCATAAGGCATTTCTCCCACTCCCAAAAAAGATTTTTAGTGACTACTTTCTACTATGACAGAAGCCAAACTGAAGGTACATCATTATAACTGAGAAATTGAGATGGGGGAGAGGGTTGAGGGAATAATCTCAAAATTCAAAATTTACAAAACATGTATTTTAAAAGCTAGAAACGCCTTGGCTAGCAAATGATAAATTCAGAAAAATAATTTCAGGTATGTTATAACCTTGACAAAAACAGAAAGTCAAAGTGCTTTAGGAGGAAGATGCTTTCCTATGATGCTGTTTAAATATTAAAGCATTTTACCTTTTTTTTTTTTTTTTTTACAGGAACTACACAAATAAAACAAGTCAATATGTGATTATTTTCATTTGCAAAGATGATTTCTATATGCATTAAAAGTATGCCTAACAGGAACCACGACAGATTTACCTCAGTGAAAATAGCTCCTGAGATGATAATGGATCTCTATCCCAGAGAGAAGCGACAGTTTCATTTTGCATAGATTTCAGAATTTCCATCTCAAAATGAATGTTAATAACGAATTTAAGAACATTATTTAGATTATAAAGCACCTCAATGTTCTGTTAGCACAACCATTTTCTCTATGAGTTTTTTTTGGCCTACTTTATTCCCCAGGCAGCATGAAGTGAATCTAACTGAATGTTTTGGTGTAAACAAAGTAATAATCCTGCCCACTGAGGATCAGCTTTTTAAATATGGTAACACCTGCAGGAACCTCAATTCACTATTTTTACAGTGAACGGCAGAGAGCACCTCCCCCTCCCTTCACACTAATTACAAATGAAAAGAGTATACAGCCAGGAAAGAATGATCTGGGATTTGTACCTTCACACTTTTATACAGAATGATAGGTCAGTCTCACTAAAACACATCTTGTTACCTGAAGATGTGCTGCGACTGGGTTCCCCTCGTTTCAACTGATCAATTCTGGACTTGCGTTCCCCAGTGATTTCTAAGCTCTTCTTCTCTCTGTCCCTGTCCCTGTCCCTATCCCTGTCTCTAGAGCTACTGTGCAGGATCCTCTTCCGTCCAGTCTGGTCGTCTCCACTGCGATGAGCTGACTCATTGGAAGGGGATCTAAGTCTGCTTGAAGCATGGCTCCGATTGCTACCAAGGCTGCTGCTGCGCTTCTGATCCACAGGTTTACGGTGTGGGCCGTCATCTATCGTAACATGAGGAGCTTCCACCTTTTCTCCCCTTGTCCTGTGACTTTTTCTATGGGAGTCCTCATTGCTTCTCTCTGGAACAACAATGTCACCGCGTTCAGGAACATCTTCATCTGACCAGTCACTAAACGTTGTATCTTCTCTTTTTTGGGGGACTTCTGCCACAGCTTTCTGAGGTGGTGCTTCAACCAATTCTTCCTTTGTTACAGGGGGGGTTCTCGGGCCTTTCTTCTTTTTATGATGTGGAACAATTTCTTCATCAGAAACTTCAGAATCACCCTTGGACCTCTTCCGCTTTTTCTCTACGTTTTTCTTTTTTTGACCTTTCTTGGGCGAAAAGACCTGGCTTTCCTCAGTCGTCGATTCATTAGCGTACCTTTCCACCACACTGTCATCATCTTTCTTCTTCTTTGTGGCCTTTTTCTGTATTTTAGACTTCTTCTTGCTGTCATCATGCATTCTATCAGAAGCATCTCTTTCTTCAGAGGGGCGGTGTCCAAGATTTTCCTGAACCCTGGACCGGGAGCTTTCTGAAGTATCTGGTTGCTCTCTTTGTTTATCCGCTGAAGAAACCCTCTCTTTAAACTCTGGTTCTTCATAACGCCGGGAACTTTCCTTTCTGTCTGATTTTCGCTCTTCTTCTTTCCAGCGACTCTGACGCTCCTCTGTAACATGAGAGGGGCTCAGTGACCGGGATTCCTGTGGCCGCACAACCTGGCTCAGAAGTCTGTGCTTTTCATCTACAAAATGGGAAAAACGATATACTTGTATTGTTTAGGAAGGAGAACAGGTGAACATTTGGTATCTTGTGCATGCCAAAAAGTGTCAATTAAAACATTATAATCTATTAATTCTGTTACATTTCCTAAGGTCTTCTGCTGCTGCAGCAGCAAAAGACTATTTCCATTTAGGTAAACACGCATCTTTAATGACAGATGCGGAAGCCACTATCACCTGGCAGACACAACACGTCTTGACAAGATGAAGATAAAAGACAAACATATAGTTTAAGAAAAAATTGTGTTGCTCATAAAAATAAGGGGAGGAGGATACTTACAAAAGCTTTCCCAATGTTTTTTTCTATTTAAATTTGAAAATTATTTTCCACAAGCAGTGGGTAAGCTGGATCCAGTTGCAGAGATAGCCCACTCCTACTTACTTTTATCATCTCCACTGTTGTAAGCATCACTGTCAGGAGAGTGCTCACGACGACGTTTGGGTGACTGACGAGGACTTGGACTGCTTTCATTTCTGTGGCGCTTCCTGCAGAACAAACATGTATGGTCAAATTTCTTCAGGATTCTTTAAAGAAAACCTTCATTAATTGAGTTTATCATCAATACAATCCCTGAAGTTTAAGAAGACAACATACAGAAGACAACACATCTAAGGACGCCAGGAAATTTTGTAGTTTTCTAAGTTGTTGTTCCAAAACTTCAAGTATGATCAGTTTTCTGATCATACTGTAAGATACCTTAAACTAAAACTCCAACACTTAAGACAACTATCTTTTCAACAAAAACTTATGAAAGACTATTAAGATCAAATTTTCCCTGTGGCAATAATCCTTGCAGTAAGTTGACTGCAGCTGGCAGCTAAGCCCCCACCTAGACGCTTGCTCACTTCTCCCCCAGCAGAATGGGGGAGAGTCCGTACTAGATGACTTATAGGTATCCACAATTCCCTCACATAAAAGCTACTAATTAATTCCAAGCAACACAGCCACTCAGGGCAACACTGTTTTGCTTATTATTGACAGAACAATGAGAATTTTATTGCACTAAATGAAAAAAAAAGAAAGGTGAATCAGTGCCACACACTTGCAAAAGGAAGCACCACGCACTTACTCACGATATTGTTCACCCCTTCACTGACAGCCTTGTGGCACTGAAAATTTATTAGCACAAAGGGTAATGTATGTTCCACAGAAATTTAATGAACAAAGCCATGAACCATAACCTAGTTAGCTGCTGTCTGACTTTCCAGGCTTCAAAAGGTACCACAGTCTGCTATTATGTTTCCAGGAATGCCTGCATTATTAAAGACAAGGCCACGTAAGTAGTTTAGATATAAGAAAGAATTTTTTTTTAACATAAGGGTGGTGAAACACTGCAACGGATTGCCCAGAGAGGTAGTGGAGACCCCATCCCTGGAAATATTTAGGACCAGGTTGGACATGGCTCTGAGCAACCTGGTCTAGTGGAAGATGTCCCTGCTCACTGCAGGAGGGTTGGGCTAGATGACCTCTAAAGGTCTCTTCCAACCCAGAGCGTTCTGTGGTTCTACGATTCTAAGTATCCTTAGAAGGGAAAATTATATGGGTCTAACTAAATTGCTAATTCTGGAGTAGTTCCACGATTCTGCACTAACAAAGCATCAGATTAGCTTCACCAGCATAGTACTGATGTGGGGGCCACCAGCATATGCCACACAGATGCAGGGGATACATGGCTCCGAATCAGACCTCTGCACAGACAGGGTATCTTCTTCCTTATGACACTACCCTGCTTATTAAATCACCAAAATCAACAGTAAAAGAATGCCTTTTTTGGTTTTTGTTTGTTTGTTTGGTTAGCTTTTTTTTTTTTGACTGAAGTAATATTCAGATCCACTCACTTGGATTTTCTTTCCTCATGGACATCTCTTGAACTTCTTTCTTCTCTGATATCTTCTCTCTTATCCCTGCGGTCTTCCCTTCCTTTTTCTCTGTCGTCCCAGTCTCTCTGGCGATCTCTTTCTTTATCCCTGTCCCGACCTCTCTCCCTTTCTCGTTCCCGCTCTCGATCTCTTTCACGCTCTCGCTCCCTTTCTCGTTCCTCCCGCTCTCGCTCTCGTTCCTTCTCCCTCTCCCGTTCTCGTTCCCTTTCCCTGTCATGGTCCCTGTCTCGGTCACGCTCGCGGTCCCTGTCTTTGTCCCGCTCTCTCTCCCTCTCCCGTTCCCGAGCACGATCTCGTTCCAACTCTCTTTCCTTCTCCCTTTCTCTTTCCCGGTCTCTTTCTCTTTCCCTCTCTCGGTCTCTCTCCCTTTCTCGCTCTCTCTCCCGGGCCCTTTCATCTCTCCTATCATCAGACCGATCTACCCTTCGCTCTTCTCTTCTTTCATCCCGCTCAAGGTCATCACTTCGTCCTTGATGTCGTATCGGTGAGCTTGCTCTCTGATCTGTGAAGAGAGGTAGGTTTGGTCACCAAGTGCTAAAGTGACATACACCGCTTCCACTACACTAATAAAAAACCCAAGAGCTTTTGTTCTGACAATCTAGATACTGGTGTGCATTAAATGAAAAGCAACTCCCTGTAGAAACTTGGAAATTCAACTCAGGGATGGAAAAAGACAAAAAGCAGTACTAATTTTGAAATACTTTTTCAATATTTAGGGAGTGGGCTTTCCTTACTTTAGCCAAAAGTTACCACAAAAATTTTATTTTCTACCATATTTTTCTGAATGGCTTCAAAAGCTAATTATATGCCTCACAGCCTAGCTATTACTATTGTATTACTCAATGATTCAAAATCTGGTATAAGATCTCAAAAGTTCTGAATAACATATACATATGAAAAGAAATGTTACAAAAAATTTTATTTCCTATATCTGTTAAAGAGTCATGGGCCTTATAAGAACTCACTAAACTAGTAAAAGTTACTACAAAACAAGAAATACTGTCCTGTCTCATCAGAGAAGAGATCCCTGCACAGAAATACACAACCAAACACACAAGAAAGGGATAGATGAGTACAAGATACGGGAAGCAGAACTGCTAGAAGTTTTCATACATACTCACTGCAGTGTCTTACAGTTTAAGAATCTGAGTTTTTCATTGTTCAGATAGTGGATTAGAGTCAGGGAGAAAACTAAACTTATGTAGAAAACGACTGATCCAGAAGGACAGTGAAACCTGATTTATCTAATGGTATTTACTCTCCACAGAATTAGCTGCATTTTGTTAACGATATTTTGGATTTTTTTTATTATTTCTATAAATTATGATGACTTCATACAATTTCTATACTGATGTTAGTAGTATTTGAACGACAACAAATCAATAAAACAATTTTTCAATGACATATATTAAAAACACTATACAAAAGAGCAAAAAATGGCACGAACAGAGGTTGGTATTTTTCGGTCCATTACTCTGAGGCTGAGAGTGCACTTCACTGTAAATTGAGACAACATCCACCAGGGGAGAGCAGGCAGAGTTTGCACAAGACTAAATCAATATAACATGCATTTCCATCAGTTTAATCAATTTTCATCTCTGAGTGAATTAACAATGCCTTAATGCTCCCCTGTTACCAGGTAAAATTAAAAGCAAACTTGAGTAACATTTCTGCCATGGAAGTAACGCTTCTTTTTTAAAAAGGTAAATCACCAATCCACGCAATTGTCTGTGAACAGATTTCACAATCTTTTAATGGTGCCTATAACACTACAATATGATTTACTGTGCATACTAAATATTAGATTTTATACAGAAGTTCCGTAACTCCTGTTTGTTATCTCTGTTTTGGTGACAAAACATCCACATGAAAGTCTTACATGAATCAAGACACTGGAAGTATATTAGACAATTAAAGTGAATAGTCAGAACCTTTTACATGACTTCATTTTTTGAAGCACTGTTCCAGTGGTTGTTTGAAACGCCTACGTATTTGCCTCAGTTGAATAAGGGCACCCAAATTCGCAAGCTTGCGTTTTAAAATCATGCTAAAAAGATTCCTTACATATCACGGAACTAAGTACCAACCAAAATCTATCTCGATTTTTCTCTGACTGACAAGTGTTAAGACTGTGGCCTAATTATGGAAACTATATCTTCAATTGTAACTCTGAGCAGGACTTACTATTAGAAAAAGTGATTTAAATTTTTAAGGGAGAAAACAACAAATCTTATCTCCATTCACGTTCTTTGTATTTCACCCCAAAAATGGAAACCCAACCCATTCAAAGCAACCTTCCTTCTAAAAATTTATTTTGTTGTGATGACATATTTTTATTTCTAAGATTTTTTTTTTTAATTCTTAATAAATTAAGAACTTGGTGTGATATGAAGAGTACAAATTACATTTATTGGGGTTGGGGAGATGGAAGAGATTCAAGCTAGTCTGCCAAAGCCAATCCCCAGGACACATTCAGACTGCAGGATTTTTCAGCTGACAAGAAAAAGGAAGCCTGGCGATCAGGTTTGTTGAAATCCTGCCTTGAAGATGAGACAGAATCTAAAGCAGAGCCTTTCATAAGAGCAAGCAATAATAGATAGATTTCAATGGGCCAAAGAGTATATCTCAAAGTAGCATACAAAATACCCACTTGAAAAACTGAAGTTAAACAACAGCTAGAACTTATCTGTCACTTCCAAATCAAAACTCAAGATAGAAAAAAATTCACTGTAATTTTATATTTATTCTTCACAGGTCCTCCTTTCATATCCATGCTATTTTTATTTGCCTGACTCCTTCTGTTCTCTTAATTGGTGAGCAACACAAATATTTTCCAGAGTGAAAGTTGGTACTAAGCTTCTTAGAGACAAGGCAGTACTCTTTCAGGTGCAGAAGTGTGACATCTTCCATACTGTGTCTAAAAGAAGCCTTGGATACTCTTTCCGTGATCACTGGTATCTGTACCAACAATTACTAGCCAACTTATTGATCACAGCAAAGCATTCATCAATATTAAATTCCTCATTTTTGAACTAACCATAAATTTAAACTGTCACTTACTGTAGTAGTGAGTAGTCTGTAATTAAGTCAGTCTAGCAGTAAGACCTTCCCCAAAACACACTCAAACAATTTACACTGCAAAAGTACAATGCTTCTATACAGACAAACCGTAATGAAAAGCAATCACAACTCTAAGCTTACATTTGTATGCACATGAAGTGGAGCAGGAGGCAAAGAGGATGAAAAAACATTTTTACACTGAAGTTGTACTATGAAATCTCTTGAAGAAGTTTAGTTTGTTTAAAGACTACTTGGATGAATAAAAACAGAAGGTGCCAAAATCTAGCCACAGGAAGAGAGAAAGGCCATAGCATTCATGCATACACTGTCAATGAGAGATCTTACTACAGAAGTTAACTTACATCAAGGATAGGACTAGTGTCAGTGTGCAGCGTCAAATGAGTTATTTATGCATAAGTGGTGCGTGGGTGGAACAAGGAAGAAAAAGAAGGGGGATAGAAACACACGCATACATATACATTTGACTACATATATACATTAAAATACCTCTTTCTCTGTTGTCACGCCTGTCCCGTTCACCATGTCTTCTTTCAAAGGAGGAATCCCTTGCTTGTTCTCGACTATCATAGCGATCCCGATCAGCATAGCTACTCCTTGATTCCCAGCTGTCATGGTAGTTTCCACTACTGCTGTGACCATCGACCTGGGATCCTCTAGTCCCCCGGCTTCCTAATAGAGATGTATCAATATAAAAGATGAGTCTCCATATGTAAGGAAATCCACTGATATTTTACACCAACTAAAGTAGTAACTTCTAATAAACTTGAATCAACTGTTCACAGAAACAGCAATTGTACATAATGAACAATTCAAATTTTGCACATTTTAATTGCAAAGTTATTATTTTCAAACTGCAAACTCAAGAATTCCTAAATCACCATCCCCTGGTCACAGCTCAAGGTCTCCCGACCAGAAATATCATAACCAGTCCAAAAGCCAGTTCAGATTTGTTCCAAGTAGGATGTAAGCTTATAGACAGGGCGGCAGGAATAAGCAGAGAAAGTAGATATAATTTCTCCTGTAAAATTGTATGGCATTTCCCATGTGAATATGTCACAATAAGACTGAGAAAGCGATAAGTGAAGCTGTTCTACAAAGTGCATCAGACCTTCAAAAACACTGCCAAAGGTTACAATCCCACTGTTTTGGGTTTGTTTTTTTTTCAGTCAGTCAAGAAGGGGAAGGGCAGCAGGGGCAGCCAGAGATGGGTGTGTGTGAAAGATGTTTTTCAAGCAGCTGAGACATGCAGTTGCTTTTGAGAGAACACAAAAAACCTGCCGCCCAGTACTTTGAGACACACTACCCCCTACGAATCCTCCACTACACATCAGCCTCCTACTTGTATTTGTAGCTCATGGGAAAAACTAGGGTTGCAGAAACATTAGATAGTGTGGTGTAAGGGTTAGGGTTTGTTTTAAAATGGGATGACAGAATACCAATGTTATGCCACTTCAATGAATGGCGAACATGTAAGTGCTATAAATTTAAGCAACTATTCTAACTTAACGACAATACAAATGAACATAGCTTTAAAAGCATCAACTATTTGGTAACACTTCCATATCAAGTATCAAACAAGATTGTATGCATGTCATTATTCAGTCTGCAACAACAGGGACACTTGTTAATTTTTTAAATCACACAATACCCTTTTCAGATAGTTCTGGACCTCTGCCTCGACTTCTGCCAGTTCTATCACTTCTGCTCTCGTTTCTGGAGTCACTTCTGGAGTCATTCCTTGTTTCAGCACGAGAGCTCTCCTCTCTGCCATGGGATCTTCCATAGCTGCGCGAGTCCTCCTGATACTGGTCATCCTTTTTATGGGCATCACGACTCTCTCTGTCTCTGTAGTCATGAGAATCTCGTGTGGAGCGCGACTCTCTCTGATCACGACTGTCTTTGGTATCTCTGCTGTAATCCCTCGTATCTCTGGAGTCTCGAGTGTCTCTGGATTCCCTTGTCTCCCTCCGATCTCTGTTGTCTCTTGTCTCCCTCCGATCTCTTCCATCACGTGACTCTCTGTCATCTCTATGATCCCTGGAGGTACTCTGCTCCTGGTCATAATCACGATCATCTCTTGTTTCTCTTTCTTTTTCCCTTTTCCCTCTAGTTTCTGTAAAACGTTTAAAAGAATATTATATACCGAGCTTAATCAGAGTAGGCAAAAATTTAGCAGACATATAACATTAAAATAACAGTCAAAATACACTTCTGACATAGACATAGAAAATAAAAACTAGTATGTAAGCAGGAGACGATCATGTTGGGTAACTACCTATACATTCAGTAGGCTTTAAAGATCCTTTTGTGAATTTGAATCTGTACTTTACAAAGATTTGCCTGTTCAAAAGACAGTAAGTATAGTAAAAATAAATATCAAACGTATTAGAGAGCAAGTACACTTCAATAATTTTAAGGTAGCATTGTTTCTCTTCCAATCATAGGGGAACCTATCAGGCTTGCCAGCGACAGGCTAGGGGAGGATACACAATGGTCAGAGGGATGGGGGGCTAGTAGGAGCCCTGAACCCGTTGCCCAGCAGCAGGTGAGGGACACTGCAGCAATGTGGAAGTCTTGCCGAGGGGAGCTGGAGGCGCCTGAGGTATCAGGTGCCAACAAGAAAATACCCATGAAG
>Ga0065711_1035373_pt1 | contig 22402 bp, 15 predicted proteins | sample Hoacrofraction12_FD_59098 | JGI IMG/M metagenome (GOLD analysis project Ga0065711, IMG submission 59098) | Hoatzin crop microbial communities from Cojedes, Venezuela - Epithelial fraction 12 v2 (version 2) | ecosystem: Host-associated > Birds > Digestive system > Esophagus > Crop | place... | reverse complement strand
GGAGGAGCCGCGGGGCCGGTGGGCCCGGCCACCCCTCGCCCCGCCCCGGTCTCCGGGAGGCTGCGCCGAGGCCCCGGGGCGGTGCGTCGTGTCGTGGCGGAGGCGGCGGCGCAAGAGCTCGGGGCCAGCGGGGTTGGGTCGCTGAGCGACGGGGCGGACGGGTGTCGGTGACGGAGCAGGGAAAAGAAGCCGCAGGCGCAGGCAGCGGCTCGAGCGTGGCCGGAGCGTGTGCGCCTACGTCACCGGGGCGCGTGTGCGTGCGCAGGCCGCGGCAGGTCGGGGCCCGGGTCCGGGAACGGGAACGGGAACCGGGCCGGGGGTGCGGCGGGCAGCAGCCGGCTGGGCTGGGTGGCGGAGGCGCTCGGTGCCCTGGGCGCCGTGCTTGGTTCGTGGATGGGGGCTGGCCGGTGGGCAGGGCGCTCTCTGGCTGTCGCTTCCATGAGGTCGAATCCCCTCTTGTCTGGGAGTTCGAACTTTTTTTGGGAGTTTTGAAAAAATTTGATATTTCTGGGGTTGCGCGGTGGCTGTTCAGGGACGGGTTGCGAATTGGTCGTCGGGTGATGAGAAAAATCGTATATCGTTTATTTTGCATATTCATTATTAGTATTACTATTAGTAGTATTATGGTTATTATTAGTAGTATTTCCTTTATTGCCGTATTAAACTGTCTTTATCTCAGCCCAGGAGTTTTCCCTTTTGTCCGTTTCTGCTCCCCATCCCGCTGGGGAGAGGTGAGCGAGCGGCTGCCTGGTGCTTAGTTGCCAGCCGCTGGGTTAACCTGCGACAGGTGCTTGGTCAACACAGGAAACTAACCTGATCTAGCAGCTTCGCAGCTTGTCTTGGAGTCTGACCAGGCACCGGGGAATGGAGGGGTTGCTGTAACTTGGTGTGCACTAAGGTTATCTTTTTAAAGCAGATAGTGACTTTTTCTCTTACAGAAATGTCTCGTGGCCTGATTATATGTCTATGTATATATGCTCTTTTAATGGAGTGAGTTGGCAGTATGTCAGTTGTTCCTGAACTGAGAATTTTGTGCAAAACCACCAAACAAAAGAATTTCCAGTACCTGTATTGTTTTAATCTGTTTCTGTTGATTGGTGAAACCTTGAACCCATGTAAAGTTCTTTTACTTGCAGTATCTGGCTGGCAAGAAGACACCTCAGGCCTAGAAACCCCGTGTGGGAAGAATTATCTTTTTATTTATTTTGATTGTGGCTTCTACCTTCCTCTTCTGCACGTAGTATTTAAGGTGCAAGCAAGCCAGAGATTTACGCCTTGGGTGATGTGTTTCTGCTTGTTCTTATAAGGACTCTTCCTCATGCAATGGCTGCTTAGTTTCCTAGTAAACTTTTGGTAGGGGATGTTGTTAAAAATCTTTTGGGAAGTCAAAGTTGATTTTTGACAACTATAGCACCCTCACCCCTTTGTTTCTCAAATCTTTCAGAGGTCTTAAATAGTTTTGAGAAGCAGGATTTGCTTTGGCAAAAGCCATGCCAATTTTTCTCATGTAAATAATTTTTTAAGTATTCATTAACCATATTTTTAATTATAGTTTCTGCTTACATTAACGGTTTTATTTGGTGCAGATTTTTTTTAAAGTTGTTTCATGTTTGCCATTTCTAGTCCTGAGGTGCCAAGAAACTGCTAGATGAGAGTTAATTGTCATTCCTTATTCAGCTTTTTAACCTTGAGTTCTTTTAAAATGCCTACAGGGTGCTGCTGATTATTGTTGCTTATTTTGTCAGTGTGTTTTATAACCTCTGCTCTAGTTTCCTCAGTTTTGGACAGATTCTCTGATGAGTCACCTACAAAAATGCTTTCCAGAATAGGTATCTCCCTGTTCTTTTTCACAGTAAAACCTGAGGGAAAGCATTTACTTGGCTCCTCATCAACATGTAGTATTAAACCACCAGCTTACTAAAGAGCTCTGAAGGAAGAACACTTGCTGTGAAGAGCATGGGTACAGTGAGGACAAACACGGAAAGAAATGTAGGGGCAGAGAAATGAAGGGGGTTAAAAAGACCACAATGCTGCTTGCTTTTTGAGAAACAGGGAAAGTGGCAATTTTTTTAAAACTGAAGTTTTGGTGAAGATTACGATGTAAGACTGAATTGCATGCTCAGTCTGTCTGCAGTGTATCCTCTCCATTCTCTTCCTCACAACTAAATTATGCATGTCATTGAGTACAGCATTCTGTGGCATGAGTTGAAGAAGCAAAACTGAAATAAGTCAGTGACTTGGGGAACATCGTGGGAAGGAATATTGCGAAACTGGATTGTTACCCTGAACATTATCATGATGGTGATGATTGGGGCAAGTATCTAACTGAATCCTTCAGTTTTCTAGAGTGGATTTTTGCTGTAAAGCGGCTTAATCAGTCTGATATAAGAGTATCTGGAATCACCGTTTATAGTGGTGATGATCTGAATTCAGTACAAAAGCACAGAAGAATGGGTTCTCTTTAGCATCATCTGGTAATTCCTCATGGGGATGAACTTGAGGTTTTGGCTTTTTTTTTTCATATGGCAAGACAGCTGATTGACAGCTTTGTGTGGAGTACTCAGTCAAGATGTAAAAGAGAAATGTGGGAGTGAGGTAAATAAGTTTTCATTTTGGGTCGTGTAAATGACCTGAGTGTGCTGAAAGAGCAGAATGTTTCTAAGTGTTATGTGTTTGAGACTCTCCACAATCACCATAAGCAATAGAAAAAATTCTAGCATTTGCAATAGCTTATGGTGGAGAATTTGAATGAAATAATGTAATGAAATTTTACATTTTGAGGGGTTTTGTTTGTGTAAGTGCTAGTTTAGAAAATTTAAAAAAGTGGAAAATGATCCTACTCATAGATGGTGTTTGAGATGGCAAGCAGCTGATACAAATGAAATAAGTGCAGTTGACTTTGTGCTGTTTTATTCATGATGCTACAATTCAATACATACTCTATTTGTCTGCCAAAACCAAAAGGTCAGTGCTGATAAACTTTGAATTGCTGATGGTTATTTGGTCACTTCTTAAGGCTTTCTCAGATGACTTAAATGTTCAGCTTGCTTTCAGAAGTTGAAGTCCCACACCCAAACATTGAAGATGTTAAGTCTTAGGAATAAGCTCAATATAGTTTCCAAGTTGCTGTTAGCACGGAAAACCAAAAGAGCAGGCCCCACAACTGAAGCGATATAGGACAATGATTTCATTTTGTGGTGTGACATTCTGAGAGCAATATAACATTTTGAAATTGTGTGAGTCAGAGTTCACTCATTCTAGATACTTGATGTGCTGTTAGAGAAAAAGCCTTTTTGTAGTACAAAAGCAATAAATATTCAATGACTTGTTACCTCAGATCTTAACTCTGCATGTGCAGAATTTTGCTGTAGTGGGAGAACTTTTGAGGAATGTTTGCAGGAAAAACTGACTTTTAACTGTGAGTATCGTTTATGATTGAGGGGCATTGACATGTGTTTTGTGGACCATCACAAACCCCCACTGGAAAGTCATCTACGTTTGCAGGACTAATTTATGTTATAAAGTTAGGATAACAACCACCGGTGTTTTCTCAGGTTCTGCTATGATATATGCCGTTATACAGAGGGGAAAAAAAACCCCCGAATAACTTTAATCCTTTATTATAAATACTCCCTTTGCCTATATCTAAAGTGTTATAGATAGTGTACTTTATCTTGGTACTGTGTGAGTGTTCTTGATAGTGTTGATAGATTGGTAGTGACATGTGATGGCATAGTGCTGCTTCATATTTTGAGGAAAAACATAATGTTTTTACGAAAGTGTCCCACATTTGTTAATAATCCTGTTAAGTCATATAAAGGCTGGGTCTGAAGAAGCAATGTGGTCTTTCTTCAACATAATAAATATATGCAGTAAATTTGTAGCAGTTTGCTATGGTATTGTAAAAGTAATTTTTAAAGTTTATTTAACTATCAGAGAAAGTGTCATAAGCGTACATTAATTCTTTTGTCAATGCTTGCTGCAAGATACAACTTCATAGCCTTTAATTTCTTTGATGTTCTTAAAAATTAATTCTAGGCATTGATTTTCACTGCTCTAAGTTTATTGCAGTTTTTCAATCCCTGAAAGTGTTGATGCCTTATCACTGCTAAATAAACATCTTATGTAACTGAAACTGTATATTTCCCCATGATTCATGACTTGTAAGAGGTGACTTACTGTTCTGTGGGGTGTTTTTTGGAAAGTTTTGTTCTTCTCATGTTATGTTTGCATTGAAAAAAGGAAAAAAAATTAACCTCACATGGTTAAGTGACAAGCATCACTTGAGTGAATTTTATTATTCCATGTTCTTAAGTGGTGTATCAAAGGCAAGTTTTTTAAACACTGTTAGCACTTTCGAAGACTCCTAAATCAAAGCAATATTTTTGCTGACTTTACTCATTTTCATACAGTTAAATGCATAATGTGGGTTTACAAGTGTATCTGAGAACTTGCATGCAAAAATTACATGGATGAATAAGGTATTCTGCAGAGTTTAGAAGGAGCTACATTTGTGCATCATCAAGAGACAGAAAGGAAAAGGCTGAGCAGATGAAACAAAAATAGCATCCATTCACATGCATGTTGGCAGTGACTAAAAGCCAAGTTGTGCCAGTAACAAAGAGTTGGGTTCACCATGTGACTGGGAGGACTTCTGTAGGTTTTCAGGGGGAATTGCTGTGTCTCGGCAGTGTGTGCATGTATTGCACTACTGTGAATGAGAGTAACTGTCGTGTAGTCCATGAGGATCTCTGTTATTTGTGGTAGGTGCAGCAGTGATGACAAGATACTAGTAATACAGCAATATTGCTTCTTTTAAGTCTGCAGCGTCATCTCCCACTATCCAGAGATAACCAAAATTGGCATCAGCCAGCTCACTTAGCATGCACAGATGCAACCCATCAGGTTCTGTGGACTTTTGAACATCCAGTTTCTTCAAGTGCTCCTTAACCTTGTCCTCCTCCACTGTCGCATTTAAAGGGGAAAAGGAGTCTGGTAAGTGACAAAAGGAAAGCCCTCCTGTTGAGTCATGAGGTTCAGAGAAGACCCCCTTGCATTCTAAACTCTCTCTCAGAGAGGAGTCTAGGAGCGGCTGGATCAACTCCTAGTCCCAGACTTGGTCAACGGTTTATGTCTAAAGGGTTAAGTGTGTAGCCACTTCTCAGATTCAGCTTGCCTGCCAGAGCCTTTCCAAGGACTTTCACTGAAACAGTTTCTCAAGTTAAAGCAATAGGTAATTTATTCAAGCGACAGGTATCACAGATTTGGGGTTGCCATTGATAAATGCACTGTCTACAAAAGCTGAGCTCGAGGTAATGGTCTAGGGCTTTAGTTAACCGTGTGTTCCTGGGGATACCTCTGACAAAGTCAGAGGTGCGACTCTTGCCAAAAAGGCGTCCCTTCTTGGGGGGGGAAGAAAGGTTCAGGCCCGTCAACCCGTCCATCAGGTGCAGTTCTCGCTTGCCTCCTCCTCCCACAGAGAGTTTTCAAGTGCCAGTTTTTATATGTTTGAAAATCTTTTTGCAAGGTGGGACTAAGTCAATTGTGTTTTATTGGCTCTTGGCATGGAATGCTGTGTCGTCACAAGCCGGACGCAGCCCTGTGGAGCAGGCATCTTGGTATATGCTCAGGGGGGCCAAATGTTTAAGCAACCTCTGGCTGCGCGGCCTCTGTCAGGTCCCGGAGATTACTTGATTTACAATGGTGGGCTATGCCCCTGTTCTGTCTGATAAGCACAAGTCACCTGCTCCTTTTATTAACTCCTTGGCTCTTGGTGCCTGAGTCTGATCATGTCATTGACAAGTCCAGCAAGGCCAAGACCACACTCCACCAAGCATAAGGTTTTTTTGCTCCATACTTCCCCCTCTGGTTTCAAGGGCCTGAGATTCCCAAAGGCTGATTTTACTGGTAAAGACAGAGGCAAAGAAAGCGTTGAGCACCTCAACCTTTTTTCTGTCCTGTGTCACCAGTTCCCCTGCCCCATTCAGCAGCGGGCTTGTGTTTTCCCTAAATGCCTTTATTGCTGTTTATGTCATTGTAAAAGCCTTTCTTGTTGCCCTTTAAATCCTTTACCATATTAAACTTCAGGTCAGCCTTGGCCATCCGTGCGTGCTTGGACAGCAGCTCTGTATTCCTCCTGGGTCAACTGTCCCTTCTTCCATCTCTTGCACATTTAATTGTTTTTTTAAGTCTGAATTTAGTCACGAGCTGCTGGCTCATCCATGCAGGCTTCCTGCTGTCTGTGCTGATTTTCTGCGTGTTGAGATGGATGTTTCCTGAGTTTGGAGGAGGTGATCCTTGAATATCAGCCAACTCTCTTGTACTGCTTTTCTTTTCTTGGCCACATCCCATGGGATTGTTCAAAGCAGATCCCTGAAGAGTTTGAAGTCTGCTCTCCAGAAATGGAAGGCAATGGTCCTAATTTTTGCTCTGCTCTCTTTCTTAGGATGCTGAACTCCACCATCTCGTGGTCATGCCAAGGTCTGCTTCTCCGCTGTTCATAAGTATCACATTCAGCAAAGCAACTTTCCTTGTGCTTTCCCTGTGGGTTCCTCAATCACCTGTGCCAGGAATTTGTCATCAGTGTACTCAGATCTCCTAGACTGCTTGAGCCCTGCTGTACGGTCCTTCCAGCAGATATCAGGATGGTTAGAGCTGCCCATGAGGACCAAGGTCTGTGAGCGTAAGGCTTCTTACAGTTGTGAGAGGAAAGCCTCATCTAATTCTACCTGATCAGAAGGTCTAGAGCAGATATACACTACAAAACACCTGTATTGGTCTGCCTGTTAATTTTGACCTGTACGTTCTCAACTGACCGCTGTCCTGTTCCAAGGCTGAGCTCCAGGCCTTTCAGCTGGTGTCTCCTATAAAAGGCAACTTGCCCTCCTTGCCTTCCCAGGCTGTCCTTCCTAAAAAGCCTATATTCCTCTGTCACAGCATTCCAGTCATGTAAGATATCCCACCATGTCTCCATTATCCCAGTGAAATTGTAGCCCTGTAATGACACACAGACTTCTCTTGCCTTCTGACGTCATTGTCAGCAAGTTGAGGGAGGTGATCCTTCCTCTCAGCTCAGTGATGGTGATGTTTGTTCCCATCCTGTGTCTAGATGCATTTCAGAGAGGTGTGCTGATTCCCTGGTACGGGCTGAAGAGCCTTCCCCATTAGGCTGTTCTGCATGCACCTCCTTCTTCATATACCTGTCCTCACTTGACTGCTGTTTTTTTGGTTGCTATATCCATTCTGTTCCCATCACTGTGAGGCTTGCCTATCCAACTTCTGTACTTGTTTGTTGAATCACTCCCTTCCCCATAGTTTCTGGTTTAAAGCTCTCCCTAACAATAGTTTCGCCACCATCCTGCTGGGAAAAATAATTTTACTCAAGTAAATGCATCCCATATCTTTCAAGTAGCTGTTGATCCCTCAGAGAGGATCACATGCTTGTAGAAACCAAGATCCTGCTGGTGACACCACCTGCACAGCCAATTTTTAACCTGTGGGGTCCATCGAGTCCTTCTGAGATCCTTGCCACTCACCAGCAGGATTGACAAGAACACCACCTGCTCCCTAGGCAGCCACCCCCAGAGCTCTGTAGTCCATTTGATACTTCTCAGGTCACCCCAACAGTGTTGTTGGTGCCTACATGGAAGAGCAGCAGAGAGTCGTGGTCAGAGGGCCAGATGAGCCTTCGTCACTTGTCAGTATTGTCAGTATCCCAAATGTGAGCCTCCAGCAAGTGGAAAAGTTCCCTAGAAGGCAGACCATGGAGGGCCTTCATCCCTGCAGCAGGGAGTCTTCTACTGCTGTCACTGCCTCCTTCCTTCTAGTGGTCCTGAGTGGGTCACGCCAAGCCATCAGAGAGGCTCCGTTGGACAGCACTCTCAGCTTCTCCTCAGATACAAAGACAGTGAACCTAATGTGTGTCAAGTCATTGTGTGGGGCAGGAGCCTTCCTCCTGGTGTGAGAGGTCACCACCTTCCAGCCTTCATTATAACAGAAGTTCTGTCCTACCAGCTTTGTGGGCACAGGCTGTTCGTGCCCTCTGTGGCAGCTGAAGGATCAGGGTCTCAGAAGAAATGCAGCTGATCTCTTTCTTTTGGTCTTTGATGCTGTGCTTGATGTCGTGATGACTTCCCATTGTTCCAGTGACCGACCACCCTCTCTGTGAAGAACCTTTTCCTAATGTCCAGTCTGAACTTCCCCTGACGCAGCTTCATTCCATCCCCTTGTATCCCATTGCTGGTTACCAGAGAGAGGAGATCAGCACCTCTCGCTCTGCTGCTCTGCTTGAGGAAGTTGTAGACCGTGACGAGGGCACCCCTCAACCTGCTCTTCTCCGAGCTGAATTAGCTGTTCTGAGTGAGTTTTCTGCTGGACAGGCTTTTACCAGCTTTCTGCCTGCTGTGGGTGGTGTTATCAGACTGGAGGTAGAAGGTGGAACTGTGGAAGCTCCACTTGGATAAACCGCTGCAAAAGAGCACTGAGGTAACTTAATACTACTAAATGAAAAGTATCCCCATTCAAAAGAAATTAAAATTAATTATATGTGTCTTTCTTGTGAGATACAGAAGATAATAATGAAACCATTGATGATGAGGTGATATTAATACTGTCATTCCCGGCCATTTGGCCAAAAGCTGGGAGGAAGAAGTAATGCCTTGAACAGAGGAGGTGGTCTTGGTGAAGTTATAGGGTAGGAGTGAGACAATGGCAGATTAGAGATCTGCCAGAGGAGCACAAGTAGCTGGTAATAAAATTTAATTCAAAGATGGAGTAAAAACCTCTAGAAGTAGTAATGTTTTGTAAACATGGAACTGGCTTTCCAGTTCTTCGTGGCAGTCAGAAGTTGTATTATGAAGATGCCACGCATTGTAGTTTACATGGCAGTATATCAAGAGTATCTGCAGCATCAGCGTTTGCTGAAGAAGATATTTTGGTAGGCAGTATTCAGTATTTTGCAGATACGTCTAACAGAGTGTGTGTGAAGAGTGATTATGTTGAAGAAATTAAATCTTAGGTCTGCCTTTGGATTTGTGTGGAAGGACTTTGTCAGTGACACAACTCCAGTTTGAGGCTGGGGAAAAAGGAGAATGTCTAGCAGGGAAACACTGGGGAGAGGAATTATGTTTTTTAAGAGATGTCTTCAGCTGTTGCTGCTAATAGCAAAGTGGGTAAATTGTTCTGTGTTGCAGGATAGCTGAAAGTATCAGAGATTATTTATCTCTTCATGGATTTTTGGCCTATGGAACTGAATTTTATTTCCTGTAACTTTTTTCATTTATTACTTTTCAAAAAACATGGTGCATTTGCAATTCTGTAGTACCCTTGTGTTGGCCTGGTAATTGCATGCATAGGTTTTTCAAAGTGTCGTTCAAATGTGGGGACAACATTCCCTGAGCTGGTGGATTCATAAGAGTTTTGTAAAAGGCAGTTTCAACACAGATAAGCTTGATAAAATAGTTACAGGGCTTGTCACCTGTAAGCTGTATTTCTTCAAAAAATAACCAGAAGCATTGGCAAAGAGTTCTCATCTCCTTGCTGTGAATGTAAAAGAAGTGTTGGTTCCTGACATTTAGTGGTTTTTATATAACTAATTTCAAGTATATATATGTAGTTTAATACAGAAGGGTAGAGATGTAAATGTATTTCAGTTTCCACGAGCGTAGGCATATAGGCAGCGAAGAAGGTAAGAGAAACCTTGGTCTAAGTCAGGTGTCTGACCCTGCTTTGGGGCTTTGTCAGCCCTGTAGCAAACATGGGTGGCATGAAGAAGAGCTCTGTTGCCATGACTGTATTCTTTTCAACACTTGTTTTATGCGTACGTAGCCAGCTTGGATATCTGTGTGTTCATATAGAGAGTTCTGAAGCAGCGTCCTTAGAAATCTAGAAGATGAGTTAAGTTTTCAAGCACGGAGGTACTGCCAACCTGTCTGCCCCCAGACTTGGAGTCGATTGTACTTTACTGACCAGCGGAGAGTCCAGTCGCAAGACCACAGAACAAATTACTGTTGTGTATTTTATGTTTAAACACATGTGCATCAAGGGGAAAACATTCCTTAGAGGTTTTTACAGCTGAATGCGGGATTATTTAACAATAAATGCTTATTTTTGCAACTGTAAAAAGTTATTTTACAAACTGTGAAGGTTTATTTCAGCATTAAGTGGTTATGTAGATTTTCCTGTTGCTGGAGCAGCAGAGATATTTGTGCAGTGATACATCAGCTATTCTGAAGAGGCTAAGAAATTTTAATAGAGCTGGAGGTGTGGAAAGCAAGAGTATATAGGCTGAAAGTCTCTGCCATTCGAGAATTACCTTTTTCCTTTGTAAACACATACATTTCTTGAGTTTTTAATTTCTTTTCAGTAGAAGATTTTCAAGGAGTTTTAAAGAACGTTAGGAGGGAATCTTGGATATACTTAATAGTAAAATAGATGTAGAATTTACGAACCACGGATGAAGCTGTAAATTGTTTGAAATTGATGAACCAAGTTATGTGTAATCTGTATCACATTTTAGGAAGAGAAGCTAAAGGTAAGTGGCAAAATTACCAAGAATTAGTTTTGAAGTTCAGTGCCTTTTATAATCTTAACTCACTTTTCTTAGTGTTGCTTTAAATGATTGTAGTTTACACACTAAATTCTGTGGCTTCTGTTAGTTAGAGTTATAAGTATCAAGCTAAACATTGGCCAGTGGGTTTCAGTTTATTTTTGTTCTGCATTTAGCAGTTACTGTATCCACAGTAGTTTCTCATGCTGTTGTTTCTTTGGCCTGTATAAGAAGTAATGAGTGGTGCCAGAACTGTTGATGAATTAAGAATTTTAGTGACTTGAATGTTACTTCTTTCTGCTGGGCTAGACTTCAAAGACATTTATTCATTTCCTATTACACTGCGATCACATTAATGCATAGTGACCTTTTTAGGCCACACACGTTGTGCTCAGGTGACTTGGTTAGCATCCATTTTGATCTGCAAGCATTAAAATTAAAACAAAACAAAACAAACACAAAGGTATGTCAGGCTGGCCATGTCTTTTTGACTGTGGACAAGGACAACTATAGGCTAGTAGTAGCACAACTGGAGATGGGAACTGCAGCAGAGAATAATCTTGTTAATTAAAGCAACTCTAGTACCTTTGATCTGCTTCTTTTCTGTAATTACACCAACTGCAGTTTTTCCTTGGGGATGGTAGTGTATTGTAAGAGAAGCCAAAGATGTTTCAACATTGATCAAACCTTCCCAATTTAATCATAAGGAATACTAAAAATACCAGTGGCTCCTTTACAAGATTTATTATTGATTTTTATAAACTTAACACAAAGCAAAAACGTAAAAAAAAAAAAGTATTTTATTTTTCGTGCTGTGATGGTTACAAAAGTAGGTGAGAGCTGAAGACTGTTATCCATATACTCAAAAAAGATTTGGTTTGAGCGCAGCCAAATCTGTGATTTTTTCCTGTAATGTCTGAGGCTTGCATCCAAGATTGGCATAGGTGAATTTCACCTGGAATGTGGTGCTATGAAACATAACAGTATTTCCTTTTAAGGAAAGCCAGCCCTGACAGATCCCATTGTTGTTTATGGCAGATAAGTACCATAGAGCTTGTCTGAATGGCCTATGACTGGTGTGGTCTTACTTCACTCAGTCTTCTTCAGTTACCTGTTTTTTTTTTCTTGTTCTGTTTTTGCCTCAGCCTGTTGAGTTTCATTTTTACAAAACCAAGCTTTCCTGTCACTTCAGATGCACCACTCAAACCTCCCTCCCTTCTTGCATCTGTATACTTAGAATTTCTTAGTTTTTTTTTTCCTTGACTTCCCTGAGAATGAATCATCAGAGTGGTCTGACTTCTTCTGCCTCTAGTATTTTGACTGCCTTTCATTTTATGATTTTTTTTTTTTCTTCAAGTTCATTTGTGGAAGGTGGTTGTTAGAGTCTTCTTTCTTCTTTTTAGTGACTGTATTGCATTCCACCATCTGATCTCCCATCCAGACTTATCCCTTGCAATGCACGTGTGTGTCACTTTCTCATTTTTTTAAGTCAGATACTGTCTTCTGAGGACTGGATTCAGTTTTCTGTTGGCTCCTTTATAGCTTTACTAGGATTGTACATTTGCTCCACAAGCTCTGCTGAAATGTGTTTTGTCGAAGTCTGTAATGCTTTCTGCTTGAAACAGATAAACCAACTTTGAACTCCTGGAGATTCCAGCCTAGGAGTTGCCTGTGTTGTTAATGGAAGCACAGCTCTCCATTGGCTTCTAAGACATAGTCACCAGCTATTTTTTCCCTCTGTCTTTCTACACACTGTTTCTGAGTTACACCAAGGATGCCTATAATTTCTGGTAGGAGTTCATTTTTTAATTTTTGTCTTCAGTTCCTAAAGCTATTTAACATCTATGTCAATATTGAAGACCTGCAAACTCTCTGTAACAGGTGGGGTTTTTTTAATCTCAAACTTGTCTTCTCATGAATGTCCAGATGTATCTGCTTAGTCATGTAAAGGAGAATGTGTCTGTGCTGTACTTAATCTTGGACTTGCTGGGCACTGTGTAAAGAAAACAAGCATTTTAAAAAGAATTCGGGTGGCCTCTTCCTATGGCTCTTCTGGCACAACAGTGGTAGATGATTTATACTGTAAAGTTAACTGGACTCTTTCTTACCTAATGACTAGCCAAATACTTACTGTGGCTGATCTTTATTTCTTTCTATACGTTTTTCTTAGTTGTTTCTGTATTATGATCAATAATACAATATTCTGAGGTTTTTTTGTTTTTAAGCAGTCAGTCAACTGCTAGAGGTTTAAAATAAAATTCAGAGTGCATGCTCCTTAGGTTTCAGACAGTGACTAACCATGGCTGGTTTTGTTAACATTGGATTGTATTAACTGCTAGAAAATGGTAAATCAGGAGAGTGGTATTTTATAAAGAAGGATGCTCAAAAAGGGTGATTTGGGAGTTCTTACAATTTGTTGCTTGTGTGGGACAAGAGTAGTGGTCCACTTCAGTTTTATAGTGTGTGGAACTTGTTTTTCCTGATAGTTCTAAATTCAGTATTACACCTGTGCAATTTGAGAATAATGCCTTTATTTTTTTCCTCAGTGTCTATTAGGATTTAATTTAGAAACTTGGTAATTTCTCTCTCTCTGACGTTTTCATCAGATGGAGTTTAGAGCCTGTAAAATCATTAGGGTTTAAATGTGCTTTTCTATTTTTAATATAAGGGCTTGTTAATTGTACCATCTAATAGGGAATTTCTTCATTAAAATACCAAAGAGATGAGCAGTTAAATCCAGGTGTGCTGTTTCTCTTGGAGACCTACATCTAATTCTCCATGAATGTCTAAGCTCTTTTAAAAACCCTAATGTATGAAAAAGCAGGCAGCTACAGCAGGCAGTATGAAGTTGATTTTAAGTGCCTTTCAGAATATGTCATCTCCAAATATATTAAATAAAACCCCATGGAGTACAACCAACTTTCTTATCTATATAGCCCCTTCGTGCCTTATGAAAACGAAGCAAATATTCTGACAGATTTATGTGTGTTCTAAACTCAAGTAGTTTCAAAGGGATCTAGACACCTAAATATCTTAGAGCTTCAGTCTCTGAAAGTACTTTGGTAACATCTTTGACGTTTCTGACAGTACAATGGATATAATCAATCAAACGCTATTAAGTTAGTTATCCTTTAATATCGTTCTGTTATGAGCCACTGCTTTGGCTTTGTATTCTGTTAATGTTTGCAGATGTAGATTATGTAGTAGTTTGGAGAGGGATCAGGGGAGAGATTTAATACGGGCACTCACTACCAGAAGACTAGTGAAGTCATGTACCACAAAAGCAAGCAGGGGTTAGGGGACAGAAGGAAGAATAGCATGTAGACTTTCTTTGCCAGGCTGGTTAATAGATTTAATAATATCTAACCGTGATGACAGCTTTTGAAATACTGGTGGTTACATTTGTTTGAGTGGGTAAGAATGCTAGGGAGGCATTTGACAATTTTCTGCAATATCCTGGGAGTCAAGCTGAGAAGATGCAGACTAGATGAATGGGGCTACAAAAGGAACAAAACACTGGCTGGACTGTTGAGCTCAAGTAATTGACAGTTCAGAGTCTATGAGACAGCTGCTTAGGAGAGGTTTCCATGGGCGTTTATGCTGTGTGCAAAGCTGGTGACCATGTTCCTGGTGACCATGTTGGTGTGGTGTAAGGTATGCAAAGCTTGCAGATGGCACCAGCATGGAGAGAGCAGCTAAAGTACTGCAGGAGCGTAGAGCTGCCATTCAGAGAGATGTTGACAAACTGTCTTGTTATTAAGAACCTCACAAACTTCAGCAAATTCAAAGGCCTGTGCCCAGTGCTGAAGACGCCCTGGCAGCAAACCCTTGCCTGCGTGCTGGCCGGTGAGGGAACCACTCTGCAGCAAAGAACCAGGGCACCAAGGTGGGCAGCAGGCTGAACAGGGCCTGGCGGCGTGTCCTGGTGGCAGAAGAGTCCAGTGTACCCTGGCTACAGGAGTGTAGCTGTGTTTCAGCTTAAGAAAAAAACAAACTACTCTTTGTGGAAGTGGTTAAATGTTAGAGCTGATTGCCTGGTGAGGCTGTGGAGTCTCCATCCTTGGAAATGCTCAGATTGGGTTGCTAAAGGCCTTTGAAATTATTCCTGCTTCGAGTGGGAAGCTGGCCTAGATGACCTCCAGGGGTCCCTTCCAATGTGAATTACTTCATGAGTCTGTTTCTAGCTTTGTACTGTTGGGCTCTGTCTGAGTTGATACCAGTGGCCTTTCAGACCAGGCAAGGCTTATTTTATCAGTGCAAAATCTTACTGTTGTGTTCCATCTCATTCCAGTTAGTCTCTTAATGAAGTATTCAGATGCAGTCTAACCTCATTTTTGTTAGCTTTCATGAGCATGCTTGCTGCATATAGTACGTTAGTTATGAAAGGTTCATCTATGCAACAGACTTCCAGCTTTCTTATTCAGAACAAAGTATTATTGTAAGGTATTTTTCCTCAGGAGTGCTACTTGCAAAGCACCTTGTGTGGTCATCAGGTACAAATCAATATGGTTCTGGGGTTTGATGTGGTGACTGCTATATTCAGCATTTAAAATCACGTGTACTTAATTGGTTCTATACCTTTAACAGAAGCATCTATCTCAACAGGATGCCTAAAAAGCTTTAGAATAATTTAATGAACTTGATGCCTGATTGAATAAATAAAATATCCGGTATTCAGTGAAAATCAACAAGTTTTAATGAAATACAATAGCTGTTTACTGTTTAATAACAGGTATATTATTTTAACATACATTATTTCATTGCAATGCACCATGAAACCGTTTATCTGCTGTTTAAATAAGACTGATGCTAGATCAAAATCAAACTATGTTCGACGGAAGTGCCTGCTATTCAGAAAACGGACACTAGAGTGTAGTGTAGCATTTCTAGTACTCTCACAGCTAAGAGGTATCAGGAAATCTCCTGACGAGAACATTGCTTTCACGCTGCCTTTTTTCATATGGTGTTATAATGTTAAGTTATACTGAAGTTCTCTGAATGTATAAACACAACTCCATTCTTCTACCATCTATGGCATAAGTGAATAGCACACTAGAATACTGTAATTGAGTATTCTATTTAATATTTAACCATTTTCCAAGCATTGGTTATTCATCATATGAAGCTCTGTTAACTGTGTTTTTTGCTTACATTCAATTGAAGATAAACTGCAGAGAATGGTAGATTTTCCTTTTAACAGGAGTATGCACTCTTTAAAGAAGTTTGTCTGATAGGAGACATCCACTTTTATTTTAATGCTAAATATAGATTAGAATGGGCTTGCTATTGTGTATTAATTTGTTTTACCAAAATAAAGTATAGCAATACCTTAATTTCATTGCATATATTTTTTATTGTGTTGCTATTTGTGAAAGTAAGAAAGCTTGAATTCATGGCTCTAAGTGATAGGATATGGCATTGTTGTATGGATTGAGAGATATAAAAACCTAGCTCTTTTATCTTCTGAAAGATGTGTGGGTACTGAGGCTGCTTTCATTGAAAATCAATAGCAGAATTCACTTCTGACTTAATTTGGTGCAGTACTGAGCTTTTCATTTAACTCCCTTTTCTCATCTGCTTGTTTCAAACTAGGAATCAGACTTCATACTCAGACTGTGTTTAAAATACTAAATTAAATAAGGTAAAGTTGGATAGGTGGACCTAAATATGAAATATTAAAAGACCTGTTGCTTATGTGGAGATAGAAAAGTCAGTTTTATTGACAATTTTGGAGCAAGAGAATGCTGTAGATGTAACTTCAACTTGAAATCAAAACTGAAAATCTTCATGAACTGTGACATGGAAATGTAGTGTTAGAAGTTTTTGTTCTCTCGTAGATTCTAGCAATGGTACCCTTAACGACAAGTTGTAATTATCCTTTTTTAATCAAGAAGCCAGCCATAACAAAACAAAAATGCATGAAGCTTTTAGGTGATCTAACTTCAGCTTGTAGACTGCGTGGAGACTGCTGTTCGAACTGCTGAATGCAGCCGAAACATACTGTCACTCACTCCAGCTGGCAGCCTCGCAGTCTCTCCACTGGTCCAGGTGCCTTTCGCCTGGCTTGCTGCGGTGTTCACTGTAACCCTTCATTCCACACAGGGTGCAGAAGAGCCTGTGTTCCCTCACACTGAGGTACCTGACTGAGAAGGAGAAGGGGGAGAAGGGCTGGTTAGCCACAGTTCGGCAGAGTCCTCTGCAGAGAGGACCTTTGGGCAGGTGTGCAGGGGGCTGGCAAGCCTGCCAGAGACAGGCAGGTCAGAAGAAGTCATCTGCTCTACAGAAGTCCAGGTTCCATGTGTAATGTATTTTTCGTCCACTTCTGGATTGTAACAAAAGCTTGCTGCCAGCAGAGGATCATCGTGGAGTTCTGTCTCTGGTGTCTTTTATTGCTTTGGAAGAACCCTCTTGTACTGCTGAAAACAGGCTGAGCAGGAGGCAGAAGCAAACTTCCCGTAGGCTGTGCTCATGCTTCTCGAATTTATCAGTTGTGTATGTACTTGTGTGTGGAGATGCAGATGTGACCAGTACTGATTTGTCTTGCAAACCTGTATAAAAATGTAATAAGATTTTTAAGTAATTGTGCATATATACAATGAAGACTTGTGTAATTGTCTGTCTCTAACCTAAACAGAAGCTGAAATATCACTAAAAATGCTAGTTGTTGGTGAGTGTATTAACGCTCGCTAAAATACCACTCCACAATATTAACCAAGATTTAACTTTGAATGGAATTTTTTGCTTCGAATCTTGGTGAAATTGGAGCAGCTGAGAAGCAGGGGCAGCCGTTGGATGCTGCACAGCCTGCGGTGGTGCCTACCAGGAGCAGCCCGGGTTGGGTTGCGGGCTAGCAGCGCTTGCTAGGGAAGCCACATAGCGGGTGCTCTCTGTGTTACGACCTTTTTTGCTTCTCGGGACTGTTTGATAGCTTAGTGGCCTCTGACCTGTTCTAGGCCATGCCTTTAAGATAATTTTCAGCGTTTTGTTTCTGATTCTAATGAACAGAGAATGGAAATATTTCAGGCCAGGTTAGGACAGAGCTTCCTAATACATGATGTTGTTGCAGGTAAGTAGACAATAGCTCTAATTCTAGTCAGGTAACTGCTCACAACTTTACTCCTTTTTCATATATAAATCTTCAGAAAGGGGAATAGATCCGATTGTATAACCAGAGTTCATAAAATCCTGACTCCACAAAGTTCAGATTCTGTGTCTCTTCAGTTAAAATCAATGGAGAGATGTAAATTGAGGAAGGGTTAGAAATGAAAACTTCAAGAGAGTCTGTTTGAGAGTCTTTATTTTTGTAAGCATTTTGAATTTTACATTGGCAATGGTTTGGTGCAGCTTCTTCAGATGTAGGCACTTCTTAAGCACCTTTTAAATAAGCTGCATGTCAACTTAAATAAACCATGTCTGGACTCAGCTTTATCACGTAAAGCCAACAGCACAGTTTCTTATTTTGTAATTATTATTTGAAAGGCTAAAATAGTAACAAGCATTTGGGGGAACACAACTCTGCAGTTTGAAGTAAACATTCAAATAAATGTACTTCTGTAGTGTTGCAAAAAAATTATCTTCAGCCAATGATATCCACAGACCTCATTTGTCTTAAGAAACATTAATTTAGGAACTTCATATGCTTTTTAAAAATATACTTCTGTTTTTATTTTATGCTAAGTGGAGTGCTCTCTGTATGTATTCAAATGGATGAAAGATTCAAGATGTTGATTCTATATTGTTATTTTTTTTTCTTTCTTTCTTGGATCAGTGGATTCTTCTGTTCCCTGAGAAATTCTGAGCTTTTCCACAAGACTTTTTTGGTTACAGAATTTTTCTGCTCTGTCTTTTCTTGTGGCAGACTCTAAACTGCTGAGACAGATTGGGAATTATAAAGCTGGCAGTGTAAAACTTCACTTTAACTTTTTAATCGTAAGGTCTCAATGGCTCGCTTTAAATGCCATTGCCACTTCACCTTGTTCAACAAATTTAAAGCTCTGCTAGCTGTCTGGCATCAAGCTTGTCAGAGTGCCAGCTGTTTTGCCAGACTGTAGAGGCCAAGATGCATGAAAATGTCAACAATCTCAGGCTCATTAGTTTTTGGCTTTCCTGGCCTTTCTGTAATGACTGCAGTGCTGCACAAGCTAAATGCTATTTTTTTATTTAGTCCTATTAGTTACAGTAGAAACCACGGCCAACTTTAATGTAAACAGCTGCAATAGTTGAAAGACTGTTCTATTATTGTTTTGTTAATTTCACTTATTTGCAAGGAAATCTGCCTGCCAAGGTCTGCTTCCATATAATAAATTAGGCAGATATACAAGGTGGATGTTTTGTTGTTTTCTTCTTCGTATCTTTTCTGTTTTATTGCATTGGAAGATATTTGTTGTTTTTAATAAGTTCAGATTAGCCTTATAAAGCTGCCATAAACATTTCAGGCTAAAAACATCCCAACCTTACTTTTTTATCCTTTATTTATGATTTAATTGGTCAGGCAGAAAGGTATTTGCCTTGGGAAATAGTCATGTGAGGACACTGCACAACTTAGAGCCTTTAATAAAGGCAGCGTGGAGCTTGTCAACGTTTCTGAAATACATTGATTTTTGTCTGTATACCTTTCAGTATGAAAACATGTAAAACAACACTCCTTGAGGGCAGCTTACACTCAACATATAGCATTCATACAAAAGCTGTACTAATGAATCTAATAATTCTGTTGGGTAACCTGTTACCTTCTGTTGTAATGTCCAAGCCTAAAGGAAATATCCAAATTAATTTCAAATATTTCTAATTTAATTGCCTGTCACTATTGTGTTTTAAAATTGTCTGTAAAACCTGGTTCATCCATAAGTGGTAATTCTCTAGATACAACTGTCTCTTTGATAAATAATAATAATAATCTCTTGTACTGTTTACTTAGTGTTCAAAACCACTATGAAAAATACAATAATGCAAAATAGAAGGGAAGTTTGGAATTATACATAAACTACGAAATACATGAAAGGAAAGGGTTTTTTCTTTACCAATTTTGTATGTTTTTACAAATACACATTTTTCTGGGGAGAGGAAAAAAATATATATGTACATTTACTTATTTGCCTAATTTTTCAAGAAATGCACTAGCTGATGTCATTTGCCAAAAGACAGGAATGTTGTCCTTAATGAGATCTCTGAGCTTGTCGTGAAATAAGTGACTGCTTCCATCCCTCACCTCTGGATAGTTGCCTTTTTTGTCCAATTTTAGTCTTAAATCTAGGAAGAATGACAGCTTGTAGTCTTTGTAAGTAAGGCTTTTCAGATGTTTTCTACAGTTGTTCAAATGCAGACCAGTTGAGCTTTGGCTGAAACTAATTTCAAACTGACAGCTGTTTGGTGTGGAAAAAGAAAGGAGTTGGTGATGTAAATCCTGTTTCCAGTGCTGAGTGTGAATGACAGAAAACTCCAAGCTAAAAGACAGCACTAACAGAACAGGTTCTTTAAGACTTGTGTTGAGGATAGTTTTTTGGTGATTTTGCTTTTTGAGATAGATTTTATCGCTATTTTACAGTAAGAGCTGAGGACATAGTTCCTGGAATATGTTGGGTTACTCTGAAACTAATTGTTAAAATGGGAGCACATATAGTCTATGCTCTTGTTCTGAGTACTTATTTTGCTGCAGTTTATTTTCTTCTGTTGAGTGTAGGAGCTGGATATGGTCAATTGCTTGATTTTTTTTGAGATCTGTGGTTCAACAACTTGTTTATATTGTTGTTCAGTAACAGTAAAGCATGCATTCATGTTTAGCATGCCCATGAAGACTGAAAGACGTGAGAGCTGTTTGCATATGTCCTTACAGCTGTATTCTTTTAAATACTGACTTGTGCCAGTAAACCATACTCAGAACAAATGGGTCAGACCCAAGGTTTGCATGGTGGAGGAGCTGAACAGTGGTGAATAACAGGTGCCTGCAGATCAGCATAAATACAGGGCCACTGCAGAGTGATATTTCGTGACTGATAGGAATAGTGGTTCTGGGATTTTCTGAACCAAAAAGCGTATCTTCATGCGTTCATAGCTCTTGATGGTGGATATCTTTTGTCCTGCTGTGAATTTTTTGAACTTACTCTCTACTGGTATTGCTTGATTTCTCTGTCAATTAATTGCCTCATTCTTTGGGTTTTCTGAAGTCCATTGCTCTGGGTAATGGCCCAGGGTTGTTTGAAATTTGCAAGAGAGCAGTAGTTTTCAAATTGATGGAGAAATCTTGATGGAATATGATGGAAAACTTAATCAGGGTTTTGGTCATGAGGTATGTAGCACACATTGCTGAGAGCACAGTGGAAAACAGAAGGAAAGGCAAGGGATGTATCTTCTCACCGTAACATGTAGAAGCAGGAGTAATGCTGAGAGTTGGTGTGAAGGGAATCTGAATGCTAGGAAATGGTGCTGTGATCTCTTACCTGCTCACTAGTAGTGCATGCCTTGTTGAGAGGCAGGAAGATGGCCCTGTCTCCCTGTCCTTTCTGAACCTCTTTCTGAATCTCTTCTCTGACCCCATCCCATTGCCTTCTCCCATTGCTGCATTTCCTGCCCCTGGTAGTTCCACTGGTAGAATGCTAGGTTGGTTCAAAGGCAGTTTTTGTCTAAAAAGGTTGTGTTGCTTTTTGGGTGCCTCTGTTGTATATCATGACTCTTTGTACTGCGACCATGCTTGCTGTGTTCGTAGTGTCTAGTGACAAGAAGAACAAATGCTGTGTTTTGTCAACTGTACAACTATCAGAACAGTCCTATGGAAACTAACTTGTCAAATACAGTGGTAACCTGTATTTAATTGGCCACTTTTATGGTCATGTTGGTTTGGAAATTCGTGCTACTGCCTTGAATCTCTTCTGGTACAAAATGCTAAATTGAATCTTGTATATTTTAATGATTTTCAAATGTAGTGCTGTAGTGGCTTTTCCTGGAACTACATGTAAAAGTTTTGAAACCTGTAACAGAATACACTGCAGTTCGACTTGATCCAGTCTGATAATACCGTAAATGAGTGTTTCTAGGAGGATGCTTTGGTGTTTTTGCCTGGCACTCCAAAGCAATGAAAGGAGGAAGGTGATAGTTGTAGACATTATACAGAGTCCTGACATTCAAACTCGGTGCCTCTAGCTCATCAGTACAGTTCTCATTCCCTATGCATCGGAAAATGATCTTGCACGAAATGTAAAGACACCTAATGACTTCATACTGCTCTCATGGTATAGTGGTAGAGCTTTTGTATGAATTAGAACATATTCCAGATTTGTGACCAGCTGAGTTAATATACTCCTGTGTCAGGTTGCTTGAAGTTACCTAAAAGGTGTTGAAAAGGGTAAAAAAGCCTTTGTGCAGAATAACTGTAAAATTTCTTTAAATAGTTATCTCTTTACTCCTGAAGGTAGTTTGTTTGCAAAATAGTTGATGAACATTGCGGGTAACAGGGGAATAAGTATTTTTTTGCTGTGTGTGATGTTTTCTTTGGATAGAATGTCTTTTCTGCGCATTTTTACAGAGGAGGTTAGCAGAATGGTTACTCTTGTGCTCTTCAAATGATTCTAAAGCCAATGAAGAGATTGAAGAGCTGAGATTGATGAGGAGTATTTGTGTGATTTATCCAGGAATACAGGTTGACTAATCAGGAGAGATCATCATCAATTTTGAAAGTTGTATTTTATTAGTTAACATACATTCCTGCTTGACCAGCCTGATCTTCTGCTGTGACTAGGTGACCTGCCTAGTGGGTGAGGGAAAGGCTGTGGATGTTGTCTACCTGGACTTTAGTAAGGCCTTTGACACTGTTCCCCACAGCATCCTCCTGGAGAAACTAGCTGCCCATGGTTTGGATGGGTG
>Ga0065711_1035374_pt1 | contig 22403 bp, 11 predicted proteins | sample Hoacrofraction12_FD_59098 | JGI IMG/M metagenome (GOLD analysis project Ga0065711, IMG submission 59098) | Hoatzin crop microbial communities from Cojedes, Venezuela - Epithelial fraction 12 v2 (version 2) | ecosystem: Host-associated > Birds > Digestive system > Esophagus > Crop | place... | reverse complement strand
TTTTTTTTTTTTTTTTTTTTTTTTGGGAAGCGATCTTTCTACCTCCCATAATCAGCAAATTTAGCAAAGAGCTGCCTGGCTCTGCAACACTTACTACTAAGAGACAGCACATGGCGAAAGCTTTGCAATTCTTCTCAAGCTGCTCTAGTCATCACTCTGTGAGCAATATATATAATGTCTTTCCATTATGATACAAAAAAATCCTCACTGGAGTGGGTTCACTTTATGAAAAGGCAAGTGTACATATCCTTCAGCTAGGGATAGGTGGAAGACCCCAAAAGATGCATCCTCTATATGTTCTTCTTTCAATTATCTGGGACAGAAGCAGCTCAGAGTGGCAAATACCTAGCTTTTGCAGAGCCACCGCTCCCAGTGTACAAGCAGCAGCCACAAGGAATGAGGGTGTTCCCCAAGTGCTGTAAACACGAACAGAGGTGGGAAAGGAAAAAAGTGCAGAAGCATGACTGACATCTGTATGGTGGAGAGGGGAAGAGATGCTTTGTCTCAATTAGTTTACATCTCTATCATCATACAAATACTAAACCAAAACAGAATAATGCTGTATATTTGGGTTTCCACAAACTAAGGTCTGGGACAAGCTGGGCAACTGCAACATCATTTTGTCACTCCTCCAATTATCATAAACAAAAGAGAATTGAGTGTTTTCTTTGCTGTGTTCTCTCTGCTGTAGCTCTTAAAAAGCAAGCCAAGAAATGTTATTTCAAAGCAATCAGAAACAAGACAGAGCAGGGAACCAAACAAAAAAACCCACTCAAAACCAAAATACCCCACAAACCCGAAGGAAAAACCCAACACATTCCATGTTTTGAAGCACATCAGAGGTCTGAACTTTGCCTGGACCCAAGTTTCCTCCCTCCCCACCCATACCCTTGTTTCCTTAAAAGCCCCAGTAAGGTTACAGCTCAGTTGTGTTACAGCACTAGAAGCCTCCCATATTAACAGAAGGTGAATTAATGCTGTGTAACAATCCATTCTATAGCATAAAACCATAAAAATATATATCTCACTCTTACTACAGCTTCCAAACAGTCAGTAATTTGGCTCATAAACCAGTACAGGGAAAGTTTCCCATTTTTAAAAGGCAGTTGACCTTGATTTTTTTAGGGATTTCTTTTTACAAAAATAAAGAGGATCAGTTAAAATGCTCTACAGCAGCCCAAATAGGTCAACCAGACCTTGCTGCTGAAATAGTAGTCAATATGTTCAAAGTTTGCGTGCCTTGTTATTTTACCCTCATAACCCAAACACCACTACTTTAAGTGTGCACTCCCCTCTTTTCTGCAGTCTTCCTGATTAAAGGTAATTAGCCTCCAAAACAGTAATGTAAACTTCTAGGAACCCCGGCACATAAGCTGGGAGCAAAACAAGCCCAGATTACATTTCTTTCAAGACTCAGGCACACACAGTGTAATAAGCATCTCCCATTTCTGTACTTTCAAAGCTCTGGAATTCAGCAGATTGCTTGGTTAATTTTTAGTTTTCTGTTTGGTCAGTAACAGAAGTGGCAGAGCAACAGAAGATAATGATTGCATTTTCAGTCCTGCATTTATTGGGACTTTATTAAAAATACCCACCCACTAGATATTTGCTCATTTTGAAGGTAAATAGAAACTCTATTATATGGATAGGCAAATAAGAAAGTGCAAGTTTCAAGCGACAAGTGAAAGAAAGAACAGACTAATTAAATTTGAGCATCCCAGCAATGACAGCTTTGCCTGCATAACTTCTATAGGCACTAAAGGACAGAAGTTACCTGAACAGCAGCTAGCATTCATTTTGTATTATGGTTCAAGTAAGTTTAACAGAAGTTATCCCAGAAGGGAGCTCTCTTCCCTCAAAAGGTATAGCTGAGAAATTGCCCAGTGCTGCATCAGATAATTACAAATGGCCTTAAATAATGAAAAAAAAAATTCCACATGCTAGGAGGCTATTTGTACACTAGCTATTGTGTACAACAGTGCTGTACAGAGAATATCTAATCATGAGCTACATGAATTGTAAATCTAAAATGGTAAAAAGAGTCTCATGATGGGAAAAAATTATTTTCTTGTTGGCATTAAAATCAAAATGATATTTTAAATGGAATTAAAATAACGTATAAATGAGTCTCAAAGATTTTGCTGGTGTTCCCTGCACACAGCAGCTCAGCTCAGTTAAATAAAATCCTCTACTTATGTATCCTGCAGCTTAACACCTTCATGGGCTAATTACCTTTTCCTCTGCAGAAGAGGTTGGCATCAGCCAAGAAGGTAAAAACTCTACTATATTTGGGAAAAATTAGTACTGGGCACTATTGTTCCTAAAAAATATTACCTTTTTTTAGGCTCAGTCATGTTAAACGGTATGCTCATGCAGCAAATAAAGATATACAAAGTGCAAGTTATTTAAAGTCTAGTTATGTGGGGCTTCTGCTGCCTGAAGCCAGGAAGGGCACAGAAGCTCAGAAGGAACCTTCTAAGTAAACACAAGGAAGAAACAATTGAAAGCAAACCCAGACAGCTACTTTTAATTATTAAAAAGTTAGTGGTATACCAAGAATGTGTTTGCTAGAATTCATCTTTATCAAGCGCCGTATCTCTTCTGTCAGGTTGTTCAAAATAGCCATTACAGTAACAACAGCAGACTCAAATGTGCAAATGATCTGGAATACAGAGTTCTAGCATCACTGAAGGTGCACTACTTCCTCCTTTACACTCCTACTCTACCCACAAAAGGTATTTAAACATAATTAAACATTAGCAGTAATTTCCAGAGGTTGGGGAAGGAATGATAAATTGTATGTGGCTGTGTTACACTCAAACAGGGACCTAAATGAATCCCTCCAACAGCATTTAAAAAAGAAATAAAATAGCACCTTAAAGAGGGCCACAGCCACAAACTGATCATCAGATATAAGAACAGAATGGTAGAGTAATGTATGAAGAAGTCAGTAGATACTAAAGAAGCTGACTGGACCATTTGCAGCTAAATGGCTCCCTAAGATGAGATGCTAGAGGTCTGCTCCTGCTCAGCCTCCTTTTCAAAAAAGGCTTCCAGGTCCATTAGCTTCTGACTCAGAAGAGCATCTAACTCTGCATTCTGTAGTGCAGCTTTTTTTGCTCGGGTGAAACTACCCACAGCTTTGATTTTGCTTCTCGTCTTCCTTTTCCGCGGAACAGTAAAGTCCTGAAACTCTAGAATCCGCTTTCTCTTCTGCTGGCTGACAGAGATCAAGCATCCATCCTTCTCCTTGGGCTCTTCGAAGATTGTTTCCAAGCTCCTGGTGAAAGCAAAGGATAGAACTCATGAATACTGAAGAAGCAGTTAACCACCTGCAGCAGCAGTTAACCACCTTACAAGGACAGGGAGACTGGTGGATTTTACAACCCAAGTAAACACACTTCTAACTTTTACATTTTTACAGTCCCTCCACACCTCTTGTAATGTCTACGCCACTGTATCTTACAGCTTACACCTCCTACAACTGCACATTACTGCTAGGTAAATAATTTATTATTGGTGCATAGATATTTGGGTTGAATGTCTTTCTATCTGTATTTCAGTTCAAAAGCACAGTTACAGAATCTTGCTTTATAGAATAAATAGATTTGAACATTAAAAAGATGTAGCAGTCTTGATAATCATGCTGTACTTGATGACAGGCAGTTATTTTTAGTATTTTAAAGAATTTTGAATTTTGAAAAAGTAACTACTGTACTTGGATGGAGGCTGGAATGAATGAGTAGATGAAAAAAATATACAAATATACAAATCCATACTTACACAGCTGCAAATTCTTAGGTCATATTCTATTACACTGGTTTCCAGCCAAATACTATTTTTCAATAAACTCTCTCTACTACTTTAAAGTAGAGCAATTTAAAAAATTTCTCTCTCTCTGAGCTTTCAGACACCTTTAATCTGCTCTCTCTCTCTGCCTAAGTAATTTACATTTATCTTAGTTTTCTCATTAGGAAGCAGAACCAACCTGGCTGTAGGAGGGGACTTATAGTTCTTGTTCGTGTAAATTTCTTCTAAACTAAATTCTTTCTTCTTAAGCCTGAAAAAGTAATGAACAAATCAATCAAGAAAGAAGAATTTTGAAACTATCTCTCTTAACAACAAGCAGATTTACTAGAAACAAGTATCGTTTGCATTCTATGCTTACATGCTAACTGATTACGCTTTAACTAATTGGGGACAGGGAGGAATGAAAAATGAGGTCGTAAAGTACCTAATTTCACACAGTCTTTTTATAAGGTCTGGGTGAAAGTTGCCATTTCTGCAGAGGTTAACATTCCTTCTAGCATTCTATGATGTTTCAAAATAATGATGCTCAAAAGAAGAAAGCGAAATCCCTTCACAGTTCACTTTTTGGTGTAAGCTAAGAAGACTTCCAGTTCAGCAGATTAACATTTCATCTCTTGAGACTGATTTTAAAAGTTAGTTATTGACACTTAATTAGCAGGCTGATCTCTGAAGAAATGCATTCCCCTGTCAAAGCTGGCACTTCTGTTTAAGACAGAAACGAACAACGTACTAGATGACCAACTGGAAAAGCTTTGTCAATATCTGGCACTGGGATCACCCACACTTACACTGAACTGATGCTTCCCTAAGATCACAGACCACAAAGAAAGAAGGGACTGTGAAGAACTCCAACATAATTTGCATCAGCAGAACGTCCTAATAGATCACTTCATCTCACTTTGCATTGTAGAATGACTCCTTTTCAATGTCTGTTTATCAATACGAACTTCTTCTTTAGAAAATCATTCCATTGCAGCTTAGTTTTTCACATTTTGCCTAAAACCCCGTCAGTAACTCACATCTAATAGTCTTTTATTTATCCTTCTCACTTGAAAAAAGTTATGCTCAAAGACCATTTTCTTTCTTCAGTCTTTTATACAGTTGATACAGCTGTGTCAGTCTTTTCTTATAAAGGAAGCAAACATCACTCAACTGGGAGTGTACAAAATAGTCGTGGCGAGAGAAGCATTTATTGAAATGATTACATTATTATGCAGGAAATGTAAGCAACGGAAGCTAGCATGAGCCCATTTAAAAGGTGCTGGTCACCTTTTTGGTTTGGGTAGTCCCATTGGAGTAAGGTTAGGGTCCGGCTTAGGAACAGTTTTCCTGATTCGGATCTGTGAGACTTTCTTTGGCCTCTTTTCTGTCTCAGTCTTAAGAAAGAAAAAAGGAAAAGAAAAAAAAAAGTTAAAATGAAGGAAATGACCACGGTAGTCAACAGAATTTCCTTTTATGTTGAGTATACATTACCTGTAGAATAAACCTTCCTCTTTGTTTTGCCACCTTCTTTCTGCTTGAAGAAAAGAAAGAAGCAGCACAGACTGCGACTAACAGCCTGTTTTCTCTCTCATCTTTAACATTTACTAGATAATATTCAGCACCAGCAGCTTCAAGTTCTGGGGAACCAAGAGTCTGAGATATCTAAAACCTAAAGTGAACTCACTTTTTTCAGTTCCGTATCATCTTGGGATCTAAGACAGGCTGGAACAGAAGCATCAGCTTCATCAAGGGCATGGACCTGGAGCTCTGATGCTGAAAGCCTGGGGGGAAATGGCAATGGTTCTGGAAGTGAGCCAGGCTTTGGTAACGGAAGAGGGAATGAAGTTTCCAGACTGTAACAGAGGAAGAAGGGAACATATGTAGATTAATACCCAATTGATGCTGCAACAGCACTCTTGTGTGATGTTCCTAAATTGCAATATGGGCACAAAAAGCAATACAGTTCACAGAAATTGCCCAAGTAAGTGAACACTGTCTCTGGTACATACACACAGTCAAAAACTGCTGCAGTCCACATTGATACTGAAACAAACTAAACTGCCAGTGTATTTGAACAATTTAAAACCCATTCTTTTCCTTTTCATATAGTTAAACGGTTTACAGCTCTATTTAGTAACTACTGAAAGTGATTAATCGTTTTCTGCCAACAAACTTCTTTGACATAGCTATTAATTTATTACTTTTTGTTCACAGATAAATTTGAAAGATAGCTTTTTTAATCTGCCATCCCAACACTGAAAAAGAATAGAAGGAAGTTTCAGCACCTAACGTCCAGTTGCTCAGACAGAAAGAACATATATCCAAGTAAGGAAACAAACTTCTGTATTACGAAATGAATATGTGAAACTAAGTGGCACAACATGGTTGAAAGCAACAGAATTGCTCTGTACATAGTGTTCGCATTAATGCCCCTCCACACTTCTCCATTACATGATCCAGTCAGTTTTCTTCACTAACATTTGAATCAGAAAGCTATTTTTGAAGTGAATTGCCAAAAGCTGAAAAGTCCAAAGGACATAAGCAATGTCTTCTCAGAAATCTTATAATCCCACTACTCAGAATAAATTTCAAAGTCCAAGAGACTCACTGTATCTCATGACCTGCAGTCTGTAGTGCTTCCATATGCTGTACAGGTAAGTGCGGTAACATGGCATAGCTGGTTCAAAAGAAGAATGAAAAAAATGCATAAAAATACAGACAGCAATTAGGTCTACACTATAAAAAAGATGAAGAAAAAATTATTAGTATAAACTGAGTTGTAAGACAAAAAATGCTAATATCAGGAATGAGAATGAAAGACTAAAACGATACAAGAACAAGCCACATCTGCCATTTAATCCACTAAATTTCACCTACAACAATCCTTCTTTCATTTAAAAATGGTAGTGATGAGAAAAGGAAACAGAAGTACAGAGAGACAGACAGTATTAGTCTGAAAGCTGTAATTATTTCTATGAAAGTCTATATTCCTCATTTAAAACCCCCAGGTTTTAACATTAAAGTAACCAAAAAACTTGGAAGGATTTGGCTACTAAATAAAAAAAAAGTGCATAGTGGCAACAGTAAAAGTGAAAGGAAGGATTTGCCTAAGATTAACTCTCTGTTGTTGTCTCTAACTCCCACAATCTTACTTCAATACTCTTAATTGACTGGCATAACCAAAGGCCTTTCCGAAAGGGTCAGTAATTACCATAATTCTATGGCATAAAAGTCAGCACAGCAGCTCTAAGTCCTTTAATATTGAGCTTTATTTTTGTGCCCACATTATTAATAGCAGGAGAAAAAAAAAATCCATTGGGACAACTTCTATTACATTAAACAGCAAGTCTTGTACTTGCTGTTCTTCCAAGCTAACAGCTAAATGTACTTCACTATTTAAAGCAAAGAAGTTACAACCAGACTGAATGCTACAAAACAAATGAAAACCAACTATGCTGGCAGCACAGATATGTCCAAATATAAAGAGGTCAGAAAGACCCACTTCTTGTGTTTGTCACTTCGTAACAGAACTATAACGTTTTGTTTTTCTCCATGTTCCACTCACTGTCCCAACACTACTGGAACCCTCACCAACAGTGCATCAGAGTCCTCCATGCTAGAGGCAGCACTTACTGTTTTATGCAATAATAACAATAATACATTACAGGGAGAGAAAAAAACACTTTAGAAATTTAGAATCCAAATGAGCATTAATTAGAAGAAAGACTTCATTTAAATAATGTTTTATTACTGGCAGTGGAAATGGCAGAAGATTTTTTAGGAAGGAGAATGACTCTAGCTTCTTGTTTTCCTGGTTATTAAAAACACTAACAATGAATGAAGTAATTTAAAGAGGACAAATCTCTTCCAGAAGAAAATGGCCTGCAGAGAACTTGGAGCCACTTTTTAATTTTTCTGATTTTTAACTATTTTAATCAAAACAGGCAACGATTTTTGTCATACTGGGAGCCGAAAACTCTTTTATGCTGCACCACATAGTTCTTGTATTTATATACCAAACATTTATTTCATAGGAGATTTTTTTTTGAGTACACACAAATTTAAGAGAGATTTGCTGAATTATCCTTTTATCGCTGTTCCTGTTAATACCTTTAAAAAAAGAATTATTATTTGATGAGAACAGGTTGTCCATCTTCAACAACATGGAATCCCAAATGGTGTTAAATATTTAAAATGTATTGGTTTTGTTCTTTATGTTGGTTTATAGCCAAACCTTTAATATTTATTTTCGCTTAACCGTTGTAGGAATGGATTTGCTGCATTTCTTTAAACTTCTGCAAATATTGTTTTCAACTCAGTGCATGCTACAAAAACTTCACTTTAAAGAAAATAAGAGTAGGGTAGAAGAATTCAGTATACCTTACACGCATATTTGTAAGGTATTTTAGAGATAAAAGTAACTGAGTTTCAGACTATTTTAACTTTGGGTTATTTTTCACTTCAAGTGATCACGTTTGATTTGGCTTCTGTCCCTTTGTGATAAAAATCATTCACAGCAAAACATTTGGTTTTCAAATTACCCTTTACATCAAGGAATTAAATCCTCTTATACTTTAGCTAACTGGATATGCTCTAACAAGCTGCCTAGGAGTCTGCAGACTTAAGTATGGAAGAAAACACGAGAGCGTAAGTCAGCTCTGATCTCCCAGTCAAGGATAATACCCCTCACCAATACAAAACAATAAATTCACCTCATACACAGAAGGAAGTTTTAAAAAGGTGTTTGTTTTTAAAGAATGGCAACAACGTCTTATTTTTAAATTTAGTGCTCAAATTGTAGTTTACTGGTATGATTGCTTCCAGAATACCAATTTGTACACTAGAAAATTCAGCCTGATATATTGACTCATATGGAATGAAAAAGAATGCAGGTCTAATAGGATGTGCTGCAAAGTTGTCTCTATGTCATTATTCAACTTCATTGTTTTAGTGCAGACAGCTCCCAGAACGGAGTAGTACTTTCATAAGCTCACTCACACCTTTGGTAGACATTAAAATTTATACTAACAAGTGATACACTTAAACTTTCAGGTATACTATCCGTTTATACAAAGCACAATGCAGCATTAGTTATCTGGCAAGATTTTTGGTTATACGCATGTCAAGCTATGACATCAGATAAACCAAATTCAACAGTTCTTGAGAGACTGCCATATTAAACAAAAGAATTAATCAAACTGACTTGTCTACAGTGCTTATGAGGCTATACTCTGTCCAGGAAGCTCAAGACTGTAAAATCAAGGACTGAACCGCCCCACGGCACTGAGGCATAAAGGGCAAAAAATCTTTGCTTGCCAGCATGCAAAAATCCTGTAACAGAGCTAGCAACCTATTCTCTCATTCTGTTTCTAGTAAAAAATCTCAAATGCCGATAGCAGTTAAATTTAATATGCAGAGTAGATTTCTGTCCTCTTCCCACGCATAACGAGAATGATACAGACACAAAAATTCCTTACCAACCTGAACTGCAGCTACACTTGCTTGTGCCAGCAATACATTGGGCACATACTATCAAAAGGCACAGCATACATGAAGAGGTGTCAATTAGCATGGAACAGTCACAGAATATAATTAAAAATTTAACTGAATGCCACCCCCCACCCCTTAGGATTCTTCCTAATCTGATATCGAGCATTTTACAGTGGTGCCAAGTGGCACTTGTGGCTCAGACCTCTGAAAAAAACTTTCCTACCTCAGAAATCCAGTTGTTCTGCAGTCACTCTGAATAGACCTAATGAAGTAGCTCACCTTTCTGCATTATATATTCTGATGCATGGTGTGTATATTTTGCAAGGGAGAAGAAAATAGAGTTAGCCATTCTGCCAAAACAGGATAGTATTAAAGAAGTGAAGGCAAATATATTTAAATTCAGTGAACAGACTGTTCCGTAGGGAAGAATCTTCCATGTTGAGCCATTTTTTGAGCAGAATGTGTAGATCTGGAACAGGGGAAACTGACCCTCCAATGCAAGCTGCCATTACCCTCTCCCTCCCAAAAAGGAGCAAGTACATACCCTATACATATTTAATCTCGGAAATAAGTTGATGGGTTTTACCTGTTCTCGATGCCCACACTTGGCTGCCACTTGCAGTGATTGGAATGGAGAGGAGTGATTTCGGAGGGACAGGCAGAAGGACCATGCTGGCTCCATAGGGATAGCACCCTGCCCAGTGAGTATGGCAATGAAGAGACGAGGTCGTCCGATACAGAAGTTGGATACCTTGCCCCTTTCAAACCCTGTGCGAATTGCGACATCAGTAGTCTCTGGATGGTAGGAATATGACTGGTTAAGTTTCTTCTTCTCGTCCAAATCCTGTAACATCCAGGGGAAGAAAGCGCTAACACTGTGTGAAGGCCAAGCATAGAGCAACCTCCTCTTCTTTCAGCTATGGCATTTCTTCCACAGTCAGGATGAAAGGCAGCAGCCCGTGGGGTTGTTACAGAGAGAGAAGAATGCAGCTCATTATTTAGACTGGAATCTTCCATGAAAGCTGTTGTATCTGAACAGCTCTGAGACAGGAGAAAAGAAAAAGTCCACTGTGAAGGTGATGCTGGCATTTCTCCCAAAACTGGTCTGCAATGTACAGAGTGCTGGGATGTAATCCCTGTGAGGACTGTCACAGGACTGGAGTCCAACTGTACATGAAAAGAAATTGGGAAAACTGGGGTATCCAAGAGAGAGGCTGGAGGCTCGTGGCTCAAGTCTGAAAAAAGTATTTTGGTAGATTCTACAGGATAAAGTGCCAAAGGCTGAAAGTTGAACATCTTGGTGCACCAACTGTCAGCCCAGCGTGAGTGTACGTTCCTGTTAACACAAGAAAAGGCTTCCAATAGATTTTTAGATCTACGTTGGCTGTACCTCTCACCCACTGGAAGAATTTCAGAAGAATATGGCAGAGGTTCTAAGTTATGGATACTTTTGGCAGGTTCCAGGAGTTTGCTAGCCATTGCAGACAGCTTGCTCAACAGTGCTCGTTCTTTGGTACATTTTCTAAGCTTCAAGCTGTTCAACGAACTGCACCTCTTGGCCCTCTGCCTTGGCATATGCATAAAACTCATGGCTGCTTCCGATTCCATTGTCGCTGGTTTAGATGGAAGGTACAATGATTCGAGAAGTGCGTTTTCCTGCTTAGGGAGAATTTCTGGGGGGATCTCAAGAAAAGGTGAACTTTTGATTTTTTTGCTTTTTCTTACAGTTTTTAGCTGGTACGATGTGGGAACTTTTTTGCATGTCCTTCCAGGCTGTATTTTTAATGGAAGAGGTCCTCTTAGTTTATTTGTAGTTCCAAAGGCACCAGGGATCCTATCACGCCCTAAATTAAGGTTCAGGTTTTCCACTTCTGAATCCTGAGTCTTCAAAAACTGTGAACTCACAATATCTGTGGTAATCTTTGGCCTTTTGACTTCTTGTAAAGTGCTACATAGTTTATTTTCACTGCTTCTGACAGCAAAAATCTCCTCTGAAGGACCTTCAAACTCTGTATCTCTTGATGTCACCGACTCATTTGAAGAGCTGCATAAGAGTTCAGAACTATGCAGTACACTTGGTTGCAGTGTGATTTTTGCTTTCTCTTGATATTCTGACTTCTGTTCTTGTTGTGCCTTGTCTGACAGATGTACTTCCATCTTCACATACTTCTTCTTTCGTTTAAGTACCTGACATTTCTGCATGTCATCAAGTCTCTCTGAATCTAAAGCCTCATTTTCCTTGCAAACAGAACAAGTTGCTATAGCGTCCAGGCCTTCTGTAATCTCCTTTACGTTATCTTTGCTCTGTGCGTTTAATTTGTAAGGCACACATACTCCACTGCAAACCACACAGTTTGGGGATGATTCTTCGCAACTGTTTGATGATATACTCCTACATGGATAAAATGTGGGTGTTGTATTCCACTGCAGTTCTCGTGAAGTTTCTGCATCAGACGCATCTTCAGCTTGACAACCATGCACCATTTCTGAAAGCAGACTGGTAGCTGCTAAGTTTGTGAGCTTTGTAGTATTTGTTCTTTCTTTTGAAAGATCATTTTGGTTAGATTTTGGGATTTCTTCCAAAGCATTTCCATAATTCTCAGTACTGAGAGGGACTATTTTGCTACCAGACTCTTTTGAATCTTCTAACAAGGCCCATAGACAATCTTCTCCATCAAGAAAAGAATCTATGGGCAACTTTTTTCTAGGGGCTACTTCTCTTCCCATCTTCTCTTCTACACGTATACTGTTAAACTTCTCTCCACAGTGAGTACTTTTTGGTGGGGTCACATCCATGCCTTTTACAGTCAGCATGCTATGCCCCTCATCTCTCAGACTTTCTTTGCTGTGTGCACAACCTCTTGAGCTTTTTGCACCTTGCAGAAAGCTAGCTGCCGTTTCGTTCCCTGAAGATGGAACCTCAGTATTGCTGGCTTTTCTTTTAAGAGACATTGTTACAGAAAGAGGCTTTGTCACTGAAGAATCTTTTCTAAAAACTTCGTCTGAAGACGAATCACAATTACCTATTTGTGTATTCTCAGACAACATATAAAGGTTTTCTTTCTCAGGCAGAGAGAGTCCCAAGTTCAGAGCTGATGGTGTTTCTGACTCTGCCTGAGCCACCTTAAAAGATTCTCGGATGTTAAACTTTCCGAAATGGGAAGGACCTAGACCCTTTTGAGCATCAGTGTCTTTACCAGGCTCAAATGTTAACTGCGGGCAAGAGTTACTTAAGATAGATTTTATTCTCAGACTTTTTTTGTTTTCTGTCTCTGAAAGGACATTCATATTTTCTGGCTTATATGACAGACTCCCATGAATTGATGAGAAGGGCAAAACTGGGGCACTAACTGTATTTTCCTGGTCCTCCACTAACAACTTCACCTTTGGCAAAGATTGCTGCGTTTTGCTTCCTGCAAACACTAGCTCTGCTTTCTCTTTTGCACATTTGATAAAGCAAGCATGCTGTGAGCAATGCGATTTGCTATCAGAAAAGCTTTCTTCAACAGTTCCTTTATCTTCTCTTTTACATCCATTCTCCTGTTCTTTTAGTTTGATTGTCTTCTCCTCAGTTCGGTCACTGACGAAGCCCATATATCCTGAACAGTCTTCATTTCTCACACCATTTAAAGAGTCCAAATCCACTACATTCTCTTTTGGAGTTGCTTTAGAACTGTCTTCTCTTGCGTCTTTATGAACTATCAGAGGCATGTCATCACCCGTCTTGAACAGTATCTCTTCACTTTGACTGGAGCCAATTGATATTTTGGTTTCTTCCACAGACGTAGCTGTAGTTTGTAAGCCAGTGTCTGGTTGGTTGGTTGAACTTTCTAAATGTTGCTTGCTGCCTGGAACTGGGCCATCACACTCACTCTGACACGTAAGACACTGATTTTCCATTGGACAAAGGGTCTTTTCTGTTTGGCTAGCATGTTGTGTTTGAATATTCACATTGTTGAGTAACGGACACGTATCACAGACTGAAGCTCTACACTCCGAGGGATTAGCTGCGAGTGATGACACTTCTTTCTTCTCACACATGCCTAGTTCTCTCTTCTTTGGGCCTAATGGAGAGTTGCAAAATCCAAAATTACGAACACTATTTTTTTTGTTCAAATATCTGACTAATAGCTGTTCACTAGTCTTATTTCTCTGATTGCCTTCAGGAGCCTTTGGAGAATCCACAGTTCTTATTTTATCAAATTCATCTGTCTGGAGAGCACACACGCCAATTTGTTCTTTTGCCCCATCTTTGTCACAAACGATTTCACTGCCATCTGTTACTTTACAAAGATCAAATTGTTTCACAGCTTCCATATTTTTATCTGAAATCCCATCTCCTAGCAAGGTAGCAATAGACTTCTCTGCAGTATAAGCTGAGCCAAACATGTTTTTTGCTGTGGAAATGTAATTTATCCCATGCAGATCTACACCTCTGTTGCCCCAGTCATCTTCACAAGGAAGAGATCCACATGCCAAAGGGAAGCGTGCTTCTGGAAAGATGATTGCCTTTTTACTATTATATCCAGCTGGAGCTTCTCCTTCCAAACTATCATTTTCTTCAATCTTCTTATCAACATCGAAAGAATGACTGTTCGGAAGAACATCATCTACACGTGAACTCCCTGATAAAACACAGGAAGTACTGGCAGCTGTACCCTGGTTTTTTATGCTCTGATTATTACAACTCTCTATGTCACTATGTTCATTTTCTAAACCAGTGACCACACTCTCTATATTTCCCACCGAAGACTTCACGTTCTTTTGGGAAATTTTGCTTGTCATATTAGGGTTATCAAAAGTCCTGGAACTTGCCGAAGACTTGAATTTGTCTTTATGAAGCACAATTTCAGCAATTTCTTCCCCTGTTGTTCCAGAAGCACCAACTGATTCTTTTCCAGAGAGATCATCCTGAGCCTTGTCCCTGCTTGAAACTTCATTAGCAGTACAAGGAGGACGCTCATTATGATGAGGTTCTCTTGATATTTGTGCAACAGGAGGCAGAGGTACATTTAGTGTATAAATTAAATTAGTCTCTTTGCCAGGGGACAAACTGTCACTACTACTAGCTTCTGTAGCTTCAACTAAACTGTCAGCCAACTCTCCTGGTGTTGTATTACGCTCAGATTCCTTTTCAAGCAGTTGTGCTTCAGGTGAATCTTTTTCTAGCTTGATACTAAGATCCAGACAGCTGTGGCTACGGGGAGGAGAACTTTTACTGGAGGTATTATAAAAGCACATGTCTGTCTGTCCAATTTCATGGGAAGCAACACTGCTTATTTCCATCAATAGATTATTTGCTTTTATCTCATCCCTGCATAGATCACTGACAGAGAATTGCCACTGCTCCTTTTTCAACTTATCACCTTCTGATGGGACCATTTTTAATTTTTCTTTTGAGAACTCCTCAGGAGATGAAGCAACAGAACTAAAAACTGAAGAATGACAATGCTCAGAATTAGCACCCTCTTGAGCTTCAGGCCAGCTACCAAATTCAACGTTATCTCCCACAGCAATTTTTCTCCAGACTTTAGCAGCCTCTTCAAATTCAGAGCCGTATGACTTACCTATACTAGCACTTCCTTGCCTATGATCAATTTTAGTACTACATAATCCTTTGCTCCTTACCACTGACATATGCTCTACCGGTACGGATGTGGAGGTTTGAGTTTCTACAAACTCAGTTCCATGATCACGAGTCTGACTTTTGACGTTTTCGGGAAGATACTTTTTTGGGGTTTCACTGATAATTCCACAGACTGCAGTACTATTGTTTTCTAGTGGCATATTTCTAAAGTCCAGATAACGGTTGCTTTTCAGAACCGAAACTAAAACTTCAGAACTTCTTGTGGAGAGTGTTCTACAACTTTCTACTGATGGCAACCTATGAGGGTCATTATGTTTAGTTATGGGACCAGTACAGGAGTCATGAGCATTGTTTTCTTCATCCTGCTGATAAGTCTGGCAATTAGCAAGTGATGTACTCAAATCATTAACAGGATTATGTCTGGGTAACTTTGTGTCCCTAGCCTCCAAAATAGATACAACATTACCCCCTGTTCTCAACTGCATGGCCATATGGACTTTCAACCCACTATATTCATCCGTGTCTTGTGGATGCTCTGTGGCTGATTCAATGTCCGTGACACTTAAAGGCTCTAACACATCTAACATGCTGGTTTCTGAAATCCCAGCTCTGGCCATGACTGTGTCTACGCCTGGGCATTCACTGCTCTCAGGTGGAAGACCTTTACTCACTCTGTCATTCCTGTATCCTGCTTTACTAAATATCCTAGTCCCATCAGCCTTCATACCTTGTACTTCTTCAGTGAGCTTTGGACGAGTTTCAGCTTTATTCTGAACATTTGGTTGGTTTTCTTCTGCGTAAGAAAAAATAAAGCAAATCAGAACCGCATACTGAATTTAGAAGGCATTCAGCCCACTAAGTTCCTTTTAGTATTGTACACAATACTGCATACAGTGTTGGATACCAATCTGTAAGTGAGAATTGATGCTAGCAATTCTACTACAAGCCTTCAGAAGTAAAAAAAAAAAACCCTGCCCCACCACAAGCCTTTGTTAACAAATGCAATCCTTTTCCACAAACAGACATTCCCTATGACCAGCAGGCATCCAAAGACCTGTACTTTTCAGATTCCTCAAATACCCAGCTGGTATGGTGGTGCAGTGCAGGTCCTATAACTCGATACACATGAATCACAGAATGTTCGGGGTTGGAAGGGACCTCTGTGGGTCATCTAGTCCAACTCCCTGACAAAGCAGGGTCACCCAGAGCAGGCTGCACAGCACCGTGTCCAGGCGGGTCTGGAATATCTCCAGAGAAGGAGACTCCACAACCTCCCTGGGCAACCTGTTCCAGTGCTCCGTCACCCTCAGAGTGAAGAAGTTCTTCCTCATGTTCAGACGGAACTTCCTCTGCTTCAGTTTGTGCCCATTGCCCCTTGTCCTGTCGCTGGGAACCACTGAAAAGAGTCTGGCCCTGTCCTCTTGATACCCACCCTTCAGATATTTGTAGGCATTTATAAGGTCCCTCCTCAGTCTTCTTCAGGCTAAACAAGCCCAGCTCCCTCAGCCTTTCCTCGTAGGACAGATGCTCCAGGCCCCTCATCATCCTCGTAGCCCTCTGCTGGACTCTCTCCAGGAGCCAGAACTGGACAGAGTACTCCAGATGGGGCCTCACTAAGGCAGACTAGAGGGGGAGGAGAACCTCCCTCAACCTGCTGGCCACACTCTTCTTAATGCACCCCAGGAGACCATTGGCAACCAGGGCACACTGCTGGCTCACGGTTAACCTATCATCCACCAGCACACCAAGTTACAAGCGTTATTAACGCTCGCTTTCGGAAGCCTGGCAGGCTCAGGGGTTGGTTCACTCCCCACCTGACTGCAGCCCTCCTTGAATGGGATGCACCCAATCCATCCATAAACTCGTCAGCAACATCTAAGAAGGGCATTGCATTGAGCAGGACAAGCCGGCTGCACTGGGCAGCATCGCTGAGCACGATTTACCTGTGGGGTTCGCCAGTGATGATCCCACAGGCCATCCCACAGCCGGTTTAGGGGGTTCACTGAAAGAGCCCAGCACTGCTGGGTGCATGAATGGTCACAAGCCTTTAGGAGACCACAAGCAGCCTCATGCCAAAGCACGTGAAGGTGTCACCCCCACAAGGTTGAGCTGATGTGGTAGAGCAGACCGGGAGAGCTTCCTCTAACTGAGCTCTACAAAAGCCCATTGCCACATCTCCAAGACTCCAAGGGAAGCAAGGCAGGTCCTTCCTCAGTCTCTTTCCCTCCATCTCTGCTTCTCTCCACCATGAAACACCTGTCCTAGACCCAAAGCAGCCCCATCTCACTTCTCCAAGCCCAGGGAGACAAGCCAGCAGGCAAAGCTGACAGACTTCCCCAAACCCTGCAGGAGATGAGGTCTGGAAAGATGTCACATGCATCCTGAAACCATCCAGGTCACCAGCTCCTCCTGTCTGGGCAGGAACTCAGGCCCCTTGTTCAACTCAGAAAAAGCCTGGAAAGTCCTGGCAGACATCAAAATTGTCTCCTCCCTGGAAAAATACCTGGTGTGGGTCATCAGCAGAGCCAGGCAATGCAGACATGGCTGGGGAGCACTTAGGGACCCCAGTGAGATCAGGCACGAGAGGGGCAAAGACACCAGCATACTATGACATGAAAAGGCAGGTGACTCAACCCAGGAGGAATCCTGTGTCCCAGACAAACCAGGGCTGTAACCCTCAGGTGCCTCATGTCCTCTGCTTGGTGTTACCTCAGCCACTGCTGGAAAATCAGAGCTGAGACCTGCCCACGACAGCTGACTCCTCCAAAAATCACCTTTTATAGTGAATCTACCCCAGATCCTTCTGCTCTGCCCCCACACATAACCTGGAGGTCTGCAAAGGTGACAGAGATTCCAGATTTCACCCGTGCCAGGAAAGTGCCTCCCTCCAGGACTGGTCAGCAGCAAGAAAGGTCATAAGACCAGGGCAAGGAGCCAGCAGCCAGGCCAGGGCACACACTCAGAACTGGGTGCCCCTGGTGTGAGTCTAGCTTCTTCGCTGCACAGGGCTACACCCTCCATGGGTCCAATCTCCTGATGCACGGGGGACGATATGGGGCAGTCAGGATCAGTGCTCCTGCCTTAAAGCACCTGTAGAGAATCAAGACCATATCTCAGCCCACCTCCTTGTCCTAAACATCTCTGCACCCTCTTCTGTCCTCACAGGCTCATGCTGCATCTGCCTCCCGCTTCCTAACATGCTTCAGGACAGCCGCCCTGCATAAACAAGAGCTCTGCAAAACAAAGCTGGATTGAATTAGGGACCTTCACAATGGTCTCTTCAGCAGCCAAAGTCTCTGGGACCAGGAGATGGGAGGAACAGTGGGATGGGAAGCCTTGGGAACACAGAGTCCTTCATCTCCGGAGAGCAGCAGCATACAAGGCACGCTGCGCAGGCTGTGGCTGATTCACAGAGAGGGGAACAAGTTTGTGTCCTGTTGTCCGAAGCAGAGCAAACACCAATTGAGCATTACAGGAGTCCCTCTCCCGGCTGTCTGGGCCACCAAAGCAAGTTCTGCTCCCCCCAGCCCTTCCAGGAAGATGCTTGCCTTTTCTTTCTTCCCTGCTTCCCAGATGCAGGCACACATGGGCATCTCCGGTGCCTTGCCTCCAGCAGCGAAGGGGTGCTGCCGCTCCGTGCACCCCCTCACTCTCCCCCACGCCACGTGCTCCCAGCTCCCGCGCAGCGAGTGGGGACTGCGCTGCCGCTCGCCCCCCACAGCACCCGGCTCTGACGTGGCTCTTCCACCCCCAGCCAGGCCCATGGGATGGAGTGAGTGCTGCCGTGGGCTGGTCAGACAGCCCAGCAAGAAAGGATGGGGCTGCTCTTCTTGTCCATGAGGGGTAAAGATGCCCCCCCCAGCACCGTGAGACCCCAAAATCCTGCATCCCATGGTGCTCTGCAACAACCCACCTCCTCTTGAGTTGCTCTGAATTCAGCTCACCTGGTTGAAGGAAGCTACAAGCTGCACAAATAAACCCTGCAAACCCACCTGTTGCAGTATTTTGTTGTAAGGAACCCATTCTCCCCTGGTGAGGTTGTGTAAAGGAGCAAGGCTTTATATACCCGGGACTTCTCCCTACCTGGAGGGAGCCCAGGGGTGACAAACACAGGCCACCGTCGCCTGCCTGGCAGCATCTCCGCAGTGCCATAGCAACAGCTGAGAAGTAGGGAGGCCCAGATGGCAAACTCCTCCGTCCGTCCTTCCCCACGCGCCGTGCCAGCGCATGCAGGCGCTGCCCACGCTGCCAGAAGGGTAACTCCCCGGCCCATCCCTGGCCCGCAGTGCCCACCATCGCCCCTACACACGGCAGCACAGGCGAGCCCAGCTACCCCATGCCCTGGCCATACCCCCCATAGTGCCATGGATGGGGACCAAAGGTGACAAACATCCCAGCTGCTTGGTACACAGGGGCAGAAGGGGCTTTGTGCCATGGGACCCCCCCGGACTGAAGATCTGCCTGTGCGTTTGGTCTTTTTAGAGAGGTCTTGCACAGGATGGAGCCCCACACTGCAGGGCTGAGGCTGGGTTGGAGGAAGCCTGAGCATCCCCGCAAGTCACACCTGGCTGGGGACACGGAAAAGGCCACCCAGCTGCACAGGGAAAAGCAACAGCGTGAACTTACCCCAGCCCCTTGGTCACCCTCTCCCCAAATTGAGCAGGGGAAGTCCAGCAGCACGACTCCAGATTGGAGCCATCTCAGCTGGGGTCCAAGCCAGCCCCTCGGCTAGATGGGACCCTTGGCAGCTCTCAGGGATCTGTGTGCAGAACCATGTCCCCAGGCATGCAATCTGAAATTGGACACATTCCTGGGCAGGCTGGGAAAGGGCAGAGGACAGCAGCAAACCCAACCTCCTCCTCCATCTCAGGGAAAGCACCTCCTGCCCTTTTCCTGCTTCACCATTAACCTGGCACCGCCTGGATTTGCACAAAGGTTGTGTGCCACCATCCTCCCAGTCCAGCTGGGGCAGGAACCACCCTACCCTCACTGCAGTTGCTCTGCTCTCCCTGAAAAGAAGGAGGACGGGTGAGAAACCAGAAACAGCAGCAAATGGAGAAAAGGCCGTTCAAGGGGTGCAAGGGGAGGCTCGATGATGGGGTACAACACTGCAGGCACCTACAGGGCTGGCCCACCCTGCCAGCCTCCGTGGGCAGCGCTGCAGTCTGGGTGTCTCCTGTCCTCCTTCTGTCATCCTTGCCCTGGGGGTCTTATCAGCCTGAGATGTGAAATAACCCAAAGTGCCCGACGGCTTCGCCCCTGTTCTGGGGGGACCTGCCTGAGGGGGGTGGGCTGGCGTGGAGGGGCCTCCACCCTGGCTCAAAGGGGTAAGATGGAGAAGCCCACCAAGCTGTCTCACACTGCCTTCTTTCTCCAGCCCTCTGAAATTGGCCCTGGCAGCCTTTCACAAGCACCACCCAAGCTCTGATGGCAAAGCTAAGCTCATCTTTCGGACATGAATAAGGCCCCGGTTGGCACCAGGGTGGTTTCACCACCCCACATCCCATCACCTTTTCACCAGCAGCAGGATGAACCAGAGACCACCACCTCGCCCAGGGCCTGCGGGGAGGACCCATCTGAAGCATCACAGCCCCTTGGCCACAGGGACAGAGCTAAGCCTCCCCTATTCACCCCCCCAGCCCCGTGGGCAAAGGTGCCTTCGCCCACTCGCAGCTCACAGACGAGGCAAGCTGCCTAACGAAGCCAAGCCCCGGTGAGCGTGGCAAGCAGGGGGAAGCGCCATTCGGTGCCCAGCTGAATCAGACCGGTGCCAGCAGTGATTCAGCGGTGACCAGGCTGGGCTTCGACGCGCCCCTGGAAGCATGCAGGACCTGATGCCTCCCACACAAGAGCACGAACATGGGTTCAACCCTGGCTCCCAGCAGTGACTCCTTTGCTAGGAAGCAGAAACCTCCCCGCCCCCCAAACCATCCTTCTGGTCCCAGAAGAATCCTCTACGAACCACTGTTGTCTTCCCAGTAAGCACGGACCCCTGGGGAAAGTTTTAGCTCATACTCAGTCTCAGCCCCTCACAGCATTTTGGGGTTCATCCCACTCCTGCGTCTTGGCCCCTCTCAAGCCTGAGGAAGGAGGCGGGGGGCCAGCAGCGATGCAGGGAGCAAGGGAACGTGCTTTGCTCAGTGTGGAGCAGAGACGCGTACTACATCCAGCAAAAACTGGCACCTTCTCCTCCTTCCCAACTTGAGAAGCTCCTCTCCGAAAAAATACCCAGCATCTCTGTTTCTGGAGTTGTGCGTTTTTCCTTTTTTTCGACGCTCTCCTTTTTATGGACTGCTTATCAGCATTTTTCAATTTCAAAGCAGTAAAGACATTTTCTGGGCACAAAGGACACACGTAATACTACCTCTTGCAGCAGTTCAGCTGTGTGCGTGCATCTGACAACGCACACTTGCTCACGCTGGCAGCTTCCAAACCCTTCGCAGCCTTTCCCGCTGCTCCCCACCCACCAAAGGGTTAAAACCAAACCACAACAAACAGCAAACAGGGAAAAAAACCCACGAGTTTCTCCGACTTCCCCAGCATCACCCACATCCCTCTGGCACCTCAGAGAAAACACTCCAGCACCGCGACGCAGGATAAATACGGGGCAATTGGAAGGGAAGCACTGCATTAGTTTCGCCCTTTACTTTCCCCATTTCTGCTGGGTTTGCAGAGGTCTGTTGGCAAGGTGAAGGCAGGGCTTGGGGTTCAGGGTCAGTGGTACCCGCTGAAAACCTGCTTGTGCACCTCATGAACCTGCAAGCAAGCCGGGAAAGCAGCTGCCTTCATCTTTAACCAGCAAAGGTGACAAGCAGAGCTGCGAAAGAGGCACTGCAATTACTCCATGGCTTTGCTGCAATTGCACTGTGACCAAAGAAAACAGCCTTAGGAAGAGACCAGCAAAGCCCTCTCCCTCCATGCAACTGTGCGATGGAGGTGAAAAAAAATAAATAAATAATCCTCCATTAGTCATTTCAAACCTTGCTGCATTTAACTGCCAGAATAAAGGATTCCACCTCTTCTCTGCTCAACTCCCACTGGCAACTTGCTCTGGGGGCTACATTTCCCTAAATGCTCACATTTCAATTAGCATTAGAATAATGAAATGGCTCGGAGTTCATCTCACCCAAAAATGTACTGGAAAATAAAGAGCAGAGATTGGAAGAGATGAGGATTTTTTTTTCCGCACACACACAGCATGATGGATTCAGGAGAAGGAAATCTATTCCTTTCTCGACTCCGCGCTGATGAGATTAACACGGGCTTTGCTAACTGCCTCTCCAAACAAGGATAATGCAACTTTAAGTTGATTTTCCAGATAAACAAGCATGCAAACAAACGCAAAGTGCTCAACTAAAAATACCTCCCCGTTCCGATGCTTCTCCCCACCGCCACCACCCCGAGATGAACACACACAAACCCTCTCGCAGCACCACGGCGACTTGCAAAATTACGACAATGTGAGTTAAATAAGCTACTTAAGGGACATCTCACTGTCCTATTCCCCCCCCCCAAAAAAAAAAAAGGCGAAACC